>Ga0209403_10000707_pt1 | contig 47923 bp, 39 predicted proteins | sample ArcticOcean_MG_C_8_FD_187440 | JGI IMG/M metagenome (GOLD analysis project Ga0209403, IMG submission 187440) | Marine microbial communities from western Arctic Ocean - ArcticOcean_MG_CB11_86 (SPAdes) (version 2) | ecosystem: Environmental > Aquatic > Marine > Oceanic | place: Arctic Ocean... | reverse complement strand
TAAAATGCTCGTAACTATAATAAGGATTGAAACCAGAATGACTGGCCATGTTGGTAACCATATAGTTCGCTTTTTAAAGAATTGAAAACCCATCCTAAAATCGATCAGATGTTAATTATCATTGGGCTCAATTTGATCAGCGGAAGTACCATATTTTTCTAAGGGCCTAACAATATTGGTCTCGAGTGCCCAGACTTTACTTAGAACTTCTTGCGAGAGAGGCTCCTGTTCCTCGTAACCCTGATAGATCATTTCTATTTTTGCATCAATATTATCAATATGGTGAAGAATAATGGCCTCTGGTGTTTTAGGAAGAACTGGTGATCCGTATTCTATTTTTCCATGATGTGAGAGTATCAGATGAACTAGATGAATCCGTGCCTTTTCATTACTTGGTTCCATCATTTTCCATTCTTCACCTGCTTCCGATTCGGTCTCCCTCCATAAGGAATTTACTATTTCAGCTCCAATCGATATGTGGCCAGTGAGTTCTGCTCGGAAATCGTAAGGCATCGTAAATCCATCTTTTGGGAAAGTATTCTCCCACATTTTCCCACAATCGTGAAAAAGAATACCCGAGACCAGTAGGTCACGGTTCAGATTGGTGTAGGCTGAGCAGATCCCTTCCGCGCTCCTGATCATTTGTGCCACGTGTTCGGTTAGTCCTCCTCGACGTGCATGATGCAAGTTTCGTGCTCCTGCCGAACGCTTAAAACGATCACCAAAGCGTTCTAGAAACTTTGTGCAAATGCTACGAAATCTTGGATCTGACAATGTTTCACATATTGATTGGATATAATTGTAGTCCTCCTCTTGTTTTAATTTAGTTTCTTCTGTTCCTGCAAGAACATCGGCAATTTCTTCTGCTCCAAGAGTGGATAATTGCCAATCACGAGCATCGAGTCCGTATTCGTTACTTGACCAGTGCCCTCTTATCCTTACCCATTCACTTCCTTTCAAAGATTCTGCTTGTGAGAAGGCAACCGAGTCCTGCCATGCTTTTAATTTGATTGATCCGCTAGAATCACAAAGTTCTACTTCGTAATAAGGATTTCCGGTTCGGGTTTGTTTACGTATTGAACCAGAAATTTGGCCGCATACAGAATATTCTCCTGGATTAGAAGGTATAGTATTTTTGAGCTCGGCAATTATTATAGATTCCATGGATTCATACATTCAAAACATTCTCGAGCAGAAGAAACAGTATTTTCAGTCGACAATTGTTAATAAAGGTTTAATATTTACCATAACGAATGAAAGATTTGTATTAATTCACCGTTTATATAATAATGGGCATTCAATGGTTTCAGGTATTTGTGTGTTTGGCTGGGCTTTCAATTCCAGTCGGGGTTCTACTTTTTGCTGCTGCTGACACTGCAAAAGCAAGGAAAGAAAGTGGTGAACAGGAATAAGATTTTTGCGGCTTATAGCTTAATACATCAGCCTTTTAAGGCGGGAAATATTCTTTTAATTCATTCCTGTTGGTCTTTTTCAAGTGATGGAAATTCCTGATAAGGTGACCTGTGTTGATTGTGGGCGATTGGCGTATCAACTCACAATTGAACCTGAATTTGGGTTTTCCATTGGTGACTGGGTAGCGTATCGATGTTCAGGTTGCGGTGATCGATGGGACTTGGAGATAGGTGAAAATACTGATGAAGGCAGGGATACTAAGGATCAGTGAAAAGAAGGAACCGGCTTGTGAAATTTCTTCATTCGTGATTCATAGAGTGTGATGGCTTGCCATTTTCAGCTTCGTTCTAATTACCAACCTCGCGGCGATCAGCGGCAGGCCATTGATAAATTAATAAAATCTTTAAGCGCTGGTAACCAGCACCAGACTCTCCTCGGCGTGACGGGCTCAGGAAAGACATTCACGATGGCTAACGTCATTGCCGACATGAACAGACCAACCTTGGTTATGTCACACAATAAAACCCTCGCGGCCCAACTTTATTCAGAATTCAAAAATTTTTTTCCAACCAATGCGGTTGAGTATTTTGTATCGTATTTTGATTACTATCAACCGGAAGCATACATACCGCGCAGTGACACATATATAGAAAAGGACTCTTCAATTAATGATGAGATTGAACGTCTTCGTCTTTCGGCCATGGGGTCTCTTTTGACTAGAGAAGATGTCATTGTTGTTGCGAGTGTTTCTTGTATTTATGGTTTGGGATCTCCTGATGACTACAAGGACATGATGTGCCCTGTTCATGTGGGGATGAAGATGGACAGGGACAAGTTTTTAACAAGGCTAGTTGATATGCTATATGAGCGTAACGATGTTGCGTTTACGCGTGGTAAGTTCCGATCTCGTGGAGACGTGGTTGATGTTATACCTGCTTATTTGGAAAATGAAGCGATCAGAGTCGAATTCTTTGGAGATGAAATTGATAGAATTTCAGCCTTCGATCCAATTAGTGGAAACATTATTTCTCGTTTAGAAAATTATAACTTCTATCCTGCCAAGCAATTTGTTACTCCGGCTAATAAGATGGCACGCGCTATCAAAGAAATTCGTATTGAACTCGAAGACCAAATAGCATTTTTTGAGAAGAATCAAAAATTTATTGAGGCTCAGAGGATCCGACAAAGAACAGAATATGACATTGAAATGATGCAGGAAATGGGTTTTTGCCAAGGAATAGAGAATTATTCAAGGCACTTAGGGTCAAGATCACCTGGTTCTCGGCCTTCTACATTGATTGACTTTTTCCCTGAGGATTACTTGACTGTTATTGATGAATCACATGCCACAGTGCCTCAGGTAGGAGGAATGTATGAGGGGGATAAATCCCGAAAAACTAATCTTGTGGACTATGGATTCAGATTGCCGAGTGCACTGGATAATAGGCCACTAAGATTTGATGAATTTATGGATCTAACGGGTCAGCGTGTTTATGTAAGTGCAACACCTGCAAGATTTGAGATAGAGAATAGCAAGGTTGGAAATTCGAAATACATAGCTAAGAAGAGTAAGAAAAAAGGATCCGGTGAGATTTTGCCAAAGTTAGCACCTCATATTTCAGGCTCTTCTCAGAAAGTTGATAAATTCAACGTTGATGATTCTGGCCAAGACTTGATCGTTGAACAGATCATTCGACCGACCGGGCTACTAGACCCATTAGTTGAACTTAAACCATTGAAAGGTCAGATAGATGAAACTATTGAACTGTGTCGAAGCGCCACTGAGTCAGGTAATAGAGTCCTCGTAACTACACTTACAAAGAGGACGGCTGAGGATCTTACTGATTATTTACGTGACGTTGATCTTAGAGTTCGATATTTACACAGTGACATTGGAGCTATTGAGAGGGTAGAAATTTTAAGAGGACTGCGCGTTGGTGAATTTGATATTCTGGTAGGAATTAATCTTCTCAGAGAAGGGCTTGATCTTCCTGAGGTTGCGTTAGTTTGTATTTTGGATGCTGACAAGGAAGGTTATCTGCGAAGTGAAACCTCACTAATTCAAACGGCAGGCCGGGCAGCTCGGCACGTTGAAGGAAGAGTAGTGCTATTTTGCGATGAAATGACAAAGAGCATAAAAGGTCTTGTCAATATTACTGAATATAGGAGGCGAAGGCAGGTCGAATATAATGAAAGCAATGATGTTATTCCTGAAAGTGTTCGTCGTGCTGATCAGGCATCATTACATATGACTCTTGGTGGGACAAAAGTGTCTGAGGAGATATTGGCAGGAAATGACGATGATATTGACGTGGCTCAAGTGATTAGTGAGCTGAAGGTTGAAATGCAGGAAGCGGCTTCAAAACTTGAATTTGAAAAGGCTGCACTGATCAGGGATCAGATCGATGAGCTGAAACGACAATAATTTTTCATTAGAGGTCATATATCTTTGGTTTCACAATCGTTATCTTGAGGCTAATTTAAACTAATGAAAGGCAAGCAAATCATTCCCGCCATTCTGATGGTAGCTCAGTGTCTTGTCGCTACGGCAGAGGAAACTTTTTTTTATGGGTCCTGTGATGCTTCTGCTGCAGTTGCCTTAGACAAGAATACATTTGTTGTTGCTGATGATGAGGACAATATTCTCAGAATCTATTCTTTGGAGCGCCCTAGTATGCCCTTGGCACAATATTCACTGGATATTTTTCTTGGTGTCCAAGACGAATCGCGCCCTGAATCAGATATTGAGGCATGTACACGTGTTGGGGATTTGATTTATTGGATAACTTCTCATGGTCGTAATAAGAAAGGAAAATGGAGAAACAGCAGGTATCGTTTTTTTGCCACTAAGATTATTCATCAAGAAGGAAAATTTCATTTAAAGCCAGAAGGTATTGCGATTGATAATTTACTGAGTGCCTTGGTATCTTGCGAGGATCTTAATTTGAAGACTAGTGTTGGTGTCATTGGCGAAGATTCTGGAAAATTGCTGGCCCCTAAAGAGAATGGTTTGAATATTGAAGGTTTATCCACTAATGCCGATGGTAGCGTTCTTTACATCGGGCTGAGGAATCCGATACCTGGAAAGCAGGCTGTACTCATTCCTCTTAAAAATCCTAATGCAGTAATTCATGGTCAATCGAAACCAATTTTGGGGACACCAATTCATCTTAAAGTTCAGAGCAGAGGCATTCGATCTATTGAGTATTCAGCTTATCATAGGCGATACTTTTTGGTAGCAGGAGATCGATCTGATAAGTTAAGTTCTGTTCTTTATTCTTGGGACGGCGTTCCCGGAAGTGTTCCTGAAAAAATAAAATCTTTTGTAAACCTGAACCCTGAAGCGATTGCTCCAATACCGGGTCATGATAAGATCCGAATATTTAGTGATGATGGAACCGTCGCTCATCGAGTTATTCAGGAAGACTCCTTTAATAAATTGGTAGATGGGAAATGTACATGCAAGTCCCTCAAAGACCCTAAGAAAAAGAGGTTTAGGTCTCTGGTCCTAGCCCTAAAGAAATAAATTAGTCGTTAAGAAAGACGGGGTAGAATTATTTTTTGTTTCACATAAGTTGCTAACTTTGTATGATTTATAATTATGAAGACGTTTCTTGCGTTACTATTATTTGTGCTTCCTTCCTGTGTTGGAATTTCTGGATCTGGGCATGAGCCTTTGTCTCGCGCTGAGAGCGATCGTGGGATGCTTGTTCTTGATGGTCATGAGAGAGTAGCTGTCACGCACGACAAGGATGAGTCAAAATCATTGCCGTTCACATCAATTCCCTGGAGTTGGTTTAATTAGCTGAGAGTTAATTATCATAATTAATTATTTGCTAATAAAGGGGTAGGATAAGAGTTATATTAAGAAGAAGCCGTTATTCGGATTGTTTGATCCGCCCAACTATCATGTCTGAACAAAGATCAAATAAATTCCGTCCACCGGAACAGAATGTATCTAACGATTTTTTGGCAGAAGAGGAAGTGAGTAATGATTCGCCCGAATCACAAAGAAAAAAATCTAAGGCCTTTTCACTAGGAATCGCCGTTTTTGTTCATGCAGTTATTTTTTCAATTTTGGCTTTCATTGTCATAGCAAATTTTGATTCAGAAGAAATCGAAATGATTGTTGAGGCGAGCTCTTCAAATACTGATTTGGTTCCCGAGAAGCGTTCTTTTGCTAAAAAGGTAACATTGGAAAAACCTGCTCCACCTTCTAGGAGAGCCGAGAAAACAATCACCGCAACGAATGCTTCATCCATAGTGATGCCAGAAATCGCAACCTTTTCAGATACACCTGCATTCGGCAACGATTTTGGTGATGGTTTTGGTATCGGTGGTTTTGGTGACGGCAGAGGAGGTGCAAAATTTTTCGGAACTAGTGGGGGTGGGAACCGCATAATTCTTGTCATTGATACTTCGACTAGCATGAATAATAATTGTGGGCCTAATGGGATAAAGGCCCTCAGGAGGGAAATTGTCCGTACCCTTGCTGCTCTATCTCCAAATATTAGCTTTAATATTATTTGTTTTGGAAAAGATTGTGATGGATTTGCGCCACAGCCCGTAAAGGCAAATTCTGGTAACATTGCCCGAGCGAAATCATGGATGAATGCCTATTTCATCAATAAAAAAGGTGGAGGAGCATTTGATAGAACCAGAACATCAGAGTGGGGTTCTAAAGGTACCGATAATAACGGAATTAAGTATGCCCCCATTTTGCCAGGAGCAGTGCCTGCTTTGGCAGGGACTAGTGGCAGTTCTCGTATGGATTTGGCACTGGTAGCAGCCTTCTTTCAGAAACCTAGTTCTGTATTCTTGATTGCTGATGGTGAACCTGGAACATCTAAAAATGGGCAGAAACTTAGCAACACTGCCATTGTGGATCTTGTCCTCCAAGAAGCAAAGAGAATTTATACTGGGAGTCGGTTACCGAAAGTAAATTGTATTAGTGTCAAAGGCATTGGTCAGGCTATTCTGAAGGACATCGCTAGGCGATTTGGGGGTAATTATAAGGCAGTTGACCCAGCCAAGATCTAAACTAGTTCCAAGAACTTATTCGGAGGAGAGTGATACCCTGATCAGTTCTGTATCATTTCTTATGAAACATGATTTCATAGCATATGCAGGATGGGACCAGACGATCTTACGTTGTTTCATGTCGATACCGTTTGGTTCAATGACATGGGCGCGGCTGATTTCCTTATACCCGGACTTTGATAGTTCTGCGATGGCAAGATCACCAGTTTCACTGAACAGGAAATACCGATTCTCATGTGGTGTAACAAATACAGTTCCCCAACGAGAGGGTCTTTCCAAACCAACTGGTTCGAGTGAGTCCCATATTCTTTTTCCTGATTTTAGAGACAGGCACCTGAATTCTCCATAGCTGCAGGCTCCATAAATATAGCCTTCATTAATGACTGCTGTGTTCATGATGCCGTGGAGGTGTTCTGTTCTTTTTTCACTTACTTTGGCTGTTTTCCAGATAATTTCGGGTTCTTCGCCGGCTTTAATTTTTAGAGCCATTGAGCCATTGTAGAATGAAGATAAGAAAAGAATATTTCCAACAAGTTGAGGAGTACTCACGCTAAGACCAAAACGTAGTTCCCATGGGATTGACCATATTTTCTTTCCTGTATTGGGATCTAGGGCATTCACCGATTCTGGGGTCCAGACAATGAGAAGTTCTTTACCTTCATGATTGACGATCACTGGTGGAGCGTATCCAGGTTCTTTAGCACGCAGGGATCGCCATTGTTCTTTACCGGTTAATTTGTCAAAAGCGACAGCCACTGATCCTTGACCTCCTGCAAGGCATATGAGCAGTTTACCATGAATCAAGGGACTGGCTGAAAACCCCCAAGTTGGTGTTTTTGTATTGAAAGTAGTATTAAAATCGGTGGCCCATATTGTAGAACCATCACTTGTCTTGCTGCAAAATAGATTACCTTCCGCGCCTAGTGTATAAACCCGTTCCTTTTCAACTATTGGGGTTGCTCTGGGGCCAGCAGAGTAACTGATTGTATAATCACAATCATAAGGCTTTTCCCAAATTAATTTTCCATTCTCAGCGTCAATGCAGAGGAGTCTCTCGTTGCCAAGAATTTTGCCTCTTGAAAAAGGATTTTCGGGAGATTTAGCATTTTGACTTAACCCTCGATCCATTATAAAAACCTTACCTTTTGAAACGGCCGGACCTGCATAGCCTCTATTAATTTTTGCTTTCCATAATATTTTTGGACCGGTTTCCGGAAATTTTTTTACGATCCCTTTTTCACGCCAGACACCGTCCCGCTTAGGACCGAACCATCCAGGCCAATCATCAGCTTTGGTTATGCCGGACAAAGCAAAGAAAAGAATAAAGAGAATCAGATGCATAGATTGTAGTTTATTAGTTTGCAGTAAATGCTGGAATTTTTTCAGGACAACAACATTAAGCAACAACATCGTGAATCACTCTCCCAGACACATCGGTTAATCTGAAACGCCTGCCACTATGTAGATAAGTGAGTCGTTTATGATCCATTCCTAGAAGGTGAAGGATTGTTGCATGAATATCATGAATTTCTACAGTGTCGACTGCAGCCTTATGGCCTACCTCATCCGTTTCACCGTAAGAGGTTCCTCCACGGGTGCCGCCTCCTGCAAACCAGTAGCAACCTGCATGAGGATTGTGATCTCGTCCCGTTGGTTTTCCTCCTGAGAGCTGAGAAACGGGGAGACGTCCAAATTCCCCTCCCCATATTACCAATGTTTCATCAAGCATCCCACGTTGTTCTAAATCTGCAAGTAATCCTGCAATGGGTTGGTCGGTTTCACCAGCGAACTGGGTATGGTTTTTCCTGATGTCCCCATGACCGTCCCAGCTCCGTGCATTTTCCATCCCCCCTGAATAAATCTGTACAAAGCGAACTCCACGCTCAATCATGCGTCGTGCCATTAAGCACTGGCGAGCAAAATGTGCGCAGCGTTTCTCGCCGATTCCGTACAGAGATTTGATGTGTTCTGGTTCATTGCCGATCTCAAAGCATTCGGGCGCTTCCTGTTGCATACGGTAGGCTAGTTCAAAGCTCTTGATTCGTGCGGTTAACTGCGTTTCTTCGGGATAACGTTTTTCGTGTATTGCGTTAAGTTTACCAACAAAGTCGAGTTGTGCACGTTGTTGCTGATCACTTAGGCCAGCAATGCGTTTAAGGTTAGGGATTGGTTCTCCCTTTGAGCGTACCCAAGTTCCTTGAAATGCACCTGGAAGGAAACCGCTTCCCCAGTTTGCTGCGTGGCCCTTAGGCAATCCACGATTGAGTGGATCTGACATGACCACGAAGGCAGGGAGGTTTTGATTTTCAGTTCCTAGTCCGTAAGTGACCCAGCTTCCCACACAAGGATTACTCATGCGAGGCACTCCAGTGTTTGCCATGAACAGTGCTGGACTGTGGTTATTGGACTTAGTGTGAAATGATTTGATAAATGCCATCTTATCGACGTGCTGAGAGAGGTGCGGAAAAATCGAAGATGCCCACATTCCGCTGTTGCCGTATTGCTTGAACTCGAACGGTGACTTGAGTAGGGGGCCGACTGCCTTGTCAAAGAAACCTGTGGTATTATCAAAGCCCTCAAGTTTTTTGCCGTTTGCTTTTTCGAGTCCCGGCTTGTAGTCCCAAGTGTCAACATGACTTGGGCCGCCGTTAATAAAGAGCCAGATCACGCGTTTTGCGTTACCGAAGCCGTGTGGATGACGTGCAGCCATTGGATTTGGTCCGATATTTGTGTTGGCTTCCCCTTTTCCAATTAGTAAAGAATTGAGGGCTAGCATGCCGATACCGCCCCCGGCACGTTGTAATAATTCGCGTCGGTTGAAGGCTTTTTCTATGCGTCCGCAATGGTTGTCTTTAATCATTCGATATAGATGAATTCGTTAGCACTCATTAATGCACCGCAAAAGTCGGAAAGCGCCTTGTATTTATCTGTGCTGTGTGATTTTTGCTGTTCTTCAATAAATGCTACTGCTGCAGTAAGCTCGTTATCAGATGGGAACCTTCCGTATGCTATTTGGTAAGCTTCTTTGATAGGATCAGATTTTCCGGAGATTCTTTTTGCGAAGCCTTCTGCCATACGTCGCATGTTAGGATCGTTGATGAAGATGAGAGCTTGGCTTGGAGTTGTGGTCACGGACCTCTTTCCTAAGCTAGTCAGCGAGTCAGGCCAGTCAAATGACTGCATGATCGGCACTAATTTAGTACGCTTGATCATAAAGTAGATGCTGCGTCTTAGCATTTCTTCCTTCAGCGTGCCGGCCCCATACATTTTCTTATCCATCAGTTCACTTACTGCAAGCGCATTGTCACGGATAGCTTCCGCTTCGAGTCTGCGCGGCATACGCTTTGCACAGTAAGCATCACTATTTAGTATGGTTCGATGAATGTGTTTGAGGTTCCATTTTTTATTAATTAGCTCATGAGCTAGCCAGTCAAGTAGTGCAGGATTACTTGGTCTTTCTCCCTGAAATCCGAAGTCATTGGGGGTAGCGACGATACCTTGGCCGAGATAGTGTTGCCAGATGCGATTGACAATTACTCTGGCAAGTAAGTGCCCCGCACCATTTTCACTGTCGGTGATCCAGTTTGCGATTGCGCTTCGGCTTTTTTCTGACCTAGGGACATCGCCTCGTGTAAGAACTTGGAGAAATCCTAGCTTAGCAACTTCGCCTTTTTGCCCAGTGTCTCCTCGTTTAAGAAAGTGGGTTTGCTTGTAAAAGTTAGGGATGCTATCGCTGCTGGTATGGTGGCGCATGGGTTTAACTTTATTACCGTCACTGCAAACCATGACTTTAGTGATTGTCTTTTTTTGTTCAGATTCAATCTTGGTAAGATTACTGTCGAGTTCGCGCCATTTTTCATCGATCGGTTTATATATTTCAAGTAGCCTGGTGCGCAGTTTGTTGTCGAATTGTCCCTTTGCTGCCTTGATCAGTTTATCAATCTGATTAGTCGCTATTTCTTCAGGGCTGGCATTTCCTTCGCCAAATGTTAGCGTTTCTGGCTTATGTGCTGAGAATGACAAACGCAATCGGCCGATATTATGGCCGGTATTGTTCTCAAATTTTAGCACAAATACTAGATCTTCTCCAGCCTTGCAATCTGCGGGATTATTGATTTCAAATATAGCTGCATGGTCTTTACCGAACTGTGGATCTAGCGCCCAAGCTGACTTTGCATTATTATCAATTATTGCTGCTACTGGTAAGTTCTTTTGTTCAAAGGTTGCCTTTGGGTTGGCTAATTTAATTGGCCTCCCGCCGCAGGTAACCTTGAGATCACTCAGGGCAATATTTCCGTTACTTGCTCGGCCTGGTCCCCCACTTTTCATCGACTTGTGTGCTAAGGCTTCTAGACGAAAGGCTCTGAGGTTGTCAGTTGGTGTTGAAGTGATAAATGTGTAGGTGTCGAATGCAGGATTCTTACCGCTGGCTAGATGTGATCCGTCGGCTTGAGAAGAGAATGTTGCGCCACCCTTGGAGAGGAGCGATTTTGGCGAAAGGATATTCCATTGAGGATCTTTTTTTGAGGCTGCCTTAGTTTGCAGTCTCCCCTTGTTCCAGCTGCGGAATGCTGTAATTAGTCCCTTATTTGCGTAATCATCACGAGCATCTTTCGCTTTCTTGATTTTTTGTGTTAGTTCGTCGTTTCCTTTATTATCGAGCGAACCCATATCAATGTTGATGTCGCTACGCACCGTGGTCGTAAAGGCCGAAAGCATTCTATAATAATCCTTGGTAGGGATCGGGTCATATTTATGATCATGACATCTTGCGCAACCTATAGTTGTGGCAAGCATCGCACTGCCCATCGTAGCTAACATGTCATCCATGGCATCATAGCGTACACGTTCAGCTTCGCTGATGGTGATCTGTGTTGGAAAGACACCTGCTCCCAGAAATCCTGTTGCCATCATTGCCATTGGATTGTTTGGAGCGAGTTCATCTCCGGCAATTTGCCAGCGAACGAATTGGTCATAAGGCATGTTTTCATTAAAGGCCCGAATGACAAAGTCCCGGTAATGGAAAGCAAACTTACGATCGTAGTCTTGCTCGAATCCGTGACTTTCAGCAAAACGAGCGATGTCCAGCCAGTGCCGAGCCCATCTTTCCCCGAACTGTTTGGATTCGAGCAGTTGATCGACTAGTTTCCTATGAGATTCTGGCGAATTGTTGTTTACGAACTGGTTAACTTCTTTTGGGGATGGTGGGAGTCCAGTCAGATCAAAGTATAGTCGACGTGCTAGGGTTCTAGGTGAGGATGATTCACCGTTCTTTACAAAATCATCAATTTTGACTCCGGAAGGGAAGTCGTTTTTCAGTGGTGCGAATGCCCAATATGATCTGTCCTCCTCAGTGACTTCCATCGGGCCCTCATCTTGGTTTGTAGTATTATCGAGAAGAGGTTTGTCATATGCGGCGCCCAAAGCTATCCATTTTTCGATTTTTTCTATTAAGGGATCAGGGAGTCTAGATTCTTTCGGAGGCATGAAAGGTTCCTCTGTGTGACGCAAGTACGTTATGAGGGGGCTTTTATTGGGCTCTCTGGCAATGACTGCAACTCCCTGATCTCCGCCTAATAATAGGCCTTGCCGAGTTGTCAGATTGAATCCAGAACGTGTCTTTTTACCACCATGACATTTCACACAGCGATCGATCAGAATTCCTCTAACCTCATTACTGAAGATTTTCTGACTAGCAGCCATTTTAGAGGCATGATCTAGTTCATTTCCTACAGCAAATGAAATCAATGCTGTGATAAATGTGATGAGCGTGAAAGAATTTTTCATTTAGCGGCTAGTGCAATATTTTGTGCGGTTGTGACTTGGAAGGTCAAGAAAACTATGGCTTTCGCATGCTTATTACATTGCCAGTAATTTTTTTACTCTAAGTGCATCGTATCTGACTTAATACTTAATTTAGGTGATTTTTGTGCCAATTGATCGATTTCATTGGCCTTTAACCTAACCGAGATAATGTACGGTTGCTCGCCTTCTTGCCAATGCCCATAAGTAGTGGTTAGGATGGTTCCATTCTCAAGTACTTCCACGGCAGGATAGGTTGTGTCCCAACCCTTTTTATTATCTGCTATTCGAATTACGTATTGGCCCGGATTTCCGTTAACAATGTTTTGATATTTTCCGATCCATGCTGCCCAGTCTCCCTCATATGGAATTGGACTTTTGCTCACTCCTAACTTAGACCCGATCGCTGTGCGGCACCGGAAGGAAATGAAAAGTCTTCCGTCAGGAAGGTATTTTGCTGTGTGACGATCACCGGTCAGTGTAATTGGTAGTTCGCGCGGTTCTGTCCAGCTTTCTCCTTCATTTTCAGAAAAGATAACATATGAATTTTCTCGCCGAGAATTTTCACGCAATAAGACTGCGATTTGCTTGCCATCAGGAGAACGTATTGAGCCTGGTTCGCAGAGGTGAATTTTTGTTGATGCATATATAGTTTCCGGTTTTTCCCATGTCATTCCTCCGTCCACTGAGAGTGAACTGTATAATGTGAATTTTACTGGTGTTTCTCGGTTGGATTTATTTGAAATGAAGCGACCATCATCATGAAAAAGGGCACGATAATGTCCGGGTTTTCCTTTTACTGAGATCATGGTTCCCATTGCAACGATTCCTCCGAATTCACCGATAGATTTTAGTTCGCTCCAGTTCTTTCCTTCGTCATTGCTATACGCCATTCGTATGGGGTAAAGACCTGAGAACATGATGATACGATCATTGCCCTCTTTATCAGTGACTTGGAATAATGTTGGAACTTCTTTTGAGCTGGCCCAACTAGTAGGGGTCTGCAAACGCTTGCCCCATGTTTTTCCTGCATCATTACTTCTTTTATAAACGATGGGCCCTTTGCCGTGACCCTTCGGATAAACACAAAGAACAGTTTTCCCATCACTGAGCAGTGCAGTAGTCGGATGGCCTAAGTATTGTCCTTTTTCCTTGTCAACGATCACCTGACGATCTGTTTCTTTTGCTAAATCAATGTAGGGAATTTCTTTGGCAGTAATATTCAGATTCAGACAAAGGAGTATGATCAGAGCGCGCATGTAATAAGTTTGGAGTTTTTTGTGGATTGAACAAGGGCAGTTCCTGTAAATTTAACAGGGTCATAATGGCTCTACCAAATGAGAAAATTATCTAATAAGAGACATTATGACGCAATAAAAACAAGATAAAAACTCCCTAGAATAATTTATAACCTATTGGTAGTAAATGCATAGGGACATTATATACACCAATTGGCATATTTTAAGCTATATAATATAACAAACCCCCAAAGTGGTTTTAAAAATAACAAAAATACAAACTAATCTAAGGAGAAATAATTATGACAAATCTTATTAATTGGAATTCGCTTCGTGAATTTCATCACGTTACCAATCAGCTTTCAGACCTTGTCTACAATAGTGGACGTTCACTGGCAAATAAAAATGAGAGCATCGAAAACTCTGTGGCGGACTGGATTCCGGCCGTTAACATTACCGAAAGCGAGTCCGGATATAGGATTGATTCTGAAATTCCTGGAGTGGATAGAGAGGATGTTAAGGTCACAGTTGAGCATGGTAAATTGACCATTCAAGGTGATAGGAAATTTGAAAATTCTGCAGAAAACGAGACGCTTCATCGATTGGAGTGTTCGGAGGGAACCTTTCTAAGAAACTTCCGTATACCAGATGACGCGGATCCTGATTCTGTTAAAGCTGGATTTAAAAATGGAGTACTGAGTGTTTTAATCTTTAAATCTGAGTCATCTAAATTAAAGCAAATTGAGGTAGAGATTTCATAGATCAGATTTTTTACTAAGGATATTCGAAATTGATTTGCCCCGTACCTAGCTGTGAATTGCTTGGTGCGGGGCAATTTTTGTAGGCTGCATAAATATAAATATAAATATACTGTCAAAAATCAATAATAACCTCAAATTGGTACTTTCTTATTGTTGTTTATTAGACCAATTACACTAAAATTTATTGTTGTGGGTATCTTTTATTAATGATGGCCGAAAAAATTATTCCAGCTGTCCAGATTAATAATCTGACCAAGATCTTTCCGGTTCCTTTTCGTAAAGAAAAGGTAATCGCTGTTGAGGGCTTGTCCTTACGGGTTGAGGCTGGAGAAGTTTATGGATTGATTGGACCCAATGGATCTGGCAAGAGCACTACAATGAAAGTTTTGCTCGGATTGATATCTGCGACATCAGGGAGTTCTGCAATATTTGGATTATCCAGTAGTGAGACAGCTAGTAGAGGTTCGGTTGGGTTCCTTCCTGAAAATCCCTACTTCTATAAATATTTGACGGGAGCAGAGACACTTTCTTTTTATGGAAAGCTGTGTGGGCTTTCCCGTCGAAAAATTAAAGAAAGAACATCGGAATTACTTTCTTTAGTTGATTTAGAAAATGCAAGGGATCGACGTCTCGGAGGTTATTCGAAGGGCATGCTTCAAAGAATAGGTCTAGCACAGGCCTTGGTTGGGGATCCGAGGCTTGTAGTACTTGATGAACCGACCGCTGGGGTTGATCCTGCGGGATCTCGCAAAATTCGTGATCTTATAATAGAACTTAAACAGCGTGGTATCTCGGTTATCCTTTCTTCTCACTTGCTTGAACAGGTCCAGGAAGTTTGTGATAGGGTCGGTATTATTTTTCAGGGGAAACTTATAAAGGAAGGTAAGTTAGAAGAACTCATAGAAATTGAGAGTCAGACTGAGATAATTCTAGAACACGCAGACCCTAAGATCTTAGATCAAATAAATAAGTTGGTTCAAGCTAGTGAAGAAACTAGATTGCTTCGTTCAGGCAAACCCAAAACAACTTTGGAAAGGCTCTTTCTAAAAGAGACCAGAGCAGAATCAGAGGATGTTAGAAAAGACGCATGAGTGCTGATAAAGTCAAGAGCGTGAAGGAGGATCTTGTTTTACAGCACAAGTTATTTTCATTATCTCGCGTCTGGGCAATAGCATTTAATACATTTACTCAGCTAGTGCGCATGAAGGTATTTTATTTCATGCTCATTTTTAGCGTATTGATTATAGGTGCAAATTTCCTTTTTCTTAATTTTACTTTTGAACAGGAGCTTAAGATTTTGAAGGATGTTTCATTTGGAGCAATGACATTATTTGCGAGTATCTTTTCCATTGTTGGGACTGCATTACTTATCCCAAAAGATATAGAAGATCGGACCCTTTACACGATACTGACAAAGCCCGTGCCAAGGTTTGAATATTTAGTTGGTAAACTTATTGGAATTATTTTTCTCGTTGCTGTGAGCCTTGTCCTCATGTCCTTCCTTTTCTTTGCGGTCCTATACTTTAGGCAACATGGAATTTTGGCCGAAGAAATAAAGATGATTAGGGGCGGAGCAACTGATGCCCAGAAAGAATATTTGAAGGAGACTATCTTTGCTCAAGGAGTACGTCCCGAACTCATTCTTGGAGTGCTGGCGATTTTTTTAAAGGCGGCTGTCGCAGCAGGCGTTGCGCTCGTTGTGTCTACGTTTGCTAGTTCAACGCTTTTCACGATCATTGTCAGTTTAGTGGTTTATTTCATTGGGCATGCTCAGTCCTTGGCCTTAGAGTATTATTTTCCAGAGGGTCAGATGCATGGAGCCTTGCAAAGGTTCATCGCTGGAATCGTTGCTGTTGTGTTTCCTAATTTGCAAATGTTCAATATTTTTGATGGGATCATAACTGGTCAATCCATTTCCACTACGCTTATGTTTAGGCTAATTGGTTTGACTGGTTTTTACTTAACCATTTACAGCATGATCAGTTGGATATTATTCGCAAAGAAAGAGCTTTGAGTATTGTTACAAAATTAAAGTCGTATTCTTATCGGCGCCTTCTCCTGTCTTTGATCATATTAGGTGGGTTTGGCTTTGTTCGTATTCCTATAGAAATGAACACTGAAAAAATGCTTAAAGAACAAGGGTTTCGTGATTGGTCTCCTAGTATGTCTGCTAGAGAACAACTAACGCAGGCTAGTTTTGTTGGCTCGATTGGGGGTTTCCGTTCACTTATTGCCAGTATTTATGATTTGAGAGCTCATCAGGCATTTCGCGATAAGGACTGGGCATCAGTTGAAAAATTTCGCGGAGTTACTACTTCTTTGCAGCCACGATTTGCAAAGCATTGGGACCTGGCTGCTTGGGACTTGGCATGGAATGCTTATGCTTATTATAGAAACAAATCTGAGTGGGCTGAGGATGGTGTTGAGAGTTGGCAGATGAAAAACATAATGATGCCCAGATATTTGGAGAAGGGCTTGGAGTTTGCAAAGCAAGGTGCAGAATGGGTTCCAGAAAGTTATAGGTTGTCCATGGTTGTTGCTGACATTTATTCTCAAAAGTATAATGACCCGGAGCTCGCTTCTCAATGGTACCTTAAGTCTTCCCAAGCCGATGATGCCCCTCCCTATGTTTTTAGAGCTTACGCAACCCATCTAGCAAGGTGTGAAGGTAAGGAAGAAGAAGCTTATGAGGTAACCTCATCATTGTACCGTAGCACAAGATTTGGTACAAGGGCACTCACATTGACTGTCCGTAGAGACATGGAGAGATTAGAGGATCATATTGCGTTGAGTGCAGCAAATGAAATGTCACTTGAACAACTCGAAAGTGCAGCCCTTTCAAATGGGTCGACTTATTTGGATTACGCTAAATTAGGAATGCATTTACTTGAGGTGAAAAAAGATTTAAAGGTGGCTTTAGCCGTTTACCGAGAAATTGTTAATGATAAGAAAGCGCCTCTTTTTTATAGCCGTAAGTTATTGATGTTTTTGGCAAGAAATCCTGCGAATCAAGAGCAGGCATATGAAGCATTAAAAAAACTTCTGAAAAGATCTCCAGAAATATTTAGACGTCAGGACTTAATTGAATTTACAAAATTGGAGACGAGTTTGGGTGCTTCTAAGAATAACAGGGAAAAATAAATAATTATTCCAACTTCCATAAATTGACTATATTTATATTTTTACAGCAAAAAATTCATTCATTAAGAATAAACTTATCCCATCGTTTTAGCCACTCATCAGCCTTTTTGGTTTTAGTAGCTCCTTGGAAAACAGGGTTTGAGATAATTTCAGACCTATAACTTTTAAGATGTTCTCTTGATGTCACGGCAAGTACAGAACGTAGAACCCTTTCGTTCATGGGAAATCTTGAAATGCATTGTAAAATCAAATCCTTACTTTTTTGAGATTTATTCTGACCGACAGCCAAAATGATGTGTGCAATGACTATAGGGCTAGCTTCATCAATAATAGTTTCAATATAGGAATATTCAGACGGCGACCAATTGATTGCACGCAAAGAAGCTGAGACTACTCGTTCATCTGCATCTTCCAAGGCCGCTAACGCAACTTCGTTCTCTAGTCTAGATAATCCTCTCATTGTCCATAAAGCATGAAGACGGGCAAGAGGATCAGGATCACTCATTACTATCTTTTCTAGAAAAGGAACTAATTTAACAAGTCTCCGGTTTACGATTATGCTTTGTGCCATATCTCTCCACCAGCCATTAGGATGTTTCAGAGAAGCCACTAGAAGCTCAGGATCGGCGTCTAAAAGATTAGGCTTTTTCCCTGGGGAAAAGCCATCTCTCTTAATTCTATAAATCCTTCCTCGCCCAATATTTTCATCATACTTAGATTTTAGAATCTCTTGCTTAAGATATGGCGTCATAAAGCTTTTCTCCTGAATAACACCTCTATACATATCAACAACATAAAGACAACCATCAGGGCCTGTATAAGTATTTACAGGCCGAAAATTACCATCACTTGAAGTGATAAACTCACCAATACTATCTTCATATAGATTAGATAATTCTAGGTGACCGGAATCCAAATGTTTAACTTTTGATCTTCTTACGAGGCGGCCTACCGGCTCACAAACAAAATAATCACCATTAACATCTTCTCCGAGTCGATCACCGCGGAAGAAACTTTGCCCACAAGCAGAGGTAAAACTGCGCAATGTACCATCGCTACTCCGAGATGCACCTACTCCACTCTGCAAATCAGTAGTCGTCATCGCGGGCCAGACTTCATTATATTTCCCCACTTTTAGAACAGCCCCGGTGATTAACTTTTCAGGACCTTTATTCCTTTCTGAAACAAGGTATTCGGGTGAAATGAAAAATCCTATCGCAGGAATACTGTTCGTTGAAAACAAAAAACGTCCTTCATCATTGCGAGCCAATCCCCATTGCCCAACTCTTGGTACTTTTGCATGCCTGAATTTTCCACCTTGAAATTGATAACGTCGCCCATGCTGAGAAACATACACCCAATTATCAATTCCAAGAATTAGCCCGTTAGCCTTATGCTCGACGTTACTCTCCCGTAAAGAAAACTTATCATAGACTTTATCTTTAGTATCAGATTTACCGTCATTATCAGTATCTCGGCAATACCACAAATCTGACGGCTCACCAACGAGCAAACCATTACCAACATAAAGAACTGCCCTTGGTTCAACTAAGCCATCAAGAAAAACACTATGCTTATCAAAATTACCATCGCCATTGGTATCCTCCAAAAGACTAATCCGACCAATTGGGTCTTTTGCACCGGTTCCATCCACACTTTGCATATATCCGCGCATCTCTACAACGTACATTCTCCCGTTCCCATCCCATGTAAGAGCAACTGGTTCACTTATTTGAGGCTCAGAAGCTACGAGTTCCAAAGAGAACCCATCAGGAAGGTTAATGAGTTTCATTGAATCGCTCGGAGTTAATGGAACGGTGTTTGGTTTTTTTATTACTTCCCTATTAGGCTCTCCGATAAGCATCAAAAATGACGACTGCAGCACAAAATTAATTAAAAATAAAAACTTCAACGGCTTTAAAAAATTCACCTGATATATAGAACGGCAATTACTCATAATGAAAAAATTGTTACTCGTTTGGAAACCAACCTTCACCCACTTCAAATCCCTTCTGCCGTAACATTAACCGGTTCTTCTCATAATACACCGTAAGTTTTTCAACATCGAACCACCTTTCAAAGTCACCATTAATTACATGCCCTGATCCATCACTTCCCCACTGCCCCCCACTGTGCCACCTTGGTATTTTTTCAAACTGCTGAGTTCGGCAAGCATAAATTGCCAGTAAAGCCAATGGCTCCACCACGTCTAATGCTACAACTTTTGGGCGATCGTAATCAAATTCTTTTCTCATTCGTTCACGTATCGTCATCCCCTCCCAAGATTCTTTATGAATTTTATTGGTCTTATATGAATCTTTATAATCTGGATTGCGGGAAAAAAGGCCTGACCCTGGGTCTTGCCTTAACTCTATCAATTTGGCACCTAAGTGCTCAATGAATTTCAAAACTTCAGAGTTTTTATGAACTCTGTAAATGTCTACTAAAGAGAAAATGTGAGCCGGCTCAAAAGTGATGTCCTCATAATTAAATTTAGGCTGAGAATTCGGTCCCTCTCCGATGTCTCCAAAATCTCCCCCCTTGAATAAATTTCTTAAATATCCCCAATAAAACTTACGATTTTCATCATTAGCTAGGCGGTAGGCTTTCGCAATCGCACTGAAAAAAGCAGCACTTGGAATTTGAGCAGCAAAAGAATCTCCCTCCCTAGACCCCCAGCCATGTAGCGTTTTACCTTTTTCGAAAATGTGATCAGTCACATCCGTCCCATCAAGAATAATACTTCTCAAAGTATTATTCTCTCCATCATATGCAGCTTTAAGGTAACCCATTATCCAATCGTCTATTCGATTATGCAGATCTACTGACTCCTCCTCATGCTTATATATTTTACCCAATTCTATAGATGCCAAAGCTCCAAGAAAGAATGCAGGCATACTATGGATCCAACTTGATATTATGACGCGAGGTTCGGTAACGTTAGCCTCAGGAAACACTTCTCGGTAAATTTCAAGGTTACGCCGAATACTTGGTGTATATAACAGCATTGGCCAAATATTCGTTTTTGGATCCCTATGATATGACAGGACATTATAATAGCGGTTAGCCCATTCTCTAGGCTTTGAACTATCCTGCAGGCAGCCTAAAAAATAACCTCCCATGGCGAGGTCCAGACCAACTCCAAGGAACCCTAGAACTTCGATTTTTTCAGGTAGATCTTTAACCGGTAGCAACGGACGGCCCCATGTTTTTGAAAAATCCACATTCTTGTGAAAGCTGGCATGCCGATTGTAATGCATGGTATTCCAGTCCCTGACAAATGCTTCCCAGCAACCTTTTACAAATTTCTCAGTTTTATCAGGTGCAACTGAATACATAAATTCATAGAAAGGAAAAATAGAGCCAAGCTCAAAGATGTCCCCTGACCTGCCATCGCTGTAGGAACAATCATTATACAAATCGATGGTCATATGATTACCAAAAATAACCAATCCAGATTCAAGAGTTGCATATTCCTCAAACATATAAGTAACAGCATCTGCTGCAGCATCCGCAAATCGCGAATTTCCTGTTGCCTGACTAAGACCAGCGAGAGTTCTTAGCAAATTTTGAGACCTATCAAATTGTGTCTGCTCTACAGGATGAGATGGACCTCCTAAAGAAGGTGGTTGATAGCAAAGAGAGGCAGGAGATTTTAACAGCTCACGATGCAAAAATCGCACAAACACAGGAGTTTTCTTTGGTCCATACACATCTTTTCCATGTTTAATGACAGTTTCTCCAAAACGGACCGCAGCTGAAAGGAACTTATCTTTATTGATTTCCTCAAAAGTTAATTCCCTTTTTCCTACCCAATCATTTTTTACCCTAGCTTTCGATTTAACTCTATCTATGCGAAAGCTATCCTGCTCAGAATCAGACATTCGACCTGGAGAAATGAAGTCTACTTTACTCTTAGTTCTTTTGAGCTTTTCTCTTTTTAACTGTGATTCATCATCTATCAGCCGAAAACCAGCGATCACAGCATCATCAACAGCATCATCTGGATAGTGAACTTTGAGTTGATAGTTCTTATCCTTTTCAATTTCACTAATCCCAAAATCGGAAACATTCAAAATCTTCCAAAAAAATGCTTGATTGCCGTTACCTCTAGCTGAGTTGCTTACTACCATTTCTTTTCCATTTAGCTCGACTAACATGGATCGTGTTGAACCCAGTTTAGCTACCCACTGGAATGCAATTTTATGAGATGGATCAGGAGGAATTTCGATTGAAAATTCTAAGGGGTCCTTCCTGTCAGCATAGTACATGTAAAAGCCATTATAAAGAACCGCTTGTTTGTCGTAACGGTCAAACTGGATCCAGGCTAAAGCATCAGGATATGAGTCCCCCAATTTTAATTTTGAGAATAATGGTCTTATGACCGATGCCCATAAATTGTAACCCTCTAAATTAGGATGTACCCTGTCAGGCATGTACTTAGGAAGAGAAGCCCCATCTTTTCCGGCAAAGAGCGAATAGGTTTTTGCAATAGTTACTGTCGGATCATCTTTCCAAGTCTTTTTATAGAGAGCATTAATTTTCTGGATCTCATTGACTGGGCGATAAGCATCTGGTGCGCAAGGGAAAGTTTCACACAAGATGATTGGTGTTTTCAAATTATGTTTTTTTATGGCTTGAATAATTAATTTAACATTCCCAAACACAGTTTCACCATTTGCCTTTTCGGCAAGATCATTAGCGCCGATCATGATCACCACCGCTTTTGGATTAAGGTCTAATACATCTTCCTTGATTCGAAGAAGTAGTCCACGGCTTGTGTCGCCACTGATGCCACGATTAGCAACCTGAAGTTTACCAAAAGCACCATTGAAATTATCTCCCCATCCCTGAGTTATGGAATCACCTAAGAAAACTACTGAATCTTTTTGTGTGACACTTTTTCCCCCCAACCAAGAGCTTCTGCGCTTGTGCCAAACGCCGCGGAACCAGTCTGTACGGCGTAGTGGTCCTGCGCCAGGGACGCCCTCGTCCGTATCGGGAATTATCAGTGGATCATTCGCATTGGCTGGGCATAGAGTAATAACAAAAGCAAAGAACCCGGCAACAGAAATGGACTTTAGCATTTAGAATTACTAAGTCTTTAGCTAGAGCGGGTCAAGCTCGTGGAATTTGCTTTGAACTAAAGAATTGCATAATAGCTTGTGGTCTTTTAGGAGATGTGCAGATGTTTGAAGAACAAATACTCATTTAATCTGGGCTAGGGTAACTCGACAATGATAATAAAATCTCCTAATCTTTTGGATTACTAGTAAATGAAATTTGCAATTTTTGGTGATATACATGCTAACCTTGAAGCGCTAAATGCTGTTCTTGAGGATGCAAATAATCACGGTTGCAGTCATTTTGTCTGCATGGGTGATATTGTGGGTTATAATGCAAATCCACAAGAATGTTTAGCAACTATCAGAGGGCTCGATTGTCCAGTGGTTAAAGGCAATCATGATGAAGTGGTTTCTTCAGACACTGAACTCATTGGATTAAACCCTCTTGCCGAAAAGTCTATGTCTTGGACTCGGGACAAGTTGAACGAGGAGGATAAGCGTTATCTTATGAATCTTAAATTGGTTCGCCAGGTAAGAGATTTTACTATTGTACATGCTACGCTCGATTCGCCGGGAGGATGGGGATACGTAACGAGCAAGTTTCATGCGCTAGAGAGTTTTGGTTATCAGTACACTCCTTTATGTTTTATAGGGCATACTCATGTCCCTGCATTTTATGTTAAAACATCCACTGTGGAGGAGTTGCCAGAGCGGGTTTTGGATGTTGAGAATGGGAAAAAATATTTAATTAATGTTGGAAGCGTAGGACAACCTCGTGACGGGGACCCTAGAGCATCATATTGCATTTATGATATTGGAGGGCAACGCATTGTGAATCGTAGGGTTGAATACGATATCAAGTCTGCCCAGGACAAGATTATTAGTGCTGGATTACCTGATAAGCTTGCGGAAAGATTGAGTTGCGGTAATTAACCGATGAGATTGTTTATTACGATCAACGCTTGGTCTATAAGTCATTTTTTTAGCCCCAGAGATTTTCCCGATAACGTTCCCAATTCATAGCGAAGTGGTTTTATTGATCGCCTTTCGTAGGGATGATTGCGGTTACTAAGGAATATCAGGAAGCTTTTACTTTTTGGATGGATCCATACCGAGCCACCGGTCCACCCTGTGTGCCCAAAAGATAAACCTATGGGAAATCCTTCTCCTCTCGGACTAGAAAAAACTGAGTCAATGTCCCACCCGATTCCGCGTTTCACTTTCCGGCTTATATGGGCAGTGTGGTTACGCGTCATCAGCTCCACCGATTCTTTTTTTAGAACCCTTATGTTTCCGAGTTTTCCTCCACCAATAATCATTCGGCAGTAACGGGCAAGATCTGGTGCGCTCGTAAATAGTCCCGCGTGTCCGGCAACGCCTCCCATGGCTCTTGCAGAGGGGTCGTGCACTATACCATGGATCAGAGTATTTCCTTCACGAGTTGTGGGTGTAATTCTACTCAGAAGACTCCTTGAAGGTTTGAAATTTGTATCAAGCATCTTTAATGGTTGAAAAATTTTCTCCTTAGCAAATTTATCTAATTTCATTCCAGAGGCACGCCTTACGATTTCTCCTAGCAATATGAAATTAACATCGCTATAGCGAAATTTCTTGCCCGGAAATTCAGTAAGTTCTAACGAAATTCCTAGCTTTATTGCTTTGTCATAACCGTGCCATGCCGGTTTTTTTGGGAGGACAGGGCGAAGCCCTGAAGTGTGGGTTAGGAGTTGCTTTATAGTTACTTTATTTTTGTTTCCCCCAATAAATTCTGGAAGGTGTTTACGGACCGGGTCATCAAGTACAATGCGCCCCTGTTCAATCAGGATCATAATTGAGGGGGCAGTAGCCATGACTTTGGTCAAGGAGGCAGCATCAAATATGCTGTTATTTTTCATAACCCTTTTGACTGGGATGAGGCTCTGATGGCCGTAGGCTTTGTGATATTTATTACCTTCCCTTTCTAGCCAAATGACTCCGCCAGGGATTTTTGATTTATTGACCGCTTCATTGATTACTGAATCAATCGATTGCGGCATTTCAGCTGAAGCGGGAAGATTAATTTCAACTGCACTTGCCGAAGCAATGACTAATGGGAATATCAGGAGATGAATTAATCTTTCCATTTAGTACATAGCGACCGTTCAAAATATCTAATCCGATCAAAGAGAAACCCTCACCTTAAGATGAGGGTTTCTCAAAGGAATATAGTTTAATTTTTATCCTATAAAATTAATTAATAAAAACAGAATGATGAGTTAAGGAGCTTCTTCTTGGATTGGAATGGGAATCTCTCCCTCTTCCACTGTGATTGCCTCTATTGGCACTTCAACTTCATGCAGGCCCTCCGCTTCTTCACCTCCGTTAGCACCCCACTTTTCAATTATAGGATTCAGTTTTTCCATTCTCTCACCGAATGATTGAAACGCAGGTGATAGGATCCCACCTACTTCTTCATCTCCAAGTAAAAATCCAAGTACAGGTTGCATCTTTTCTTGAAGTTCTTTTTCTGTTTTTGAAAACAATGCGCTGAATTCCTCAATTTGTTTACCAGTCGGAGCTCCGACCTCCTCCATCTTCGAGGCAAGGGATTCGAACTCAGCAGCTATCTGATCAAATTTAGCTGCTGCTGCTTCGGCACTTTCTTTATCTCTGATCGTTGAAACTGTATCAGCAAAAGATGACATCATGCCCATTAAATTAGTTGCCAGCTCCTTACGTGTTTTTGACTCAACACTCGTTTCTTCTGGTTCAGGTTCAGGCTCAGGTTCAGGTTCAGGTTCAGGTTCAGGTTCAGGTTCAGGTTCAGGTTCAGGTTCAGGTTCAGGTTCAGGTTCAGGTTCAGGTTCAGGCTTTTTTGTCAATTCAGATGATCCCTTAGGTTTTTCATTAGGAGTAGTTGGATCGGCTTCTTTTTTGCCACAGCTGATTGCCCCACAGACAAAGGCAAAGATTAAAAATAAAATACTGTATTTTTTCATAATATGTTTAGTGGTTTTGAAACTGTAGCAACGGAATTGATTTGGAATATCCAGGCTAGAGCTGATTGATATTTAACCCTTCAAATAATGTATCTAGCAGAGGACTCATCAAGTATAAAGGATTTTAGCTTTGTTTTCCTCTTTTTGCTTTTCTTGAATGAAATCGCAGACCAGATTGCAGTGTGGTTGCAAAGAAAAAAGCTGCCGGGAAGGCTTCAACTAATATATTAGCTTTTGTCGGCACTGATGAAGCGCGTCTCAAGGAGGCTGCTCTCAATTGTTTCGGAAAACTTGTTCCTCCCGAGGAGGCTGAGTTTGGAGCAGAGGTCATTGATGGGGTAGCTGAAAATGCAGAGGCTGCAGTGAAAGTTGTCTCTCAAACCATAGGAGCACTTCAGACCTTACCTTTCTTTGGTGGAGAAAAAGTAGTCTGGCTCAAAGGCGCGACCATATTTGCAGATTCACAGACAGGTAAGGCATTATCAGTTCTGGATGCTGCTGAATCATTGACGAATGTGTTAGGAGACGGGTTACCGGATGGCATCACGTTTATTCTTAGTGCACCTTCAATTGATAAACGTAGGTCATTTTATAAGAAGATTTCAAAGTTGGGTAGGATTGAGATATTTGATCGTCCTGACATGAGTAGAGATGGTTGGCAGGATCAGATAAAAATGCATGTTCGAAAGCTTGCTAAGGAGAGGGGTTTGTTTTTTGAGGATGAAGCGTTGGAACTTTTTGTGATGTTGGCTGGCACTGATTTTTCTCAGATTGGGAATGAGCTAGAAAAAATTGATCTATTTCTTTCACATGATGACCGGACCATTACAGTGGAACATGTTAGCAGTCAGGTAGCCCTTACCAGAGCAGGAGTTGTTTTTGAGTTGGGTAATAGTATAGCAAAAAAGAATTTGTCTGGAGCTTTGAGGATTATAGATCACTTGTTATATCAGGGAGAGAATGCCATAGGCATTCTTCTTGCAGCAGTGGTGCCGACCATTAGAAGATTATTGATTGCTAAAGATCTAGCTAAACATCATGGGATCAGCGGTGGCGGTAATTATGGGTCTTATGAAGCTGCGTTGTCTAGGTTGCCCGCATCTGAAACTGCTCATTTACCAAGGAAAAAAGATGGAGGGTTGAGTGTTTATCCTATTTTTCTTGCTTCATCAGAGAGCAGAAATTTTTCTTTAGTTAATTTACGCCAAGGTTTAGCTGATTGCCTGCAAGCTAACCGGTCCTTGGTCACGAGTGCACTGGATCATCGAATTGTTCTTGAAAGACTCGTGATTCGTTTGCTTGCAGGCTCTCAATAATATTTTTTATATAACATATCCATGCAATTATTTTTTTCAGCAATTATCATAGGAGCTTTGGCTGCTTTGTTAGGTTCTCTTCTGGGTGTTGGGGGTGGCATTATTATGGTTCCAGCATTTAAGGGATTCCTTGGACTTTCAATGAAACAGGCTATCGCAACGTCACTTGCAGTTATGATCGTGACGGCATCTGTTTCTTCGTTCCGTTATGCACAGGCGGGCTTAGTTGATTGGAGGATCGCCGGCTTCGCTGCTATCGCAGCTGTAGTCGCAGCCTTATTAGGCTCAGAGCTTATGAAAAGCTTATCCTCTGATTACTTAAGGGTGGCTTTTGGGATTTTTCTAATAGCTGTTGGAATATATATGCTATTTTTTCAAAAGACAGTCTCTGGCTAGAGCTTGAAGTAAATTAAAGCATTGATTAGATGCGGATATTTTTCTCAATGAAGATTGAATCTATTTTGCCCCAGAATCAAAATCAGATTTGATTTCTGGAAGAAGATCCTTTCGGGCAAGTAGATTAGAAATGGACTGGTTTGGATCGCGCATGATTTCTGCAAGGTAAGGAGTGATGCGATCCATTTCTACTATAGCAGTGCGTACCAAGCTTGTGATAATTTCAACATCACGGGGCTCATCAGAAAAAACATTAGTGATTCGGAAATAAACTTCGCCATTTTCTGGATTTGCTTCGAAGTTTCCGATGCTAAGAGTGATGTTTGTGCGCATTAGAGCGTCATGAATAGAGGCTTGCGCGGCTGAATTCACAGTGAAAGACAGCCTAGAAACAACTGAAATAGCTCCCAATTCCTCAAATGCTTGGACATGGAGAGGAATTTTTGCGTGATGTGCCTCGAATTCAGATTCGATCACTTTTTTTTCAGGAACTTCTCTGAATTGCCATTTTGCAGAGTCAAAAGACTCCTTAACTTTTATTAACAGCGATTCGGTGTTAGGCACTTCAGAATTGAAACGTTTTTAAGCTATTTTTGCAAAAAAACAGTTAAAATATTCAATATTAAAAGGAAAATGGTCGGGGTGATAGGATTCGAACCTACGGCTTCCTGCTCCCAAAGCAGGCGCTCTGACCAAGCTGAGCTACACCCCGTAGCCACAGTACAATCCTCATATCTGGGCGGGTTTCAAGTTGTAAATGTCTATCAGTTGGTTAAGGGGTTACCTTTTACATTATGGCGGAAAGTAACGATAGAAAGACACCCGAAGAGCGCTCACAAATGTCAGATATAGAGCGGCTCAGGCATTCTACAGCCCATATTCTAGCAACTGCCATCGCCAAAATATGGCCAGATGCACAGTTTGCTGCAGGTCCTCCAGTTGAAAATGGCTTTTATTATGATGTTGAATTAGAGCATCGGATCACTCCGGAGGATTTTGCGAGGATTGAGGATGAAATGCTGAAGGTTGTCAAAGAGAACCAGACCTTTGAACGAATGATTGTTTCAAGGGAAGAGGCTCTCAATTTGGCTCAAAGTGGTCGGTTAGCTGCCCTCAATGAAAGAAGCAAGTCTTCGACCTTTAAGATTGATTTATTAGAAGATATTCCTGAAGGAGAAGAAATTTCAATTTTCAAGAATGGGGATTTTTGGGATCTCTGTGCTGGGCCACACGTTCCGCGGACTGGTAATTGTAAAGCGTTTAAACTGATGTCAGTAGCAAGCGCATTTTATAAAGGTGATTCGAATAATCCTCAGCTTCAGCGTATTTACGGAACGTCATTCAAGAATAAGACTCAACTTAATGAATATCTAGAACAGTTAGAAGAAGCTAAGAAACGTGATCATCGCAAAGTGGGTCGTGATTTAGGTTTATTTCATTTTGATGAAGCAGTTGGTCAGGGACTTGTTTTATGGAAGCCTAAAGGATCTATTATTCGTAATGAATTACAAAAGTTCATTGCCGGAGAGCTGGATAAAAAAGGTTATAGCCAGGTATATACTCCGCACATTGGTAAGTTGGATTTGTATAGAACAAGCGGGCACTTTCCTTATTATGAAGAGAGTCAGTTTTCTCCTATCGTTGGCCGAGAATCAATGTCTGCATTGGCTGACGAGGGTTGTTCCTGTGGCGAACTAACTAATAGGCTTAGGTCGGGTGAGACTGAAGGATTCTTGCTGAAGCCGATGAATTGCCCTCATCATATAAAAATATATTCGAGCGAACACCATAGTTATCGAGATCTTCCTGTTCGTTTAGCTGAGTTCGGTACGGTATATCGTTGGGAAAAGTCAGGGGAGCTTGGAGGTCTAACTAGGGTTAGATCATTTACTCAAGACGATGCACATTTGTTTTGTACTGATGATCAGGTGCAGGAGGAGATAATGGGTTGCCTTGAATTGGTTAAAGTAGTGTTGAACACGCTTGGAATTGTTGATTATCGTGTCAGGGTCGGGCTGAGAGATGTAGATTCTAGTAAATATGTTGGTGACCCGGATAACTGGGATCGAGCTGAATCAGCTTTGCGCGAAGCTGCCAGCTCTTTGGAGGTTCCATTCACTGAAGAATCAGGGGAAGCAGCATTTTATGGTCCAAAAATTGATTTTGTCGTAAAGGATGTTATTGGGCGCGAGTGGCAATTAGGAACTGTCCAGGTTGACTATAATTTACCTGAAAGATTTGATCTTAGCTACATAGGTAAGGACAATAAACCGCACCGGCCAGTAATGATTCATCGAGCGCCTTTCGGGTCACTAGAGAGGTTCGTTGCGGTACTAATAGAACACTTTGAAGGTTCATTTCCGACCTGGCTTTCACCTGAGCAGGTTAGAGTTCTACCTATTTCGGAAAAGTTTTCTGAACAGGCGCGTGAACAGCTAAATAAACTACTTGAGGTGGGTGCAAGAGCGTCCATGGATAACTCTGCTGAGAAAATTGGAGCGAAAATTAGACTTGCCCAGCTCGAAAAGGTTCCATATATGTTAATTATTGGTGCTAATGAAGTTGAAACCAACACTATCTCAGTTCGTCACCGCAAACGCGGAGATCTCGGTGCCTTGTGCCCCGAAAAGTTTATATCTCAATTCACGGAGGAAGTCAGTTCACGTTCACTTTGATATAGGAGATTGATTATTTATCTAATGCTGTTATTTAATATTTCGTACTTGGGTAAATACCAAGAGACATACAATTAATACGTTTTACTAACATTTAAAAAGAAGGAACAGTTATCGCTAGGCCAAAAAAGAAAAACTTCAGGAAATGGGCTCCCAGAGATAGGATCAATGATCGTATCCGAGTTCCCAAAGTTCGAGTCATTTATGGAGAGAAGCAGTTAGGCGTCATGGATACTCATGAAGCTGTAAGGAAAGCAAAGAGTGTGGGTCTTGACCTTGTGGAGGTTTCCTCTAATGCCCGCCCGCCTGTGTGCAAGATTGTTGACTACGGCAAGTACAAGTACGATCAGGCGAAGCTTAAAAAAGAACAACCCAAAAAGACGCACCGCCTTAAAGAAATTAAGTTCAGACCTGGTATTGGTGCAAATGATTATAATATGAAGGTCACCCGTGCTGAGTCATTTCTAATGGATGAAGACAAGGTGCGAATTCAATTAATGTTTCGTGGTCGTCAGATGGCGCATAAGGAAGTTGGTTTTGAATTGATGAAAGAAGTTAAAGAGGATCTTTCTGGCGTTGCGCACATTGATATGGAGCCGAAACTGACTGGCAGAAACATCACTATGATGCTTTCTCCTCTACCTAAACATTTACAAAAACCCAAATTCAAAAATCATGGTGATTTGCCCGATGAAGTTGATGATGACGATGACGATGACGATGACGATGACGATAAAGTTGATGGTGATAGTAATGAGGAAATTGAAGAATTTGAAAGACCAAACGAAGATCATCAGCACTTAGATGTTGTTGATGAAATTGCGATGTTAGAAGGGGATGATGGTCGACCAAAACTTAAGCGAGGCTAGACACTTATTCTATTAAGAGTCCATAATGCCGGATCTTCCGCAGGTCATTCTTTTTGATATTGACGGTACCTTGTTAAGTACAGGAGGTGCAGGAATGAAAGCGTTTCACAGTGCCATTGAGAATAATTACCCTTCTCAATTAAAGAAATGTGGCGGTTCCTTAACTTTGGACATGGCTGGCAGCACAGATTATGGACTTGTAATTGAGATTTTTGAAGCGCTTGGAATTGAAGATTCAGCCACTGAACGTGAATCCTTTTTTGCACAATATCTCCATTGCCTCGAACACAACTTATCTGATCCAAGTTACATAGGTTCTCTTATGCCAGGCATCACAGAGTTGTTGGAGAGGCTTTGTTATGAAGCGAATAACGGTAAGCTGATACTTGGTCTCTTAACGGGTAACATCGCTGCTGGTGCAGCATTGAAGCTAAAAAAACATCGAGTGGATAAATATTTTTGTTTTGGTGCTTATGGAGATGACCATCATGACCGTAATGAGCTTGGTCCAATTGCTTTAAAAAGAGGAGGTTCTTACCATGAACTTGAATTGGCCAGAGCTCCAGTAACTGTAATCGGTGATACGCCTAAAGATATTTATTGTGCACGTGCAATGGCTGCTCAAGCCGTTGCTGTTTCTAGCGGATCAATTTCGCACCAGGAGCTTGCTAATTATGATCCGGATGTTCTTTTTAAAGATTTCACTGATTACGAAGATGCATATAGAAGGATATGCTTAGGCTAATAGATGCTCATTTAGTAGAACTCTTTAACTTATAAGGTGTCGGCCATGGATCGATGAAAGCCAAATAAGATACGATCATTGTGAGGCTGAAGAGCGCTAGATTAATTCCTAGAATGGCAATACTTAGATGCAATCCTATTCCAATCCACAGGCCTAATCTTCTTGTATTTCGTATCCATAATAAGATGGGTATTGCTAATTCAATAATCAGAGTTAGGTAATTAATTTTATCGAGTAAGTCATGCCAAGCGACTGGCCAAGAACCTGGGAATCTTCCATGATGTGATAGTAGAAAATAGGTAATAGATTCTCCTTTTGCCCAGTATTGATCATCCAACTTTTGTATAACTGTCTGCCAATAAATAATAAATACCTGCAATTGAATCAAAACTAATCCGTACTGAGGTGCCTTAAGGTTAAGTTGTTTTTTATTCCATTGTCTAAAAAGATTCCAAGGGTTCCAATCTTTACCCAGTGGGCTGAAGAGAAGGATGAATCCAAGGTTTGTTAAAATGGAATCCCATCCTGTGGTTGAGGCTGGAGCTCTATGAATGAAAGATAGCTGTATAAAGAAACAGACAAATAGAGTAGTTCTTGCCCATTTTCCCCATGCTAAGGTTAGAGACGCAATGATTGCAAAAATAAATATAATTGTGACTTCGAAGGAAGATTGAAAATAGTTAAAGAGCGAAATCGAAGTGCCGCCAGTTAATTGGTAGAAACCAATTTTAGCGGCTGATGAATGGGTCATTCCCGCGTTACTAAGAATGGTGTCTCTGTATGGAAATAAGTGAACAAAGTGAGATAATAATAATAATGCAAACCCTATACGAGCTATGGCGTAGCGCCTCGGGTCGATATTTTTTAACCATAATAGGGAAAATGCATTCATTATCTTTTCATTATCCTTTGAACTTTATAGGGTCCAAACTTTTCAACTCTTGTTGTGGCAATGTTGGCACCCTTACGAATGCTTTCCAGAGTATTTATTCGGCCATGAGAAAAATGAATGGTAAATTGCCGCAGTCTTGGATCAGTTTTCAGTAAGGTCTGGCTTATTGATTCGATATACGATTCCTTAAAGGATTTATTGAGAGGATCATTAAAGAGTCTTAAAAAAGTGTAGTGGTATCGGATCAGTTTTCTTGGCAATATTTCTCTTAAAGAAGGTAGCCCGGCCCCGTATCTATATTCTTTTCCTGATGCGTCATTAGCTGTCAGATAGACTCGTAGGCTATGATGAGTTGGAATACTGTGAAACATGTCCCATTTTTGACCCAAACCAATTGTCCACCGAATCGGATCTAACCTCTTACTGATTGATCTTCCGATATTTGTGCTCAAAGGAGCAATTCCCAATAACATATTTGCACTAATGATAGTAGAAAATAGTATGATAATAACTTTTCTATTTAGGCTCATATCTGGATGACTTGTGAGGTATCTAATGGACGGTACATTATAATATAACACAAAAAAAGCCGAGGAGTGCCTCGACTTTTTTATGATTAATAGCTGAAGGTTTTACTGGCCTATGAATAAGATGCTTGAGCTCCTTTTGTAGAACGCTTTTTGATCCATGGCATGAGTCCGCGCAGACGTTTACCCACTTTTTCAATTCCATGTTCTGCTCCAGCCTTGCGAAGCTTATTGAATTTTCTCTGCCCTTTCTTATTTTCTTTGATCCACTCTTCAGCGAATTGTCCATTCTGGATCCTTTTCAATGCTTTCTTCATTTTATTCTTGGTAGCATTATCGATGATAGTTGGTCCGACGCTAACGTCACCCCATTCTGCTGTTTCTGATATCGAAAATCTCATTCCTGCGATGCCAGACTCATTCATTAGATCCACAATAAGTTTCAATTCATGAAGGCATTCAAAGTATGCCATTTCAGGTTGATAGCCGGCTTCGACAAGAACTTCAAATCCTGTAGTAACTAGAGCACTGACGCCGCCGCAAAGAACGGTCTGTTCTCCGAAGAGATCTGTTTCAGTTTCTTCTTTGAAAGTTGTTTCTATGACTCCTCCCCGGGTTCCTCCAATACCATGAGCCCATGCAAGAGCAATTTTTTTAGCATCCTTTCCTGGGTTCTGGTGTATTGCTATGAGAGCGGGAACTCCTTTACCTTCAGTGAACTGACGACGGACAATGTGCCCTGGACCCTTTGGAGCCACCATGATCACGTTTACGTCTTCAGGCGGTACCACGGTATTGTAATGGATTGCAAAACCATGACTGAAGCCGAGTGTTTTTCCTTTGGTGAGATTTTTCTTTATGTCTTTCTTGTAAATTTCTCCAATTTTTGTGTCGGGCGCAGCAATGAAAATAATATCCGCTCGCTTCACAGCTTCAGCAGTATCATAGACTTTGAATCCAAGTTTTTTTGCTATTGCACGAGACTTTGAACCTTTATAGAGGCCGATGATAACATTGACCTTACTTTCTTTGAGATTTAGAGCGTGGGCATGTCCCTGAGAACCGAAACCGATTACGGCAAAGGTTTTCCCTTTCAAGGTTTTCATGTCAGCGTTTTTTTCTTTATAGATGCGTGCGTTCATTGGAATTTGTTCTGGTTTTATTTAAATCTGCCGCTTCAGAGCGGGCGAGAATTGTGCATTGTTTAGGTGCATTGGTCAAATCCAAAACACTTCATTACTTATTATGTTTTACGATTAATTTTATTAAAAAGACTAGAATTAGAGCAAATAAGCTACAGCTGGCAGAAGCGATGAGGTGACTATTTGATGCATTTTTTTGATGTATTATGGATTTTTCAGTTATTTCATTGTTAGCCTCAGGTAAATCCCAGTAAAAATCGAAAAGATCACCATCATAATGCTGTTCGAGTGTTCTCAATTCTTTTATTTGATCAAAAGGAATTAGATTTAGAAGCCTTTCTTCCCCTACCTTATAATTTGAGCTGGGGAGCATTTGGCGATTTTTGTAGGCCCAATGAATCACTGCTATTTTGTTTTCATCCGTTTCAATTTTACCAGAAATTGTTTCGAGTATTTCGTAATCGGCACCATATAACAGTGAGCTATAAGTAGTTGATTTTGGATTAGGCAACTTAGGTTTGGATAACATTATTGCATGGACTTTAGTTGATGAAATGAGATTCTCTTTAGGTTTACGAGTATCAAAATTGACATCTTCCCAATGAACACGTGCATTATGCGCTTGTGTCGGAGAGAGGAAGAGATCTCTCGCAGTGATGGCCCAAATGACAGCTTTTTTATTTTTCATTAATGCTGCGCTTCCTCTTCTAGCGGCGAGTTTTTTTCTCACTTCAGTGGCACCCCCGCCATTGATTGCAATAACATCAAGTGCTCCCCCCAAGTTCAATGCTATGTGATCTGCTAGGCCAGCATGTTTGCCCCAATTAAGCGTTATATCTGTTGTGTAAATATTTGTGAAACTATCGCCCAGAAGAATAATGGGTGATTCTCGATCAACGGTTTTACCTTTAACTGGAGAGGCCATGACCGTTTCCATATCAAATTTCTTTCCGTAAGTATTGAGATTTTCGACTAGATCACCCAATGAGCTACGATTTTCATTATGACCAGTTTTCAGAACCCTTTTTCCATAATTCCAATTCCTAGATTTGACATAGTGGGCAATAATTTTTGCAGATTCTTCCATTCCCTCTGGAGTCCAATGAGTGTCTTGTTTAAGGAATACTTTTGACTTAGATTTGAGTTTTAATAGGGGCAAGGTAAGATCCAATACATCAACGTTCGGTAATGATCTTAAGTATGAGTAAAAAGTTTCAGAATCAGGATGAATGATGGGACCTTTTGCCGATTGGCTAAGATGTTCTGGATAAATCATTGGTTTCACTGGAATGCTGACGATGACGAGCTCAACTCCGAACTTATTCAGTTGTTCTGCAAATCGTTGAATAGTGATTAACGGAGATTGCCAATGGACGCGTATAGGATCTTTAGATGCGGAGGTGGGTTCACTTTCGATTGGGCCGTAACCGGTCAGTGAATCCAATGCTGTTTTTAAGAAGAGCCAACCATCTTTTCCGATCCTAGTTTTACCGTTCCCTTCACGTAGTGGGCCCTTCGACAATATTGTTTGCACCAAACGGCGAGGAGGTTCAGTGAACTCCGCAGACTCTAATTTTTTTTCATATTCCTGTAGATGTTCTCCGATTGTATTTCCTGAATCCTTCTTGAAGATTTCGATTGCAGGTATCCAGGCACTATTATCATCACTGCTCAATGATTTGTTAAGTGCAAAGATATTCTGATAAAGAGGAGGCAATGTAATGATGCACAAAAAGATAATTATGCTAATCGCCGACGCTCTTCGACTCACATGAACTTCGACATCTGCACTAATCTTTTTGTAAGGGTTTTGCATGTGATTCTCTAGAACTGAAAATATAGAAAAGGATTAAATTCCTGAGTGAACATCATTGATAGAGATAGGATCAGTAGAAAAAGTCCAGTAATGACTTTTCCAATGGTTAATCTTTGAAGGATCTGTCCAGTATTAGGTAAAACAAATGTACAGACGAATGAGATTGGTATTATGAACAGGACTATAGGTCGCGTTACTTGGCTCATTAAAATTAAAGCTGCAGGAGTCGCATTACTTAACCCGATCATCGCCTTTAGATAAAAGAATGCTCTCTCGAAGTTTTCGGCACGAAAGAATACCCAGGAAAATAATATTACTGTAAAAGTAATTCCTATCTTTAAAATCCTTGGGCAGTTATTCAGATACTTTGATGGGCCTGTTAATCTTTCGATGACGAGGAATAGTCCGTGAATTCCACCCCACGCGATGAATGTCCACTGAGCACCGTGCCAAAGACCTCCGATAAGCATTACGATTAACAGGTTACAGTATGTTCTTTTAGTCCCTTTCCGATTCCCGCCTAGTGGTATGTATAGATAGTCACGAAGGAAACCTGATAATGAAATGTGCCAACGTTTCCAGAATTCGGTGATCGACTCAGATTTATAGGGGGAGTTAAAATTTTCTTTGAACGAGAATCCGAACATTCTTCCGAGTCCAATAGCCATGTCAGAGTAGGCAGAGAAATCAAAATATATCTGGAATGCGTAAGAGCATACCCCTATCCATGCAATGGGAGTGCTAAGAGATTGACCGCCAGCACCAAAGCACAGGTCAGCTATTTCTCCAACTGGATTGGCCAGAAGAATTTTTTTAGCAAAACCAAAATTAAATCTTGTGAACCCATAAATAAAATTATCAACGGAATGTACCCTTGAACGGATCTGCTCCGCGATGCTTCCGTATCGAACAATAGGACCCGCAATGAGTTGTGGGAACATGGAAACGTAACAGGCGAAGCTTAAGAAATCATTGGCTGGTTTTGCATGCCTTCTATAAATATCAATCGTGTAGGACATTGATTGGAATGTATAAAACGAAATTCCTACAGGGAGGACGATCTCGTTAAAAATTGGTGGGAGCGTCACTTCTCCTAGGCCTAATGCTTTTGCTAGGACTGAAACATTTTGAGAAAAGAATCCTGCATATTTGAAGAAGGCAAGAATCCCAAGATTTACAATTATTGATACGATGACCCAAGATTTACGTATTATTTCCGAGGATTTATTTGCATGGATTCTTTTGCCGCAGAAGAAATCAATCGCAGTTGATATTAGCATCAGGAACACGAACCAAGGGTTCCACCATGCATAAAAAACATAACTGCAGGCAGTTAGAACCAGATGACGCCCTCTTTTGGGTGCGACGTAGTAGGCTCCTAAGACAAGAGCCAAGAAATAAAAAATAAAAATATGGGAGCTGAATACCAAGTCCTTTTCCCTGTTAACTTAATGGATATGATAGAAGCTTGTAGGAATTACGAAAACATTAAAGTCGCTCTAGTGTTAGCTATCCAATTTAGGCATATTCTTACCCAATTTTTTAGGTTGAGTGATGAATGGAGCTCTAAGATATATTGGTTCTGGGGGAACGGATCTTAGTTCTTTGATTTCTTCGTTTGAGAGTTCTGCAGCGATTCGAGCCAGTTTCTGAGCGCAGGGATTTGTTTTTTCGATGCCGGGGAATGAAAGGGTTTCATCAAAAGAGATGATTTCCTCTTTTTTAATTTTGATTTTTTCGTTAAGTGATTCGACTGATTCGAATAGTTCTGGACCTGAAATGATCTGATGGCCTTTCACGCTGGCAACGTACCAAGACTCGCGTCGGGCATCACCTATAACATGGTAGAGGGAGTTCTGATCTGTAGATTCGGCACTACAAATGGAAGGGATCCCAATGATAGGCGTTTTCAATGCCATTGATAAACCAAGACCCGCAGCGATCCCAATCCTTATTCCTGTGTAGGATCCAGGACCTGTCCCGACAACGATAAGAGAAGGTGCATGGTTGCAGGACATGAGAGCTTCTTTGAGAGGAGCAAATATTTGTGAGTTGTGGGACCTTTCAGAAGTGAACACCTCATTAAAGGTGATATTATTTTCTATAAGAACACTGACCCTTCCTTCTTTAGTGGAGGTATCTATGGCGAGAGTAGCATTCATGGATTGTTAATTTCTTGAATGATTCTTGATCCATTATCTTTGATGTTGAACTGAAGCCATATTGCGATCTTTGGTATAATTTCCGGAAACTTGTCAGCCCATTCTATTACACAGATTCCATCCGATTCGGCGTAATCTTCCCAGCCGATATCAATTAACTCATGAACCGAATTGATTCTGTAAAAATCAAAATGGTAAATTGGAACTTTACCTTGCAGGTATTCATGCAACAGAGGGAAGGTTGGACTGGTCACTGAACTTTCACATCCTGCTCCGTGAACTAAACCCTTAGTAAAATGGGTCTTCCCGGCACCGAGATCTCCAATCAATGCAAAAACGTCACTGGGCTTTGCCGTGGATCCGAGCTTTTTTCCTGCTCCCACCATTGCCTCTTCAGTATCAATGATTAGATCTTTCATTATTCTTTGGCTAAAAATGTTTCCAGCCTCCCTTTAAGTCAGGGTTCGTATTTCCTTTAGGGCTGAGTTTTCCTATTCGAGTTAATGTGAGGCTTGGGAATTTTTTTTGCCAGGCCACTTCAAGTTTCTTACAATCCTTTGAAGAAATTGCAAATAGCAGCTCATAATCTTCCCCATCACAAAGAGCTTCCTGAATGCTCGCTCCTCTTGTCCTTGGTATTTGATTCTTCTCAATAGAGTATCCGCAATTGCTTGATTTTGCTAGGCGAGGCAAATCAGATGCGAGTCCATCGCTCAGATCCATCATTGCGCTTAGTTTAAATTTCTTTGTGAGCCATTGAGCTTCTTCAATGCGGGGAGTGAATTTTAAATGATGTCCATTTAAAGATTTTCCCAGTTTTCCAGTAACAAAAAGGATGTGTCCTGATTTACCTTTTGAACGGAAACAGCAACGATCTTTTCTTACCTGACCAGTCAGAGAAACCGTGACGGAAGGAGTTCCATTTTCCCCACAACTAGCCGTTTCTCCACCTACGATGCTGATATTATAAGGTGAGGATGCCTTTGATAGTCCGTGGTAAAGGGAATTCACATAAGACACATTGCATTCAGGCCTTAGAGATAAACTTATCATAGCATGTTTGGGTGTTCCTCCCATAGCTGCGATGTCACTTATTGCCCGTGAGAGAGCCTTGTAGCCGACAGCTGATGGAGGAGTTGATTTCATGTAATGGATTTCTTCAATGACACAATCGATTTTCAGCAATACATATGACTGAGGGTCATTGCTCGTTATTACCGCACAGTCATCGCCTGCTCCGGCCACAACATCTTTTCCAAGGGGTAGATTTTTGGTGATGCGTTTGATGAGTAGATCTTCTCCAATCTCTCTGATCTTTTTGGAAGAATTAGCCATTGGATAGAGTCAGAATAAAACAAGAATTGATCCCGTTGAATAGAGCATGGATTAGGATAGGGACAAAGATGGAACCTGTTATTTCATAGCAGAGAGTTAATATTATAGCCAAGAATAGTAGAGGAATGAGCCCTTCCATATGGCCGTGCACAACTGCAAAGAGCAGTGAAGTCATGAAGCCAGCAAAGAGACGATGAGAATATCGTTTCAGTATCGGGTAAATGTATCCACGAAAAATGATTTCTTCGACCATAGGTGCTACTATTATAGCTGAAAATAAAAGAGTAATGCGGATCGTGACATCATCACTAGAAATCATTGTTTGAACAATCTCCTGCATTTCCGGAACCTGTTCTTTTGATGGAATGATTAACTGTGTTATAAAGTTGCCTAATCCAATAATAATATATACCGGTATCATTGCCCCGAGCCCCCATTTTAAGATCCTACTAAATGAGATTTTATTGAGTCCGAAGACCTGGTTGGGATTTCTTCCGCGAATAAAGGATGCAAATGAAAACACGAAAGCTCCAATAATGAGAAAGATAATGTTATTTAAGATGGCTCCAGAAAGAGTCATGCCATTTTTTTCTATGGGTGAGGAATCACCTGGATTCATTGAATTCTGGAAAAGCACTACGGTGTTACCATAAAAGAAAAAAATGATGGTAAGGGCAAAGAGAAGATCGATCATATCGATTTTCCCAGGAATAGGTTCTATTTTATTTTCGACTTTGCTAATTGTTGCAAAGGTTCGTATAGACCAGAATAGAATCAGTCCCAAAACAATGCCCAAGACGGTGAGCGTTGCTATATAAAATAATGTTTGCGCTTTAACAGGGTCCATGGCGTCGAACTAAAGCTAATACTGTTGAATCCAATCAGAAAGAGTATCTTTCAAGATCTTTGAATGCTTGACCGTAGTGTTTGGGAAGATCACTCGCAAGGAGGGACCTTCTCGATTCTTTGTCATTGAATATTGCATGCTCTGCGGCCCTTCCGTTGATCCATGAACCTACACATGCTGCATCATAGACTGATACTCCACTGCCAATTAATGCTGAGCAGAGTCCAGTGAGTGTATCTCCTACACCTCCAGTAGCCATTCCATTATTACCAGTTGAGTTGAATCCCGTCGGTGTCGTCTCAGATTCTGATGCGACAACTGTTCTGGCTCCTTTTAAGAGTACAGTTGAACCTGTCATGCCTGCTAATTTTTCAGCTCTCTCACGCCTAGACCCTGAAATTTCTGGGCACAGTCTGTGCATTTCTCCAGAGTGCGGTGTCAATAGTCTAGGAGCAGGAGCATTCACAAGATCACTGGGTTCATTCCTTGCTAGCAGATTAAGAGCATCAGCATCGACCACAGTTGGTCTAATATCTGAAACCAACAAATCGAGTATCTCATCGTCCCAGGAACCTTGACCCAGTCCCGGACCAATGGCGAGCGTATCAAAATCCATGTCTGATACTTGAGCATATGATTTGACGCACCGAACCATAATTTCCGGAGGAGCCATTGCCGCCAATCTCTGGTAAGAGTCTTCACGAGCAATAATAGTTACCAGTCCCGCTCCGCCCCTAGCAGCTCCAGTAGATGCAAGTATTGCGGCCCCGTTCATTCCATTGTTACCACCTATGATTCCGATGCGGCCGCACGTTCCCTTATGCGCGTCATGTTCCGGCCTGCTGTTCCTACCTGCTAAACTGCTTGCAGTAATTAGCATGGCTCCTGTGTCTCCTTGTCCGGGTAATGGGCGAATTGAGGGCAGCTCAATTAATGCAAGTCTTCCCACATTATTGATTGCTTGGTCTGCTAGAAGGCCCGTTTTTGGATGAGCAATGGTCAGTGTGAAGTCTGCAATCACGGCCCCTTCATAAGGTTCACCAGAAAGACCATCGAGTCCCGAGGGAATGTCGATAGCAAAGGTGTGAGCGGCATGAGTTATTCGCAACTCATTCATCTCATTAGCGGCTTCAAGGTATCCGGGGCGGAGCCCTCCAACTGCTCCTATTCCCAAGAGCCCGTCGAGAAGTATCAGTGGATGATGCTGAGGTTCGTAAATCTCTGATGTTGGATTTATTTTTTCTCGCTCAAATTGGTGTAATTTTTTTGCAGTGAGTGGCTTCAGCTGATCAGGGGAAGTGGCTAACCGTAACTGTGTTATCCACCCGTTTTTCTTGAGATGTTTTGCAGCAACCAGAGCATCTCCTCCATTGTGTCCACTACCAATAAATATAATTAAAGTGCCAGGATTAGGAAAGAACTGGGATACAGCTTTTGCTATTCCCAGACCCGCTTCATCCATGAGTGGCTCGGGGTTTACACCTCCCGCAATGAGTTGATTCTCGGCTTCAGCAATTTCTTCTGGATTGAGGATCATAATGAGACGCTATTAATTGCGTTAATAGAACACTAAGATTGCATTCAAATTTTAGTTTGATTGGCGAAATTTTATTATGCCCATTGCAACGGCTTCAGCAATCCGTTGCCTGTACTCTGGATCCAGAGCTCGGTACCGGTCTGAAGAATTTGATAGGAATGCGCATTCCAAAAGAACGGCTGGCCGATTATTTTTGGATAGGACTAGGAAGTTGGCTTTTTTGACCCCGCGGTTGCCTGCTCTTGTCTTGTAAAGCGCAGCCGATTGCACCATATGAGCAAGTTTGAGGCTTTGTTTATTCCTGCTATGATAAAAGGTTTCAATGCCTGCAGCTTTTCTGCTGCGTGCATGGTTGAAATGAATGCTGACAAAAATGGCACCCGATTCTGCGTTTGCAATTCTTGCTCTCCTTGGAAGGGAAATGAATGAATCATTGGAGCGAGTCAGCTTTGTACTAATTCCTTGCGATCTTAGATAAACATCGACTCTTCGTACAACATCAAGGGCAAGATGTTTTTCGAAAGTTAATCCGAAAGTACCTCCAAGGTCATGACCTCCATGACCGGCGTCTAGGATAACTTTTGTGAAAGGAGCCGCTTTTGCTTCATTCTGTGAGCAATTGAAGATTATCAGCGATAAGAACAGACTGAATAATCGGCAAGTGTTATAGATTCTAAAATTACTCACTGCTGGACACTTCGTATTTTAAAGGTAAGACGGATTCTAATTTGATATCAAACCAGGAGGCAATTCAGAAGCAGATCGAGGTTTTTCTTTTTGTTCCGGAGGCTTGTTTGGATCATAAGCAATGCCTCCTACAACTTTAACTATTCCGGCAGAGTCAATTACTAAAGAAGGTCTCGTGTCTGCGGTTTCACGATAATAATCGTTTCCTAGGAATGTTCCCTCCGAACTAACCCTTGCATGGGAATAAAGTCTTGGACTGATCATGTGCATCACATTGAGCCTGTTCTGAGAATCGATAGTGGCTTGAGGTTTTCTTACATTGATAAATCTGCCAAGTGAAAAAGTACAATACACTTTGGTTCCTTTTGTTTCTCGGAGTCTTATGTACAGAGCTGAATTTGAAGAATTTCCTCTGTGCTCGTGCAGAGAAAATTGTCTAAAGCTGGCAAGTTTGTCACGACCTTGGGATACACCGAATGATTGTTTCCAAAATGCCCTTGCGTCGGCTACATTAACTCGAATTTTTTTAGAACTGAAATAAGTTCTTTGAGGTGGAAAATAGACCGAAGCATTAATGGTGTAGCTACCGTAATCTGAGACAGGGTATAGTTTATTGAGGTCTACTTTTTTTGTTATGCTGCGCCCTGATTTTAACAGCATCGTTTCAAACTTTCCGCCGATGCTGCGCGGTGATAGTAATTGTCCGTTACGATAAACGTCAAAAGTCATCCACCCTTTACCTTTTGGCCCACCCAGTATCAAATCGTTTCCAGCTCGATTATAAACAGTCACATTGGCGACCATCGATTCATAAGACAAGTAATGTGTCTTAGGAAGCTTCATCTCCACAATGAGTTGAGCGTCTGCTTTTTGCGTAATAAAAATTACCGCCAGGCTCATTGATATGATGAGAAAACCTAAGGGCCTAAATTGTGAAGGGGTGACCATTGATTATTTATTGCCTAGATAGAATACAAAGATTGGTATTATAAAATGTTATGAACGTATAGCCTTTAATGCTTTGCCTGCCAAGCGGTCCTTAGGTGAAAAGTTCCTCATTTTTTACGGTATTTAGTATGGGTTAAGATAATATTCCTCAGCCAAGCCTAGTTTAATTATTTTAATGACTCAATATGGTCGATTAGGTACGGTTTTTATTAAGGTATGAGTTTCTTTGCTGGAGCTTTTTTGAGTCTATAAAAATTTTCAGAAGAAGAACTAAAAATATCTTTATAATGCCAATGATATGATTTCGCAGGTTCGCAAAATATTAAAATGAAAACATATCAATATATCAAATTGGTTCCATGCACCGTTCTGACCTTTTTTTGTTCGTGGTTCTCTCTTTCTCATTCAAAAGATGAATCAAAAAGAATTGGTAAACCTGGATCACTAGAGAGGCTAGGAGCTACAGCTGATAAAATGCTCACTGACCGTGCAGCTCTCGAGCGTGGGCATGTGCCTTCTACGCCTAATATCATAGCCTCAATGGGATTGCTTTTCCCAGGGCAGAAGGAAGTACTTAATTTCACTGCCCCCAAGGATCCTGGTGAATATGTTTATGTATGCACTTTTCCGGGGGCACTGGCGCATAATGAAAGACGTAATGACTGGAACAGCAGCGGAATGATTCATTAATGTGAATAAGATGGATGCATTGCCTGTTATTATTTTCTATAAATAACAGCTCTTTAATTTCATGAATTTTTTTTACAATAACCCCTTCACAAGGCGTTCTTTTTTACGGGCAGCTCCCTTGGGGGCAGTGCTTGGTTCTTCAAAGGTTTTGAATGCTAAAAATGAAAATGATGTTGTGATATCAAAAAAAGAAATGATGCAGAATTTAATTGATTGTCTTGGTGGGCCCTGGCCTGAACCCTGTCCACTTAAACCCAATCATAGGGAGACGATTAAAAAGGAAGGTTATCGGATAGAATCCGTTACATATGAAGTGGAACCAGGTGATCGAGTTCCTGCATTAATAATGATACCCGATGAGGCTAGTGAAGATAATCCTTCTCCGGCCATTGCTATATGGCATCAGCATGGGGGGGAATATCATTTAGGAAAGACTGAACCTGCCGGACTCTCTGGTTCCGAAATGCATCATACTGGAGTTGCTTTAGTCAAGGAAGGTTATGTAGTGATTTGTCCGGATGCACTCTGTTTTGAAGAACGACAGGATCCTAAAAATAAATTGAAAGGCGGGAGCTTTGAGCGCTTTGAATTTTTGCGTTATGTTGTCGAGGGGAAATCAATGGCATGGAAAAACATACTCGATATGCGTCGTGCAATTGATTATCTGGTGAGCAGGCCAGAGGTCAAAGAGAAAAAAATCGGATGCTATGGCCATTCGATGGGTTCGACGCATACCTGGCTCGTGGGGCCACACGAGCCACGCATTAAAGCACTAGTGGGAAACTGCTGTTTACCAACCTATTCTGCAATTCATGATACTAGGCTCTTACACTGTTTCCCTAACTTCGTTCCAGGTTGGCTCGAGTACGGAGACACACCTGAAATAGTTTCACTAATAGCGCCCAGAGCTTTGCATTTAAATTTAGGGGAGAATGATGCAGGGAGCCCAATCAAACACGCAGAGGAAGGTATTAAGAGAATAACCAAAGCCTATCAGAAATTAAATGCCGAAGATCAATTCAGTGCCTTCATTCAAAAAGATACTGGGCATGTTTTATCACCCGAAATGTGGCATAAAACAAAAACATTCTTTAAAAAACACTTAAAGTCTTGAGTGTTGATGTTTAACGAGTCACGGCATTTAAAAGTATTGCTTAGGAGCAATCTTTTAAAGAGAATGATTGAGTGAATAAAGTTCAGCGCATCCACTCATTTGTATTTCTATTCTTTTTTGTGGGTTCCCCTCTTCTTTCTTTTGGTGAGGACTGGCCAACGTATCGACACGATTTTTCCAGGACAGCCGCAACAAATGATCAGATAGATCTCCCCCTTCATCGGGTCTGGGAATATTCTTCGAGGCAGTCAAGGAATGCACCTCGTCAGAAAGGTGAACTTCATATTGAGGTGACCCCGGAATTTAATCGTTATGCCCTCGCTCTGATAGCAGCGCAAGGATCTGTTTTCTTTACCAGTGCCAGCGATGGAAGGGTCGGTTGCTTGAATGCTGAAACAGGGGAATTGATTTGGGAATTTGTTACCGGTTCCGCGGTTGGGCGTTCTGCTACGTATTCAGATGGAAAGATCTATATCGGAAGTGATGATGGTAATGCTTACTGTATGGACGCGAAGAGTGGAGACTTGATCTGGAAATATAAGGCAGCGCCTGCTGACCGGTGGATGTTTTCATTTGGACAAATGACATCAGCTTGGCCCGTGCGGACGGACATTGTTGTTAATGATGGAATAGCATATTTTGGAGCGGGGGTTTTTCCTCATGATGGTACCTTTGTATATGCACTGGATGCAAAGACAGGCAAAAAAATTTGGAGGAATGGAACGCATTGTGAAACGCTGAACCGTTGGAGCCTTGCTCCTGTTGGATACATATATGCAACGCAGAGCAATCTTTATATGCCGATGGACTTTAAGCAGTTTCATTGGGCCGTTTTCAATAGTTACAAGAAGTCTACGGGGCAAATTGATCCTTGGGCAGGCACTGATTCAGATAATCCGGTAGGTTATGGGGATCCTTTTTATCCGATCATCGGCGCTCTCCATGACAATCACCGGTATCACGGGAATGAGGCCTTCCTTGCAGAAATCACTGTCGATGAAAAAACCAAAAAGAAACAAACAAAAACAGAACGTCTTTGGCAGGTTAAAACGCCGGAATTTCAGACTGATATTCACTCAGTCAGCGGGGTCCCAGTGATGAGGGGCACAGTGACTAGGTATGACCCCGACATGTGCAGTGTCATTTATGCCGGGGGAGTAGTTTTCAATGCGGCACTCAAGACAGACATTGAGAAAGGTGCAACGGGTAAGATTTTTGCACGTAATCCTAGTGACGGGAAAGAACTGTGGACAACAGACATACCAGAATGGCCCAATCAGCTGATTGCCGCTGGCGGAAGATTATTCGTTAGCACTCGTGACGGAAGAATTCATGCCTATGCTAACAATAACAGTTCTGGATTTAAGAAAATAGAGGAAACTATCACTTCCGATTCATTAACTTCAGATCCTATGACCAGTGTGGCAGCTGATGAAATACTGAAAGTTGCATTATTTTATCATTCGGAAGGAGAAAAGACTAAGGTACAGGACCCGGCCAAGCTCGTAGGTGAGGCTCTCGTGCTTGATTGTGAAAGTGGGTCCCTAGCTTATGCCATCTCGCAGAAAACTAACTTGCGTTTGTATGCTGTTTTTGATGATGAGAAGAGAGCGGAGAAGGCCAGGGCCGCTTACAATGAGGCGGGGGTCCATATTTCTAGGATCACTGTCCTACATGTGAAAGAAAAGGATAAGGTTCCGTATCCGTCCAGATTTGCAGACTTTATTTTTTCCGAGCGAGTATTAAATGGAGGCAAAATGCCAGTTGATGTTGCTGAGATTAAGCGTCTTCAAAAGCCGCTCCGTGGCTTAATAATTGTTGGAGGGAAACAGACTCCCGAATCGATGCAGGAATGGATCAATGGGACCGACATTCAGGGTTGGAAAAGTTTTAATTCTCCAGATGTTAAGATGCATTGGATAGGCCATGAGGCTCCGAGGCTCGCTGGTGGAGGCGGCTGGACACATGGTTATGGGGATGCAGGTAATACCATGTGCAGTCATGATTCTGTATTAAAGGCACCGTTAGGAGTTGCCTGGTACGGGCCACCCTATTCTAGTCGTGGAGCAAAAGGAATATCACCTCCGATTATTGTTGATGGGGTCCTTGTTTGTCAGTTTCAGGATTATATTTTTAAGGAGAAGACTTATACCGAAGGCTATGATCAGTACACTGGCCGAAGATTGTGGAGGCGTGAAAAATCAATGACCGATACCATTGCTGCTCCTGGTGGTGTATTTCAACGGTTCTTGGAGGTTCTGGTACAGATTGACCCTTGGACAGGAAAAGAGATCAGGCGTTATTTGCCACCATTTAAGAATGGTCAGTGGAGCGGAATGGCCGCTGACAGTGATGGAAAGACACTTTACCTTTCATCAAATGGTAAAGATGCCAATGAAAAGGATTGGTCATGCATTCTTGGGATGGACACTGGTACTGGGGAAGTGCTGTGGATTTTAGGAGGCCCAGGCAAAGAAAAACAGTGGTCTAGATGGGATTCGATCAGTGATGGAAGGCTCTATTTTTTAGGGGAAAAGGCTGAAGGCGCGCGCCGGGAAGAGGCCATCTCTGAAATGGCCCAGTGGCTAAAGAAAATGCCAGGAGAAGAATATAAGGAATTTGCCGGTAAACTTAATGAACATGATTTTCGTGTTCTAAGGGCTGTGGATGCAAGGACCGGAGAATTACTTTATGAGCATGGTGTTGATATTTCAAATGCAGGTGGTGGATGGACGCGGTCCGTCGTCACTGGTGGAAGACGATCCTACCAACCTGTTCTTGGTGGT
>Ga0209403_10000705_pt1 | contig 47963 bp, 45 predicted proteins | sample ArcticOcean_MG_C_8_FD_187440 | JGI IMG/M metagenome (GOLD analysis project Ga0209403, IMG submission 187440) | Marine microbial communities from western Arctic Ocean - ArcticOcean_MG_CB11_86 (SPAdes) (version 2) | ecosystem: Environmental > Aquatic > Marine > Oceanic | place: Arctic Ocean... | reverse complement strand
TATGTGGCCTTAAAAAGAAAAGGCGTACCTACTGAAATGGTTGTTTACCCAAGAACACCTCATGGTCCTAGGGAGCCAAAATTATTAATGGATGTTTCGCCTAGAATATTAGCTTGGCTTGATAAATTTATTAAAAGGTGATTAAAAAAACTTTTGATATAATTAGGTATAATAATTAACTAATATTGTACATTTCTAATAATAAATTCCTACTCTTATTAGTTCAGTGAATTCATACTTAAAATTAGGAGTTAAATATGGATAGTAGTATACCATTGACCATTATTAATGGCATCTTAATAGCTAATTTCAATTTAGAATAATATTTTTTAGGAGTTTATAACAATGTTAAAACCAAAGCGTAAAATTTTACGTCAAGAAATAGAACAAGACCCATTCATTGGAACTTTATTTTCAATAAAGCAACATTTTGAAGTTCACAAAAAGCTTTATTTACGTTCTATTGCTGTATCTATTGGAACAATACTTATTATTAGTTTTTTTGTTAGATCTCGATCAACGAATGCTAATAACGCATCAATTATCTTAAATAAAGCAATGGTCTTTATGGCTAAAAAAGATAATTTAAATGCAATGATATTCTTACAAGAGGCAAATGATGAATATTCAAATACTGCTTCAGGTTTAGATGCAGCTTATTATTTAGGGAAAATTCACTTTGATAGAGGAGATTACAATCTTTCTCAAAGTTTTTTAAAGGAATATACTAATAAGGGATCAAATAAATTACTTTTAGGAGCGTCTTGTAAAATATTAGCTGATATTTATGAAAAAAATAACGAACTAGAAAAAGCCATTAAATTTCAAAGACTACAATTAAAGTATGTTAATACAAAATTAGATAATGCTTATGCCAATATAAACATAGCTTTACTATCATTTAAGATGGGGGATGTAAAATCAGCCACAACATTAATAGACCAAATTATTAAAGAAAATTCAGAAAATTTTGCAATTGTACAATTAGCTGAACAGGCAAAAGGACAATTATTAGTAAAATAGTCTATTCAAATAATCTTTGAATGACTCTATTTAAAATGTAAGTTCTCGCCTGAAAAGTGGGTTATCTGACCCACTTTTCTTTTAATAAGACATATGGTTAGCTTAAAAGAAAAAATTGCTAAGATAATACCTGATAATTTAGTTTTTATAGATTTAGTTGAAAATAAAGCTCAATCTAGAATAAAAATTGTCATTGACGGTATTGAAACAATTGATTTGCAGACAACAACATCAATTGCACGTGATATTCGTAATTCTGAAGTTACTTCACTTGAATATCCAGATGGTGTGCAGATTGAAGTTACTTCACCTGGCATTGATGCGCCTTTAGTGCTTCCTTTTCAATTTAAGAAAAACATTAAGCGCTCTTTAAATATCAAAATATTTAAAGAGTTAGAACCATTTTCACTCAAGTTAACAGATGTTTTTAAAGATAGTTTTGAAGGGACATTAGTCTCTGGTGTTAAAAGTCGTTACAAGTTTGATGAAATTGAATCGGCTACAATTCAAATCAAATTCTAACTTATTTAGGAGGAGCTTTGGTAAATAGAGAATTAATTGAAGTTTTTTCAGAGATTGCTCGTGAAAAAAACGTAGAACGTTCTGAGCTTGGCTCTATAATCGAGGGTTTATTTCTTCACCTTGTAGAAAGAGAAAGAGGTGATTCAAGCAATTGTAGTGTAATTGTAAATCTTGATAAAGGCGAATTTGAAATCTACGTGGAAAAAACTATAGTAGACGATATTGAAGACCCTGTAATGGAGATTACATTAGAAGAAATTAGTCAAGTTGATGCTGAAATGGCATCTGATTTACTGGTTGGCGACACTTATGTTGAAATAATTGATCCCATGATATTTGGACGTAGAATGATCCATATGGCAAAACAATTCTTCTCTCAAAGATTACAAGATGTTGAGAAAAAATATATTTATGAAGATTATGCAAATAGAGTAGGTGAAATTGTTATAGGTACAGTACACCAAGTTCAACGTGATAATGTATTTGTTAATATAGATCATGCAGAATTAAGAATGCCTCGTAAAGAGCAAATTAAAACCGAAAGATATCGCCGAGGTGATTCAATGCGCGCTGTAATAAAATCTGTAGAAATCACTTCAAGGGGTCCCGATATAGTTATTTCTAGAAGTGATAATCATTTCTTATATAAAATGTTTGAAATGGAAGTACCTGAAATCGAAGATAACATAATCGAAATTAGTTCTATTGCTAGAAATCCAGGAGAAAGAGCAAAGATCATTGTCCGTTCAAACGATCGAAGAATTGATCCTGTCGGTGCTTGTGTAGGAATGCGAGGAAGTAGAATTCAGGCGATAGTACGTGAGTTAAACAATGAAAAAATTGATATAGTTAACTATAGTGAGCAGTCAGAAATACTTATCTCAAGAGCATTATCACCTGCAAAACCTTTAGATCTATATATTGATGACGATCGTAAATATTGTATAGCAATTTTTGATGACGATGACCTTGAACTAGCTATTGGTCGGGGAGGTGTGAACGTTAATTTAGCTTCCACTGTTACCGATTATAGGATTGATGCCTTTGGTAAAAAAGAATATGAACGTAAACAAATAGAACAAGAAACATTGCTTGGTGAAATAAAGAATATGCCTAAAAGAGCTATAAAACCTTTAGAGGAAAATGATATTAAAACTGTTTCTGATCTTCTAAATAGTGATGAAGAAAAACTTATTGAAATTAAAGGTATAACAGAAACTTCACTTGAGAAAATTTATGATGCCGTTCAAACATTTGTTGAAGAGAATCAATCTGAGAAAATTGCTGAAGATGCGATTGATTCTGAAGTTGAAGGCGAATCTTCTCCTGAAGAAAACATTCCCGAATTAGAGAAAGAAAAATCATAATCATATGGCAAAACGCAGAATCTTCCAAATAGCTAAAGAACTTAATATATCTCATACTGATATACTTTCTTTTCTCAAATTGAAAAATATCGAAGTGGGCAGTCACATGGCTCCAATAGAAGAAGATGTTTATCAAATTATTCTTGCTGAATTTCATAAAGATAAGGAATCTGTTGATCGATACAGAAAAGAACAAGTTCGAAGAGAAATACAGGATACTCGTATTCTTGATAGGCAAAAAGAAAATAAAAAGCTCAACCTTTTAACAATAGATGAACAAAGAAAACTTGAAATAAAAGAACGTGAAAAAATTCAAGAAGAAGAAAAAAAGAAAGAAGAAGAAGCTAATAATCTTGCTTTGCAACAAGAAGAAAAAGTTATTGAAGAAACTAAACGTCAAGAAATTCAAGAAAAAGAAATTCAAAAAGTAAATGAGCAAAATAAACAGGAAAAAACAGAACTAAAGCCTAAGAAAAAATTAAGAAAAATTCATCTTTCAGAAATTGAATCTCAAGTTAGTAAGGGTTCTAACCAAAGAAAAATAGATAATAAATCTAAAGCTGAAATCAAGAAAGATAAAAGTGCAGCGCAAACTGTTCGAAAGATCACTGCAAAAATTGATATTAAATCGAAGAAGAAAATCTACAAAAAAGAAAAAGACACTAATGAGGAAAATTTAGAAGAAATAGATTTTAAACCAATAAAAATTGCAGAATTCTCAAATGTTGATGAATTATCAAAAATTTTAGAAACTCGCTCAAATGATATTATTCAAAAATGTATGGGTCTTGGTTTTTTAGCTACAATAAATCAACGTCTAGACTGGGATTTAATTGAACTATTGGCAGAGGAATTTGGTTATAAAGCTGAAAAGATGGAGGATGTAGGTGATGAACTATTCTCTTTAAAAATTACTGAAGAAGATTTGAAGAAAGCTGTTGACAGGCCACCTGTCGTGACTGTAATGGGCCATGTAGATCACGGTAAAACATCACTACTTGATTATATACGTGATACTAATGTTGTTGGTGGTGAGTCAGGTGGCATTACTCAACATGTTGGCGCATATAGAGTTGAGCTTAAAGGTGGCAATTCCGTTACTTTTTTAGATACACCTGGACATGAAGCCTTCACAGCTATGCGTGCCCGAGGTGCTCAAGTTACCGATATAGTAGTTCTTGTTGTAGCTGCAAATGATGGTGTTATGCCACAAACTAAAGAAGCAATTGGCCATGCTAAAGCAGCAGAGGTTCCTTTAATTATTGCAATTAATAAAATTGATTTACCTGATGTGGATTTAGAACGTGTAAAAAGAGAATTATCTGAGAACGATGTTCTTGTAGAAGATTGGGGTGGTAAGGTACAAGCAATACCAATATCTGCTAAAACAGGCCAAGGAGTTGACGATTTATTAGCTTCAATGTTAGTTGAGTCAGAAATGTTAGAATTAAAAGCCAATGTAGATACATTTGCGCGAGGAACAGTAGTTGACTCAAAGCTAGATAAAGGTCACGGCCCAATGGCTACAGTATTAATCCAAAAAGGCTCATTAAATATTGGAGATCCATTTATTTGCAATAATATACCCGGGAAAGTTCGAGCAATGATGAATGAGCGAGGTCAAAGAATCAAGAAGGCTGGTCCTTCTGATGCTGTCCAAGTACTTGGATTTGATCAAGTACCTCAATCTGCTGATATATTTGCTGTAGTAGAAGATGAAAAAGAAATAAAAAGAATTGCTTCTGAAAGACAAAGATTGAAGCGTGAGATTGATCAGAAAAAAATTGCAACTCTATCACTTGACGGAATGTCTGCATTGATTAAAGAAGGCGCCATTAAAAACCTTCCAATTATAATTAAAGGTGATGTAGACGGATCAATAGAAGCACTATCTGCGCAATTAGAAAAGATAGCAAATGACGAAGTAGGCGTGCAAGTCGTTCATAAATCTGTTGGAATGGTTTCTGAATCTGACGTCTTGTTAGCATCAGCTTCGAGTGCAGTAATAATTGGATTTCATGTCCAAATTTCTTCAAATGCAAAACTTTTAGCACGTCAAGAAGGTGTTGATATAAGATCATATAATGTTATTTATAACGCAGTTGAAGAGGTAACGCTTGCCTTAGAAGGTTTACTGGAACCAGAACAAGTAGAAGAAAATTTAGGACGAGCAATTGTTCAAGAAGCATTTAAAATTCCAAAAATTGGCGTTATTGCAGGTTCGAAAGTCATAGAAGGTAACATAGTAAGAAACGCAAAGGCTCGAGTTATTAGAGAAGAAGAAGAAATTGCTGCTGGTGTAATAAACTCACTAAAACATTTAAAAGACGATGCTAAAGAAATGAGAGAGGGATTTGAATGTGGAATTGGGCTTGATAACTTCTCAAAATTTAAAGAAGGAGATGTTATTGTGTGCTATGAAATAAAATCTATCAAAAGGTCGTTAGAGCTCAATTGAAATCAGAAAAACCCTATAAGCGAACAGATAGGGTAGCGAATGAGATCCAAAATATTCTTGGAGATATTCAGACCCAATTTATTGATTTATCAGATCTTGGTTTTATAACTATTTCTAATGTTATTGTTTCACCCGATTTAAAATATGCAAAAATATTTTTTAGTGTAGTTCATAAAAAAAAACCTATTAATGAAATTGAAAGCAATTTGAATGCAAAAGCCAAAGCATTTCGAAAATATCTTGGTCAACAATTAAGAATAAAATTCACACCCCAATTAAGATTTTTTTATGATGATACATTATCGTACACTGAAAAACTTGACACAATTTTTCATGACATAGAAAATAAAGAATAGATTTTGATTTATAGTATTTATAAACCTGTTGGCTGGACAAGTTTTGATGTAGTTAAAAAGATAAAAAGTATTACCAAAGAGAAAAAAGTTGGTCATGCTGGAACTTTAGATCCTTTTGCTGAAGGAGTACTCATTATAGGTACAGGTAAAGATACAAAAAAGTTATCTGATATTTCATCATCTACAAAGTCATATCGCGCAATTTTAAAGCTTGGAGAGTCAACAGAAACTCTTGATAATGAAGGTCCAATTACAAATACTATGAGTATACCAGCTTTTAATAAAGATAAACTTGAAAAAGTGTTAATAAGTTTCAAAGGGGATTATATACAAACTCCACCCATGTATTCAGCTAAACGAGTAAATGGAGTTAGGCTTTATAAGCTAGCACGCCAAAATATAGAAGTTCCAAGAGAGCCTATTCACGTAAATATTTCAGGAATCACACTTAATAAAATCTTAGATAAAGAAATTGACTTTTCAGTTACATGTTCAAAGGGAACATATATTCGTGTACTTGGCCAAGATATTGCAATCAAACTGGGAACTATTGGATATTTAACTAAATTGCTAAGAATTACAGTTGGTCCTTATGAAGTTAACGATTCTACATCAATTAAAAATTTCGAGGAAAAATGGAAGTCTATCGATCGTTAAATGAAATTCCAATTTTACCTGAGAGTGTAGTAACAATTGGTACTTTTGATGGCTGCCATAGAGGTCATCAGGAAGTTATTAAAAAAGTTGTCTCCACATCGGAATCTATTAATGAAAAATCTATTTTGATTACTTTTGACCCACATCCAAGACATATTCTTCAAGAAGGTAAAAAGTTGCCGATGCTCATGCATGTCAACAAAAAATTAGAGATTTTAGAATCATTAAATATAGATGTTGTTGTTTTAATACCTTTTGATAAAGAATTTTCAAATGTTAAAGCGAAAGATTTTCTCAATGAGATAGTTATAAAACATTTCAAGCCTTCATTTGTAATAATTGGCTATGATCATCATTTCGGCTTTAAACGTGAAGGCAGCCCTTTATTTTTAACAAATTTTGGCAAAGATAATGGATTTAATGTTGATGTATTAGATCCTATATCTGATGAAAATGTTACAATCTCTAGCACACATATTAGAAATCTTATTAAAGAAGGCTTTGTTAGAAGAGCTTCTTTTGAGTTAGGATGGGTATTTGGTTTTGAAGCATTGGTAATTAAAGGAGCGGGAAGAGGTAAAGAGCTAGGGTATCCTACAGCAAACTTTGTTCCAGTAGAAAAAAACCAACTTGTTCCAGCTAATGGAGTATATTGTATACGTGGAAGGATTAATGGGAATAATCTATATGGAATGTGTAACTTAGGCGTTCGACCAACCTTTAATGAGACGGATTTTGTTATGGAAGTCCACTTCTTTGATTTAATGTCGAATGATATCTATGGGGAAATAATAACTGTAGAATTTTTAGAGCGGATCCGAGATGAAAGAAGATTCTCTAATCCCAAAAAATTAATAGAACAATTAAATAAAGATAAACAGAACTGCATGAGTTTAATGCAGAAGTATAATTAGGAGAAAAAATGTCCTTAAAAAATGAACAAATAAAAGACATTGTAAAAGAATTTGGAAAAGATGATAAAGATACAGGTTCATCTGAAGTTCAAATTGCATTATTAACGGCTAGAATCAGATCATTAACTGAACATGCTAAAGACAATAAAAAAGATAATCACTCTCGACGTGGATTAGTCATGCTGGTCTCACAGAGAAAAAAACTTTTAAAATATCTTCGTCGAACTAATCCAGAGTCATTTTTAAAATTGACTCAAGATTTATCAATCCGTAGAAATTAAGAAAAAAATAAGAGAATAAAATGAAAAAACAAGAAATGTTACTTAATGGTAGCACGTTATCTATTGAGACAGGTAGGGTTGCTCGTCAATCGTCTGGCTCAGTTATCGTTACTCATGGCGAAACTGTTATTTTAGTAGCTGTTAATGCAGCTACTAAAGCACGTGAAGACTTAGACTTTTTTCCGCTTCAAGTGGAATATCGCGAACGTCATTATGCTGGTGGTAAAATTCCAGGAGGATTTTTTAAACGTGAAGCGCGTCCATCTGAACATGAAATATTAACAAGTCGGTTAACAGATAGACCTATAAGGCCACTTTTCCCTAAATCATTTAAAAACGAAACCCAGGTAATTATTACTGTTTTGTCTTCTGATGGAGAAAATATGGCTGATACATTAGCAGGAGTAGGAGCGTCTGCTGCATTAATGATTTCAGATATTCCATTCAATGGTCCAATAGCAACAGTAAAAGTAGGTCGTGTAAATGATGAGTTTATCGTAAATCCAACTAGATCTCAGATGGATGAGTCAGATATGGAAATTATTGTGTCAGGAAACGATGAGACTATTGTCATGGTAGAAGGAGAAGCAGAGCTTATTACTGAAGAAGAATTTATAGATGCGATGAAATTTGCTCATGGCCCCATTAAAGAGCTTATTGAATTACAAAATAAATTAATTGCTGAAATTAAAGTAGTTAAAAGAGATGTTCCTGAAGAGGATATAAATGAAGAACTTGAGAAAGCTGTCCTTGAATTAGTCTCAAATAAAATTGATACAGCAATTAAAACTGCTGACAAAGCTGACAGAGAGGTTTTAATTACTGCTTTAAAAGATGAAGCTTTAAGTACGTTTGAAGAATCTTATCCAGAATCAGCAAAAATGGTAGCTACTATTGTTAATGGTCAGCTAAAGAATGCGTTTCGAGAGCAAATTCTCGCTGAAGGAAAACGTTCAGATGGAAGGAAAACAACAGATATTAGACCGATAACTGTTGAAACAAATATTCTTCCAAGAACTCATGGTTCAGCGTTGTTTACTCGCGGTGAAACACAAGCTATTGTTGTTATGACAATGGGCACTCCAAGACAAGAGCAAATTATTGACAGTATGGATTTAGATCACAAAAAGAAATTTTATCTACACTACAACTTTCCTCCTTACTGTGTTGGCGAGACAGGCAGGGTTGGTTTTACAAGTAGAAGAGAAATTGGTCATGGTAACTTAGCTGAGCGAGCTATTAAGCGAATTTTACCTGATTATGAAGATTTTCCTTATACAGTAAGAATTGTATCTGAAATCACCGAATCAAATGGATCGTCATCAATGGCCTCTGTTTGTGGTGGCTCACTGGCATTAATGAGTGCTGGGGCACCAACTAAAGGCCATGTCGCTGGAATTGCGATGGGGTTAATTAAAGATGGCGATAGATATGCAGTGCTAAGTGATATACTGGGTGCTGAAGATCATCTTGGCGATATGGATTTTAAGGTTGCTGGAACTAGAGAAGGAATCTCTGCAATCCAATTAGATCTTAAGATTCAAGGTATTACTTTTGAATTAATGGAAGAAGCTTTAGCTCAAGCTAAAGCTGGTCGTAATCATATTTTAGATATTATGTACGAATCAGTTCCTGAACCTCAAGAAATGTCTAAGTATGCTCCAAAAATACTCTCATTGCAAATAAACCCAGAAAAAATTGGTGGCTTAATTGGTCCTGGTGGCAAAACGATTAAAAAAATAATAGCCGATACAGAATGTGATATCAATGTTGATGATGATGGAGTAGTAACTGCAGCTAGCTTAGATCTGAAAAAATGTCAAGAAGCCATTGAAATAGTTAGAGCAATCACATTAGAACCAGAAGTTGGGATGGAGTTTGATGGTAGTGTAACAAGATTAATGACATTTGGAGCTTTTGTTGAGTTTGCACCAGGTCGTGAAGGTTTAGTTCATATCTCTGAATTAGAATGGCAGAGAGTTGAAAGAGTTGAGGACGTTGTAAAGCCTGGCGACCCAATTCGAGTCAAATTGATAAAAGTAGACGACCAAGGACGCTTAGATTTTAGTAGAAAAGCTTTACTCGAAAAGCCTGAAGGCTATGTTGAACGTCCGCCTCGTGAACGAAGTGATAATCGTGGAGGTAGGCAAGGTGGCGGTGGAAGACCTCCCTTTAATAAACGTCGTTAGGTTATAAATGGTGAAGCAAATACCGGTGTCAAATCGTGCTTCCCAAATAGAATATGCAATCCGGGATGTAGTAGTCCCGGCAACTGCATTAGAAGCCGAAGGTCACAATATTATAAAGCTAAATATTGGTGACCCCTTAGCTTATCCAGGACTACCCACGCCTAATCATATGGTTGAGGCTTACCAAAAAGCTATTATTGATCAAAAAAATGGTTATTCACCTGCATATGGGATAGAAGAATTAAGATCTGCGATTGCTGAAAATGAACGCACTAAAACAAATGGTGGATGGAATTGCGTATCAAAAGATGTATATATATGTCACGGAGTCACTGAAGCACTTCAAATAATCTTTGCAGCCTATTTAAGTGATGGAGATCAAGTATTAGCCCCCGGGCCTCATTATCCTCCATATATGGCCTATCCTCAAGTTTATGGTGGTGAAACAGTAGAATATCGTCTTGACCCTAACGATGGATGGTCAATAGATATAGAAGATTTAAAATCTAAAATGAATGATAGGGTTAAACTATTAGTATTAATTAACCCAAATAATCCTACTGGCAATGTAATTACACAAAATGAATTAGATAAAATAATTGAATTAGCATCAGAATATGAAAACTGCACTATTATTTCTGATGAGATTTATGATCGATTAAATTTTAATGGTACTCATTTTAGTACAGCTTCTCGATCTGAGAACGTACCAGTTATTACTCTTAATGGGGTATCAAAAGTTTACTATGCTCCAGGTTGGCGTATTGGTTATATGGCTTTTCATGATCCAAAAAATAATTCTATAGAAGTTAAAGATGGAATTGAAAGATTGCTTCGTTCAAGGCTTTGTGCCTCAACGCCTGCTCAATATGGATATTTAGCCGGCCTTGAAGGTGAGGATAATTGGATGGATAGTTATCTAACCAAGATAAAGAAACGAAATAATTACTGTACTGATCGCATTAATAAAATAAAAGGTCTTTCAGTACAACCTCCACAAGGAGCTTTTTATATGTTTGTTAAACTTACCAATCCTTATTGGTACGAAAATGATAAGAAATTCGCACTTCAACTATTACATGAACAACATGTATTGACTGTCCATGGATCAGGCTTTTCAAATACATACGGCAAAGGACATTTTAGAATAGTTTTTTTACCCACAGAGGAAATTTTAAAAAATGCCTTAGATCGGATAGAATTATTTCTTTCTAAAACACGCAATTAAAGAATAATCTATTATCAACTATAGTTATTGATAGTTGACAATATCTTAATTAATATAAAGTATTAGTTTAATAGGACATTTTAATGGATAACCCCGCAAATTCAATAAAAAAATTATATTACTCAATTGGTGAAGTAAGTAAAATAGCTGAGTTAAAGCCATATGTTTTAAGATATTGGGAAACTGAGTTTAAACAACTGAACCCATCTAAAAATAAAGCGGGCAATAGAACTTATAGGCAAAAAGATATTGACCTTATTTTAAATATTAAAGATTTACTTTATATTCAAAAATTCACCATAGATGGTGCGCGTAAAATATTATCTGGAGCACAATCAATATCCACTGATGATTCTAAGAGCAAATCAAATCCAGAAGTTGATTTAGATGTATTAATAAAAATACGTACTGAATTAAAATCAATCTTAGAAGATATTAGAAAAAATTAATTAAACGGGGCGTGGCGCAGCCCGGTAGCGCACTTGGCTGGGGGTCAAGTGGTCGCAGGTTCAAATCCTGTCGCCCCGACTTTCAATTTTTTAAAGATTGAACTATTTTTGAAGAAACCTTTTTGCTGACCATGTTTTGTTATTTTGCATTTTTTTTGAAAGTATAAATTATGTGATTTCTTATCTTTATCATTTAGAACTCTTGCATTAAACTTAGTCCTTAAAATGAGTCATTTTATTTTATTTTGCTCATTTATATATCTTGCATTTTTTTAATTATTTTATATTTAAATAACTATTTAAGGATTTTAAATTGATAACAGCTAACGGAGTAACAGTTCAATTTGGCAAAAAGCCTCTCTTTGAAGATATATCTATTACTTTTTCACAAGGAAACATATATGGATTAATAGGTGCAAACGGTTCTGGTAAATCAACTTTCATGAAAGTTCTTTCAGGGCACTTAGATTCAACATCAGGGACTGTAAGTGTACAAAAAGATAGACGTATATCAATGTTGTCTCAAGATCAGTTTGCCTTTGAAGAAATTAACGTTATGAATTGTGTGATGATGGGCCATAAAAAATTATGGTCTATTAAAAAAGAAAGAGATAGAATTTACTCCATAGATGAAATGACAGAAGAAGATGGCATAAAAGTGTCAAACTTGGAAATTGAGTTTGCAGACATGGATGGTTATAGCGCAGAATCCAATGCAAGTGAATTACTACTTGGCTTAGGAATAACTATTGAAGAACAATCTTTAACAATGAAGGATATTTCCCCAGAAAGAAAACTGAAAGTTTTACTGGCCCAAGCATTATTTGGAGACCCTGATATTTTACTTTTAGACGAACCAACAAACAATTTAGACCTTGATAATATTTCCTGGCTTGAGCAAACGCTTAAAGATAGAGATAGTACAATGATAGTTATCTCTCATGATCGGCATTTTCTAAATAACGTATGTACCCATATGGTTGATCTTGATTATGGAAAACTTCAACTTTATAATGGTAATTATGATTTTTTTATGGTTGAGTCAAGATTATCTAGAACGTTGCTAACAAATGAGAACACCAAGAAAGAAGCAAAAATTAAAGAGCTAGAGTCTTTTGTAAGACGATTTTCAGCAAATGCCTCCAAGGCAAAACAGGCTACTTCCCGAGCAAATCAATTGAAAAAGATTAAACTTGATGAGGTGAAAAAATCAAGTCGAGTTTATCCATTTATTCAATTTAACTCTGATAAAAAAGTCTACAATTCAGCTCTAGAAGTAGATAAATTGAACAAAAGTTTTGATAACTTGGATGTTATTAAAAAGTTTTCAATTAATATTGAGTCTGGTGATAGGATTGCTATTATAGGAAATAATGGAATTGGAAAAACCACACTACTTCGATGCATCATGAATGATTTGAATATAGATTCTGGGAAAATCGTTTGGAATAAAAACGTAAATATTGGATATTTTGCACAAAATCATAATGAAGAATTTAAGTATGATATTTCGCTTATTGATTGGATGTCTAAATGGGCTCAAAAAGGTGATGATATGCAAATGATAAGAGGAACGCTCGGTCGTTTATTATTTTCTCAAGATCACATTGATAAATCTATTAAAGTCTTATCTGGAGGTGAAAAACGTCGAATGATTTTTGGTAAAATTATTCTTCAAAAACCTAATGTTATAGTTTTAGATGAACCAACGAATCACCTTGATATGGAGTCTATAGAGTCATTAAATCTAGCTTTATGTAGGTTTGAAGGCACACTAATCTTTGCTAGCCATGATAGGGAATTTATATCATCATTAGCCAATAGAATTATTGAAATTAAAGATGATAAGATTAGTGACTATTCATCGAGCCATGATCTTCTTCGGTCTAACGTATGAAAATTAACTTAAAGGAATCAAAATAATCAATTTCGGTTCCCTTTCGCTAGTCGTATTAAATTATATTTCCTTACTAGGCGAGACTACTTAAAATGTATGGATATCTGCTGCCGTAATGTAAATTATTACATTTTGAGGTACTGTTCGAAGAAGAGTTTTTGAATATAAAGAGTGCACTGTAAATACAAATTAGATATAAAAGTAAAAAGCCCCATTTACATGAGGCTTTTAGTGTAACTAACTTAGTTTATTGGTTGAGTGGGCTCTTTTATAATATTTAACATTTCAACTTGAAATATCATAACAGCCATAGGTCCGCCAGGTCCATCACCTTGACCATAACCCAAATGACCAGGTATGAAGAGCTGGTAAGTACTTCCAACGTTCATCAACTGAAGTCCTTGAGAAAATCCAGGGACTACACGGCTTACAGGGAAAACTGCGGGTTGCCCTCTATCGTAGGAACTATCAAACTTTGTTCCATCAATTAATTTACCTGTATAATGGATTTGAACACTTTCATTTGATTTAGGTTTTGGTCCAGACCCTTCAGTGATAACTTTATATTGAATTCCACTTTTATGTTCAATTACTCCATCAACTTTTAAATTGTCATCTAAAAATTTTCCACCTTCGACAATATTTAGCTTTTCTTTATCCATTCTAAATTTCGGAACAGTTATATCATTATATTTTTTAATAACTGCTAATCTTTCTTTATCAGAAAGATAAAGTTCATTTCCAGCTCTATAATCATCAATAGCTTGGGATAGCATATCATGATCAATATCTTTGAATTGTTCCTCGAGACGCATTGCGACATCTAAACCAATTGCATAACTAACAGAGTCAATATGGTTTTCAATTCTTTTTTGAGACGATTTTTGAGATGATTTGCTCTTATCATTATTACAAGATGTAATTATTAAACTAAATAGAAATATTAATACTGAATTCTTCATTGTTTTCCTTAGAAATATTGGGCAAGAATATCCATAAATCATAGCTATCAAACAATAGCTATAATAAGATCATTAAACTATTTATTTGAAGTAAATGCAAATTAAATTCTATTTCTATGTTTGATACATTTATTCTTGATATAGCATTTATTCAGACAACCTTTGTTTTCATCATTTTGGTAGCTATAGCATTGTGGCAAAAGCTAAAGCAGTTCGCTGCTATAATGAGTGGTGTTTATATAATTTATTTAGTTTTTTCAATATTTGATTCAAATAAAGAGGTTATGACAAGACCTATAAAAAATATTGTTGAAAAACCCAATACTATAATAACAAAAAAACTACCTGACATTGTTTTAGTTGATGAAATTGAAAGTGAAGTGTCAAATTTAAATTTAGTTCCAATTAATCTAAAATCTGCTAAAGATATAAAAGTAGATGTTAAAATTCCTGACAAAAAATATTTAAAACTATTAAAAGACTCAATTCCCGATACTAAAAGTAATGTAAAAGATATTTTAATGGTTTCAGATAAAGTAATTCAATCTCAACTAAAAGATATAAATCCTATAAAAATAAAATATTTTAAATTGGGTAGAGACTTACAAAATAGGGAGCTTATTAATATCGACTCAACTTTTTACACAGATGATGAGCGAATTTATTGTATGACCATTATTCAAAATCAAAAAAATGGTAAAATAATTTTTCATAATTGGTATCTAAATAACAAATTAATTTCAAAAATTCGTATGGAAATTGGCTGGTCTTATAATTGGCGAACTTGGAGTTATATAAATGTAAATCCTGATCGGGCTGGAGCTTGGAAAATTGTAGTGACAGACTCACTTAACGTAAGGTACGATTCATTGTCATTTAATATTATAAACACTTTACAATAATATATGAAATGGATAAGAAACCTCTATGATTGGGTTTTAAAATGGTCCAATTCAAAATATGGACCTTTGATGCTGTGTTTAATGGCTTTCGCAGAAGCATCTTTTTTTCCAATTCCTCCTGACGTTCTTTTAATTCCTTTAGCTTTAGGGCTTAGAACAAAAGCATTTCGTTTTGCATTTATTTGCTCAATAGGTTCTGTTTTAGGTGCTATTGCTGGATATAGTATAGGATCTTTTTTATGGTGGGATGGTGGTAATCAATTTTCATGGATAGCCCGTTTCTTTTTTGATGTTATTCCTGGCTTTAGTCCAGATATTTTCTACTCAATAAAAACAAAATATGAATTATGGAACTTTTGGGTTGTATTTATAGCAGGATTCACACCAATACCATTTAAAGTGATTACTATTTCAGCGGGCGCATTTGATGTTAATTTTATTTTATTTGTAATAGCATCCACTTTGAGTCGTTCTGCGCGGTTTTTCCTTTTAAGCGGCCTTATATGGAAATTTGGTGAGCCTATGAGAGATTTTATAGATAAATATTTTAACTTACTTGCTATTCTTTTTATGATTTTAATTATAGGAAGTTTTGTAATAATAAAATACATAGTATAATGAACAATCACTGGCGAATATGTGAGCAAACTTTATAAGTTTTAATAAGTACTATTATCCATTTTTTGTATACAATCAATAAAAGAACAAAATATTAATGGCTTACAATCATAAAAAAATAGAATCTAAATGGCAAAATCATTGGAATGATAATAAAATTTTTGCTGCAAATGACGAATCAGATAAGCCAAAATACTATATATTAGATATGTTTCCATACCCCTCAGGTTCAGGCCTACATGTTGGTCACCCCTTAGGATATGTTGCTACAGATATAATTGCACGTTATAAACGCCATAAAGGACTGAATGTACTTCATCCTATGGGTTGGGATGCATTTGGGTTACCAGCAGAGCAATATGCCATTAAAACGGGCACCCATCCATCAATAACAACAAAAGAAAACATTAACAATTTTCGTAGACAAATCAAAATGCTCGGATTCTCATATGATTGGGACCGAGAAATAAATACAACTGACCCAGATTATGTAAAATGGACTCAATGGATATTTTTGCAATTATACAATAAAGGCTTGGCTTATGAAGCAGAAGTGCCTGTTAATTGGTGCCCAGAATTAAAAGCTGTACTGGCGAATGAAGAAGTAGTTGATGGGAAATCTGACATTGGAGGCCATTCCGTTTTTCGTGTACCAATGCGACAGTGGATGCTCAAAATCACTAAATATGCTGATTCATTATTAGAAGGATTAGATGACCTCGACTGGCCTAATAGTATTAAAGAACTTCAAAGAAACTGGATCGGTCGGTCTGAAGGATCCAACGTAAATTTCCATTTACCATCATTGAATGAAGATCTTACGGTATTCACTACTCGGCCAGATACTCTTTTTGGCGCTACTTATATGGTTATTGCTCCAGAGCACCCGCTAGTTCAAAAATTAGTTACGAAAGAGCAAAAGGTGCTTGTAGATAAATATTGTGATGAAGCTTCCAAAAAATCCGATCTAGATCGAACTGAATTGAATAAAGAAAAAACGGGTGTTTTTATTGGCGAATATGCAATAAACCCAGTTAACAATACTAAAATACCTATTTGGATATCTGACTATGTAATTATGAGTTATGGAACGGGTGCAATAATGGCTGTCCCAGGCCAAGACCAGAGGGACTATGATTTTGCGAAAGAATTCGATCTTTCAATTGTAAGGACAGTAGATGTACCTAATGGATTTGATGGAGAGGCATATACAGGTGATGGGCCTGCTATAAATAGTGACTTTTTAAATGGTTTATTAATTGATGAAGCTAAAAGCACAATTATAGATTGGCTTGAAAAAGAAGGTAAAGGGGAGAGAGCTGTTGAATTCAAACTTAGAGATTGGCTTTTTTCTAGACAACGATACTGGGGAGAACCAATACCAATAGTTCACATTAATAATATACCAACAGCGATCGATGAGTCAGAATTACCATTATTATTACCTAAAGTAGAGAAATATGAACCTGCTGGCACAGGTGAATCGCCGCTTGCCAATATTAAAAGTTGGGTTGAGGTTAAAGATTCTAATGGTAATATTATTGGACTTAGGGAAACCAATACCATGCCACAGTGGGCTGGCTCTTGTTGGTATTTTTTGCGCTACATTGATCCAAACAATTCTTTAAGTGCTTGGGATTCTGATAAAGAAAAATACTGGATGCCTGTTGATTTGTATATAGGTGGAGCGGAGCACGCAGTACTTCATTTGCTTTATTCAAGATTTTGGCATCATGTTTTATATGATCTTGGACATGTTTCTTACAAAGAGCCTTTTACAAAATTATTTAACCAAGGAATGATTCTTGGCGAAGATGGAACTAAAATGAGTAAATCTAGAGGTAATGTTATCAACCCTGATGAAACTGTTGATGTGTATGGGGCTGATTCAATGCGTTTATATGAAATGTTCATGGGACCACTAGATAAAGCTAAACCGTGGAATACCAAAGGGTTACAAGGCTGTTCACGATTTATAAATAAACTTTGGAATATAATTGTTGATAGTGATGGGTCTTTATCAAATAAAATTAATAACAAACAACCTGACATTGAGACTTTAAGAAACTTAAATAAAATGATAATGCGCGTTAGCAATAATCTAGACCAACTGCATTTTAATACGTGTGTATCAGAATTCATGGTTTTCACAAATCATTTACAAACATTAAGTAACATTAATTATGAATCTTTAAAAACTTTTATTATTATACTTAATCCATTCATTCCACATTTAGCTGAAGAGTTATGGGAATTACTTAATCAAAAAAATGAGTTATCATACGTAAAATGGCCAACTGTTGAAGAAAAATACTTAATTAGTGATGAAGTGTCTATTCCAGTCCAAATTAACGGCAAAAGAAGATCCGAGATAACTATTTCATTAAATTTTTCAAAAGATGATGTTTTAAAAGCTGCTAAAAGTGATATTAAAGTTTCAAGTTATATAAAGGGTAAAGAGATTATTAAAGAAATCTATGTTGAAGGGCGTATAGTGAATATTGTTGTTAGTTAATATTCAACTATATCTAATTATACATAACCTATGTTATACATCATTTTCTTCGCTAGCATTAAATTGAATAAGATTGTCTTGAGTGCCAATAATCATAACTTTTTGTTTTGAGTCTAATAATATTTCTGAGCTAGGATTTAAATGCATTGTTCCGTCTGGATTTAAAACTCCAACTATTAATAGTCCAAATTTTTCTCTAAGATTTGATGAGGCAATTGATTTACCGTTTAATGATTGAAAGTCATCAACAGAAAATTCTTCTATTGAAAAATCAATAGACATTTCATCAGGTGTTTCAATTGATACGATATCTTCAATGTTCGGGCTTATAAGCAATTCAGCCATTTTATGACCGCCAGTTATATACGGATTAACTACTTTATTAGCACCTGCACGCTTGAGTTTGTTCCCAGTATCTTGCTTAGAGCAACGGCTAATAATATACGATTCTAAATTAAGGCTCCTAGCTGACATTGTTACAAAAAGGTTATCTTGATCATTATCCAGTACTACAACGATACCTTTACAAGTTTTTATACCAGCATCAATTAATGTTTCATCTAATGTAGCATCACCATGGATATATTTATAATTTGACTCTTGAATACTGTTTATTTTCATATCATTAATTTCAACGATGACAAAATGGATGTTTTTCTTTTGAAACTCAGATGCGATAACTGCACCCATTCTTCCAAAACCACATATAATGTAGTGAGATTCTAATTTTAATATTTTCTTACGCATAGTACGACTCCGATACGTATTTAATTGTATAAGTTCTGACCCTAATTCATAAATAATATATGCAAACCCGCTAACACCAAAAATTATAAGTAAAATAGCCCATAATTTACCTAGATCATCAAGTGTATGTACTTCATCAAATCCAACTGTAGATAAAGTAAGAATAGTCATGTAAATACTGTCAATTACTGACCATTCCTCTCCACCGATTAAATAAAATCCAAGAGAACCAATCGTCACTAAAAGTATAAAATATAATAGAAAAGTTATTGGTTTTACTTTGAATAGATTAGACAACTTTAACATTCTCGTATTTTGATAATAAAACAAACATATTCATTATAAACATTATAATAATTTACATAAAAGTAGGTTTAGCGATAAATAAACCAATGCTGTTGATATGTAATAATAAGTTATAATTTTCAACCTTGTATGCGCCCGTAGCTCAGATGGATAGAGCGTTAGATTCCGGTTCTAAAGGCCGGAGGTTCGAATCCTCCCGGGCGTACAAACTATTAAATTTATAAGTTGTCATAATTTTTCAATAATGATACTAATTGATAAATTTCACTATAAGTATTGTATAATGGATTTGGGGCAATTCTAATAACATCTGGTTCACGCCAATCACATACTACATTATTGAATTCTAAATATTTTTGAACCTCTTTACCATTTTGAATAATCATAGATAATTGGCACCCTCTTTCCTCTGGGCTTTTTGGAGTAATAATTTCAATTTCAGGAAGTATTAAATGTATTAGCTCTTCTAAATATCCAGTAAGCTCTCTACTTCCTATTATAAAATTATCCATACCTATTTGGTTATAAATATCCAATGAAGCCTTAATGGGTGCCATACTAAAAATCGAGCTATTACTAATACTCCACCCTTCGGCACCTTTAATAGGATCAAATTTTGAATCCATTGAAAACCTACTATCCATACTATTCCCCCACCATCCTGCCAACCTTGGGCCATTCCATTCACTATGTTTATTATGAATAAAAATACCTGATGGTGCTCCTGGTCCACTATTCAAATATTTATAGTTGCACCAAGCAGCAAAGTCTACATTCCAACCATGTAAATTAAGTTCAACATTTCCCGCAGCATGAGCTAAATCAAAGCCAACATACGCACCTACCTCATTAGAAATTCTGGCTATTTCTCTCATATTATATTTTTGACCGGTGTAATAGTTTACTCCACCTAGCATTACAGTAGCTACAGATTCACCATGAGCTTCTATAGTGTTTATTATATCATCAGTCTTGAGGCATTTTTCATGAGGTTGAGGCTTTAACTTTATTAATGAAGTTTTAGGATCGTAGCCATGAAGCTTAAGTTGAGAGGCTATAGCATATTGATCAGATGGAAATGCATCTTCTTCAATAATAATTTTATGTCGTTGATTGGTAGGCTGATAAAATGAAATAAGTAAAAGATGCAAATTTACTGTAAGCGCATTCATTAGCATAATTTCTCCATCTTTTGCACCTACTATAGGTAAAAAGTCTGCTGTTAACTGCTTATGAAAATTGACCCAATCACTAAAATAACCTTTGGCTCCATTTTTAGCCCATATTTGAGATTGTTCTAATAAAAGTGATTGGACAGTTTTTGGCTGAAGCCCTAAAGAATTACCCGAGAAGTATAAAATAGGTGATAAATTATGTTCAGGGTAATAAAACTTATCACGAAAACTTTTCAGTGGATTCTTATCATCAAGTTCTGATGCGAATTCAACAGAAAATAAATTTTTCATTTAAGCGCTAGACCTACCACCATCTACTGTAATATCAGTGCCATTTATAAAACTTGAAGCATCAGAAGCTAAAAAAGCAACAGCATTAGCTATTTCTTCAGGCTCACCTATTCGTTTTAAAGCGCTACTAGATGCCCATTTTGACCTTATTTCTTCAATGGACAAACCTGAAGATTTTGATTTAGCATTGGCTAATTCCTGTAAACGACTAGTGTTTGTATAGCCTGGCAATATATTGTTAACAGTAATTCCATGCTCACCAATTTCTAAGGCTAAAGTCTTTGCCCACTGAGCTACCGCACCTCTAATAGTATTACTAACACCTAAGCCAGGAATGACATTATTAACGGACATCGAAATAATATTTATAATACGACCATATCCAATTTTCTTCATTCCTTCAAAAACAGCTTTTGCCATAATTTGATTACAAATTAATAATCTTTCAAAACTTTCACGAAATTCATCAATGTTTGAATCTATTAAATGACCGCCGTGTGGACCGCCTGAATTATTTAGTAAAATATGAACTGGTTTATTTAATTCGTTAGTGACTATTTGATGTAATTCCTCTGGTTTGTTGAAATCAGCGCATATCATTGAATGATTTTGTCCATTATCACTAGATAGATTATTTAATGTATTTTTTAATTTATCTTTATTTCTAGCTAATAATATAATTTCAGCACCTAGCTCTGCCATTAAAATAGCAGAGGCTTTTCCAATACCATCTGTCGAGCCACATAAAAGCGCTTTTTTCCCAGTTAAATTGAAATTCACTTATCTTTCCTTACATTAAAATAAAAATTTAATTCGTCTTTGATTTCCCTAGGTAATTCGGGTAATGCTGACCGAGGTATTAAAAAAGTAGTTAACTCGCTTAAATCACTAAATACACGATGTTTTTGAGCACTCTCACTTAAATACGATGACCCAGTTGAGCCTCCGGTTCCAATTTTTTTACCTATCATCCTAGATACCATAAGAACGTGACGGTATCGCCAAGTAGTAAAAAGTTCATCAACATCTGCCAATTTTGTAATTAATAAATATGGATTATGCAGTATTGGTTGATCTCTATAAAGCAAAATTAACAAAGCTGCTTGAGTGGCTTTATAAGATAATCTCCAAGAACCATTTTTAACCATTTTTGCATGCTCTGTTTCATTCAAAACTACACCAAAAGAGGCTTCAGTCTTTTTATACTCATCTAGGTACTTTTTTTTCTCTTTTTCAGATAATTTATTATTCGTTTCGATAAGAGTTCTATCATCTGAAAGCATATTTATAACGGCAGACTCATATTCTTTCCAAAAAGATGTCTCCCCCCAGTCTAAAAATGGTGTTCGTTCTAACCAATTTTCTATTAATACAAAAAGTGTATTTTCGGACTCACTTTCTTTTACTTCGCTATTGTCAGTTTTACTAAGATAGCTTTTATAATTTTCACCTCCATAGGAATATCTGTTCATTGATAAAAGACCCAGCTTATTCTCTATCTTTCTAAATTGGATACTTTGAAAGCCTGATGCAGGAATTAAAAAATCTCTAAAGTCAAGGAAGTCCATTGGCGTCATTGTTTCTAGGACTCTTACTTGGTCAACTAAAATTTTCTGTATTTCTATAATTCGATTTAATCTTGATATTGAAGTACCAATGTTTGATTCAACAACATCATCATCAGAAAAAATATCTAATATTGAATCCAACTCATAAATAATTTGTTTGAACCATAATTCATAAACTTGATGAATAATTATGAATAACATTTCATCATGAGCATGTTGATTAAACTTATCGCTAATAAGATTTTGACTATTTAGAATTTTATTTAATTCTAAATAATCTTTATAATATTGTGAGGGGTAAGGTTTTTCTTTTGACATTATTGTAATTCCATCTCAGCTGCTTCAATAGTATTCTCTACTAACATCGCAATTGTCATTGGGCCAATTCCACCTGGCACTGGAGTTAAAGCTGATGCATGACCTATTATGGATGACCCATCACAATCACCCAAAAGCATATAACCTTTGCCAGAAGTTGATTTTACACGATTAATTCCAACGTCAATCACAACTGCTCCTTCTTTTATATCATTACCTTTTAAAAATTTTGGATAACCTAATGCAAGAATAACTATATCAGCCTGTTTTGTGTAATAAGAAATATTTTTTGTTCCAGAATGACATATTGTTGTTGTTGCGTTAGAATCATTCCTTTTAAGACTAGTTAAAATTGAGATTGGGCGACCAACAATATTGCTTCTACCTACTACCACGACATGTTTATTAGATAAATTTATATTATAATGTTTGAACACTCTCATAATTCCTTTAGGAGTGCAAGGTATAAAAGTAGGCTTACCTGCAGCTAAATGACCAAAATTTACAGGGTGAAAGCCATCGACATCTTTATTAGGACTAATTGCATTTATAATAGTTTCATTGCTAATATGATTTGGAAGTGGCAATTGAACTAAAATACCGTGATATCTATTATCATTATTTAGATTATTAACAACGCCAATTAAGTCTTCTTGAGATACGTCATTATTCAATCTAATGGTTTCAGAAAAAAGACCTAAAGATAAAAATTTTTTAGTTTTATTTTTTACATATACTTGAGAAGGGGCATCGTCACCAACCAAGACTACAGCTAAGCCTGGCATAATAGAATTAGAAAGTAGCTTGTCAATTCTTGGCTTAAGGTTATCGTAAACTGATTCACTGACCACTTTACCGGATAAAATTTGAGTATCCATGGACAGGCTTATAAATTATTGTTGAATTGCTTCTTCTACAACTTCAATCAAAGAAGATACTTTACTATCAACATCACCCTTGATTTGGTCTCTATCTCGTTTTTCTGCAAATAATTCATCTGCAATATTCATTGCTGCTAGAATACTTACTTTTGCAGGAACTTGAGGAGTGGCTAAGTCTTCTTGAACTTCTCGCATTTTCCCATCAACATATTCAGCTATATTTTTAATATAAGAAGCATCGGCCGGAGCTTTTATCGTGTACTCTTGACCATAAATTGTAACTTTAACAAAATTTTCACTATTGTCCATTGAATCACTCACTTAAAATTATCTTAATTTAGCACTGTATTTTTTAGAAACCACTCGTATAATTTCATCTATCACTGGATTTACATCTTTATCTTCAAGTGTTTTTTTAGAACTTTGAAAGATTAGATTTACTGCAACTGCTTTATTTTCTTTGCCAATTGAACTATCTCGAAAAATATTAAGAGGCTCAGATTTTGTAAGAATACCTTTGCCATTTTTATTGATAGTCATGATTAAATCTCCGACGAGAACCGATTCATTCAATAGAAAATTGAGGTCTCTAGTCATCGATGGATAAACAATTACAGGTTTATATTTACTTTCTACATCAGCTAATTTCATTAATTGATTTAGATCAAATTGAAAACCATAAGTTTTTCCAATATCTAAGTTTAACAAATTATTAAATTTAGAAGATAATTGTCCTATATATCCTATTATATCAGAATTAACTTTTATGACATGCGCATCTTTTAATCCAACAGTATTTTGTTCAATCATTTCAAAAGAAAAGTCATTAATATTTAAACTATTAAAAAGACCTACAATTACACCTTTTATAAGATGAAAGCTAATAGGCTGAGATTTATCCGAATGGACAGATGGTTTCATATATAAACCATGTCCAAGGCCAGATAGTTGAAATTTTTCTTCTATACCTTTTAATCCTTTAGCTTTTTGCTCAAAGACATTACCCCATTCAAATAGCATTGTATTAGGATTACCATTTTTGAAATTAAAATTAGCAGTATCCAAAAGACCTTGAAACAAGCTAGTTCGCATTTGACTCATTTTATCAGACAAAGGGTTTATCATTTTAACTGATTTAAAATCTAAGGCAGAAATTTTTCTAGAAGACTGAAGAGAATTACTAAAAATTTGGCTAAAACCAAATCCACTTAATATGTTTATCATTTTAGAAAGAGAAATATGTGGATCTGTTCCTTTATTGTTTAATATTCCTTCATAATTAAAAGTTGACGGAATATTATCATATCCATAAATACGTATAACTTCTTCTATTAAATCTACTTCACGTTCTAGATCTGGACGCCAAGATGGTGGTATACATGCCCAGCCACCATTCTTAACTTTGACCAAACAACCAAGCTTAGTTAAAGATTTAACAACCATTGAATCAGCTATTTCGCATCCTGATAAAATATTTAGTTTTTTCCGAGTTAATCCAATTGAATCTTGATTAATCTTCTTTGGATATGGGTCAACAATCCCAGGAATCCATTTACCATTTGCTACTTCTTCTAATAGTTGAATTATACGCCAGTATGCATTTTCAGCGCCATTTGGATCTGCGCCACGCTCAAAACGCTTTGAGGCTTCAGTAGACATGCCAAGAGCTTTAGCTCCTTTTCTAATAGTTGGAGCATTGAAATATGCACACTCGACCAATACTCTTGACGTTTTATCAGTAACGACAGTGTTTAAACCACCCATAATCCCCGCAATAGCAATAGGAATTTTTCCATTAGTGATTAATAATTCATTTTGAGATAAAGATCTACTCTGCTCGTCTAAAGTGATAATCTTTTCGCCTTTCTTACCTCTTCTAATCAATATTTCTTTAGATTGTATTTTATCATAATCAAAAATATGACTGGGCTGACCCATCTCTAAAAGAACAAAATTTGAAATATCTACAACATTATTAATGCTTCTTTGACCAATTGATTCCAATTTAAGTTTAAGCCAATCAGGTGATGGTCCAACTTTTACATCTTCTACTATTCCGGCAATATATCTAGGGCAATCATCAGGATTCTCAAAAGATATATTAATCATTTCTTTGGTAAGGTTTTTTTCAAATAATCTTTTCTTATAAGAGGGAGTTTTGATATTTTTATTCAATTTAACAGCTAAATCTCTAGCAATGCCCATATGAGAAAAACAGTCCGGTCTGTTAGGTGTGATATCTAGTTCTAAAGTCGCTAGAAAATTATTTAAATAATTTATAAAAGGTTCTCCAGGAGTAGCATCTATATTTAAAACCATTATTCCATCATGTTCATCAGATATACCCATTTCTTTTTCTGAACAAATCATACCTTGACTTATCTCACCGCGTATTTTGGCTTTACTAATTATAAAATCACCAGGAAGAACTGCACCAACAGGAGCAAAAGCTATTTTTTGACCCGTTTCAACATTAGGAGCTCCACATACAACTGGCAGAATATTGTTTCCATCGTAAACTTTACATAAATTCAATTTATCTGCGTTTGAATGCTTAATCTTACCTTTTACTTCACCAATAATAATATCAGATAAACTCGATATATCATATGACGCCTCAGCTTCAAGGCCTAGCATTGTAAGTTGTTCTGATATTTCTTCATTCGATGAAGAAATATCAATAAACTCTTTAAGCCAGTTAATAGAAATGCGCATTAAAACTGTTCCAGAAACCGTGTATCGCCTTGATAAAAAAGCCTAATATCATCAATGTCATATTTCAACATACATATTCTTTCAACACCCATACCAAAAGCAAATCCATGCCAAATATCTGAATCTATATTGACGGATTTAAAAACTTCCGGATCTACCATTCCACAACCAAGAATTTCAAGCCACTGATTCTTTTTTTCACTCCATATATCAACTTCCGCACTGGGTTCAGTAAAAGGAAAAAAACTAGGTCGAAAACGCATTTTTGTTTTTTCTCCAAACATTCTTGTAACAAAATACTCTAGCATACTTTTTAAATCAGAGAATGAAACTTTTTTATCAACGTAAATACCTTCTACTTGATTAAATAAACAGTAACTTTTAAAACTTATAGCTTCGTTACGATAAACACGACCAGGAACAATATATCTTAGAGGTGGATCTTGATTTTCCATCAAATGAATTTGCACATTTGAAGTATGAGTCCTCAAAACTGTTTCTGCATCAACAAAGAAAGTGTCTTGCATGTCTCGAGCTGGATGCTCAGGTGGAAAGTTAAGTGCACCAAAATTATGAAAATCATCATCAATTTCAGGACCGTAAGCAATAGAAAAACTTACGTCTGAAAAAATTGACTTTATATCATCCAAAGTTTGTTGCAATGGATGTATATGCCCAATCGGTAGATTAACGCCTGGTAAGGAAAGATCCGTTTTGATGTCAGTTAAAATATCATCAGAGGTTTCTGATTTAACATCGAACGCAGCATTGATTTCAACTTTTAATTCATTTAATAATTGGCCAGACAATGGTCTATCCTCAGGTAAAACATCTTTCATTACTGAAAAAAGACCTGATAACAACCCTCTCCTTCCAATATATTTAACACGTAAAGATTCTAATGATATTTCATCGCTGGGAAAGGGATCTGAATCGGTTCGAAATTGATTCCGAACCGATTCAATTGATTCCTTCAGTTTCATCTAACTGTTTACAGCTTTAGCTAACTCAGCAAAAGAATTGGGCTCATTCATAGCTAATCCAGCTAGGACCTTTCGGTCAAGATCAATTCCTTTTGCTTTAAGTCCAGAGATGAACTGAGAATAGGACAAGCCGTGTTGCCGCGCAGCTGCATTTATACGAATAATCCATAGACGTCGAAACTGACGTTTTTTTTGTCTACGATCTCGATATGCATACAGTCCTGCCTTCTCAACTGCATCTTTTGCAGTTTTGAAGTTGCGGCTCCGGGCACCATAGTAGCCCTTGGCCTGCTTTACTATTTTACGATGTCTTCTGTGCTTTGGCACAGAACTATTTGCTCTAGGCATATTATTCTCCTACTTATTGAGCAAGCATTCGACGGACGCGCTTTTCTTCAGAAGCATCTACCAAGTCAGGTTGACGCATCTTTCGTTTTGCACTGTTACTCCGGCGAACTAGCATATGGCTATGGTTTGCTTTGTTTCGTTTTATTTTACCAGTACCTGTCAAACGAAATCGTTTGGCGGCACTGCGTCTTGTTTTCTGCTTTGGCATTGACTATCTCCTATTTACCAGTCAAAACGATCGTCTGTCGACGACCCTCCAAGTTCCCTTGCTTTTCAACCTCTGCGAGATCTGAAAGCATTTCAATTACTCTATTTAAAACTTCCAGACCTAAATCAGTTCTGGAAAGTTCTCTTCCTCTAAACATAAGAGTTACTTTAAGCTTGCAACCCTCAGATAAAAATTTTCTTCCTAAATTTACTTTAGTTTCCAAATCGTGATCATCGATTCTAGGGCGAACACGAATTTCTTTAATCTTAACTACATGCTGTTTTTTCTTGTTTGCATGGGCTTTCTTTTTTTCTTCATATTTAAGCTTCCCATAATTAAGAATTTTTGCTACAGGCGGTTTAGCTTTTGGCGCAATTTGAATAAGGTCTAGACCAACATCTTTTGCTTTTTCTATTGCATCTTTTAAACTTGTAACTCCTAATTGTTCACCAGATTCTGATATTAATCGTACTTCACTAGCTGGTATATCTTCATTGATTTTTAACTTATTGACTTTCGCGATGAGGCATACTCCTTTGTTTGATTTCAGATGATAGGTTTGATAAAAGGTCGCCTACTTGTACTGCTCCTTGGTCACCTACTAGCCTACGTCTAATAGACACAGTCTTAGCTTCAGCTTCTTTTTCACCAACAATTAGCATAACAGGTATTTTCTTCAATTCTGCCATACGAATTTTTGCACCTATTTTTTCTGGACGATCATCTAATGATGCTCTAATTCCAGCTTCTTTAAATTTTGTTTCTATAATTTTTGCATAAGAATGTGTTTTTTCCGATACGGGCAAAATAGTTACTTGAGTAGGAGCTAGCCATAAAGGGAAATCTCCACCATAGTGCTCGATTAAGAAACCAATAAAACGTTCATGAGTGCTTAATGGGGCACGATGAATACATAAAGGTGTCTCTTTATATCCATTTTTATCCGTAAAAGTTAAGTTAAATCGTTTTGGAATAGCAAAATCAACTTGATTTGTTGCTAATGTAAATTCTTTACCGATAGCACTCCATACTTGTACATCAATTTTAGGACCATAAAAAGCTGCTTCACCAGAAATTTCAACATAATTAATACCACCTTCGGTTAGTGCTTTTCTTACAGCATCTTCAGTCTCTAACCATAATTCTGGTTCATCAATATATTTTTTTCCAAGGTCATCAGGGTCATGCAAACTTAATCGCATTTCATATTTTTCTATACCAAATATTTTAAAGTATTCTAAGTACATATTACACACATCTAAAAATTCAGAATCAAAATCTGACTTTGAACAATATATATGTGCATCATTCATCTGCATACTTCTTACACGCATTAAACCAAATAGTTGACCAGACTTTTCATAGCGATAACATGTTCCATATTCAGCTATTCTAAATGGTAAATCTCTATAGCTTTTAGGTGAGGCATCATAAATTTTATGATGATGAGGGCAGTTCATTGGTTTTATATAATATTCAATCCCATCTACATCCATAGCTGGATACATAGCATCTTTATACAAATCTAAATGACCTGATTTTTTATAGAGTTCACCTTTTGTCAAATGTGGAGAGCGAACTTGATGGTAACCATGTCTTTGTTCAGTTTCTTTTGCCAGTGTTTCAAGCTCATTAATAATTACACCTCCATTAGGTAACCAAAGTGGTAAGCCTGGGCCAACTTCATCATCAAATGTATAAATTTCTAATTCTTTCCCAATTTTACGATGATCTCTCTTTTTTGCTTCTTCTAGAAAATTTAAATGCTCTTTTAAAGCCTCTTTAGAATGAAATACAGTTCCATAAATACGTTGAAGCATTTTTTTACTTTCATCTCCACGCCAATATGCTCCAGATGTGGTTAGTAATTTGAAGTGCTTAATTCTATTAGTAAAAGGAACATGGGGACCACGGCACAAATCAATAAATTCACCTTGACCGTAAGCAGAAATTTGGTCTTTTGAATCAATTTGTTCTATAATCTCCACTTTATAATTCTCACCCATTTTTTTAAACATTTTAATCGCATCATCACGATTAAGTTCACTACGTTCAACAGAAAGATTTTGGCTAGATAATTCTCTCATTTTATTTTCAATCAATAATAAATCCCCATCAGTGAATGGATTCTCTATATCAAAATCATAATAAAATTTATTATCAATAGCAGGGCCTATAGTTACTTGAGATTTTGGCCATAATATTTTAACTGCTTGAGCCATCAAGTGCGCAGTGCTATGCAATAATACTTCATGCCCTTCTTCAGATTTTCCTGTATGTAAAATTAATGTAGCATCTTCATTGATTGGTGTAGTCGCATCAGTTAAAACTCCATTTATAGTGGCTGCTAAAGTATCCTTAGCTAATCTTTCGCCAATACTTTCTGCAACAACTAGGGGCGTTACACCCAATTCAAAATCTTTAGTTGATTTATCAGGTAAAGTTATTCTGATTTGACTCATAACTGAATACACTTATCCGTATACGAAGAAATATTCGATCCAAAAGTAGACGAATAGTTTATAATTATCATTATATACTGTTTTGACTTGGTTAAAAAATTAAACTTCAGGACTGATGAATTCTAATTTTTTTTATGTGGGCGATAACGGAGTCGAACCGCTGACCTCTTGCGTGTCGAGCAAGCGCTCTAACCAGCTGAGCTAATCGCCCTTAAAAAGCGCAAGAATTTAACGGAGTTAGATGATAAACAGTTAGGATATTTGTAATTTAATTTTTGGCAATTCGTGAAGGCTTTAAAGTATCTTTATACAAAGAATCATTAGCTAACATTAATATTGCTAATTGAATGGTCTTATCATCATTTAAAGCTTGTTTCAGCCTTCCCACTGGGCCATCAAACAAACCAGCAAACTCTAAATGCAACAGTTTCAATATATCATTTGACTCTTTTTCTCTTAGTATAGCTTCTTCATTAAAATAGAATTCATTCAAGGAATCAATAGCTTTTTTAACTATTATATTTGAGGAATTTAACTTTTCAACTTTTAAAGCAAAATTGTCTAAATCTTTTCTGCCTGGAAGAATAATTGGGTCTTTATCTTTAATGAAGTTTTGGAAATCAATTAAAATTTTATTATCATTTTTAACCTTATCAAACGAACTGTATTTATATTTATTTTGCTGAGCAAAGGAATAAAAATAACCATTGCGCCAATACTGCGTTGATAATATTTCCATTAATTCAGGTTTTACTAATGAGTCAGGTGTTATTCCATCGTTACCAAGTACAACGCGACCACCAATAGTTTTAAAAACAGAATCTTCTTTCGTATTATTAATTATAAATTTTTCATCTATATAATCACGCTTCTGAATAAATCGTCCACTTGGTACATAATAACGTGCAGTAGTTATCTTTATTGCCCGCTTATCATCAAGCTGAAAAGCTGATTGCACTAGACCTTTCCCATAAGACTTTTGACCTATTATAACTCCTCTATCAAGGTCTTGTACAGCTCCTGCAACTATTTCACTAGCAGAAGCACTACCTTGATTTATTAAAATAGCAATTTTTGTATCAATTGGTACTAGAGGGTTTTGACGTGAATAAAATGTTCGATTCGATTTTTTCGCTCTACCTTTTGTGGATACCAGCGGTTTATCTTTATCTATGATCATATCTAAAATTGAAATAGCTGCATCCATTAACCCACCTGGATTATCACGAAGATCAATTATAATTGAATTTGCATCATTATTTAATATTTGAGCAATCGCACCTGTCATTTCATTTGCAGTATTTTTTGAAAACCTATTTAATCTTATATATCCTATTTTATTAGATAACATTCCAGAGTATGTAACATCCTTAACAGAGATTTGGGACCTAATTAAATTGAATTCAATTGTGTCATCATCGCCGAATCTTTTTACAGTTAGCTTAACCTTAGTACCTTTTTTCCCACGTATTTTTGCAGCAGCTCCATTAAATGAAATTTTATCAACGTCTTCATCATCAACTTTTAATATTATATCTCCACTCATCACTCCAGCCTTTTTTGCTGGACCTCCATCCATTGGAGCGACAACTGACATAGTATTATTTCTATAGCCTAATTGAATGCCAACCCCTCCATACTCACCTTTAGTAAGAATGTTAATTGTGTGCTGTTCATCATCAACTAAAAATGTAGTATAAGGGTCTAAATTTTGAGTAATGGCATTAATACTAGCTTTTGTAAAAGCTTCTGGGTCTAATTCATGCAAATAAGTAGAAAAAATCTGGCTATATACTTGGTTAATTAATCTCTGAGATTGTGCTATTTGCCTATAAAAACTAGATTGAGTAATCGCTAACGAGATAATTCCAACAAAGAGAATTATAGGAATAAATATTTTTATACGTCTTTTCATTACAGTATTTGTCTTCTCCTTAGTTCAGCGAGTATGGATTTGTGAATGTTTTCAATTGTGTCATGACCATTAATTACAATAAATCTTTCTTTAAATCGAATTGATAATTCCAAATATGTATTCCTGACTAATGTTTGGAACTCTATCCCAGCACCTTCAATACGATCTTCTTCCTTGTTTTTTCTTTTTGAAGCTTCTTCAGGTAAAATATCTACAAAGAATGTTACATCTGGCTCTAACTCATATGTAGCAAAATAATTAAGCTTAATTAACCAATCTAAATCAAGTTTTCTACCACCACCTTGATAAGCCAGTGTTGAATCATAAAATCTATCAGCAACGACATTTCTCCCGTTAATTAAATTAGGCATTATAACTTCATATGTAAGTTGCGCGCGACTACCTGTCATCAATAATGCCTCAGTTCTATCTGAAATATTAGATTGATGACGATGAAGTAAAATTTCTCTTATTTCTTCTGATATAGTAGTTCCACCTGGCTCTCGAACAAGAATAGTCTTTTTTTCAATCCTATTCATAGCTTCTACAAGCATTTTTACCTGTGTACTTTTTCCGCAACCATCGATACCTTCAAATGTAATGAAATGACCTTTAGAAATAGACATTCGGATTGTCCTTTCCAAGCATAATTACAAATTCACCTCGTGGAGTATTTTTTTTAAAATAACTTAATAGATCTGAAACCTTACCCCTTTGGTATTCTTCATGTATCTTTGTTAATTCACGTCCAATTACAGCCGGTCTATCACCGACATAATTTAATATATCATTCAATGTTCGAATTAAACGCATAGGACTTTCATATAAGATAGTTGTTGCTTCTATTGATGCTATACGTTCAAGTTTTTTTCGCCTCCCTTTTTTATGAGGTAAAAATCCCTCAAATAAAAAACGATCTGTAGGCAAGCCAGAAGCTGACAATGCTGTTATCGAGGCAGAAGCTCCAGGAATTGCTTCCACTTTAATTTTTTTTTCAATTGTTGCCCTAATTAGTTTATAGGCTGGGTCACTAATTCCAGGAGTCCCTGCATCTGTAACTACTGCAACGTTTTTTCCGGAAATTAAATGGTTAATAATTTGAGGAATTCTAGTAAATCTATTATGTTCAAAATAACTAATTGTTGGTGTTTTAATACTATAGTGCACTAATAATTTTTTTGTATGTCGAGTATCTTCAGCAGCTATTAATGTGGATTCATTTAAAATTCTTATCCCACGCAAAGTCATATCTTCTAAATTTCCAATAGGTGTAGAAACTATAAAAAGGACACCATTAGTGGCCATTTTCCTATATCTTTCTTATTGCCTTATCGATCATAGAGAAGCCTTGATCAATTTCAGATTTGGTTATGTTTAAATGTGGTCTAAAACGGATAGTTTTATTTCCACAACCTAACATCATTGCTCCTTCTTCAGCTATTAATCCAATAGTTTTGTCTCTCTCTTTAGAATCTCTCATATCAAAAGCTCCAAATAAACCTAAGTTTCGAACATTTGAAACTAAACCAGAATGAGACTTTTGAAGAGCTACTAGTTGTTCTTTTAAATATTCTCCATTTTTAGCAGCATTTTGTACAAGATTATCTTTTTCCATTATCTCAAGATATATTGTAAATCTTACCATATCGACTAAACTACCACCCCATGTGGAGTTTAGTCTACTTGATTCTTTAAATACGTGTCCATCCACTTCATCTAGCCTTTCTCCAGCAAAAATCCCACAAACTTGTGTCTTTTTACCAAAGCTAATAACATCTGGTTGAGTACTAACATCCGTGCAATCACAGTTACACTTATTTTGATTAAATTGCTGATGAGCCCACATTGAGCCAGTAATACCCGCTCCAGTTTGCACCTCATCATAAATTAAGAGGAATTCATGCTCATTAGCTAAATTCCTTAATTGTTGAAAAAATTCACATCGAAAATGGTTATCGCCGCCCTCACCTTGTATGGGTTCAATAATCAATCCTGCTATTTCATCTTTATTTTTATCTAAAGCTTCTAAAATTTGTTTTATGGCAATCTTCTCAGCATTAATGACGTTATTTAATGAATCATCATTTAAAGGAAAATTTATTTTAGGATTATCAATCCTTGGCCAATCAAACTGTGGGTAATACAAAGTTTTTCTAGGGTCAGGTGAATCTGTCATACTCATCGTATATCCTGTTCTTCCATGAAAACATTCTTTAAAATGAATAATTTTAGAGCCTTTCTCTCCTCTTCCAGCATTTAAATTTTTTCTAACTTTCCAATCAAAAGCAGTTTTTAATGCATTTTCTACACCTAATGCTCCACCTTCCACATAAAAAGCATATGGTAAATATTCAGGTTGAGCAACTCGTCCCATAGTTGAAACAAACTCAGCCATTTGTGTTGAATATATATCAGAATTTGTTGGCTTATTTAGTGCAGCAGCAGTAATTCTATCTTTATGATCTAAAACATAAGGATGATTGTAACCTACTGGCATGGATGCGAACATTGAAAAAAGATCTAAATATTCTCGCCCATCTCTTCCATCAACAAGCCAAACACCATGGCTTTTCTCCAGATCAATAACTTGATCCATTCCATCTGCGAGCATATATTTTTCTATTTCACTTCTTACCTTAGTAGCTTTAATTATATTCATAAACTCTCATATTTCTATATTTATACCATTATTCTAAATTAAATTCTATTCCTTGAGCTAGTGGGAGTTCCTTGCTCCAATTCAAAGTATTAGTTTGGCGTCGCATATATTGCTTCCAAGAATCAGATCCTGATTCTCGACCTCCACCAGTTTCTTTTTCACCACCAAATGCTCCGCCTATTTCAGCACCTGAAGTTCCAATATTTATGTTTGCGATGCCACAATCACTTCCTCTATGAGATAAAAATTCTTCCGCATTCACTATTTTAGTCGTAAACATTGATGAGGATAGTCCTTGAGGAACATTATTATGCATATTAATTGCTTCATCTAAATCCTTATAAGACATAATATATAAAATAGGCGCAAAAGTTTCATGTTGAACTATATCCCAATCATTTTGAGCTTTTGCAATAGCTGGTGTAACAAAATTCCCCTCTTGGTTTAACTTTTCTCCTCCGCAAAGTATTTCACCGCCACTAGATTTAACTGTTTTTACAGCATCAAGAAAATCTGATACAGCATTTTCATTAACTAAAGGGCCCATCAATGTATTTTTATTTAAAGGATCGCCAATGTTTACTTGCTTATATGCTTTTAGTAATCGATCAATAAAATTATCATGTATACTTTCATGTATTATAATTCTTCGCGTCGAAGTACATCTTTGACCAGCAGTTCCTACAGCACCAAAAACTACTGCTGGAATAACTAAATCTAAATTGGCTGATTCATCAATTATAATTGCATTATTACCGCCTAATTCCAAAATGGTTTTACCAAACCGTTCAGCAACTTTTGAACTAACGTGTCTTCCCATCTTTGTTGAACCTGTAAATGAAACTAGTGGAATAGTTTTGTCAGCAAGCATTCTTTCACCAACAACTGATCCTTTACCAATTATTGTTGAAAATATTCCCGAGTATCCATTTTTCTCCATTACTTCATTACATATATTTTGAACTGCAATCGCGCAAAGAGGTACGCTAGAAGAAGGCTTCCAAATAGTAGTGTCGCCGCAGATAGCTGCTATAAATGCATTCCAAGCCCACACTGCTACTGGAAAATTAAAGGCTGAAATAACGCCTACAGGACCTAAAGGGTGCCATTGCTCATACATTCTATGATCTTGACGCTCAGAATGCATAGTTTTTCCATATAACATCCTTGATTGACCTACAGCAAAATCTGCAATATCAATCATTTCTTGAACCTCGCCGTCACCTTCTTGTTTAATTTTTCCCATTTCTAATGAGACTAAACTTCCTAAAGGGTCTTTTTTTAACCTAAGTGCCTCCCCCATTTCTCTAACCAGTTGACCCCGTATAGGTGCAGGAACTTTTCTAAATTCGTTAAATGCAATTTCAGAATCTTGAATTATTCTTTCATAATCATCTTCAGATGCTTGATAAACAGAAGCAATAACTTCTCCGCTCGATGGATTTATTGATTCAATAATAGCTTCTTGATTAGCGCTTGACCATTTATTCGCGCCTGAACATGCACCTTGGTTAAAATCATTAATTCCTAATTCAGATAATATTGAATTCATCTAGGTTCCTTAACTCGTATATAATTTGAAACAAATATAAACAATAAAAGAAGTTACATTTTTACGAGAATATTCAAAAGGATTGTCCTCTAAAATCTATAAAAATGATACAAAAATAAATATTAAAGGACTTGTAAAAATTAATGAGTCAAATCTATCAAGGACTCCACCATGACCCAATAATAATTTACCTGAATCTTTAACTCCAGCATCACGTTTAAACATTGATTCTACAAAATCCCCTAATTGACCACATATTCCTACAATAATAGTTAAAATCACTAATTGTAAAGTATTTAGTTCTATCTGAATAAATCCGATATTATTCATAAAATAAAAAGATAAAAAAGAACCAATAATACCAGCAACAAAACCAACAATAGTCTTCTTTGGGCTTATTCTTTCAATTAATTTTTTCTTACCCCAGAGCATTCCAAACGCGTAAGCACATGAATCACAAACCCAAACTGAGAAAATCATTGCCATTGTAAATCTTGAACCATTTAAACTATCCCAATTACGTAAAGCAATCATAGTACCCAATAATCCCGCTACGTATAAAACTCCACTTAATGTTATATTTATATTATTTAACGGATTATCGTGGCCACTAAACATTTCAACAAATAAAGATAAAATGATTATAATTAAAAAAAAGGATAAAAGATTTACAGCATTTGGATTGGGGAACTGTATATACATAAAACACGTCGTTAATGACATTAATATGCCCATAAGCTTATTTGGGCGAGAGTCGGATCTAGCTCTTAGGTCATAGAATTCTATTAAACACAAAAAGACAACTATTGAAATAAATCCTGCAAAGATCATCCCACCCTCAGTTAATAAATAAATAACTGCTGGTATGCCAATTAAGGTTATAGGAAGTCGAGTTAGAAAAGTACTTTTCAAAACTATATTAAGATCTCTATTTCTTTTTGTAAAACTCTTACATTAACTGGTGTAGTGCCAAGCAATTCTCCGTCAATATTTAGCTTATTATTTTCTTTAGGTATGATTGAAAAACTATTTACTTGTTTATACTGAAGTTCAGGCGAGTTAATATGCTCACCCGTAAATAATTTTGGGAATAATTTAAGAAGACTAAAACGATTGACTTTAGGAACTATAATTATATCTACAAGGCCATCGTCAAGTTGTGCTTTGGGTGCCATTTTCATACCTTTTCCAACATGGATAGTATTACATGCAATTATAAAAGCAAAATCATCAGTGATTGATTCCCCATTAACTTTGAGCTCAGCAAATCGTTTACTGTTTCGCATAACTTCAATTAAAGTAGCCACATTGTAACGTTGTGTACCCAACCATCTCATTTTTTCTGCAAGATTATTGATATCGGTTGGCATACCCCAACCAACCAAATTAAAAGCATAATAAACATCACCGTTAGAATTACATTCCAGAACATCAATAAATCTTCTATTACCTGATAAAATACGTTTCGTGGCATCAATAGGATCTTGGCAATTCATATCACACATAAATGAATTTCCTGTGCCACCAGTTATAAGACCCAAAGGAAAACGCTTTTTATCTTTACGCTTGAGTAGACCATTAATGGCTTCGTGCATTGTACCATCGCCACCTATGCAACAAAAACCATCATAGTTTGTCATATCAACATCCATTGCCAAGTCACGTGCATGACCAGCATATTCAGTTTCAATAACAGTTACTTCAGCATTTTCAGATTCAAAAATAGGTAGAACTTGGCTAAGTATTTTAGAGCCTTTCTTAGTGCCTCCATGAGGATTGACAGTTATGTAGTATTTAGACAAAACTAATTTTTATGCTTCATGTATTTATTATCACCCCATTCAATAACTTCAATTTTAACATCAGTTGTTCCTTGAACAATAAAATCGAGTTTCTTTGCAGCGCCATACGAACAATCTAGAATGCGGCCTTTAACATATGGGCCCCTATCATTTACCCTCAAAATTAAGGATTTATTATTTACTAAGTTCGTAACGCGTACAATTGTATTCAAGGGAAGAGTTTTATGAGCTGCCGTCAAGCCATACATATCGTAAACTTCCCCGTTTGCCGTTAGTTTACCATGAAAGTCTTCAGCATAAAACGAACTAACACCCTTCATTGTTTTACGATGTTTTACATTGGATTTAGTTTTTAGCGGTGCAGGGCTTTTTGATTTTCTTACAGAAGTTTTAACTGTTCCAGTACGATACCTTGGCGAATTTGAGCAGGCAATAAGATTAACAAAAAAAACTAGTAATATAAACTTCATCATTATTTAATTATATTTTTGAACCTTACCAATCATTTCAACTAATGTATTCCAATTTGACTCTGCAATATAAGTACTAATCGAATCAATTAAATTTTCGCCAACACCGGGATTTCTATAATTAGCTGTACCAACTTGAACTGCAGTTGATCCAGCAAGAATATACTCAGCCACATCGGTTGATGAAACAATGCCACCCATTCCAACAATTGGTATAGATAATTTTTTATAAAGTTTATTAACAGCTGCTAAACCGATTGGTTTTATAGCTGGTCCAGATAGTCCCCCATAAGTAGTAAATATATTGCTTTTAGCTGTTTTAGCATTAATACTCATACCCACTACAGTATTGATAGCAGAAACTGCGTCAGCTCCAGCATTTTGAGCTGCTTTTCCAATCGATACTATATCAGACACATTTGGACTTAATTTCATAATTATAAGCCTATCTGTCCGTTGCCTTAATTCTTCTGTAAGTTTTGCGGTCATATCACAATCAACACCAAATTCCATCCCACCCTTCTTAACATTTGGACATGATATATTAATTTCATATCCAGATATATTTGATGAAATATTTTCCATTAATTCAAGAATCTCTATGTATTCATACATATCAGTCCCTGCAATATTCATTATTATTTTTGTGGAAAGATTTTCATAAACAGGTAACATTTCTTTTATATATTTTTCTACACCAATGTTTGCAAGGCCAATAGAATTAATCATACCTGAAGGAGTCTCAACAATTCTTGGTGGAGGGTTTCCTTCTCTTGGCTGACGTGTAATAGATTTAGTAACAATCGCACCCAAGCGATTAACATCTATAAGCTCAGAAGCTTCAGTGCCGTAACCAAAAGTACCAGAGGCAACCCATATTGGATTTTTAAATGTTACTTTTCCAATTGATATTTCAAGATTGCTCAAATTTAATATCCTTTGCTTCGTAGATAGGCCCATCTAAACATACTAATGAATATTGCTCATGGTAACTATTCTCTTTTTTATCAATGTTATTTTTTGAAATCACACAACCCTGACATAGACCAACACCGCATCCCATATAACTTTCAACAGACAACTGAGATGGAATATCATTCTTCAAGGCGTAGTCACGAATAGCTACTAACATAGGCTCTGGACCACATGCAAAAATATAAGCTTTATGCTTTTCTTTAATAATTCTATCGATTGGATTCATTACAGTACCTGTTTCTCCACAAGATCCATCATCAGTAGTAAGTATTATATCATTTTCAGGATTATGAGTCATAAAATGCTCATCAGAATTTTTAGCGCCAATAATAATAGTGTGATCAATTTTGTTAAATTCACATTCTGATTTAAGATTTAGAATCGGTGGCAAGCCCACGCCTCCGCCAACCAATATTGGATAGTAACCATTATCCCAATTTGTAAATACATTACCTAAAGGGCCTAAGATTTCAATAGTATCGCCAGACTGTTTTTTTGATAATGTATTGGTTGCATCACCAAATATTTTATATATAATAGAAACTTTACCATCCTTAGCAGACGCAATACTCATAGGTCTTCTTAAAGGATGATTCCAATTATCTTCAACTAATATATTAATAAATTGACCGGGCCCTTTATAATCGTTTACAATTTCTGGTGCCTCAAAGAACATCTCCCATATGTTATGAGCCACTTCTATATTAGAAATTATATTTGCTCGTTCAATTAACACTGATCACCGAGGAGTCTGAGAGCACATTATTCAAGAAAACTATACGTCTCTGAGAAAACAATGATTGTTCTGAATCTTCATGGTATTTTATAATCCATTTATAATATTTTAAGGCGCTATCTGCTTTTACAAATTTATAATCATATTGATATGCTAAAAAGTAAGCAGCTTTAGCACTAGTTTCAGATAATGTATCAATATTAATTATTTCTTTATAATTATCTAAAGCTAAAATAGGATCATTTAACCATTTTTTTTCAGCCAAAACTAAATTTTTATCAGAGTTAAGATCTAATGAATTGGAGGTGCTATCAACATTCATAATTGCTAACGCATAGTCAGTTTTTGAATAGTCTTTAATAATCATATTTTTTAGCTCTAATGCTAAAGAGTCATTCCCTGCTTGTTCTAAAATAAAAGATTTAGCATATAATGCTTTTGGGAAAATTGAAGTATTTAATGATAATTCAATTATTTTATCTAAATATTTTATTCCTGAATTTTGCCTATCAAAGTGAAATGCTTCAAGCTCGGCCATGCTATATAATACTTTTGATAATGAAATCTCGTCTTTTTTTGTTAATTGACTGACTTCTGATGAATCTGTTTCTTCCAATCGTTTCATCCATTCAGTAAATTTTAATTGTGTTTCACTATATGCCTTTATTTCTTTTAAACGCACCTTAGCTGCATCTATAAATAATGATTGATTGTTTTCTTTTGGGACCATTTGAAAATATTTAAGAGCAACATCTAAATCCCAATCGTTGCTTATAGCATATTGCCCTAGTAAATAATAAGCTTCAGCAGAAGCAGTTGTATTTTTATAATCTTGGACTATTGATTCAAGGCGATTTTTAGCCTCCGCTAACATTTTTTGCTGAAAATACAATTTAGCTAATTCCAATTCTAAATCACTGTAAATAGAAGAGTAATTCTCATCTAATAGCATATTTTTTATTGATTTAGTAGCTAATTCAAGATTTCCTTGAAGTCTATAGATTTGAACTGACTTTAAGTGCGCTTCTTGGACTTGCTTTTTTGTTTGTGAATTTTTAATCACAAGTTTGTATGCATCTAATGCACGAGGGAAATTATTTTCATTAAAAGAAATATCTGCTATTCTATAATAAATTTGCCCTTTTTCATTTGGATCTCTAATGAATTCAGCAGCTTTAACCAAATTATCCATGGATAAAGATATCATATTTTGATCAACGTAAATCTCAGCGATAGCCAAATAGACTTTTGCCTTTTTATCTGAAGAAAGATCATCTTTAATCAATTCTGATAATTCATTAATTGCAGGTTGAACTTTACCTTCTTTCCATTTAATCATTGAAGACCAAAATGCAGCATCAAATAGGACTAAAGAACCAAATTCACTTTTCATTAATGATAAGGCTCCTAGTGCATTATTGTATTCTTGAAGGTGAAACTGTGATTGCATAGTTAACAACAGTGCATTTTTACGTAATTTAAAGTCTGGATATTCATCAATAACTATTTTTGACTTTTCTATTACTTTTTTATAATTATCAACTGCTACTTTTGGTAAAACTTCACCACGGTTCTCAAGACGACTTTTTTCTGCTTTTTCAAAGTATAATCTTGCATTATAAAATGTGTTAAAGTATGCCTTAAAATTTGCGCATGAAATAAATAATAAGCACAAACATAGTATAGTTTTAATTTGGAGTGCGTATGTACGATTTATTTGCATAATATTAATGTAGAAGTTCCTTCATTATGATGTTCATTTGAAAATAATTTATTATATGAATGAAAAATGGTTTTTAGCAGTTATATATAGCTTCTCATTATTGTTTAGTCAATCAGCTGTATTTGAAAGCGATCCGGGTTATATTTACGTTACTGCTGACTCATCAACAATACCAATATACCTCGATGGAAACCTAATTGGTCATACACCTATTGTAAAGCCAATACCTGTGATTGAAGGTGTTCATTTCATTGGATTTCACCCTCCAACTTTTAAAGACCCTTTTTTATCTTATGGTAAAATAGAGTCAGATAAACAAATTTTTGTATTACCTGGAGATACAGTTAGAGTTTCATTTAACACATTTTTAATCGATAAAAATATTGAAAAGATCAAAAAAGAATATCAACTAACAAACTATATTGGCATAGGAATGATCTCTCTTCTTCTTTGGCAACTATGGATTATTTCAAGTTGAACCAACATTCCATTATTAGTATCACTTTTTTCATTACTAAATTGCACCATGAGCAATAATCAAGAATTAGATAATTCAGTAAAATTTAGACCAGATTATAAATGGCCCTCAGAAGGTTCTGAGCGTAATTGTCCAAAATGTGATAAAGCAATGCAATTACAAGAAGACCTTGATGCATTTTTTGGCAAGCCATGGTGGTGCTATTCATGTCAATGGCAATTTTCAGAAGAAGATCTAACTAAGTAAATATTAACGTTATGCTTTATATCTAATTAAGCATATCTATTTTTCTACAATTATATGACTTCAAAGAACGTCAAATTAATTTATACTACTTACCTTTGACATGACTATAAAAGAAGCGATATCAACTAAATTAAGTGCTTTTATAACAATTTTTCATTTTGATCTTAAAGATTCAACGGGGAAACATATCCATCATGATAATTTTGACGGTGGCTATCACCTTAATGCAATAATCGTTTCTGATGATTTTAAAGATTTAGAACTACTAAATCGACATCAATTGGTTTATAAAGCATTGGGCTCTATGATAAAGAATGAAATTCATGCTTTAAGCATGAAGACTTATACTGTTAGCGAATGGAATAACAATGTCACTTGAACTATTAACAATTTCGTTTAATAATAAAAATGCTGATAAAGATTTTGAAAGGTCTTTAAAACATTCTGGCTTTGCTGTAATAAAAGATCATCAAATTTCTGCAAAATTAATCGATGCTGTCTATGCAGAATGGGAGCTATTTTTTAATAATCCAGCAAAAAATGATTTTATTTTTGATGCAATTAAACAAGATGGGTTTTTTCCTTACCTCACAGAAAATGCGAAAGGATCGCACGCAAAAGATTTAAAAGAATTTTACCATATCTTTGCCTGGGGAAGATTACCTGATATTATTGGATCATCAACTCTCGAGCTATTTCATTCGTTAACAGCGATGGGGAGTATTTTGTTGAGCTGGTTGCAAAATTGCACACCTGAGCACATACAAAAATCATTCGCTATACCTTTAAAAGATATGATAAAAGATAGTGAATCAAATTTACTAAGGATAATTCATTATCCTCGTATTACTGGCAATGAGAATCCAAGTTCGATTAGAGCTGCTGCCCATGAAGATATAAATTTGTTAACGATGTTAGTTGCAGGTACACAACCAGGATTGCAAGTTCTAGATCTTAAAAATAAATGGCATGATGTAAGCTGCGATCCAAATACAATAATTATTAATTCTGGTGATATGTTAAAAATGGCATCAGATGGATATTATCCCTCTACTACTCATCGTGTTGTTAATCCAGATAGGTCAGCTAATCATAGCAGATATTCTATGCCATTGTTTTTACATCCTAGAGATAATGTAAAATTAAACAGCAGTCATACTGCTGGTTCATATTTGAAAGAAAGACTTGAGGAAATTGGTCTAATTCAATAAATATTAATATTTATAGATATTTAACATTGCTTCTCGTTTCGATTTAAATTCCGTTCCTTCGTTCCACTCTGGCCATTTAGAATGTTGACTTGCTGCATAGCCAACACGGAACAAAATTCTTCCATCTTCCACCATCCCACTATAATCCCAATCTTCTTTTACTTCATCCGTTAAAGCGTGATAATTTTCATAAGTATATTCATCTTTCTTTTCATAACCATAATCTGTGCCTTTACCTACTACATCGATACCACCATCAGCATACAGAGCTGGCACACCCTGCTTAGCAAATTCAAAATGATCTGAACGATAATAGAAACCTTTTTCTGGTTCGGCATCAGGAATTAAATATTTATCATCTTGCGCTGCTGCCATCTCTAAAATATCATCTAATTCAGAATTCCCTTTGCCAACTACGATTAGATCTTTAGTTCGACCAAAGGTATTTCCCATCGCATCAATGTTGATTACAGCAACTGTTTTTTCCAATGGATATAAGGGATTTATGCCATAATATTTTGCGCCTAACAAACCTTGCTCTTCTGCTGTAACTGCTAAAAATAGAATGCTTCGCTTGGAACCATTCTTTAGGTTTGTAAAAGCTTCTGCGGCCGCCATGACCATACTCGTCCCCAATGCATTATCATTCGCGCCATTGTATGTTTTATCACCTTCAAGTTTCTTATTTACACCAAGATGATCCCAGTGAGCAGTATAAATTATATATTCATCTTTTAGTGACGGGTCATTACCTTCATGTTTTGCTACTATATTATTTGAACTAAAACGACGAACTGAGTTTGACATCTTACTTGTAAACTTGGCATTCAATACCACCGCTTTAAAATCAGGATCCACAGCTGACTCTTTTGATTCCTGATAACTCAAATCATTCATTTCAAATAATTTTTCAGCAGTTTCTAAGGGGATCCAACCTTGAAATGACAATGGAGTCGTATTTGGATCTTCGATCGTGAGTTGTTCACCATCGTAACCACCTTGCAGCACTGCGAATGGATAGCCTGCTGGTATAGTCTCATGGATAACGATCACGCCAGCGGCACCTTGCCTCAAGCCCTCTTCAAATTTATATGACCAACGACCATAATAAGTCATTGCATTTCCACCAAACATAGAATCATCTAAAGAGCCATCCTTCATAACTGGAGGGTCATTAACTAAGACGACTACAACTTTACCTTTCACATCAATTCCATCATAATCATTCCATCCATATTCGGGAGCATTCACTCCATAGCCACAAAAAATAATATCTTTATTAATTAAATTAACTTGGTTTTTAGTTTGAAATGAATTGCCGATAATATCATTCCCTACTTTCATCACCCAACGTTCTTCATCAGTAATGAATTGAGCTTTTAAATCAGAGATTATTCCAGTCATTGTTACCTGTTGAATCCAAGTCCCATTTGGGTTTCCAGGTTTTAGTCCAAGATTTTTAAAGGTAGTTGTTAAATATTCAACGGTTTTTACTTCACCAATAGTACCCGGAAATCTTCCTTCAAATTCATCTGAAGCTAAAGTACCTATATGTTTACTTAACAATTCTTCAGTAATGGCTTTTTGCGCATTTAGGACATCTTCATTATGTACATGCTTATTCCAACCTTCAAGAGGTTTTTTACAACCAATTAAAGCTACATTTATAATTATTAAGATAAGAATTATACGTTTTAACATGGATACTCCGAAAATTTTTATTTAATTTATTGAATTGAACTATAATTTATAATTTTCAAATTTCCAAAAGATTGAAATAAAATGGAACAAATGAAAACCAGAACGATAGTTTTTTGCGAAACTACATTGAACATGAGTGAAAAATCTGAAATTCGAGGACTTGGTGCTAATTCTAGAATTAAAACATAAATAAATATAAGCAGCGCAAATAAAACGTAACCACCTGCATAGAAGGTATTAAAGCGTTTGTCTTTAAATAATACAATGGATAATAGAACCGAAGTAATTAGAAATGATCTAAAGGCCCAATTAGCAAAGAAAATATGAGGTCCAAGAACAGTATTGCTTGGCGTGAAACCAACACTAAGGAAACAGAATCCACCAAACATTCCAGCAATACAAGCAATAATAGCCATCTTTTGATAAATGTTTTTAGTTGGAAATAGTTTAATAAAATAGAAGAAATATGCATTAAATGTCACTCCACAGACTGTTAATGCTGTAGCAAATAATATTAATGAAATCATGTTTTCAGGAGTGAATTTACCTAGGTCACTAAAAAAATTGTGCGTGAATGAATATCCTGCAGAGGTGGGGTCATTCATGGTGCCACCTTCATAAAATATCATTGAAAGCCCTAAAAACAAGATTACAACGAATGTCGAATATCTTGGTATAGTGACCAAAAATAGTTTCTGATTTTTCATAGAATTATCTTAGTAATTTTATTTTCTTTAATGCTCTTCCTCCTTTAGGATGATAAACACCAATAGAAATATTTGATCCTTTTGAACCATGCACGAGCCAAGTCACTTCTTCTTTACCATTTCCATTAATTTTTTCGATACTTTTCTCTGTTTCTTCATCTAATATCATTACATTTTTTGGTACGGATAAATATGTTCGTACTGGTACCGATTTCTTATTTATCACACGAATAGCTAATTCGGTTGGCTGAAAACCGTAATTATTGATCGTAGTTGTTAAACGATAGATATTCTTACCTAAATACTCCTGATCAACCTTCGAGATTGATAATAACGGCGTCGATCGAGCCTGCAACAACATAAATTCAACATTGCGATCTACTTCTTTTGCTAAAAAGGGAGGCAATGGATTATTATGACCAAATTTTTTCCATCCACCAATTTCTACTTTTCCAAGTGTTGGGTGATCAAATGGCGTCCAATCTTTAAATACTTTACTTTCCATTTGCTCGTCATCATATTTTAACTGCTCTGAAGCAGATACGCGACCATCATTATCAAGATCATCGCCAAAACGATAAATTTCATTGGCAAAAGCAAGGATACCAAATAGTTCATACAACCCATCTAAGGAGCCTCCATAGGCCGCATAAGCATCTTCTTCCATTAATTGACCATAATGATTACCTCCGCCATCAAAAGGGTCCATCCCTTTGATTTTACCCTTATCAGTACGTTTCAATTGTCCCTTACCCGAATTCTTTGAACCACGTGGCCAATTCCACTGATAGACAGAGGTTGCAAGTCCATATTCAGTTACGTTTAATCCACGCTCAGATAAGGCTATGTATAATCTTAAATCAGATGAAGGCAGTTTCATGTCAGGCACAGATGGAGGTCTAAGGATTACTCCTCCTGAAGAGTGTAAGCTCTGCGATGCGGCAATATTTGGGTGATCATAAATAAAATCTAAAACACTACGTAACTCAACTTCTGAACCAGGGAATGCACCCGAACCCCGTTGTTTTAATGACCAATTTCCAGGATAATTACGATTGGGGTCAATACCGCCCGGCCAATCTTCATTATAGTCACCATCTCCATCATTATCGATCCCTTCGCTATAACGTTCATAATAAGGACCTTTGTCATCAGGCTTACGCTGTCTTAATAGTCTATGATCCTTCTCATCCTTAACCCAGTTTCCTGATAGATCCTCAACACGCATTTGAAGAGCCATATTGTCACCATCCAGATCCTCTGGGGCATCTTCGTCAAACTTGCCATCATTATCATCATCCCAAGGTTTCAAGGTGGAGTCACGTGGCCTTAGGACAGAATGATGTTGTTGTTCAGAGCCGTCAGGAATCATATTCGGGAGAATATAGAAAACGCGTGTTTTTCTTAAATTAATAATTTCCTTATCATCGGAAGTTAGAAGCCTATGT
>Ga0209403_10000704_pt1 | contig 48066 bp, 46 predicted proteins | sample ArcticOcean_MG_C_8_FD_187440 | JGI IMG/M metagenome (GOLD analysis project Ga0209403, IMG submission 187440) | Marine microbial communities from western Arctic Ocean - ArcticOcean_MG_CB11_86 (SPAdes) (version 2) | ecosystem: Environmental > Aquatic > Marine > Oceanic | place: Arctic Ocean... | reverse complement strand
TGACCTGCCCCCCAATAAGTAGACCAGAGTAAATGTTAGAAACTCTGGTTGATGAAGGGGGAAGAAATGCCAAGAAGGAAACACAGCCCGGAGCAGATTCTGGGCAAAGTGAGCTGAGTTAGGGATAACTCGAAGAACGCTGGATGGAATCTGCTCGGAAGCTCTCATCGACGCTTCGATAATCGAATCCTCTTCCCCGTGACCATGAACTATCAATGTCGGTTTCGCTAGCGCAACGAGCTTCTGCAGTGTGTCCTGCTTGTCTCGTAAACCGTATAGGCCACCAACATAAGCATTGGGTGAAGTGCGAGCCCACCAGGCCCGGCGCTTGGCCAGTTCCGCTTCGTCAAAACTTCGGTTGGCCTCGGAATCCGTCCGCTGTTTCCAAATATCGTAGTGCGCTTCCATGCCCTCATCAAAAACGATTGGTTCAGCCTCATCGATGTCGGTCTGAGCCTTCTCGTCGACCCAATCAAAACCAGCACTCCCCAGAACAATCAACGCGCGAGCATCGTCGGGATGTCGAAGCACAAACTCGTCAGCGATCGCTCCTCCCATCGAGAATCCGAGCACCACAACCGGCACAACTCCGAGACGCTCGGCTATGTCGTAATACATGTCGGCCAGAGCAATCATCGAATATGAGCTCAGCTCTGAAAAACTCTCCGAAGTCTCGTCTCTAGGCATCCGAATCGCGAGTGTTTGCCACCCAGCGGTATTGAGGTCGGGAATGACTGAGTAAAATTCATGAATCCCACCTGTCCACCCGTGACTCAACAAAATGCACGGCCCGTCGTCCGGACCATTCAACGCGTAAGCGATTTTTGGACCATTCACGAGTTCGATATATGACAGGTTAATTTCAGTCATCCCAACCACGTCGTTGACCCAAATAAGCTGAGTGTGTGCTGCTCCGCCTCCGACGACTAAAGCGGGAAGTCCTCGTACTCGCCCCGCTTATCCTTGCGAGCCAGCTGAAGACCTACCCCGTCGGGCCCGTCGAACGAGAAGATCGTTCGACCCGATCGGGACTGGTAAAACGCCTCGTGGCGACCCTCGAAGCCATCGATATCCTCAATCTCTTTCGCATCATCTTCGACCGTCTCGGTGAAGAACGCTATGTGATTCAGGCCCGGCTCCATGCCTTCGTGAATCGTGTCGAGCTGAATCTGCAACGGACGTTCCGGATCGTTGTCCGTCAGCATCACGATATCGCCGTCATCCAGCGATCCCTCCACCGTCAGGCCCAACTGCTTGAAGGCCTCCGTCGCCGCCACAATATCGGTAACGTTCAGCGTGATGTGATCTACGTGTCCAAGCTTCATTTTCCTATCCATTCTTATTCGTTCTAAACGACGTTTCCCCGGGGCTAACCTAACCCGGCCAACCACCCCAGAGCAACCGGCAGCAGCAACGCTGTTTGTTACAGCGCAAGATCCTCAATACTTACCTGCGCAATAGTGAGCGGATTCGTCCGTGTCAGGCGATACACGTTGGAAACCCGCGCCACCCCCGGCGTAAAACCAAACATTAGCGGAGAGGCGTCGAAAAACTCGTACTCGATTCCCGGTGCTTCTAACTCCCCAGCAGTGAACTCAACAATAATCCCCTCGCCGCCATATTTCGATCTACCCTCAACCTTCTCAACAAGGTTGTTCCCACGGTAATCCCAGTAGTTGGGAACGGGAACTGGCGCAGTGCCGTTCAGCAGATGCTCAACCTCGTCTGATCGAAATGTAAACGTGTGCATTTGCTCAAGATCCATCGCTGTGGTCCGCTTGTCGAACACCATAGTCGCCAAATCCAACCCAGCCAAAAACGTTCGAGAACTCGCGCCCATCAGATACCGATTGAATTCCATAGTCACCATAGCCAAACGAATATTCTCGGCCAATCTAGCCCCTACCCCAAATGCTCCTTCGGAATCCGCAATGCCATCGAACCCGCCACCGTCACCACGTCAAACTGCCCAACCATGCCAACCAACGTATGCGCCGCCCAATCCTCGAATCCATAGTCGGCTGCTAGCCACTTCACCATGTCGGTAGTCGCCAGCTGAAGTCCTCGGTTCAGGGAGCTGGCGAACTCGGGCTGGCTACCAAGACTGATGATGTAGTCATCGGTCTCAACACGAGGCATGGTCAACGCTCGCCCCTTGTGCAACGTAACCACGAACTCAACGTCCATCGAAGTCTCAATCCCGTTACCCAGCGGCTCGCCATCGCCCTGCAACGCATGGCCATCGCCAACGTACAAATACGCCCCGGATTGCGACACAGGAAGATGCACGACTGACCCTTCACGAATCATGTTGTAGTCGATATTTCCGCCATAAGAACCGGAAGGACCCGACGTCGGCGTGAAGTCACCTTCAGGCGCAACCCCAATACACCCAAGCATCGGTTGCGCAGCGAACTCTCGAACCTGACCCGGACTTTCCGGGTACCGAGCACTCACAACGTTTCGATCAAGATCAATGTCCCACGGCAGCAAATCAGATCGATCCTTCCGCACAAGATCCATCTTGTAGTCGTCCGAGAACACCTCCGCCACATGCTCCGGCGTTAGCGCCACCAAGCCCAACCGAACGGACGTGTAGCCCCAGTCACGATTCAACCGAACCTTCTTCAATTCAACTGAAATCGAATCGCCCGGCTCTGCGCCTTCTACGTAAAACGGACCCGTCAACGGATTACCAGTCTCGTGCAAATGCTCACCGTGAAGATCCTGCCCACCCGAATCAAGCGTCTTAGTAATCACCGTATCGCCCGGCGCTACGGTCGCCAGCACCGGATACGACTTTGAAAAAGTTCGATAATAGGTCGTTGCGACGATCTCGTGTGTCTGCGGCATGTGGTGAAAACTCCAGTGGTGACGATTTTGCGATTCGCCGGAATCCTAGCACCGGTCAACCGTACGCGAAACCCACATTACGTCAGCGCTGATATCCTGCCCGCGAATTCCGATCTCTCAAAAACTGTAGGACTTTATTAGTGATTCAACTAACCGACGAAATGAAATCCGCCGTCAACAGCGCGCTCGCAGACAAAGTACCGTGCATCGTGGCCACCGCTTCGGCCGACGGTAAGCCGGGAATCGGCTATCGAGGTAGCGTGATGAACTACGGCGACGATTCTCTCGCCTACTGGGAGCGCACGTTTCGACAAGGCTCAGAAAATATCGAAACAAACCCGCACGTCGTAGTCCTCTACAGGAACCCCGCAAACAAGCAGGCGTGGAAGTTCTTTGGCCAGGCAGAGGTTCATCGCAACGACGACGCACGCGAAGAAGTGATGGCCAAAACCGTTCAAGCTGAACTCGACCGCGACGCCGAACGCAAAGGCGTTGCAGTGATCGTCCGACTCGATCGCGTCGAAACAATGGCGGGTGAAGTACTAATGTCGACCGATTAGTGTTTTTAGCGCCTGTACTTTACTTATTGGCATGTATATAACCGTACGGTTATATACATGCCAATAGACACGCTTTCGAAAACCTTCGCAGCTCTAGCAGATCCGACACGCCGGGCGATCCTTGCGCGGCTGGCATCGGGCGAGGCTTCCGTATCCGAACTGGCCGAACCGTTCGACATGACCATGCCCGCCGTTTCAAAACACCTAAAAGTTCTCGAAAACGCGGGATTGGTGGCACGAGGCAAGAACGCCCAGTGGCGACCTCGAAAGCTCAACGCCGGCCCAATGAAAGATGCCGATGATTGGCTTGAAAACTACCGACAGCATTGGGAAGAACGACTCGATCGTCTCGATGCCTATCTGACCGATATACAACAGCACGAACCGTTCAACCCCGACCCGAATCAGCAGGACATCCCCTCATGACAACAATCCCGCATCCTGAACGTACTCTCGTCATCGAACGAGTATTCGATGCCCCACGTGAACTTGTTTACGCAACCTGGACCGACGACGCACACATCGACGAATGGTGGGGACCTTCAATGGTCACAACCAGAACGGTCGAACGCGATTTCTCCGTTGGAGGTTCATGGAAATGCCGGGCGGCAACGGCGAGCATGCAGTTGAAAACAACTACATCGAGATCGTGCCGGGCGAAAAGATCGTGTGGACCGAATTGGCTGGTGGCGATGCGTCGAATCTGGTCACAGTGACTGCCATCTTCGAGGATCAGGGCGAAGAGACCAAGCTAACGATATTGATTCTTCACGATAGCGTCGAGCAAATGGAAATGAACGAACAGGGCGGAATGCTCATGGGCTGGAACATGACCGTCGATGCGTTCGCAACCTACCTGAAAGAACACTCAGCGGCCTAGATACCCGAACTCATCAAGCGTCCTCGTGTCATGGCCTCTAGAGATCCAGGCACGAGGACGTCCAAATCGTCACCCGCTACCCCCACAACCCTCGCAAAACATCTCGGCTGCGCAGCGCTTGATCCTCTCGATCGTCCGAACGAGCCGAAGTCTCCATCGCCACGATAAACGGCTTGGTCTTCAAACGTGACTTGACCAGCTCGCCAACCGACGTCCAATTGATCAACCCGGTACCAATCTCCATGTGCTGATCCCGCACGTTACCTGCGCCCTCAGGGCCCCGAGCATCGTGTGTTTGAACATGCTTAATTCGATCGCCAAAAATCTCGATCCCAGCGTCTATTCCGCCAGATCCCCACGCGTGCCCGGTATCGAACGTAATCCCCACAGCAGGGCTATCGATCTCATCGACAGCATCGGCCAGTTCCTTATGCGAACGAATAACCCATCCGGGGTTGTAGTGCATGTTCTCAAGCCCGATCATCACCCCCGCAGCCTCGGCTTCTACAGCGGCATCTTTCACCCAATCGATGAAGTACGACATTGAAACAGCGCGGTCTTCTTCCGGAACGTCTTCACGCTCCACGCCAGGCACATGCAACCGACCCGGATGAAGCACCATCGCCTCAACACCAAGTTCGCCAGCAACGAAAATTTCCTGGCTGAAATCCTCCAGATCACGCTCTCTTGTGGCCGGTACATGCGAACCCGGCAGAGCCGAAGGCGGGAAGTGGTGCGTGTAGCGCAGTTCGTGTTGTTGCGACATTTCGAACATCCACTTCAAATCCACCAACGTCTGCTTCGACAGGTAGATTTCGGGAGCGTTGAACTCGACGCCATTAAACCCGTGCTCGATAGCCCACTCAACGGCGTACCGAGGCGACTCCGGACTATTTAGACACGATGTTGCAACGCTGATTTCGATCATGTTTATCCGTTCTCTATTTTCAAGATATGAAGAGACCTATTCAACTAAACCGTGAGCAAATAATCACCAAGAATTTCGGCAACCTCAGCCATGTCGCCGGCCGACAACTCCCACTCCCCGGCGGCGGCATTGTAAACCGCCTGCTCGGGAGTTTTCGCCCCAACAATGCAGCTTGTAACAACAGGATTCGCCAATGACCAGGCGATTGCCAGCTGCGCACCCTCGTGTCCGTGATCCCCAGCCCAGGCGATTAACTTCTCCACAACCTTCATTGCAGGCACAAATACGTCTGGCTCAAATTCCGGTTTTCCATCCCGCTCATCGTCACTCGGAAATACGTGGCCCGGCCTGTACTTGCCAGTAAGCATTCCCTTCGCCAGCGGAGAATGTGGAATTACCCCGATGCCCAGGTCAACACACGCCGGAATTACGTCAGCTTCAGGCTGGCGATAAAGCATGTTGTAGCGAGGCTGCGAACTGCTGATGAACCCGTGCTGAGCCGCTTCTCTATGCTGCTCGCCCGAAAAGTTCGAAACGCCGATATAGCGGATTTTCCCGGCGTCTCGCAGCTTTTCAAGATTCGACATCGTCTCCGCAATTGGCGTATCTGGCCGAGGGCTATGCAGCTGGTACAGGTCAACATAGTCGGTACCCAGCGAACGAAGACTGTTTTCTATGGCCGACGTCATATGATCCAGCGAATGATCACCGCTCAACTTGGTAGCCAAAATCACATCGTCGCGACGACCTCGAATCGCCTTGCCAAGTACACCCTCGCTGGTGCGATAACCCTCAGCGGTATCGATGAAGTTTGCACCGGCATCTAGCGACGCGTGAATCGTGGCGATGGCCTGTTCATCGGGAATGACTCCCATGCCCCCGCCGAGCGGCCACGCGCCGAGGCAAATCACCGAAACTTCGGGTCCGTTATTTCCAAGTTGTCGCGTATTCATGTTGCTCCTAATCAAATGTTTGGCCAAGCGCTTCTTCCAGGTGGGAATTAAACGCCTCAGGCTCCTCGTTCATCACAAAATGACCGGTTGTTTTCATCATTCGAACATCAATGCCAGCTTCACGAGCAGAGTCAGCGTCGAATGGCCGCTCAGAAGCATTGATCGTCATCATCGATATCGTCGACCTTGTAATAGATCACAGATTGCGGACTCGACCCTTCGTCCTCAGAAATCACCACCGGCGACTCTTCACCGGAACTCAGCATCAAACGAACCCCACCGTTGTCGAAAAATGCCAGATTAGGTGCGTCAAAAATCTTCGACATCCCCAGCTTCCCGTCGTAGAACTCCACCGACTTCTCGATATCGCTTACTTGCAGAGCAATCTGGCCGATCTGGCCTAATCTAACGTCAGACACCTTGAACTCCTCTTTACGACCGAATCTCCGCCAGTGCCGACTTATACCCGTCCATCAGCACGTTCACCTCGGTCGAGTAGTTCACCAATAGCACCCCGGCGTCGCGCCACTGCCGCGCCTGTTCGGCCGAATTGACCAACATTGCGCACGTCTTGCCGTACTTGTTCGCCGCTTCGACTATCTGCATCCGCTTTTCGTCGAGCACCTCGTTCATCTCCGGCTCACCGAACACGCCCAGATCCTGCGCCAAATCCTGAGGTCCTAAGGTCAGCGCGTCAATGCCGTCCATAGAAGCGATCTCATCGATGTGCTCAAACGCCTGTGCCGACTCAAACATCACGGTGATAAACACCTGATCGTTGGTGAACTTAAGTCGATCCATCACCGGCATAGAAACGTCGAAATCGTTCCCCGGCGTTGCCCCGCTCATCCCTCGTGATCCGCGAGGTGTGTAGCGAGAAGCGGCAACAATTTCGGCGGCATGCTCAGGCGTATCAACCTGCGGACAATGAAGGTTGTAGATGCCAACGTCCAGCAATCGGGTGATCCACTCACGATTCGCCTTCGGCGGTCGAACCATCACAGGAAAGTCGAGTGCTCGACCCATCGCAGCAAAATTCGCTACGGTTTCGATCGACGGAGAAGAATGCTCCATGTCCAGCCGAATAAAGTCGAGCCCCGCCTGCTGAAACATCGTCAGCAACGCCGGATTCCGCAGGGTATTGACCCACGTACCGATCTGAAGTTCGCCTCGTTCAACACCAGCCTTAAGTGGATTCGCTTTCAAGATCGATCAGCCTTTCGAATACGCCTCGGCAAAAAAACTTTGCGGGCGCGAGTGTAGTACATTTCACGCCCGCAAAATTCGCTAATGCTTAGGCTGAACGAGCTATCTCAGTGAAAGGAATCGAGAAATGCTGTCTCGCAAGCTGTCAGCATCGAGTCCATGCGCACGAATGTGATCCTCCGGCTTGCCGTACTTTCGAAGCTCCATATTCCGAACCCCCAGCGACAACAGCCGATGCGGACGATCATGCAAAGCACCCGAAACTTCCGATGCAGATGTGCCGAGCAGGTACGGCTCAACAAGCACAACTTCCGTTGCCCCAGTATCCCGCAGAGTCCAGCCATCGAACAGCATAACCGTTGTTGCGTACAACACAGTCACGTCGAGATCGGCGGTCGCCTCAAGCACTCGATCAAGCATCGGCCCCACGGCGATCACTGCCGGTGCGCCTAACGATCCTCGCCGCTCAACATGAAACTTACCCGGCTCAACTGGACGTGCCACCGCGTTCGTGTCTTCCGACAATCGTACGTAAACCCTCCCTTCACCAGACGTAGCGTGGTCAAGCAGCACCGCCGCTTCGTCGGCGTGACCTGGAATGTGAATGTCGAAATCGGGTAGCAATTTCAGTAACCCAACATCGCCAGGCGCCTGGTGCGTCCGACCGCTGCTCGCAGTATCGAACGAGGCACCTACGCTAACGAAAATGCCCCCAAGCCCAAGATGCGCAAAGTCGATCTTGATCTGCTCGTACGGCCTCTCCAGCAAAAACGGTGTGTAGCTGTGAACTAGCGGCCGAAAGCCTTCTTTAGCCAGACCAGCCGCTACGCCGACCATCAGCTGTTCACGGATACCAACGTTGATAAAACGTTCAGCGAACTTATCTTCAAGGCCTGAGTATTTAAAGTGCCCTGCATCCCTGAACTGCGAAACACCAATATCGGCAAGCACCACAACGGAATCCGGGTTGCTTTCAAGCATCCGCCCGGTCGATTCGATGAACGCCTCTCTCATTGTTGCTGGCATTACTTCGCCTCTACTTTCGCAACGACCACATGCGGCACGCCGGGGTGACTCTGCGTGAGCGCCGTTTTAATATCTTCGCGATTCCGACCATCGATAGTTGCCGACGACCAGCCTTCGTTTTCAAACCGACTGGCGATTCCGCCCGGCCAGTCGTATGAAGCCGAGGTGTTGTCTATAACAATCGCCGTCAGCTGCTCGAGACCGAATCTTGCCGCCACCGCGATCGCCTCATGGTTGCTGCCTTCGTCCAGTTCGGCATCCCCCATCAGGCAGAAAACTCTCGGTTTATCCTGCTTCCGAAGCCGTAGCCCCATCATCATTCCGACGCCAATGCCCAATCCGTGTCCAAGCGATCCAGTCCCAAGCTCCACGCCCGGAATCAACTCGCCATCGGGGTGGTAACCAAGTATCGAATCAAACCCGCCCCCAACTTTTTAGCTGGTCGGTAGTAAGGAAACCCTTCGCGGCCAACACCGCGTAATACGCCATCGGACCATGCCCCTTGGAAAGCAAAAAGCGATCTCGAGCAGGATCGTCTGGTCGTGACGAATCAACGTTCATCACCGAGTCGTACAGCGTCCAAACGACATCAAGCGTTGAAGTAGCACTGAACGAATGCTTCTCATCGCCGGTCATCAGGGTCATCAATTTGCCGAGGTCCTCGTACGAGTAATCGGTCTGTCGGAGCAGCGTCATGAATTGCTATCGTCTTTTTGAAACTTCTTGAACCTAGATAAAATCCTACAAGTTCAAGTTAACTTGAACTCAACAGCAGTTTCTGTGACTTGTCACTTTTTATTCGGTGATTATGTGTTCGCCAATCAAGCGAACTATCCCCACGTGAGCCGTATTTGCCTGAAGGGCAAACCAAACACGTAATACACTTTCGGTTCATGAAGCAGCCAGCCAGCCCTGAATCCAAAATGCCCACGGTAACAACAAGCGCGAGTCGGCGCCGACCACTGCTGCTTCTAGCCATCATGCTGCTCGTCGTCGTTGGCGTACCAGCTCTCGCACGCCCCCAACACATACCCGAACCATTCGATCACGCCGTGATCGAACAATTCGAATCAGCCGCACCAGAACTCGTGTTTCTTGGGAATTCGCTGCTCGATAACCGCATCGACCCCGACGTATTCACCGAACTCACCGGAAAGCCGACCGTATCGCTGGCGATCGAAGGCACGGCTCCCGGAATCTGGTACCTGCAGCTAACGAACATAGTGGCCGCCGCCCAAAACTCGCCCGCCACGGTATTCATCTTTTTCCACGACGACCTGATCACCCGTCCAATATCTTTCACCGGAGTCGAAGACCGTAGCCTCGTCGGAAGTCTCACCCACTCCAACAACAGTGAATACGGCACCGTTCAACAAAAACCACAATCGATTGGCGGAAAAATCCGATCGGCATTCCTAACGCTCTACCCCATCGCCGATTCCGCTCGTAACCAAAGCACCAGTCCAATCAGTTCAATCGGTGCGCAAATCGCTGGCCTCTCAAACGCCGAACTAACCAGCGGTGCCCTGCAACTTTTCTCGTTCGCTGACAAACGCGAACAAACGGCAGTGATCCAACAGCCAAAATTCCACGGGACGTTTGATTCGAGAAAAAGCGATTCATTTCTGCCTTCGATAATCCAGCAAGCAAACACTCTCAACATCGAACTAGTGATCGTCAGGGTCGCCGCAAGACCCAACAACGATGGCAGCCCAAACGAACCCGAAACGCTCGCCAAGTACACCACAGACCTCGCTAACTATCTCGAAGAAAATAGCGTGCGATATATCGACATGACAGGGCACATCGAAGACGGTGCAATCGACGCAGCGATGTACTACGACGGCTACCACCTGAAGAACCGATTCCGAAATCACTACACCGAATTCTTCGCCGAATGGCTACTCGCCGATGCTGAGAGGAACGAAGCTCAGGAAGATCAGCCATGACCTTCCAATCACTCGAATACGCTGTTCTATTAGTGCTGGTCTTTGCGGTCTACTGGTTCCTAACCCGCCGCCTACAGAACCTGCTTCTACTCGGCGCCAGCTACGTTTTTTACGCCTACGTCGACCCCCGAATGGCACTGCTGCTCGGCGGCTACACCGTAGTCAACTACTTTGCAGCCAGACGCATCAAAGAAGGCGATCCGCAAAACTCAAAACGCTATCTGCTAATTGCAGTCGGAACCTCGCTGGCTGCCCTGGCATTTTTCAAGTACGCCGGATTCTTCGTCGATAGTCTGGCAGAGGCTCTCAACGCCGTCGGGCTCGCCGACTTCGATTCAACCCTCAAAATAATCCTCCCAGTTGGTATTTCGTTCTACACGTTCCAATCGCTCGGCTACGTGATCGACGTCTACATGAAGCGCACCCACGCACGCACCAACTTCATCGACGCCGCGCTATTCATTAGCTTCTTCCCACAGCTAGTTGCGGGTCCAATCGAACGTGCCTCAGCACTACTCCCACAGTTCGAGCGAGCGCGAAAGTTCAGTGCCGAAAGAACGGCGTCTGGCATTTCGCTACTGGCATGGGGACTCTTCAAGAAACTCGTTGTCGCCGACAACGTCGGGATGATCGTCGACAACATATTTTCAGCAAACCAACCCGGCGCGGCCACACTCTGGGTTGGCGTGCTGGCGTTCGGAATCCAGATACTTGCCGATTTCTCGGGCTACACCGATATCGCACGTGGCACCGCACGATTATTCGGAATCGAGCTATCGATTAACTTCCGCCACCCATGGCTGGCAACATCACCCGCTGACTTCTGGCGACGCTGGCACTTGACGCTATCAACATGGCTGCGGGACTACGTCTACATCCCACTCGGCGGAAATCGTCAGGGGCGAGTCTCTACAACGATCAACCTCATAATTACCTTCGCGCTAGGTGGACTCTGGCACGGCGCTGCATGGAACTTTGTTTTGTGGGGCTTACTCCACGCCGCGCTCATTCTCATCTGGCGTGCCGTCAGCACCCTTAACCTCAGATCGATCAAACCGGTATCGACAATACTCACCTTCACCATAATCAGCGCCAGCTGGCTGCTATTTCGAGAAGGCGATCTTTCGTTCATAGGCGACAACATATTTGCCAAATCAAACGACCTTCAGTTAGCCGCAGCCCTCGCTGCAACTACCCTGCTCTACTCGATTCCCCTATGGCTGCATGCCGTAATTGACCAACCACGAATCGAACAACTCTGGACGCGAAACGACGTGAGCAGAACAGTCGCATTGACCGCACTCACGCTCACGTCATTTATCGGAATCTTGTTACTTCGAGCCGACGTCTCAACTGAATTTATCTACTTCCGCTTCTAGCAAAAAGAAGACCTACGAACCGGTCAACCAGCCCGCTATCTTCTCGCAGTTTGTCGAAGGATCGAGCAAGTTGCCATCGTCACCCTCGTACATGAACACCACGTTTCCAACCACCGTGTAGTCGTTGTAGGTTGGGTATCGGGTCGTGCAATTTCTGGCAGGCGTCACATCATTTGAACGATCGCTGCTGCGACTCCAAGCGTCTTGGCATCTTCGGCCGAAGCGTAAATCAGAATGCCAACCTCAGTCTAATTCATATAACCCCACTTGAACGTCGTCGCCCCCGGGTAATCGAGCACTAAATCTTTCTGCGCCTTCCAGCCGACCGCCTTCACATCATCCTTCGTGAAAATCTGGCCCGATTCGACCATACGAATCAGCTGCGTAGTGCCCCCGCCTTCACCACCAGATGCCACCAGCGATTCATCTTCAGTCCCACATGCAACCGCCACTACTGCGATCAACAGTGCTGAAATCAACAGCAGTTGAACTCTAGAAATAAGAAGTATTCGATTCATCGGTGATGACCTTCTGTGCGACCGTACGAAGTGAGGAAGTAAAACAACCCGACGATCTTACTCGTAAACAAATCAAACAGAGCGCCAATTTTGGAACAGGGCTGTTAAACGAATCAGGCCACCTTACTGGTGACCTGATTTGTTCGATTTCGAAATTTCACAGCTTGAACAACTGCGAATTCAAATACTCAGTTACTTACGAACCCGCACCGGTCAACCAGTCCGCTACCTTCTCGCAGTTTGTCGAAGGATCGAGCAAGTTACCTTCGTCACCCTCGCACATGAACACCACGTTTCCAACCACCGTGTAGTCGTTGTAAGTCGGGAATCGAGTCGTGCATGTAGCAGGCAATACATCGTCTGAAAGGTCGGACTTGGGCTCTAGATAAGAAGCTGAGAACGACTTCGACGTAAAACCAGTGTTCGCCTTTACAGCGGAAGAACCGACAGGACGTCGGCAAGAGATTCTGTCAGTTAAATCGCCATCACGAGCCTGATTGTCACTCTCGCGGCGGAAGGTCTGGTCTTCTGCGGCTGCAACTCCGAGCGTCTTGGCGTCTTCGGCCGAAGCGTAAATCAGAACACCAACCTCAGTCTGATTCATGTAACCCCACTTGAACGTGGTGGCTCCTGGGTACTCGAGCTGGAAATCTCTCTGGCCTTTCCAACCGATTGCCTTGATATCGTCCTCGGTAAATATCTGGGTCGACTCGACCATGCGAACTCGCTGCGGCGTGTCATCATCACCACCAGATGCCACCAGCGATGTGTCTTCAGCCGTACCGCAAGCGACTGCCACAACGGCTATCAATAATGCAGAAATCAGCAGTAGCTGAATCCTGGAAACTCGTAGAAATCGATTCATCAAAAATAGCCTTTAGTGCAACCGTGCGAAATAGGGGGTAGAACGACGAATCAATGGTACCCGGAAACCTGCCCAATGACTGATGCGTTTGTTACAACTGTTTAAAAGTAATCAGGCCACCAAAATGGCGACCTGATTACTTTTACATTCGTTCGTTTGGGCAATGGGTCGCACGCAATTGCGAAATCCACTTGCCGGCAAACCCTACGGAGCGGTGAGCCACCCGGCGGCCTTCTCGCAGTTGGTCGAAGGCTCAAGCAGATTGCCTTTGTCGCCCTCACACATGAACACCACGTTTCCAACCACTGTGTAGTCGTTGTAAGTCGGGTACCGGTTCGTGCAACCTCTAGCAGGCACTACATCATCTGAACGATCCGAATCGGGCTCCAAATAAGAAGCTGAGAACGACTTCGTTGCGAATCCAGTGTTCGCCTTCACAGCCGACTGACCAGCAGTATCCCGGCAAGAAATTCTGTCGGTTAAGTCACCGTCACGGGCCTGATCATCGCTCTCACGTCGGAACGTCTGTTCGATTGCTGCTGCAACTCCTAGAGTCTTTGCATCTTCAGCCGAGGCATAAATCAGAACACCAACCTCGGTCTGATTCATGAAACCCCACTTGAACGTCGTCGCTCCGGGATATTCGAGCAAGAAATCTTTCTGCCCCTTCCAGCCGATCGCCCTCACATCATCTTCTGTAAATATCTGTGCCGATTCGACAATGCGAACACGCTGCGGCGTGTCATCGTCTTCGCCACCAGAAGCCACCAGCGACTCATCTTCAGTACCACAGGCAGCAGCCACCAACGCGATTAGCAATGCCGCAATCAGAAACAGTTGAACTCTGAAAATTTTCGAAAAACGACTCATTGGTAAAGACCTCGGAAGACGCGCCGCACGCGAATTTAATATAAATCCAAAACTGAATGCGAAAAGACTAACTGATTTCGGTCAGCACTGGGCTGCGATCAGCCAGATGCCGACCGACCGATCGATTCCGGAATCTCGATAGGAACTGAATCCTCGGTATCGATCATCCACCCCGCCAACAACGATCGCATCTCCGAAATCACCGAAGCGTTTTCGGGCAGATGAGCGACGTTCGTCAGTTCCCAGGGATCCTTCGTCAGATCGTATAGCTCGTCCACATCGCCCGGCCCGCCATCAGTTCCTGAAGTCAACGTTGCGCCCTGCGCCATCGGATCGGTCACGTACTTCCACTCAGGGGTGCGAACCATCTTGCGTCGGCCCTCGGCTTCACGTGCCCACAGCGTGTCGATGATGGTGTGATAGCCGACAGGTTCGGGGAAACCATCAAGTTGTTCCATCGTAAAGAGCGGACCGCCTGCACCATACTCAGAAAACGATGCAGAACGTGGTTCAGCCGGCGTAACCGTGGGAAGGGGTCGACCTTGCATGTAACGGGTTTCTGCCTCACTCAAAATGACCTGCTTACTATCGCCGCTACTTCGGGCCCAACCCTCTCCGATTCCATCGAACGAAGCCAACCCCTGAAGCTCAAGCAGCGTAGGAACAATATCGATCGTGCTTGTCATCGAACCGTCCACTGCGCCCTGCGGCACACCACCGGCCGGCCACGAAACGATGAGTGGCACCTGAACAAGGGCGTCATAGAAAACGCCGCCCTTCACCGCCATGCCGTGCTCGCCCCCAAAGTCACCGTGATCCGCGGTGAACACCACTATCGTGTTCTCGCGCAATCCAAGTTCATCCAGTTTGTCGAGTATTCGGCCAATCCCATCGTCAACAAATCTGGTCATCGCCTGATAAACGCTAACCAGCCCGCGCCGGTGCTCTTCCGTATCTTCCGTCTGGCGCATCATTCTGGCCAATACGCGGTTGCGTTCGGGTGCCGTGCCATCGGTGTACTCATCGGTGCGCTGCGGCGGCATAACCACATCTTCCGGTCGGAACATATCGGCGTACCGGCGAGGCACCTCATACGGCTCGTGAGGATCGGGGAACGACACCCACAGTGCGAACGGATCTGGCTCAGATCCTGACCCCGAACCTGAAGATCCAACACCGAGCGAACCCCGGCTGTACTGCTCTAAATACTCCTCAGTCTGGGTAGCGATTATCGAAGTGCCAAAGTTCTCTTCAGGGTTATCGGAAACCTTGTACGCAATCCGAGGACTTTGAGCGTTGTCCCGAAGCGTAACTCGGTCTTCGTGCCCCGTATTAATGGCAGTCTCAGGCACAACCCATTCCATGCCAGTAGTACCGGGAATCTCGCCTTTGTAGTCCTTGAATATCCCCTGAAGAGGCAATCCACCGTGCGATATCTCGCACCGAACATCAAGCAATTCCAAATCCGAAGGTGCTACATAGCAGTGGTTTTTACCGATCAATCCGGTCGTAAAACCGTTGTCCTTCCAAATTCGAAACACATGCTGCTCGTTCTCAGGCATCAAAGTTTCATTTCGCCTGCAACCGGTCGAATGCGCGTAGCGAGCCGTCATCATCGATGTACGCGCCGGAACGCAAAGCGGGTGCGGAGTTATTGCGTGCTCAAACCGCACGCCTTCGGAGGCCAGACGTTCTAATGATGGGGATTCAATTCCGATTTCCGATGAATACATCCGCAGGATGGAAGCCTTCATCTGATCGGCCATGATGAATAGAACGTTGGGTCTTGAATTTGTGGGCATTAAAGAGTTTCGCCTTAAGCGGCTGAATGAGATCGAGGTGAGAGGTGAGAGTTGTGAGTTTCAGTCCGCGCTCTAAAGCCTAGGAATGGTACCTTCCCATTCGTTCAATAGATCGTTGTGCCACACCCAGGATTCGCCTAAGAAATCCTGGCCCTCAAGCTCACCCCGACCTGTCGCCCAGAGCAGTGTTCGCCACCCGTCCGTATCCAACGGCGCCCATAGAAACAACCTACCTAATATGCGCTGACATAGATCGTTATCGGGATCGAACTCAGCCTCAGTTCCCACAACGGCGTTATGCCCATGAAGCAGAATCTCAACGCACCCCATTGCCAGAAATGCCTCTACATCGGCCATGCCCGTTGGATGAAAAGCGCGCGTGCCAGTCGGAGTCGCCTCGGCAACCCTTGCCAATGCTGCAGCACTGAATTCGATCTGACCCGCGGCACCAGCAATAGTTCCTTCTTGATAGTCGAGACCGGCTGAATCTAGATGCTCCTGCACCGCCAACGCCAGATCACCCGAGTAAAAATCCAGAGAGTCGGCTATGTGCGCTGCGGTCTTCGAACGAGTCCACTCGAGACCGTAAGCCAGCTTGTCCCAGAATTCAAGATCCAGTCTGCGCAGCGATTCCGCACAAAGCACCGCGGAATCTCGTAGATCGTCAGGGGTAACCGGCATTCGTTCAGTCATCTAGCACCACACAAATCGTACGCAATCGCCAACATGCTCCGAGTCCCGCTAATCAGTGAGGCAATACCAACCGACTCATCGGTGCCATGTGCCCGAGAAAGCATCGGGTCGTCATCCGGGTGTGCCCCGGTGAAACCATAAGTGATGATCCCAAGATTCCGTGTGAACCTCGAATCGGTGAAACCGTTACTGATCGCCGGTATCCACTGGATATCGTCTCGACCAATCGCCGCCGCCTGCGCATTGCGAATCGAATCGGTCAGTTCTGTTTCAAACTCCGAAGAGTTGGGCACCGACATATAGTCGATCTCGTATTCCAGCCCATCGATTCCCTCAAACGCCTGATCTAACTGACGTCGCACATACGCCTCATCCTGAAACGGCAAAGTACGAATGTCGCACGTGAGCTTGATCTCTTCAGGAACACTGTTCGACTTGATGCCACCCGACATCATCGTTGGTGTCAGAGTCATCCGCGAAAGCGCCTTCAACATCGATCCAAGCCTGGGTGATGTCACGTTCAGTTCTGCCACGATTCGGTCGATATTCATCGGGGAAGGTTTTTCTTCGATCCCGAACGATCCGACATGCTTGAAAATCTCGATCGACGTATCGAGCTCTGGCCGGTAACCCTCAATAGCGCCAAGTGCCCTCGCCAATCGGTAACTGGCGTTCACACCGGTCCACGGCACCGAAGCATGTGCGCTCTCACCACGCAGGGTAATGTGAAGCTCCATCCGCCCCTTCTCACCCGTGCCAAGCAAGTAAGTAAGCGTGTTACCCATCTCAACCGGAGTCCCGCCGCCTTCGTTCACAGCGAACTCCGATTTCAGCGACTCTGGGTGATTATCCGCAAGCCATCCGAATCCCCAGCGACCACCGTGTTCTTCGTCCGCCCCACTCACCAAACGCAGGCCGTGGTCGAGTCGTACACCAGCCCGCTTCATGATCGCCATTGCCATCATCTGACACGTAAGCAACGCCTTGCAATCGGAAGCCCCACGACCGTAAACACGGCCCTCAGAAATCTCGGCACCGAACGGATCCCAGTTCCACTTGGTCGCATCTTCAACCGGAACAACGTCGGTGTGCGACATCAGCATTAATCGGGTGTCATTATCGTCGCCCGGATACACCGAAATAATGTTTCCACGATCTGGATCACGGGCAAGAATCTCCGAAGAAAGGCCATCCACTTCGAGCCAGTCCCTAATGAATTCCGCCACGGCAGTCTCACCGCCAGTTGGCATGAACCCGGTGTTCACCGACGGTATTCGAACCAAGGTCTGTTCAAGTTCAACTATTTCATTTGTTGCCGATTCGACCTGATCCAGCAAACTCTGAAGTGATGGCATTCATTGACCCTCGAAGAACGTTGGTGATTATCGTATGTTCCGGAAATTAGCATTCACGCTACCAGCGGTCAACGTAGAGCATTCAATAAATGGCTCGAAATTAACCAAAAAAAAAGATGACGCCGAAACTCGACGCAATCTTTCTAAGTAACTATTAGTTACAAGCTATTACGCTTATTCGCCTTCTTCGTTTCTCAGACCAAGACGTCCCCGCCAGTTACGGCGGCGAGTTGGGCTACCAACTGGCTCTTTCGAATCAGACGAACCGGTTGATCCAGACGAACTAGACGATCCTGCAGATTCGGTCTTTGCCGGTTCTGGAGCTGAAGAAGATGATGCAGCTGTTGTAGCTGGAGCAGATTTCCTCAGTACAGGTGGCTTCGGAGCCGAACGGCCATTGGTCGTACCGTTAGCAGCGGCGCCTGTACCTACGCGACGTCGAGTAGGTGTTCGTCGAACCCTGCCGGCAGCCACCGACTCGTTCGGCACATCTTCATTTGTCGACTCTGGAGCCGACTCTGGTGCTGCCGTCTTTCGAGCCGCAGGCTTGCGAGTTCGAGTAGAAGGAGCGCGTCGGGTCTTTGTTCCCGCAGCAGATGTAGACGATGCTGCAGAGCTTCTTCGGCTGCTCGATCGTCGTGCCGTAGCTGCCTTGGTCGCTTGCTTGTCCTCACCGTTTGGTGAAGCGGCCTCGTCGGTAACCTCGGGTCGAGACGAAGCTGCTGAACGGGTTCGAGCCTGTGCTCGGGTCATCCACAATCCAGTGAACCACGTCTTGTTGAACTTCTGAACAAAGTCGGCAACTTTAGCCGACTCGCCCGAAAGGTTCATGTCGAACGCAGCAACTTCAATGTGCTTACCAACGTCCTTCACGGCCTGTAAAGCCGGGTAGAAGTCAGCGTCACCACTGACAACAATCGCCGTGTCGTAATGATCGTTGTAAGCATTGGTAACCAAATCGGTCGCCAGCATTACGTCGACACCCTTTTCGACCATAATGTCGCCACGTTGCTTCCAGATTCCCAATCGAACCTCAACGTAAGGGGTGTCGTACATCGAATCCAAGAACTTCTGCTGCTCGACACCCATGTTCGGGTTCGTGTCAGTTTCCTGCTTGATGTTGTAGTAGTAAATTCTCTGCAGCTTGCGACCGTTGGCCAGTTTCATGGCAAACTTGTCGAACTGCAGATCGTGCCTGCCACAGCTCTGCGTGAGCACGTGGTACAGGTTGCTTCCGTCGATGAATACCATCACGCGATCGGTGTCGCGGAAGGCCGACGTTTTAGAAGACTTCGAAGGCATTTAAGCCACCACCTAATAAGTCTCGCCGAACGCGTAACCTCTTAGGGCTCGCTTATCCGGCGGCTATTTATCACAGGTGAGTCGTGGTGGGCGGAGACGGGGAGAATTTATATAAATCAGATATTTACTGTCGCCCTAATCGACTTCACTATTTCATTCTACCTCTTAATATCGATTGCCCAACGAGCAAACTATTAAACCTTTGCTGGTACTAACGCCAAGACCAACTCGGACTCACTCTCCCGATATCTCACTTGACTCTCGGCGAGACACCAAACATTATTGCGTTGCAGAACCGTAATACAACGAAAGCTCACGCTGATAACCGCGGTGAACGAAATTTAAAGTCGTCACAGGAAGCCTAAAGAATCGCCATGATAGCCACAAAACAGATCGAATCACCCTGCGACATGCCCAATGGCCTGCAATGGACCGACGAGGGCTTGTTCGTAATGGATCAGAAGTCCGACAACGTCTACGTAGTCGACGAAACCGGCAAACTTCTTCGAACAATCAACACCCCAACAGCCAACGGCTCGGGGATCACTGTTGGTGGCGGATTTCTGTGGACCGCTTCGAACGGAAACTCAACTTCACGCCCAGCACGATCAACCGATACAGGGCTGGGATATATCTACAAACTCGATCTGAAAACCGGCGAACCCATCGATCGTTTCCGAACTCCCGATGGTGGGGGCATTCACGGAATCGAATGGGACGATGGGAAAATCTGGATCACTGCCTTCAACCCGCTCGCCATACATTTGGCCGATCCTTCCGACAATTACAAAATCGTTCACAAATTCGAAGTAGAACTACCCCGGCTTCATGGCCTCGCAAGAGTTGCCGACGGCCTGTGGTGCGCCCACACAACCGACAACGTGGTTGTGAAGTACGACATTGAAACCGGTGCAGAAAAAGAACGAGTCACTCTCGATCCCGGCGATGCATTCGTGCACGGTCTATCTATTAAAGATGGCGAGCTGTGGTACGCCGATGCCAACTTTGCGGGCAAGCACAACACCGCAACCGTCGGCAGGCCCGAAATCGGAATACTCAAGGTTTAGTAACAGCACGTTGCGGGGGTTGCATGTCGATTCCCGCAACTATCAGAGGTACCAGGATTGACCCAGATTCCAGTCGTAGACAGCCATCACCATTTTTGGGAAATAGATCGATTCGACTATTCGTGGATGCCCGAAGGCAGCCCGCTAGCAACCGATTACGGCCCCGAACAACTGGCACCACTCGTCAAACAAGCCGGTGTCGACTACACAGTTATCGTTCAGGCAGTCTCCTCACCCGATGAAGCGCGCTGGCTGCTGGAACTCGCAGAGCAACACGAGTTCATCGCCGGGATAGTTGGCTGGGTCGATCTAACCGATCCAGAAGTCCCCTACACTCTCGATGAACTGCAACGGAGCAAGTACTTCAAGGGCGTACGCCATATCTGGGAAGGCGAAAACGACCCCGGATGGATCGTTAACTCCGGTGCCATTAACGGCCTAAAGGAACTCGTGCGCCGTGGCCTTACCTTCGACTTTCTAGCAAAGCCGCCCAACCTGCCATTCATTCCGCAGGTAATGGATCAAGTGCCCGATCTGAAAGCGGTGGTCGACCACATCGCCAAACCCCTGATCGCCGATCACATAGTGGAACCATGGCTAAGCGATCTACGCAAAGTCGCAAGCATAAATGGCATTCACTGCAAAATCTCGGGAATGATCACCGAGGCCGACCAACAAAACTGGACCATCGACGATCTACGCCCATACGTACACCACGTGCTCGGCATGTTCGGCCCCGACAGGCTGATGTTCGGAACCGACTGGCCGGTATGCACTCTGGCCGGCGAATACGAAACCGTTGCTGATACCACCAGAGCAATACTCAAATCATTATCACCGGCCGATAAGTCAGCCGTATTCGGCGGCAACGCTAATCGTTTCTACAACTTGAATCTGGCGTAAACACACACAGACATTGAAACGATCGCTCAGTATATTTTGGCTCAGGGGCTAATTCGGTTCTATTGTCAGTCTAGGAAGTTATTTGGGTCGTACAAGTGCGATCCATTGAGAACCAGTCATGCATGAGCTTTTCGCGAATTCAGCAACCTCAAACAGCGCAGCGGCCGCTTCCGACTATCTAATAGTCGACGGGCACACTCCTGTCATTCAAGTCGTAACGCCGGATGAAATTGAACAATCCGGAGCCTGTCAGGCATTGTCGGCTCGCGGGGCAAAGTTAGTCGCCTCAACATGGTCGAATGACAATTTTTCGCAGACTTCCTTCAGCCCTGAGGCAGATGTCGTCGTGGTGTCCTGGGCAAACAGTGACACTCGGACCGATTTCAATATCCCCCTATTCACCGATGCTCTAATGAATAATCCAGTCGTAAAACTGGTGCTAATTTGCCCTCCGCTATTGGCGCCCTGGATTCGATCGGAAATCACGAAAATTCCAAACGTATTTGTGGTCGTCGGCAGAAAAACGCAATTACTAACAGAACAACTCGTTCAGGCGACGAGGCAAGTTCTCGACGGCGTTAACGATTCGCTGGTAGAGACGATGTCCCCCGGCGGATCAGTTCGCGTATTAGAAGCAGTAAAGCAAAAAGCGAAACAAAAGAAGCGCCGGGTCGAAAGACTCGGCGCTTCTTGCTTTAACTCCGGTTCCGTACCCCTTACCAGCCGGGCTTGCCCGAACTCCATGACCAGTTGTCGGGTGGCCATACGTTTCGGCCAACTCGAGCACCGCCATCGCGGCTCGTGTCGTACATATCCTTCACCGTCTCAACCCACGTCTTAATGTGCGGGGTGCCCTTGTGATACTCAAACGCATCGGGGTTGGCGTATACCTCGTACAGGTACAGCTCAGTCGGATCGTTCACGTTCTGGTAAACGTCGAATCGCAGGCAACCCTGTTCTTCATGGGTTGAACCAACGCCATCGGCTGAAACGGCCTCAATAAACGCATCCACCTGATCTTCTTTGACGAATTTAGGTGCGTGAATAACGTGCAGGCTCGACGCAAAGTACTCGTCGTCAACAATGTGCGAACGATACGAGTCCCAGTTGGCGTCGCCAGTCGGGTAAACCGGCTTGCAGAACGAAACGCCAATGTCGCCATCCATCATGTCGCCAATAGCTTCTTGCCACACTTTGAAGTGAGGCATTTCACCGTGAGCCGCGAACGCTGCTTCGTCGTTGTACACCTCGCAGAAAGCAAACGATGTGGGATCGTCGGCAGCCTGGATAATGTCGAATCGTCGACATCCGGGTTCGTTTAGCACCGAACCTTTGGCATCGCCAATCGACGCTTTAATGAAATCTTCTACTCGGTCTGCTTTGACCTTCAAACGCACCATCAGGATGTACATCGCAACTCCAAATTTTCAGCCATGTGAGGATTCGCTTCGCTCACATCTTCAACTACTTCATATGCTGGCGGGCGGAGTATACGCTTGGTGAGCTTGATCGTGAACAACATCAGGCGGCGAACCACAGGAGGCATCGACGATTTCACCGGTTTCTGAAACGCGAATACGACACGATATCGAACTGCTTGCCGCATCGCCACGGCACTCACAGCACAACGTTGCCGAACATGCAATGGCGGCCGAATGGATAGCTGCCGAATTCGAACACATCGGTATCGAAGTAGCGCGCCAAACGTTCGACATCCCGCAGCAATCAACCGAACGCACCGGTATCAACATCATCGGCGAACTAAACCGTACCGCCAATGAATCACCACCGGTGCTCATCGGAGCGCACTACGACACCGTTCCCGAATCGCCTGGTGCCGACGATAATGCCAGCGGCGTTGTAGCAATGCTGGAATGCGCCCGGATGCTGGTTGAAACCGGCTTTCAACACCGCGTTACCTTCGTTGCGTTCGATGCTGAAGAAGTGCAACAGCCCGTAGAAGGACTTCACGGTTCAACCGCATTCGTCGAGAACCTGAAGCCGAACGATAGGCCCTCCGCAGCCCTCATTTTGGAATCGATCGGATTCAGTTCATCAACAATCAAGCAACAGCTGCCGGGTTCGTTTCGATTCTTATTCAGGCGAGCTTATAAAGCCCTGAAACGGCAGTCGTTCGAAGCCCGATCACTGCTGATTCTTTCGAGGAGCGGGGGAATAAATGTGTCGAGAAGTCTCGAACAAATCGCTTCTCAATCGGAGATAAATCTGCCGATCCTTCCCCTAGAAGTGCCCCACTGGATACCACTCGTACGCAACCTACGACGCAGCGATCACGCCCCGTTCTGGCAGGCCAACATTCCAGCCGTCATGATCAGCGATACCGGCAACTTCAGAAATCCGCACTACCACCAACCAACCGACACACCAGAAACCGTCGACGCAACCCTAATCGCCAAAGCAGCACGCATGGTGCTGGAGTACGTCGAGCGGAGCGTTGATTAGCAGCGGGTCCCGGTCAGAGATTCCCGCTAAGCCGTGCTGCCGCCCTCGGGCTTGTCGTCAGAGCCAGCGTCGTCGCCCGAGTCACCAGCCTCATCACCAGAGGCACCCTCACCCTCCGGCTCATCACCCCACTCCTTCGGAATGGAGAAAGCCCCAGAAGCAGAGCCTGCAGCCGACGCACTCGAACCCGTATACCCGGGACCACCGCCCAATCGCACGCCCTTATTCCCAGTGAACCTCGGCAACAATGTGCCTGCAACAAATGCAATCAACCCGGCGATAATCCACGGGACAGTCTGGTTGCGCCAGCCCTGCTGCCACGAATCCAGAGCAAGCTGGACTCTTAAGTTAAGCTCACCGCTCAACATCTCCGCACCCAACCTCGGGTAATCGCCCATAAATTGATCGCTAACCCGGGCGCCATAGTCAGGCAAGTACTCCGTCGCAAGATCGTTGAACGACCACGCCAGCGCAATTCCGCCGTAAATAACTATTCCACAAACAACCGCAACGCCACCGGCCCACTTGAGCCGACCCGACCAACCGCCTCCACCAATCATTGCAATGGCCAACAACGGCAGCAATACCAACACCCAAAGCACCCATCGAATAGAAAAGCCGGTATTCACATACGCACGAATATCGTCGAGCTGCAACAACGCGGCTGAATCGAGATTGTCAGTAATGTTCTTCTCGGTAATCAGCACGCCGTTTGCCAGAATCCGCAAAACCTCTTCAGCATCTACGCGTGACTGACGATCACCGGGTGTCGCGTTTGGTTCGATCAGGTCCTGCTCGGTAAAGCTAATCCCATCGATAATCCGATCTCGATACTCGTTGATGCTGTCCAATGAACCACCAAGTTGGGCATCGAAATCAGCCTGCGTGTAAGAAACAACACTCGGCACCTGAGCGTCGATAAACGAAGCAACCTGAGCGTCCATAATCGGGCCAAAGCTGGCCAACGCAATATCGATCGTAGCCTGACCACCCGCTACGCAACGTGGCAACTGGCGCGCAGCTAAATCTTGACTGGCGCCCAGTAAATCGACCGGTGAACTACACGGCTCGATATCGCCAAGAGTTGTTGTGAGTTTCTTCCGAGCGAGGTCTTGCAACTCAGTCGTCGCAGCAACCTTGCGATCACTCAAATCGACTGAATACCCAAGAGAATCCGCGTTACCAGCAAGATAGTCTATCAAGGCGTCAATCACGCCTTCGCCCTGTTCCTGCACCCATGCAGGCGGCGCAATGATTTCGAATGCGCTCACAACCTCTGCTTCGGTCAAAGAAATACCAAAACCGACCGAGGTCGATTGCGCAACAGTCTGTTGAATCAGCGGATCAACCACCTGACTAAACACCAGGTTGTACAACGTGTCGCCATTGCTCAATTTATCCTTGAGTATCTGGCCCGCAACTACAACCCGATCGCCAAACCGAAGCGTTACATTGAACGAATCCGTATCGCCCGCAAAATAAGGCGTCACCTCATCAATGGCACCAAATAGCTGACCCTCAAGCCACTCAGGGGCGAAGATCAAACGTGCGTTCGCTTCGATTTCTTCAGCGGTGAAACTAATTCCCAGCGCCTGCCCCGTAACCTGCTCAGAAAACGAGTCCACCTGCGGAACCAACAGGTCTTCGATAACCCGCTCTGTCAGATCCAGATCCGATACGACTTGTCGAGCTGCACCCGGTACCGAACGAACCCGTTCCTGCACCTCAAGATCGATCGTAAATTCGTTAACTTCACCACGAGCGTAGAGAATCAGACCGTTCAAGCTTGCTTCAAGCTTTTCCTGCACGTACTCACGCGGCATAAGTGTTTCGATCAGGTCTGTGATAGCAAGAGAAGCACTGTCAACATCGTCGAATTTCAGAATTGTCGGAGCCGATCCTGCTGCAAGACCGGAATCGACTTCGATCCCCTTTGCCACCATATCGTGAACAAGATTGCCGACGATGTTGTCGTATACATAGTCGTATATCTCAGCATCGTCCAGCATCCCCGTAACCACGTCGGCATCCGACGCTGTATCCACGGCTTGGTTCACCGTTACAGCAACGAAAAACAGGATCAAGAACAGGCCAGCCAGCAAAACTGCGAGTAGCTTTCGCATCAACGTTCCCCGAACAATATCTAACGAATTTCAGTCGAAATTCTGGCAAGTCTAACAACCCTCAGACTACGAAAACATTACTAAAGGTGTGAGTTAAGAACTGGTTGGGTTGCAATCAACCCCTGCCGAGATAATCCTGACCCAGCGGCAATACGATCGCCTCGAGCATGTTCGCATCTGGCGAAAGAGTAGCCATTACCAACGCAGTTTTGCCCATGTCAGCCGTAGAAATCAGTGGCTCAGGGCCTTCGTCTCTACCGGTAGACGACTTGCCATCTCCACGTCGCTCAACCCAAACGTTTCCCGGGTGCAGCGCGCTCACGGCAATTCCGTGATCTCGTCCTTCGAGCGCCAGCGACTGCGTAAGACCCCAAACAGCGTGCTTGCTCGTTGTGTAAGGCGCTGAACTGTGACGAGGCTTCTGAGCAGCGATACTGCCGATGTTGATGATGCGGCCACCACCCTGCTTCTTCATGATTTTGAACGCTTCTCGCGATCCCAAAAACGGACCCGTTACGTTCACCTGCATAACCCGCTGCCACTGCTCCATCGTGAGGTCTTCAACCGGGCCACCATCGAAAGCGCCAGAGTTGTTCACCAAAATATCGAGCTTGCCAAACTGTTCCATAGTCTTGGCGAACAGGCTGACCATCTGCTCTTCGTTCGTAACATCGGTCTGAATCGCAACGACTGTTCCGCCATTGCTCGAAAGCTCAACAGCTGCCGCTTCGAGTCGCTCGGCACCTCGGGCGGCTATAACCACCGCACAACCTTCATCGACAAACGCTTTTGCGATGCCTTTGCCGATTCCCGATCCGCCACCGGTGATGATTGCCACTTTTCCGTCGAGCTGACCCATTAGTTATCTCCTGGAACTTTCGAAATTGCTTAGAAGTTTTCTCGAAAAAATATCTCTATTCAGATTCTGGTGTATCTGTATAAACCTTCGTGCGTAAAGCTGCAAATAGCGCAACGGCCGTAATTGCCGCCAATACCCGGAACGAAAGACTCCAACCAGCAAGGAAGGCACGAGAAACGTCTTCACCGGCATTGGCCAATTCACCGAGATCGACCTCCGCTCCACGACTCAGCATAATTCCCGCGATCACCGCAATTGTCATCGCCTGGCCAAGCACGCTACCCACGTTTCGAATCAAGTTCAGGAACGCACTCATCGAACCCAAATCGCCCTGCCCAACAGTAGAAAGCGTGGCGCTCATGTTTGGCGCCATCCATAACCCCATCGCCGTGCCGTTCAGGAACAGCGCGGGCATCACAATCCATAACGGTGTATCGCTCACGAACAGCGAGAACACGATGTTCGTGACCACCATCAAACCGATTCCTATAAACGTGAATATCCGGAACCCGAATCGATCAGACAACCTGCCCGACATCTGAGAAGCGATGCCCATTCCAACAGCCCCAACGAACATAATCATTCCAGCCGAACGCTGGTCGTACCCCATGAAGCTCTGAACGAAAATCGGCATCAGGAAAAACGTTGCCGACCCACCGATAAACGCTAAAAATCGTGTTGATGTGGACCATTTAAACGTCGAATTATTGAAGAACCGCAAATTGATCATCGGATCAGGAATGCGTAGCTCCCACCAAATAAGGAACACGAACAACACAAAACTCAGAACGAAGCCACCGACGATCTGAAACGAACCCCACTCATACGCGAACGGATTCGAAATCGTTACGATCAACGCCGTAAGTGCTCCGGCTGAAGCAAATGCCCCTGCCCAGTCGTACTTCGATCCGACCTTCCGTACAGCCGAACCGATTCGCGAATCATCAAGCACCACTATCGCCAAAATGATTCCGATCACATTCGGTATCAAAGTAACGAGGAATATCACTCGCCACCCAAATTCCTGAATAATCGGCCCGGCGATTATCGGCCCCGAAGCAGCACCAATCGCTACAGCAGTCGTAATTAACCCAAGCGCTTTGCCACGTTCTTTTGGGGGGAAGACGCCGACGATAATCGCGAACACAACCGCCTGCCCCATCGCACTACCAATCGACATCACAACTCGTGATCCGATCAGCATCGGTAGGTTCTGCGATGTAAACGCAAGTAGCCCACCAGCAACGAAAAACAGCAATCCGGCAATGTGGAATTTCTTACGCCCGGTAATATCCGAAACTCGACCAAGCGGCAGCATGATTGCGCTGGTGACCAGTGCGGTCGATATGGCAACCCACGTCACGGCTCGAAGCGTGACCTTGAACTCATCAGCAATCGATGACAACGCCAGCGAAACAATTGAGAAATCGAGAACCATCGCAAACAGCGCTATTGCGACCGTCCAAAACACCTTCCAATGGTAGTTATTGGACGAACTGTCGAGCCGTTTACCGGGTTCCGTTGTCAAAAGGTGCGTCTAAATCTCAATTGCTGAACAGGGTCGTCAAAGTGGAGTACCAGAATGATGAAAAAGTATAGACCTGCGCTTGGTGATTAGCCGATTGATTCAATCGCAATCGTGGGTCAGGCCGTGGTTCTGTCATTGCGAGGAGTTCGACGACGTGGCAACCAGCGTTTCAGGGCAACGCTACGCCAGCACATAAGCGAATGAACGAATGAAGGATCTCAGCGGTAAATCGCTGGCTGAGAACGCTCTAAGTTATTTCAGCCAGAACACGATTGCCACGTCGCCTCAGAGCAGGCTCCTCGCAATGACAAAAGATCGACATCTACGACCCCGTTACATCTTTCAGGAAAAGCTCTGGGTTGCAACGCGACACCCGAAAAACTACTTCCCAGTCCGCTGCCTGAACGCCTCGTACAGCACAATGCCCGTACTCACCGATGCGTTCAGCGAAGAAAGCTGACCGGCCATCGGAATCGACGCGATCTGATCACAGTTCTCTCGCACCAGCCGAGAAAGTCCCTTGCCTTCGGAACCAACCACGATCACCACCGGTCCAGTGAAATCGACCTCGTGATACTCAACGTCACCCTCGGCAGCCAATCCAATCACCAACATCCCAAGCTCTTTCAGGTTCTCGATTGTCCGGTTCAAGTTGCCAACCCGTGAAACCTTCACATGCTCCAGCGCCCCGGCTGAAGCCCGCAAAGCACCTGCCGTGATACCAACCGCTCGCCGTTCGGGAATAATGAGGCCGTGCGCCCCTGCAGCATCCGCCGTTCGAGCAATAGCGCCAAGATTGTGCGGATCCTGAATGCCGTCCAGCATCACCAATAATGGCGGCTGATCACCAGATTCTGCCAACAGCATCAGATCTTCGGGTTCGTGATACCGAGGATCGGGCACCACAGCAATTACGCCCTGAGCCTTCTTGGTCTGCGATTGCGCCTCAAGTTCCTTGCGAGAAACCGCCTGAACCTCAATGCCTTTTTCAGACGCCAGCATCACAATTTCCTTTAGCTGGGGTCCTAAATCGGAATCCTCGACCATCACCAACCGCGTGATATAGCGTCCTGCACGGAGCGACTCCAAAACGGCGCGCCGTCCTTCAACCGTTTGACCATGAACCTTTTTAGCCCGAGAGAATCGTGACATTTCAAACCTAAATAATCTTTGATTGGTGGGGATGACATGTGCCATCGCAGAAATAATTACTAAAGAAGTGTAAGTTTCATCGACGCTACGCGCTATCTGCATTCGGTTTCATAAATGCCATTAGCAACAACAGAAGCAAACTTCTGGACGCCAAGCGCCAAGCGCACGCTATAACGAACAAAGGAGCCAGAAATTGGCACGGCAACGCGAATACAGCACAAATCAACTGAAGAAAACCATCGATGAAGGCGGCGTCGGGGTGATTGCCAACGGGCCTAACAATTCAGACATGTGCGATTTTCTTGGTCATATTGGGTTCGATGCAGCGTTTGTCGATTTCGAACACGGCGGCGTTTCATGGGCCGAAGTAGCCGATATCACTCGTGCCTGCGAACTATGGGGCATGTCGAGTGTAGTCCGCGTAAACAAACTCGATGAAGCGTTGATTCTGCGCACCCTCGATCAGGGCGCAAGTGCCGTGATGATTCCCCACATCATCACGGTTGCCGATGCTGAACTCGCCGCCAGCGCCTGCAAATACCCGCCAAACGGGGTACGTGGCGTAGCTGGGGGACGGCGCGCCTACGGAGTTGACGACTATTTCCAGCGTTCAGACGAAGAAGTGCAGTGCATCGCACTTATCGAAGACTTCGACGCGATCGCCAATCTGCCCGAACTCACAAAAGTCGACGGAATCGACGTCTTCTACGTTGCGCCGTCCGACATGGCAGCCTCGATGGGCCACACCGGCAACCCCGATCATCCCGAAGTACAAGCAGCGCTAGAACGCGCCATTCGTCTCGTAATCAAAGGCGGTGGAATTGCCGGAACGCTAGCAAACGACACCAATATCGACAAATTCCTGGCCATGGGCGTGAAGTGCATCGGCGTTCCCTGGACACTATGGCTAAAGCAGTCGGCAGAGTCGTTTATTGAACGTATCCGTTCGGCAAAGTGAGCCAATCGGCCAGTTTGTAGTGATCATTCAAACCCAAACGGCAATTGGGGATTGCACCTATCGAGTTACGCGGGAGTGCGGACGAGAACAAACTGTTCGTAAGTAATACTCGTTAGGTGACGCAGAAGGATTTCGCAGTTGACGCAGTTTCGCGCCGACCTGAATCCATCGTGTTCCGTCAATACGGGTCAAGTGCCGAATAACTTACCAAGTTCTACACATTTGAATGATGAACCTACTGGGTTCCGCCGCTCACTGCGTTCAGTGCGCAGTCTCGCCGATGGCGATGGCGCCGAACGCATCAGGCTAATCGCTTATTCACCAGCGATCTTCGTCATCATCGCCGTTCTTGCCATTGAACTTGGATTCAACGGAATCCGTTCATCAGCAGGTGCATGGCTACCACTAGTTGAAGTCACCGCCGTACTTACTAGCGTGCTCGCAGGAACACTCTGGTTCGGTTGGGGTCAGGCCCAAAGTGGCAACCCGAGCGATGACAGTCATGAACAACGCTGAAGACGAACGCCGAACAATTTTGGCAATCGGCATAGGTGCCAACTGGGACCTCGATATAAATCGCATCTTCGCACGATTCAGTAATGATCTGACAACGCTCATCGACTACGACCGTCTGACGATTACTACCGCGAGACGCGATGGACGCATGCAACTTGAGTTTGTCGCAGGAATGAAGGCACCCGAAGACGAAATCGGTGGTCTGGTCGTCTCCGTAGTAGGCAACCCAGACGGACTAGTTAATCCGCGGGACTACGGACTACATTCTCAGATGACCGTGCCAATCTCGGCGATCGACGGCACTATCACCATTCGCAGTCGCGATCGAAACGCATACAGCCCCCGGCACGTCGACATCATGCGTCAGGTCGTTGCCCAAATTTCACCTGGTATCAGCAACGCCATTCACTATCAGGAATCGCAACACCGAGTGATGGAACGCACAGCGCTCGCCGAAATCGGTAGAGCCGCCACTCACGAAACTGATCTTGATTCGATCTTGCTTGTTGTTAGCGGTGCCCTTTCAAACCTGATGAACTTCGATCATCTCGGAACAATACTCACCGAGCCGAAAAACGACACCGCCACGATAGTTTGCTGGTCAACAGCCGGATTACTTGGACTCAACGTTGGCGACACTGTGAAAGTCGATCTCGCACACGCAGGTTCAGGAATATTGTCGGGACGAGGCAGAGATCCACTGGGATTGGGCGCCGAAGGACAGGACTATGACTCCGAAGACCGGCAGTGGATGCAAGTTCCGCTCGGTGAAGAGTCGAACCCTCTGGGAATGCTTATCGTCAGTTCTCTCGCAGATTCCGTACTCGGTGAAGATGATGCCGATCTGCTCCAACGTGTTGCAAACCAGATCGCACCGGCGATCCAGAACGCACGCCTAACAGCCGATCTCACCAGAGCAGTCGAAGAACGTCGAGTTATTGCAGTTATCGGCAGGGCAGCCAGCAGCAAAACCGAAATGAGAAGCATCTTCTCAGTCGTTGCAAAAGAACTAAGCAAGTTTGTGCCCTTCGATAGATTCGTGGCAACCATCGCGGTTCCTGATAAAGAAATGCTCGAGATATCCTTCGTAACAGGTCTCGCCCTCGATATGCCGAATGAAGGCCATCAGATTGAAAAGCCAGATGCGGATCAGATTCGTGAACTACGGGCGACCCGTGCGATTGTGCGCAACTATCAATCTGTTGCCGAAATAGTCGAAGTACCAGGCTCGGATCTAAGAACTAAGGGGCTCCTCTCATGGATTCAAGTCGCTGTCGGCGATATCACTGATCCGATGGGTTACCTGAGCTTTCGCTCAAAGCAAAAAGAAGCGTACACGAATGAACACATCGATTTCTTGGAAAACATCGCCAGGCAGGTTTCACCAAGCCTCAGAAACGCCCAGATGTTCGAAATGGAACGTGCACTTCGTGATCAGCTCGACTCACGTAACAAGGAACTTCAGGAAGCTAACGCCGCAAAAACTCGGTTCCTTTCAACCGTTTCGCATGAACTGAAAACACCGCTCACCATCGTCTCGGGGTTTATCGATCTTCTAGTCGACGATGCCGACCAATTCACCGATGAACACGTTGAAGCTCTGAACATCATGCGTAAGAACTCGTCACGGCTCGGCCTGCTGATCAACGACGTGCTCGACATTTCACGAATGGACGCTGGCAAGCTACGAATTGAAACCAGCGTGTTCCAAGTCGATGATCTGATAGTTGAACTCGACAAGAGCTTCGAACAGATTCTCGAATCAAAATCCCAGAGCCTAAAAGTATCGATGCCCGATTCAGATATCTGGATCGAGGCTGATCGAAACCGAACCGCACAGCTCATCACGAATCTGCTAAGCAACGCACACAAATACTCCGGCGAAAAATCACAGATCAGGCTAAGTGTCGTTGTCGATGACGGCCATCTGAGCGTTTTGGTCGAAGATGAAGGAATCGGGATATCGGCAGAAGATCAAAAACAGCTGTTCACAGCCTTCTTCCGAGCTGACAACCGCGTAGCCCGAGAGGCCGGCGGCACAGGTCTGGGCCTCGTAATCGCAAGGTCCATCGCTGAACTACACGGGGGTGACCTGTGGCTAAACAGCATCGAAAATCAGGGAACGACCGTGGCCTTCAAAATCCCAGGAATCACCACTGAGCCAGTGATCAATCCTGCTGAAGAAGCCGAACTATCGCAGCTGGCTCAACGTTCACGCCTATACCCAGATACCGACTGGGAAGACATCGGCGAGACCGCTTAATTATTTGCGCACACGTGTAAACGAATCAGAATCGATTTACACGAATGCAAGAGGGAATCGAAATGAACAAAATACTAGTGGTAGACGACAGTTCGGATATCCGACTGCTTCTGAGCAGAACGCTCAAGGCAGCTGGCTACACTGTTTCGGAAGCATCCGATGGCGATGAAGTGATCGCCGCAACGCTTTCTTATGAACCAGACATGATTCTGCTCGATGTCGCCATGGCGCGAGTCGACGGATTCAAGGCACTGGCACTTCTAAAGAAAGATCCTCGAACGAGGAATATTCCAGTGATCATGGTCACTGCGAAGGGTCACCCAAGCGATCTCGAAACAGCTCGAACACTTGGTGCGCTCGACTACATCAACAAGCCGTGGGCTCACGGTGAAGTTGAACTAAGAGTTCAGTGGGCGATAACGTCAGTTCTACGCCAGCGTGATCAGGCATCAAAACGCTCGCAACGACTGGCCGGATAATCAAATACAACGAACCTGCTGTCTGGCCATTCGCCAGCCATCTGGTTCGTTTCGACTGTCAAAGATTCCCTCTCGCTTCTTTGCATTCAAAAGTGGTCTTCACCTGAAGGCCACTTTGCGCGTCCAATCGTTCGCAAAAGTACGCCACTCGCCAGCATTTTTTCACGCGTTTACTGCAACTCAGCCCCGGCCATAGCGTAATGTATGTCTCAAAGAATCCTATCTCTCGACGTATGGAAGGAATTGTGATGGCTGAGCGGTACCAAAACTATGTAAACGGAGCCTGGACCGATGCTTCATCTGGCGATGTGTCGACCAGTACAAACCCGGCAAATAATTCAGATCTCATTGGCGAATTTCAGGCATCCACGAAATCCGATGTCGATGTTGCGATAACAGCGGCCCACGATGTGAAAGAAAGCTGGCGACGAACTTCTTCTCTGGCACGTGGCGGATACCTGATGAAGGCAGCTTCCTACCTCGAAGCCAACCTCGAAGAATATGCACAGGCCGTAACCCGGGAATCGGGCAAGGCAATCCTCGAAGCACGCGGCGAAGTTGGCCGAGCAATCGCACTACTTCAGTACTACGGCGTCGAAGGCTCAAACCCCGTCGGATCAGTCGTCCCGTCCGTAAATCCCAACATCCTGCTCTACACAAACCGAATGCCACTCGGCGTAGTCAACCTCATCACCCCGTGGAACTTCCCGATCGCAATCCCGATCTGGAAAATGGCGCCAGCCCTCGTCTACGGAAACACAATCGTGCTCAAGCCAGCCTCGGCCACGCCCCACGTAGCCACGCTTATCGCACGAATGTGGGAAGCTGTCGATCTGCCAGCAGGCGTCTTCAACCTCGTGACCGGATCCGGCGGAGCAGTTGGCGATGAACTCGTCACCAACTCAAAAGTATCGGCAATATCGTTCACCGGCTCAACCCGAATTGGAATGAACATCGCTTCACTCGCAGCACAACGCGGCAAGCGATACCAGCTCGAAATGGGTGGCAAAAACCCGGTCATCGTTCTACCCGACGCAGATCTCGAACAGGCGGCCGAAATTACCGTCTCAGGCGCAATGAAATACTCTGGCCAAAAATGTACCGCCACATCACGAGCAATCGTCGTGGGCAACATCATGGAAGAGTTCACAAACCTCGTCGTCGAGAAGACCAACGCTCTCAAAATCGGACCCGGCTCTGACCCAGATTCCATCATCGTTCCCGTAATCGACCAGGCATCCAAGGACAACATCACTTCGATGATCGCCCGTGGAGTAGCCGACGGCGGTTCAGTACTAGCAGGTGGTGGCGTGCCAAACGGCTCAGCGTTCGACAACGGTACGTTCGTGCAGCCAACCGTAATCAACAACGTGGCGGCCGATGCCTACGTTGCCTGCGAAGAAATCTTCGGCCCTGTGCTGTCGATTCTCCCGGCGGGCAATGCAGAAGATGCCCTCAACATCGCCAACTCGGTCGAATACGGCCTGAGCGCTGGCATATTCACCCGCGACCTCAACTCCGTACTCGACTTCGCCGATCGAATCGAATCCGGTGTGGTCAAGATCAACGGTGAAACAGCGGGTCTCGAACCTCAAGTACCGTTTGGCGGCATGAAAGCCAGCTCATCGGGCGACCGTGAGCAAGGCAAGGCTGCGATCGAATTCTTCACCCAAACGAAGACGATCTACGTCGACCGCAGTGCAACATAGCCAGCGTCCCTGATAACTTATGGCCCGGTGGACAGTGATTTACACACTAAGTTAATCACTGGCACCGGGCTGTGACACCAAGTAACATCGGTGACCAATTCGACAATTTCGGAGGTCAAATAATGGCAGACCCTTCATTCAGCGGGGTCTTCCCCATTCTGCAAATGCCTTTCAACGAGGCAGGTCAGATACTTTTCGACGACCTTAAATCGGAAGTTGAATACGCAATTCGAGCCGGCGCACATGGCGTTGGAATTGCTTACGGATCCGAGATAAACAAACTCGATGATCACGAACGCGATCAGGTGCTCAGCACTGTTGTCGATCAAGCGAACGGCCGCATCAAAGTGGTGATGAACACCGGTGCGCCATCAACCGTTCAAACCATCCACTACACCCGCGCCGCCAAAGTACTCGGTGCCGATGCCGTGATGATCGCACCGCCCGGAATCGCCGGCATCCCGACGCCACTAGTGCGCCAGCACTTCGTCGAGGTCGCCGAAAGCACGGAAATTCCGATCTACATGCAAGACATGACCGGCGCAGGCATGACCCCGGCACTACTTGCCGATCTCTCGCTGGCCCACGAAAATCTCTGCTACGCCAAAATCGAAACACTCCCGACGCCCAACAGATTCAGCGAAACTACCGAATTAGCAGGCGAAAAGTTATCGATGTTCGGCGGGGCCAACGGTGTCTTCTTCATCGAAGAACTTCGAAGTGGAGCTGTTGGCACGATGCAGGGAATCGCCCTATGCGACATAGTTCGCAAAACGTGGGATGCGTTCCAGGCTGGCGATGAAATTGCCGCCGAGTCGCTGTGGAACCTCTACCAGCCGCTCGTAAAGCTATACACACTCGCAGAAGGCCAAAACTACTGGATCGCCAAAGAAATTCTACGCAGGCGCGAAGTATTCACCGAAGCGTTCCCACGACTCCCAGCGGTAAAGCCCGATGCAGGTTTATATTGTGAACTCGATTCGCTAATGGAAAGACTCGGAGTGGCCCCCATTTGAGCAACCTGCGAGCAGCAGGCGGCGGGGCACTAAAACCCCAGCTCGAGATGATCCGCGGCAACGATCCTGTGCCAACGGTATCTGCTCTGGCACCCGGGTACCTGCTGCGCCAGGTGAATCTGGAAGACAGGCATTCGTACAACCAAACCTTCGCAACCGCCTTTGATGACCCATCGCCGTTTGGCGATCTGATGAAGCACACAGTGCCGGGTGGATTTTATGTGGTCGAACACCTGCCGACTGGCACCGTCGTTGCCGCATCAACTGCGGCCGTCTACAAGAAATCTCAGCATCCCGAAGGCCATAGCCTGCAGTGGGTGGTCGCTCACTCCAACCATCGAGGCGCCGGCGCTGGTCAGGCAACCGTAGTAGCAGCAACTCAATCGCTTGCCGAGCATGCGCCTGAATACTCGTATTTATCGACCGACGACTTTCGCATTCCGGCAATCAGCATCTACCTGAAACTTGGTTGGAAACCCCTCCTCTTTCAGGAAGACATGTCGATCCGCTGGACCACGATATTCAAGTTACTGGACATCCCGTACAACGAAAAAGACTGGCCAACTGCACCGTAGGTTTTGCGAGGCTCGGTCCAGCCCTCCCTCCCTCGCAGGGAGGAAGTTGGAGGGTGGGTTCATACGCTCAAATGAAATTACGGTGACGTCGCACCACCCCCGAGAAACAGATACTGAATCAAGTTCAGCATGACAATGGAGGCGCTATCCAACTGTCATCCTGATGAAAATCAGGATCTGTGCCCACACGCCAACGCGGAAACACCGTCCGACTCAGCCAACCACCACAGCACCCCAGAAAAACTCGCCTAGCGACCCTAGTGACCTGGCGGTGGAACTACTACATCGCCGTATGCGTGGCGTGAACCGACCATGTTCGAGTGCTCAAACACATCGAGAGCCGCCTCGTACAGCGCCGGCTCGATAGCAATCCCGCCCGACCATGTGCCCAGCTGCTGGTAAGCGCCTACGGCCGAAGCAATAGCCGATACAGACATATCGGGGAAGAAACTCGCCTCTGCCTGAGCTATCTCCATCGGATCAGCCGTGTTCACCCACTCCCGTGAAGCCTTGAACGCCGCGGCAAACCGCTTCGCATCATCAGTCTCAAGCCAGTCCCAGCGCGCAACCAAACTCGAAAACGCCACCGGACCCACAGCCTCGCCAACAGAAGCAACAATGTGAGCCTGATCATCGGCCTCCAGCTGCTGCGGGAACGCACCCTGCTCGTGGAAATAATCGCCCTCGCCACGTCGCCACTGAGCCAACATCTCAACGCCACCAGGCGAATCGATATCGTCGACCTTATCCAGATCTACACCCTGCTTGTGGGCGCCATATCGCAGCATCGCCTCGGGCTGCCCACCGTGAACATGCAAAAACTTCCCACTAAGAAGCTTCTTCCACGAAAAGCCAACATCGGGATTCCTAGCGGCAATAAAGAAACCGTCGTACCGGTTGATTTGAGCGAAGTGGGCGAACGGCGCCTTCGATCCGTTGTCTAAAGGACCCCAACTCGCCGAAACCGCAGCCTGCGCAACATCCATCCGCCCCGCAGCAACCTCGCCACCGCTGCTGGCCCCAGCCTCAACAACGTGATACTCGCCAGTAAGACCTTCCTTTTCCAGAAAGCCTCCAGCGATCGTGCAGATCATCGGGCTATAAAAAGCCGAGTGGCGGGAAGCCATGATGTTGAGTTTGGTCATTCTTTATTCCTGGAAGCTGGCGAACACGGATGCGATTTTCGTTATTTCAGATGGCGGTGATTCTACCCCCTCAGAACACCGATGTGGCTCACTGCCAAATCAACAGCCGACCATCTTCAGTCGCTGCGCCAAGAATCAGCGATTCATCGTCGGCCAAAAGCACCGCCAAATTTGAAGCCAACCGTGAACCCAGCTCCAATTCCCAAACCTCTTCCACCGAATCACCCACACGGCGCAATGCAATCAACTTCTTCTGATCCCTCGAAGGAACCAACAGTTCAACATGACCGTCGCCGTCGAAGTCACCTTCCACCGCCTGATCAAGATTTCGTGAACCGTTCACGTGCGACATATACCCACCGGCTTTAGAAGCGACCAACACCAACTTGTCGCCAACGAGTCGATAGAAATTAGCAATTCCGCCAATGTGAGGCGTTTCAACAACCGCTATTTCGATCTCGCCATTAGGACCAAACGGCGCAACAGCAATCTGATGCATCCAACGGAACCCAGTACCTATCGGTTCCGATTCGGCAATTACGCGTAGCCCCTTATCGTCCTCCACATCTGCATCGTCGCTGGGCGGTGGTTATCCTTAGTCGGCAAGTTCTGCCAGTTTTTTCATCTGATAACGCATTACGCGAACCCAACCGAGCTTCAACATTCCAGCGATCTTTACAACGATTTATCTCAGGCGAACCTTCAGCGTTCGTGCAGTAAAATTTCAGATACTCGGGCTACTGCTTATCTCGGCAGTCGCACTCGTGCAATGCTCCAGTGCGGAACCAGAGCCGACGGTTCCTCCAGTGCAGCCCACACCAACCGCGGCGCCAACCCCAACTTCTACTCCCGGTCCCACCGCCACACCGTTCGTACCGCCAACCGCAGTTCCTTCGCCGACAGTCGCACCGCCCCCAGAAAATCTCGAACGTGGAGGTATTCTGAAATTCGCAGTGCCCGAAGGCCCCCCTCATATGGACCCGCACCTAACCGTTGCGTCCGGGTTGTTAAGTTGGGGAGCAGCTCAGGCCTATTCACGGTTGTTCAAGTTTGAAGTCGATGCCGGGAGCCGAAGTGCGGTCGTAGTTTGCGATCTGTGCTCGTCTTGGTCCCAACCAGATCCACTGACCTTCTCGATGCAGATTCGAACCGATGTCACGTGGCAGAACTTCCCGCCGCTGAACGGCCGACAGCTAACCGCGCAAGACGTTGTTTTCAGCCTTAAACGACAGGCGACCGCGAACTTCCCGAACGCAGCGCTTCTATCGAACATCGCAGAAATCACTGCGCGGGGCGATTATGAAATCGTTATTCGGCTTAAATCTCCCGATTCAGAAACTCTTGAGAAACTCGCCGATTCCCACTCCCGAATCGTGGCTCCAGAAGCGGTTGAAGTTAACGGCGATTTGAGACGAGGCCCAACCGTTGGAACCGGCCCATGGATGGTCTCTGAGGCTCTCGCCGACGTTACCCGCCTGATCGCCAACCCCGACTACTACAACGACGATCTGCCTTACCTCGACGGACTGGATATTCAGGTTGTCCCTGAGGCTGCAACGCGGGCAGCAGGTATGAGGACGAAGGTCATAGATCTGGCGCAGGTAACCGTCGAGGATGCTCACGTAGCAAGAATCAGTTTCGAAGAAATCGATTGGATAGGGATAGAAAATCCGGCTGCTGGTGTCGAAATCATGATGAACACCACGCGTAGCCCAATGGATAAGCTGGCAGTGCGCAAAGCGATGATGCTGGTCTGGGACGCAGGGATAGGCCCGCGCATACCGGGAGTCGTAGCGGTACTTGATACGTACAACTCTCTACCCGGAGTAAGCCTTGGGCTGCCGATTCTGAACTTGGATTGGTTACTTGCGAGTAGCAACTATCTGCCCCGTTTTGGTGCTAGCAATGTAGATACAGATAATGCAAACACCTTGCTTTCTAGGGCTGGATTAACGCCGGCCGACAATGTCATCATCAAAGTCGGTGAATACGGCGAGCTCCACTTCGTCCTAGGTAACTATCTAGCCGAGGCGCTCGCCTCAGTAGGCATCCGTGCCGAGGTCGAACGAATTTCAACACGCAAGTTCGGAGATGAAGTTTGGGTCGATGGCGACTACGACATCGCCGTTGGATCGCCACCACCAATATCAAGCACGACCGGCTATCTGTTCTCGGTGCACCATTCAGATGGCCCGTGGAACACGACTGGATACTCAGACCCTGAATTGGATCGCCTCATAGAAGCGCAGGCGCAGGAATACGACACCGTAAAACGTGGCCAGCTACTACTAGAAATCCAGCAACGAATACTCGCAGGCTCGCACAGATTCATCACCGCAACCAGAACGACCCACTGGATATTCTGGGACTACGTAAACGACTTCGAACCGTTCACCCCACGAGGCGACACAGACTTCTTAACAAAAGTCTGGCTAAGCAACCAGGAAAGTTAAGAGGCCATCGCAGGCTTCCTCTTGCCCTGTTCCCGACCTTGCCGGAGGGATCTGAGACGTTGACCTAGTAGCGATCTACCAACGGCATACAACATGCTTCTGAACGCCAGCTCACACCAATCAATTTCCCGAGCGAAGTTATCGGAGCCGAGGGATCTGGTGAGGGGACGCGCAGAACGGTATCCGGTCAACCTCGCTGCAAAGGGGGGAGAAAGATCCTGATCTTCATCAGGATGACAATGATGGCTAGGATCGGCGAGACACCTCTAGATTGCAGCGGCGACCAAGTCGTTCGACGACGCCCGGAGCTAAACGAAAATAAAAGTGCCCTAGGCGCCCAAGTGCTCCGTCAGCGCGTCGTCCAACCCAACCCAGCTGAGCAGTGCACACTTGATGCGCACGGGGAACTTACGAACACCCTCAAGCGCCTCGATATCGCCAAGAATATCGCGCTCTTCCTCGGAAACCTCTTCGCCCTTCAGCAACCGTCGAATCGAATCGACCGCCGCATGAACATCGTCCGATGACTTGCCCTCAACCAACTCGGCAAGCAACGAAGCTGAAGCCTGGCTAATAGCACAGCCTCGACCAGTAATTCCAACTTGAGTAACGGCACTGCCGTCAACCTTAAGTTGAATGTGAAACTCATCCCCGCAAAACGGATTATTTACTTCGAGATCGATATCAGGCGAATCGACAGGAGCCGTGTTTCGCGGGCTGCGGTAGTGATCAAGAATGATCGCTTCGTACAGCTCGTTCATATCGTTGAGACCCGACATGCCACCGCTCATCGGCTGAAATACCTTTCGGTTTCACTAATCCCGTTGATCAAAGCATCAACCTCGGATTTCGTGTTGTAAATGTAGAAGCTCGCCCGTGCTGCCGCCACAACATCGAAGCTGCGAACAAGCGGCATGGCGCAGTGGTGCCCCGTGCGAATCGCAATTCCCTGCTGATCGAGCGCAGTGCCCAGATCATGCGGGTGAATCGTGTCGTGAATGAACGAAATCACTCCACCACGAAGCGCCGGATCCTGCGGACCCAACACACGAATGCTATTCATCGAAAGGATCTGCTCCATGGCGTAGGCAGTCAGCTCCTGCTCGTGCGCCCAAACGTTATCCATGCCGAGATCGGCCAGATAGTCCACCGCCGCCCCCGTGGCGATCGCATCTGCAATGTTCGGGGTCCCTGCCTCAAACTTGTAAGGCAGGTCGTTCCACGTGGCGTCCTCGTAGGTCACTTCCAGAATCATGTCGCCACCAAACATGTACGGCGGCATCGCTTCAAGAAGATCGTACTTACCCCATAAAACACCAATGCCCGTTGGCCCGAGCATTTTGTGGGCCGAAAAACAAAGGAAATCGGTGTCTAACGCCTGAACATCAACCGCCATGTGCGGAACGCTTTGCGCAGCGTCGACCAAAATCACGCCACCAACGGCATGAACCTTGTCAGCCAGCATGGCAACCGGGTTGATCGTTCCAAGCACGTTCGACATGTGCGTTATCGCAACGAGCTTGGTGCGTGAATCGATAATCGAATCGACATTCGAAACGTCCAATAAACCATCTTCGCCAGCCGCCAGATACCGCAGCTCGGCGTTCTTCTTCGCAGCAAGCTGCTGCCACGGAACGATGTTCGAGTGGTGCTCCATCGCACTAATAACGATATTGTCGCCTTCGTTGATATTGGCATCAGCCCACGTAGCCGCCACGAGGTTCAACGATTCACTGGTGTTGCGAGTCCAGATAACTTCCTCAGGTCGAGGAGCGTTGATGAACTTGGTAACTTTCGTACGAGCCAGCTCGTAGCCATCTGTCGCCTCAATCGAAAGCGTGTGCACGCCCCGGTGAACGTTGGCATTCGTCTGCTCGTAGTAGTCGACCAGTGACTGAATAACCTGCTTAGGCTTCTGCGAAGTAGCAGCGTTGTCGAGATACACCAGCTCCTGCCCGTTTATCTTGCGAGACAGAATTGGAAAATCGGCACGAATAGCGTCAACATCAAAGGCACGAATGCCAGCTTGGGTCATGCTCATGCTGTTCCCAATGCGTCAGACTCAGCAAGCAACACCGGAATCCGCTCGTCGGTAACTTTTTCCACAAATGCGTACAACGCTTCCGGCTTGAACTCGTCAAGCAATTCTTCGGCGAATCCACGAATTAGAATCGCCTTGGCAGATTCTTCGTCAACACCCCGAGACTGCAGGTAAAACAGCGTGTCTCGATCAACGTGACCCGCCGTCGCGCCGTGAGCAGCAGTTACATCATCGGCGTAAATTTCCAAAGAAGGCTTTGCGTCGATCTCGGCCCCACGTGAAAGCAAAAGGTTCAAGTCTTTCTGCGTTGCGTCAGATTTCTGAGCGTCCCGTTCAACAACCACTTTTCCGCTGAAAACAGCGTGTGACTTGCCAGAAAGAATGCCCTTGTAGAACTGGTTCGACGTGCAGTGCGGCTTGGCGTGAGTCGTGCTGATCTCTTGATCCTGCTGTTGCGTGCCGCTTGTCATGTACAAACCGTGCAACGTGCAGTTCGCCCCGGGTGCATCGAGCTGCGTGTGAATATCGTTTCGGGCGATCGCTGCGCCAACAGCAAACGTCGTTGAGTTGAAGCTCGAATCGTTCAGCTGTTGAACTCGAGTTGTCCCCAGATGATATGAATGCTCGTTCTCCATCTGTACTCGGTAGTGCCGAACAGTGGCGCCGGGTTTGGCGAACACTTCGACCACGGGCAACGATAGCTGAGCAGACTCAGCAAGGTTGATGTGAGACTCGATAATGACGGCCAGAGTGTTGACCCCGGCGTCGATCAAAAGTCGAGGATACGAAGCTCTACTCGAACCGGAGTTCCCAGAATTTGACGTTACAAACACAACGTGAATCGGCGTTGCCGGGTCAGCGTCGTCGGCTATCGCAATGTAAGCGCCGTCGTCCACGAACGCCGTGCTCAAAGCGGTGAAGGCGTACTCCTCACGACCGGCCAAACTCGCCAGCTGCGATTCGATATCGCCTACGCCTGAAGAAATCGCTTCAGCAAGGCTTATTGCGGTCAGTCCAGATGTCCCTTGCAGATTAGAAAGCTCTGCACTGAACACCCCGTCAACAACAACCAAAGTGTCCCATGCGTCATCCCACGGACCCGCCGCCTTGATCTCATCAAGCGAAACAGATCCGCCAGAGCCGTACTCGAAATCGAGCGCAGCCAAAGGCCGAAGATCGGTGTACTTCCAAAGCTCGTTTCCACGTCGTTTGACTGGAATACCAAGCTCCGAAAAAGTCGCCCATGCCTGATTGCGAATGGCCTTCAACCACTCAGGCACATCAGCACTAGCATCAGAAAACGAAGCGAATGCATCAGAATATTTATCGACTGCCGCTGGCAGCGTTGCGGTTGTCATTATTAGGCGTTCACTTCGGCTTCTTCGAGGTACTGCTTGTAGCCGCTCTTCTCGACTTCCAATGCAAGCTCAGGTCCGCCAGTCTTGACGATTCTGCCCTTGACCAGAATGTGAACCACGTCTGGTGTGATGTAGTTCAGCAGTCGCTGGTAGTGAGTAACCACGATGAACGATCGCTCTGGCGACCGCATCGAATTCACGCCTTCAGCAACGATTCGCAGTGCGTCGACGTCGAGTCCGGAGTCGGTCTCATCGAGAATGGCAAGTGAAGGCTGAAGCACTTCAAGCTGAAGCATTTCGTTTCGCTTTTTCTCACCACCCGAGAAACCTTCGTTCAACGAACGCTTCACCAGCTGCGGATTGATGCCAACGGCCTCAACCTTCTCGTCGAAAAGCTTCGAGAAGTTGCGAACAGTCATCTTCTCAACGCTGTTAGCCTCGGCTTTGGAATCCAGCGCTGCCTTCAGGAACTGCCACGGTCGAACACCGGGAATTTCTGCCGGGTACTGGAAAGCTAAGAACATGCCCAAATGCGCACGCTGGTCGGGTCGAAGTTTGAGAATCGACTCGCCATCAAACGTCACGTCACCAGCGGTAACTTCGTAGTCGAAGCGACCCATCAGCACGTTTGCGAGCGTGCTCTTGCCGGAACCGTTGGGTCCCATGATGGCGTGAACTTCGCCCTTGCCAACTTTCAGGTCGATTCCCTTAAGAATCTCTGAATCTTCAATGTCCACGACGGACGCGTGCAGGTTAGTAATCTCAAGCATTTTTATCTGTTTACTTCAGCTCTGAATCGTGTTTGGCAATGATCTAAAAAAATAATGTGCGAGGCACAAAGAAAAGGTAGCTAGCTACCCGACGGCGCCTTCTAGCGATACCTTCAGCAGTTGTGCGGCTTCAAGAGCGAACTCGAACGGAAGCTCCTTGAACACCTCTCGGCTCCACCCTGTGATGATCATGTGGTGCGCTTCCTCTTCGGAAAGCCCACGTGCCATCAGGTAGAACAGCTGATCATCGGAAACCTTCGAAGTCGAAGCCTCGTGCTCAAGCCGAGCCGTAGGATTTCGCACCTCGATGTAAGGAACCGTGTGAGCGCCGCACTGATCACCAACCAACAGCGAATCGCACTGCGTGTGGTTCACGGCGTTCTCGGCACCCGGCATGATCAACACCTGACCCCGATACGTGTTGTTGCCCTTACCAGCAGAAATACCCTTCGACACGATGGTCGACTTGGTGTTCTTGCCGATGTGAATCATCTTCGTGCCGGTGTCGGCCTGCTGATGATTATTTGTCAGCGCAACCGAGAAAAACTCACCAACCGAGTTGTCACCCTTAAGAATGACGCTCGGGTACTTCCATGTAATTGCAGATCCTGTTTCGACCTGCGTCCATGAAATCTTGGAGTTCTTGTCGGCACGACCTCGCTTGGTGACAAAGTTGTACACGCCACCCTCACCGTCTTTGGTTCCGGGGAACCAGTTCTGGATGGTCGAGTACTTGATCTCGGCATCGTCCAACGCAATCAGCTCAACCGTAGCGGCGTGAAGCTGACTGGTTTTGCGGAAGGGAGCTGTGCAACCTTCGAGATACGAAACGTAAGAACCCTCGTCAGCAATGATCAAAGTACGTTCGAACTGACCCGATCCTTCGGTGTTAATCCGGAAGTAGGTCATCAATTCGATCGGGCAGCGAACTCCGGGCGGAATATAAACAAACGAGCCGTCTGTAAATACGGCGGCGTTAAGCGCTGCGAAGAAGTTGTCGGTGTGAGGAACAACTGAACCCATGTACTTCTTTACGAGTTCGGGATGGTTCTTCACTGCGTTACCGAACGAACAGAAAATAATTCCCAGTTCACCGAGCTGCTTTTCCATGGTGGTTGCCACGGAAACAGAATCGAATACTGCGTCGACGGCAACACCGGCGAGTGCAGCACGTTCCTGCAACGGAATACCGAGCTTCTCGAATGTTTCGAGCATCTCGGGGTCGACATCATCGAGACTCTTTGGAGCCTCGTTCATGCCCTTCGGAGCGGCGTAGTAGTAAATGTCCTGGTAGTCGATTCCTGGGTAATCGATCATCGCCCAAGTTGGCTCGGCCTCAGCTTCCGCAAGCTTCACCCAGTAGCGGTATGCCTTCAGCCGCCACTCAAGCAGCCATTCGGGCTCATCCTTCTTCGAAGAAATCAGCCTTACGATGTCCTCACTCAGCCCCTTAGGAGCGAGATCGGTCTCTACATCAGTTACGAATCCCCACTTGTATTCCCCGCCCGAAAGGTCGGTTTCCCGTGAGATCGTGTTCTGGTTAGTCAATAAGTAGCTCCGTGACGGATGATCTGCCGGGCTCTCCACCTTGAAAAATATAGTGTGAGAACCCGTATTTTGAACTCAAATCGCAGAAAATCGAATTCCTGACTCATTCGGTCAGGTATTAGTTTAAAACCGATGGCCTACAGCGTCAACGAAATTCGTAACTGCGAAGCAATACTGATGCACGTGCGAAACGACTTGGCTTTACGTGCGAAACAACATGTTTTTGCATGTGAGCCAAGATTCCCTACCAAACAGACCCAACCCGCGAATAAACTAAGTGCTTGGTCTATGCGGGCAAGATCTTCCACCCGTCTTCAAGAAAACGTGGGCTAGCCACCACGCCCGCAAAGAAAACCCAGCCTAGCTGGTGAAAGGTGACTCGACTCGTGGAGTATGAAGCAGTAATAGGTCTCGAAACGCACGTCCAGCTCAAGACGCGCTCCAAGATGTTCGGCACATCTAGTGCCGCCTACCAGACTGCCGAGCCGAACACGCTTGTCGACGAAGTAAGCATGGCGCTCCCCGGCACCCTCCCGGTAGTCAACGAAACCGCCGTCGAATACGCCATGATGATCGGCATGGCGATCAACTGCAACATCGCCCGCATCACCAAATTCGACCGCAAGCAGTACACGTACCCCGACCTTATGAAGGGCTACCAGATCACCCAGATGGACGAGCCGATTTGCTACGAAGGCTACGTCGACCTGCCGCTTGAAGACCCCATCCGAGTCCGCATCAACCGCGTCCACATGGAAGAAGACGTCGCCCGTCTCATCCACGTCGAAGGCCCCATGGGCGGCACGGTCCACTCGCTGCTCGACATAAATCGCGCCGGCACTCCCCTGATGGAAGTGGTCACCGAACCAGACATGCACACGTCTGAACAGGTCGAGGCCTACATCACCAATCTTCAGCACATCATTCGATACCTCGGTGTTGGCACGGCCAACATGGAAGAAGGCTCGTTCCGCTGCGACGCCAACGTCAGCGTCCGCGTCAAAGGCTCAACCGAACTTACGACCAAGGTCGAAGTGAAGAACATGAACCGCATTCGGGCAGTTGTCCGAGCGGTTGAATATGAAATTGAACGCCAAATCGGATGCTACGAAAGTGGCGAACGCATCGTCCAGGAAACCCGTGGCTGGGACGATGGCAAGGGTATTACGAACTCCCAACGCAGCAAGGAAGAAGCCAACGACTACCGCTACTTCCCAGAACCCGACATCCCGCCGCTGATCATCAGCGAAGAGTGGATCGAGCGTACCCAGGCCGCGATGCCCGAACTTCCGCTTCCACGTAAGAGCCGATTCATCAGCGAATTCGGACTCAGCGAGTACGACGCAGAATTGCTGACCGCACTTCGGTCCACCGCCGACTATTTTGAAGAGGTCTGCACAGGTGTCAAAGGCGCTTCCAGTGAAACGAAGCAGGCGTTCGCCAAAGCAGCTGCAAACTGGCTCACCGGCGAGATGGCTCGCATGATGAACGAAGCCGAAATCGTGAACATGGCCGATAGCAATGTCACACCAGCCAATCTCGCAATTCTCGTTGAAAAATTCCGCAAACGCGAACTGAACAACAACTCGGTCAAGCAGGTATTCGAGCTGATGTTCAGTAAGGGAACAGCGCCAGAGAAGATCATCGAAGACCTTGGCCTCGGAGTCGTTTCAGGTGATGATTCACTCGGCCCGATCGTCGACGAAGTAATCGCCAATAACGAAAAAGCTGTCAACGATTATCTCGGCGGAAAAGAAGTCGCCCTCAAGTCGCTCATGGGTCAGGTAATGAAAGCCACCCGAGGCCAGGCCGACCCAGTCCAAGCAACCGAAATGATCAAAGAAAAACTGGCAAACCGCTAACGCCAAACCACCTACTGTCATCCTGAATTCATTTCAGGATCTTTCTCTCCCCTCTGCAGCGAATACCCGTCTCAGGCACACAACACAAGAAACACAGCATCACCCGCCGGCGACCAAGTCATCCGACGACGCCCGGAGC
>Ga0209403_10000703_pt1 | contig 48121 bp, 43 predicted proteins | sample ArcticOcean_MG_C_8_FD_187440 | JGI IMG/M metagenome (GOLD analysis project Ga0209403, IMG submission 187440) | Marine microbial communities from western Arctic Ocean - ArcticOcean_MG_CB11_86 (SPAdes) (version 2) | ecosystem: Environmental > Aquatic > Marine > Oceanic | place: Arctic Ocean... | reverse complement strand
CACCACCATCGAAGGACTCGCCTCCAACGGCACCCTTCATCCCATCCAAGAGGGCTTCCGCGAGAAGCACGGCCTGCAGTGCGGTTTCTGCACTCCGGGTATGATCATGACCTCGTGGCAGTTGCTCGAACGCAACCCGAACCCGTCGGACGGGGAAATCCGGCGTGCGCTGGAAGGCAACTTCTGCCGCTGCACGGGCTACGACAACATCGTCAAGGCGGTCCAGTGGGCTGCCCAGAATTCCTAACCCTGATCTAAGGAGATTTCTATGGGCAAGCTGATTGGACAATCGGTCAAGCGGGTGGAGGACCGTCGGTTCACCACAGGCTCAGGCCAGTACACGGACGACATCGTCCTGCCGCGCATGACCCACGCGCACATCGTGCGCAGTCACCTCGCTCACGCCCGCATCCGCAGCGTGAACACCACTGCCGCTCAAAACGCCCCCGGCGTGGTGGCCGTGCTGACTGGCGAGGATTTCAAGGATGTCGGCGGAGTGCCCTGCGGTTGGCAGGTGGACTTCAAGGACGGCACGACCATGCGGGAGCCGAAGCATCCGATTCTCGTTGCGGACAAAGTCCGTCACGTTGGGGATGCGGTGGCCGTCGTCATCGCCGAAACCAAGGCGCAGGCCAAGGATGGCGCTGAGTTGCTCGAGGTTGATTACGAGGAACTGCCCGCAGTCACCGACTCGACCGCAGCCCTCCAGTCCGGTGCGCCGCTGGTGCATGACGACCTTCCGGACAACCGGGTTTATGACTGGGAGCTGGGAGATTCAGCCGCCACGGACGCGGGCATCGCCAATGCCCACCACGTCACCAAGTTGCAAATCCGCAACCAGCGTCTGATTCCGAACGCGATTGAACCGCGCAGTTACATCGGCGATTACGATGCGGCTCGTGACTTCTACACGCTCTACACCTCTTCCCAAAACCCCCACGTCATCCGCCTGTTGATGTGCGCGTTTGTGCTGGGGCTTCCGGAGCATAAGGTGCGCGTGGTTTCCAGAGATGTCGGAGGTGGGTTCGGCAGCAAGATCTACCACTACACCGAAGAGGCGCTGGTCATTTGGGCTTCCAAAAAAATCGGTCGTCCCATCAAGTGGACCGCCGAGCGCAGCGAGGCGTTCCTGACGGACGCGCATGGACGCGACCACAACACGACGGCGGAGATGGGTTTTGATGCCGCAGGCAAGATCACCGCCATGCGGGTCCGCACCGATGCCAACCTCGGCGCGTACCTCTCCACCTTCTCCACCGCCGTTCCGACCTATCTGTACGGAACGCTGTTGCAGGGGCAGTACACGTCCCCGGCGATCCATGTGAGCGTGAACGCGGTGTTCACGAACACGACTGCGGTGGATGCCTACCGTGGGGCCGGACGCCCGGAGGCGACGTATTTGATCGAGCGCCTGATGGACACCGCCGCTGCCGAGCTGAACATTGATCCGGCGGAACTCCGCAAGCGCAACTTCATTCCGCCCTTTGACGGAGTGAACGAGCCGGGCTACCAAACGCAGGTGGCGCTGCAATACGACAGCGGCAACTACGTTGCGGCGATGGACAAGGCGCTGGAAACCATCGGCTACCAGGACCTGCGCCGCGAGCAGGAAGAAGCGCGGAAGCAAGGCCGCTACCTCGGCATCGGCTTCTCGTCCTACATCGAGGCTTGCGGCATCGCGCCCTCGGCGGTGGTCGGTTCGCTGGGTGCCCGTGCCGGACTCTTTGAAAGTGCAAACATCCGGGTCCAGCCCACCGGGACGGTTTCGGTGTACACCGGAAGCCACTCGCACGGGCAGGGTCACGAGACCACCTTTGCCCAGCTTGTGGCCGACAACCTTGGCATTCCCATGGAGAATGTCGAGATTGTCCATGGCGACACCGAGCAGATTCCCTTCGGGATGGGCACCTACGGTTCCCGCAGTCTCGCCGTTGGCGGTTCTGCAATTTCCAAGGCGCTTGACAAGGTCAAGGAGAAGGGAGCCAAGATCGCGGCGCATCTGCTGGAGGCTTCGGCAGATGACCTCGATTTTGCCGATGGAAGCTGGACAGTACGGGGCACGGACAAGTCCATCGCCTTTGGCGAGGTCTCCTTGGCCGCCTATGTGCCGCACAACTTCCCGGAAGGCATGGAACCCGGCCTCGAGTTCAACAGCTTCTACGATCCGGCGAACTTCACCTTTCCCTTCGGGACGTACATCGCGGTGGTCGAAGTGGAACCCGACACGGGAACCGTCACGCTCAAGCGTTTCGTCGCAGTGGACGACGTGGGCAACATCCTCAATCCGATGATTGTGGAGGGGCAAATCCACGGCGGCATCGCCCAAGGCGTGGGGCAGGCGTTGCTGGAAAGTGCCAATTACGACGAGAGCGGACAACTCTCGACAGGCACTTATCTGGATTACGCCATGCCGCGTGCCGATGACCTGCCGAGCTTTGAGGTCTCACAGAACGTGACTCCGTGCCCGCACAACCCGTTGGGGGTGAAGGGCTGCGGAGAAGCGGGAACCATCGGCTCGACTCCGGCGGTGGTCAATGCCGCCATTGACGCCCTGCGTCCTCTTGGAGTCACCGACCTCGAAATGCCGTTGTCGCCGCCCCGCGTGTGGGCAGCCATCCAGCAGGCGTCGGCGTAACAGACTGAAACCCGGCACGGAGGGCTTTCCTCCGTGTCTTCGCAAACATCCTCTTTGGAGGCTTATGATTCCAGCAGCGTTTGAATACTACCGCGCCTCGTCTGTCGACGAGGCCCTTGCCCTGATGCAACAGCATGGGGAAGACGCCAAGGTGCTTGCCGGGGGCCACAGTCTTGTGCCCGCTATGAAGCTCCGTTTGGCAACACCAGAGAAGGTCATCGACATCGGTGGCATCGGCGGTCTGAAAGGCATTCAGGACCGTGGAGACCATCTCGCGATTGGCGCTCTCACCACCCACTGGCAGCTTGAATCCTCGGACGTGGTGCAGCAAAAGGCTCCGGCCTTGAGCCAAGCCGCCGGGGCCATCGGCGACGTTCAGGTTCGCAACCGAGGCACGATTGGTGGGGCACTCGCTCATGCCGATCCGGCCGCAGATTATCCCGGAGCTGTCCTCGCACTCAACGCGACCCTCGTGATCCGGGGTTCCGGAGGCGAGCGCGCGGTGGCAGTGGCAGATTTCTTCACGGGACTCTGGGAGACCGCCGTTCAGGACGGGGAATTGCTCACCGAAATCCGGATTCCCACGGATGCGGCGAACGCCAACTCGTGCTACCTCAAGTTCCCGCAACCAGCCTCTCGCTACCCTTATGTGGGCTGCGCGGTCGCCATGACCACCTCCGGAGGCGCCTGCTCCGACGTGCGTGTCGGCTTCAGCGGGGTGGGAGAATCCGCCTTCCGGGATTCCGGAGTGGAGAACGCCATGCGTGGCCAAGCCGTGAACGAGGCGTCCGCCAAGTCGGCAGGCGACCAAGCCGCGAATGGCCGCAGCGTCCTCAGCGACTGGTCTGTGAGCGAGGAGTATCGCCGCGCCATGGCCAAGGTCTTCGCCAAGCGGGCATTGCTGCAAGTCGGCAGCTGACCGCACCCTCTTCCGCCGACCCTCCACCGTGGGGGGTCGGCACCTCTCCCTCCCCGTTTTCTTAAAACTTTTCGCCGTCTTTCTGGAATGCCACGCCACGTCTCGCAGGTGATTCAAACCGTCCAAACGCTCGAAGGTGGGGGCTTTCCGGTGCGTCGTCCGTTTCCCACGCCGCAGTGTTCGCAGGTGGATCCGTTTTTATTGCTGGATCACATGGGTCCAAAGGACTGGTTGCCCGGCGAAGCGATTGGTGCTCCGGACCACCCGCACCGGGGTTTCGAGACCGTCACCTACCTGCTTTCCGGAGAGATGGAACACAAAGACTCGCAGGGCAACTACGGTAAGCTCACGCCGGGAGACGTACAATGGATGACTGCCGGGGCGGGCGTGGTTCACTCGGAAATGCCCACTGTCGAATTCCGGGAGCGCGGTGGAGTCACCAACGGTTTCCAGATTTGGGTGAACCTGCCTGCTAAGCTGAAGCTGACCCCACCGCGCTACCAGGACACTCCTGCCGCCCAGATTCCGGAGGTGGACTTGGACGGCGAAGGCAGCCGTGTGCGCATCATCGCCGGGACGGTTGGAGACACCACCGCCGTGATTGACACCCACACACCCATCACGTTTCTACACGTCACGCTGCAACCCGGAGCCGCGTTCACACATGCGGTGCCGCCGTCACAAAACGCGATGGCCTACGTTATTTCCGGGAGTGGGCAGTTTGGAGAAAACGCACAAACCGCCGCTGCCGGACAGCTTGCGGTCTTCGCCAACGACGCGGAAACGGTCACGGCCTCCGCCCTTCCGGACGCGCCGCTCGATTTGCTGGTGCTGGCCGGGGAACCGCTCAACGAACCAGTGGTGCGCTACGGTCCGTTTGTGATGAACACGCAGGAGGAAATCTTGCAGGCGTTTCAGGATTACCAATCTGGAAAAATGGGGGTCATTTCCTGAGTTTGTAGCACCTCTGTCGGTCTCACGCCGCAAAGCTTCAAACCTGACTCCACCACCAGCTTGCCTTGCGGCGTAGGCCGTGCTGGAGTTTGTCATCGATCCAAAGTGCCAACCTCCGCCAGCGCGTTCCAGCCAGCCAGCGCCACCAACGGGCCAGCGGCTTAGTGAAGTCCCGATTGTACGGGCAGACCCGGATGCAAATGGAGCAGTCCGAATTCTGTGCCGCCCAGAACCCAAAACACTTTTCTGCAATCGTCGTCCACTTGCGAACACCTGTGAGGTTTGAGCGGCTGTGAGGTTCCGGCTGGGGTTCGCCACTTGAGATCGCTTTGACCGGACAATTCGTGGAACACTTGTGGCAGATTTCGCAGAATTCACGGACACCAAAATGTTGTGGCCGGTCCGGAACCAGCGGCAGGTCGGTGAAAATTTTCCCCAGTCGCAGCCTTGGCCCGAACTCCGGGGTGATCAGCAAGCTGTGCCGTCCGACCTCGCCCAGCCCGGCTTGTGCTGCCAGCGGCACCGCCAGCGCGGAATCGTTCATGGTCGCGTAAGCGCGGTAGCCGAGGTTTCGGAGGTACTGCGTTAGTGTGAGCAGCACCACCGCGTCCTGCGTGTAGCCCATACCGGTCGCAGCTCCGGAGAGGGCGGAAGGCACCGTCCACATGAGGTCGCGGTCCATCGCCTCTCCAATCACGATCACCCACGGCAAATCGTCCGGAAGGTCCATCGGTTCGGCCTGTTGGGTGCGTTCGCTGTAGCGGGTGCGGTAAACCCAGCGTTCGTCATACGCACACACGCCCACCAAGTCCGCTCCCACAAAACCGGCGACGCGCTTGAGCTCCGCCGTCGCCTGCTCCGGGGATTCAAACGGAAACGGTTCCAGCCCGCCCTCGGCGTGGGTGGTGAACTCGGCAAGAAAACCCTCTTTGCGGTCTTCAGATTCGCGCTTCAAGTCCCGGAGGACATTGGTGACGTGCCACGCAGCGTTGCGCAGGGCGTAGTCACGCTGCCCAAAACCGTCCACGTTACGGGCGCGGGCCTGGGGCATGTCATGCCCCCGGTAAAACGCCTCGCTCTTGGCAGAGCGGATTTCCGGATCCCAGTCTGAACGGCAAAACGCCTCATCCCGCTGATCAAAACGCCGAAACTCTGCCGAAACCTCGAATCCGGTCTCGTGGTCAATCTCACGGAAGTTAGGGTTTTTCAAAGACACAGACTTACGCCGCCGCCCGTTGCAACCCCACTCCTTCCAGGGTGACCGACCCCAGCACGTCCAAATCCGGGAGGCGTTCCCGAACATCAAGGATTTCCAAACCAACCAAGCGGCCATCTGCATCGTAATCTGCCGCAACCCCTTCGGTAAGGTGGAGCGTCGTTACTGTGGTCTCTGCAAATGCGATCCGCATCGCGTCCACCTCGGCATCATATTGTATTTTCATGGCTCCTCAGAAGTAGTAGGTGTACACAGTGATCACAACAATCTCCTCCACCTCTTCAACGAAGACCGGTCGAACCTGCTTGGTCGCAGACTGTTTCCCATTCCACACTTGGTTATACAGGAAATCCTTGCGGCATTCCATCCGAGAGTTGCGTCCGGTCTTGGACTAAGCTGTGGTACGAATCACCTGCTCCACCTCGTCCACCACAAACCCGCGAATGTCGCAGTAGCCCTCAGCGTGGCGGCTGAGCCGGATAGGTTTTTACTCAGTCAAAGCTTGACTTTGCAAGGACTCTCCCTTAGAAAACAGGATCGGTTTTGGTCAAAATTCCTTTGGAATTGCTAGACCGAAACCTTCTGGAATCGTTCTTCTTGCCAAACTTCTGTGGATAGCACTTCCTTGAGTCGTTGGATCCCGGCCCAAATGTCCTCATGGCTATGGTACAATGGTGAGATTCCAAAGCGAATGGAATCGGGTTTCCGGAAGGAGGACACGACTCCATGCTCCAGCAGCGCCTCACTCACCGGACCAGCCCCCGGATGCCGGATGGAAACGTGCCCGCCTTGCTGAGAATGGTTGCGGGGTGAGGTCATTTCTGCTCCAAGTGGACCGCATTCCTGCTCCAGAAGTTCCCAGAACAATTGGGTCAACGATTCGTGTTTCCGGTCGAGTTCGTCTACTTGCACCTCCTGCCAAATTTCCACCGCTGCTGAAAAGATTTCGTTGGCCATGATCGCTGGCGATCCCGTGGTCTGGCTGATGATGCTGGGGTGAGCCTCATAATTTTGTGCAAAGGCAAATACGTCCAAGTGCCCCATCCAACCTGCAATTGTGGGCCATGTCTGGTTTTGATGCCGGGGATGGATAAACAAGTATGCCGGAGCGCCTGGGCCTCCGCAGAGGTACTTGTAACTACAGCCAACCGCAAAATCGGCATCGCATTCCATCAAATCAATCCTTACCGCACCAGCGGCGTGGGACAAATCCCAAACCACCAAGGCTCCCACCTCCTTGGCCTTCTGCATGAGACGGGACATCTCCCAGCGCAGACTGGTTCGATAGTCAACATAGGTCAAACTGACCACCGCAACCTCCTCGTTCAAGGAATCCATGACCTCCTCGTGCGAATCCGCGAATCTGATTTCTGCCTCGCTTCCAAGCTCTTGCACGGTTTTCACCCAGCCTTCAGCAATGTAGATGTCCGTGGGGAAATGGTTGGACTCGGTCAACAGGATGTTGCCCCCCTTCCGGATTCGCCACGCATAGCTCAAAAGCTTGTAGAGATTGATTGAGGTACTGTCGCAGACGATCACATCCTCCGGGTTCGCACCCAGCAAATGGGCAATACCAGCCGCTAGTTTTTTCGGCTTGTCCAGCCAATCAAGTTTTGACCATCCTTGTCTGCTCAGATTCCGCCAACCTTCGTTGAGCATCCATGCCACTTGCTCCGGAACTGCCTTCGGCATGGCTCCCATCGAATTTGCATCGTAATGGATTGCACCGCTTTCCGATTGGGAAAATTTGGCTCGCAAGGAGCGCAGGGGATCCTGCTCATCAAGCGTTTGGCAATCATTCAAATCAATCGATTTTTTCATTCTCAAGTGTTATTCCAGCAAAGTTTTGATTTGTAAAATTTCGTGTTCGTGAGCCGCGATCAGCCCACACCAGCGTTCATCATCCATGCTTTCAAGCCGCCACGCCATCATGGAAACTACACACTGCTCACTCGTTGTGCCAAGGCATTCTCCGGAAACCACCCGAATCATGATGCGCGGAACGAGTTGGTCCTGGAAGCCTCCGACAAAGAAATGGATCGTGTGGGTGCTTGCATCCGCCTGCACTTGTACCCAGACCGTGGTTCCGGTCTGCGTGACCACCCCCCTCGCCAGAGCGTTTTCAACAATCTCAATCTCAGACATGTTGAGGTTCCATGCCGTCATGCGCTCCAAGCTGGTGAGATAGGCAAACGCCTCGTCTGCCCCGCAACGGACTTGCGCCGAGGCAATGTGAGCGTATCCGTCATCCATGCGAATCAAACGCAAGCGGTTGCCGTAGCGGCTTACTCCAAATCTCAATAATCACGCGCAGCGCCTTCCGGAGTCACGTAGCCCGCTTCAAGATCCTGCTGAATTCGTTGCCGATCGCGTTTTCGGGGATCCCCCAAGCCGCCGCCGCCCGGAAGTTCCACCCGGAGACGATCACCCTGCGGCACGGTGTAAACCGCCTTGTCGGCGAATTCCATGCCGGAAACCAGTTGGGCCTTGCCCGATCGGCCAGCTTGTCCCCCCTCGCGGCCTCGGGGAGGGTTGTGGATACGGTCGAAGGTCGCGGCGGAAATCGTGAAGGGCGCGGCCTCGGTATTGCTGACTTCGATGACCTGCCCCAAGCCCCCCCGAAACATTCCTGGACCCCCGGAATCGGACAGGAACTCCTTGCGCCAAAAGACGAGTGGAGAATCGGATTCCGTGACCTCCACCGGAATTGCGCCCACCCCGCTTGGAAAAGCGGTCACGGAAAGGCCGTCCTTTCCGGGACGCGCTCCGACCCCGCCCATGCCGACGTTCATCACGTTGAAACGGGAAGCGCCTTGTCCGGTGTCAGCGAAGGGCAGCACCCAAATGCTACCAGCACTCTCAGCAGGGACTTTGCCTTCAAGAACTTGTGCGAGGCATCCGAAGGCGACATCCGGGAGCATTTGCCCGATCACGTGCCTTGCTGTCACAGGAGAAGGTGGTAGCGGGTGGACCACCGAACCCGATTCGGCAACGATCCGGAATAAACTCAGCGAACCCTGATTGTTGGGAACCTCCGGAGCGAGGATGCACTTGAGTCCAAAAAAAGTGTAGGCTTCCGTGTAGCAAAGGGGGGAGTTGATGCCGTAGGCAGAGACAGAGGACGATCCGGAGTAGTCAATCACAATCTCCTCGTCCATAACCCGCATGACCGCCTTAAGCGTCACTGGAGACTCATACCCATCCAGTAGCATCTCCGTGGAATACTCACCCTTGGGGACGGTGGTGATGGCCTTTTTCATGGCCGCGCGGGAGTTGTCAAGAATGAACTCGGCCAGAGGCTCAATGGTATCCAGTTCGAACTCCCGCATCATTTCCTGCAAGCGAGCTTCCCCCGTGTCGTTACAGCTCACAAGCGAAAGGATGTCCCCTTTCACCTCCACGGGATTACGGCTATTCGCTTCCAAGATGCGCAAAAGGTCTTCATTCAAACGACCTTGGTCGCGCAGTTTCATGTGGGGAATGCAAATCCCTTCCTCGAAAACCGATTTTGCTTCCGCAGAAAACCCTCGGCCTCCAACGTCCATCACATGGCAGGTCGAAGCAAACAGCGCAACCGCATTTCCCTTGTGGTATGCGGGGGAGACCACCACGAAATCGAAGAGGTGCCCTGTGCCCATCCAAGGGTCATTGGTTACGAACACATCCCCGGAACGCATGGAATCCACCGGAAACCGGGTCAGGAAATGCTGCACAGCCCTGGCCATTGTGTTGACATGCCCTGGAGTTCCTGTGACCGCCTGCGCGATCATGCGTCCCTGAAGATCGTAAATGCCCGTGGACAAATCCCCCGCCTCCCGGACCACCGAACCGAACGCAGTCCGCAGAATCGCTTGAGCCTGTTCTTCAACCACGGCAATCAGGCGGTTCCACATCACCTGCTGGTGAATCTGCGCGAGGGCTTCCTTAGCCATTTTCATGCTCCAGAGGCAGCGTTTCCATGACGATGTGACCGAGCGAATTGATGGATGCTGAAAAATGACCCGGAACAATGGTGGTGGTTTCCTCTTCTGCAATCACCGCAGGCCCGGAAAAACGGGTTCCGGGATTGAGGTCAAACCGCCAGTAAACGGGGCATTCGACCTGTTCTCCGGAAAAGGAATCATACACCTTTCGGTGGTGCAACGGAATCGCAGAAGTATTCGGAACCCCATCCGTAGCTTTTTCGGGCGCATCCGGTTTCGTCGTCACTGTGACCGACCACGACACGCTCTGCACCTCCATGTCCGGGATTCTCAATCCGTAGATCGTTTCGTATTGCTCCTCGAATTGCCCCCGCAGAGCCTCGGCATCTTTTAGCTCCAGCAGACGCTCTGGCAAAGGAATTCTCAACTCATGCCCCTGTCCGAGATAGCGGAGTTCCACGACTCGTTTTTCCAAGAAATCCTTGCTCCCGGTAACTCCTTGTGTGACCACCCCTCGGGCCTCCGCGCTCATTACCTCCAGAAGTTGGTTGACCTGGAAGGCGTCGAATTCCCGAAACTCAATCATCAGTGAACGGACCACCTCATAGGAGATGGGCGCCCGCAGGAATCCGATTGCTGAACCAACTCCAGCTCCGAAAGGAATCACCACCTTCGAAATCCCAAGCTTCTGCGCAAGCCGCCCCGCATGCAGTGGCGCCCCGCCGCCGAAGGCGATCATGGTGTGACGACCGATCACCTTGCCGCGTTCAATCGCGTGAACCCTTGCTGCGTTGACCATGTTCTCCTCGACAATTTCCACCACCCCCGTAGCGGGCCAGTGCCTCTCAAGACCAAGTTTGCCACCGATTTCCTGCGCCAGCACGACTTCGGACTTACTCGAATCCAGGGCAATCTTGCCCCCTGCGAAGCGTTCCGGATCAAGCTTTCCCAGCGCAAGGTTGGCATCGGTGACGGTGGCGTGGAGGCCTCCTCGTCCGTAGCAGGCCGGTCCCGGTTCAGAACCTGCGCTCTCCGGTCCCACCTGAATGCGTCCCATCTCGTCCACCTGCGCAATCGAACCTCCTCCGGCTCCGATCTCCACCATCTCAATCACTGGAATCCGCACAGGCAGGCCACTGCCCTTCAAATTCCGATACATGCGGGCAACCTCGAAGTGTCGGGAGCGTTCCGGCACACCGTTTTCAATCAGGCAGATTTTTGCCGTGGTCCCACCCATGTCAAAAGAAAGTGCATCCGTGACTCCGCATTCCAATGCCACTTTTCCTGCCAGAATGGCCCCTCCCGCTGGACCTGATTCCACCAACCGGATTGGAAACGTCGTTGCATTTTCAAGGGTGGTCAGACCTCCTCCGGACATCATCAGCAAAAGCGGGCATGACATGCCCCGTTCTTGAGCTAACACCTGCAAGCGTTGCAAGTATCCGGACATCAGCGGGCGGATGTAGGCGTTCGCGCAAGTGGTCGAAAATCGTTCGTACTCGCGCATTTCCGGACAGACCTCGCTGGAGAGGCAGATGGTCACTTCCGGGAGTTCGGTGGCAAGGATTTCGCGGATTCGCTGTTCGTGCGCTGGGTGGGCATAGGCATGCAGTAGGCCGACCGCGACCGCTTCAATCTCCACATGTTTCAGTTGTGCGATTGTTTTCAGTAGTCCGGATTCATCAAGCGCAAGCAAGGTTTCCCCCTTTGCGCTCATCCGCTCAGTGACCGGGAATCGCAACGGGCGCGGCACCAATGGCGTGGGTTTGTCCATATAAATGTCATATTGTTCGAAGCGTTTCTCATGGCCCATCTCCAGAATGTCCCGGAATCCTTCCGTGGTGAGAAACGCGATTTTCGCACCCTTGCGCTCGATGAGCGCGTTCGTGCCCAGCGTGGTTCCATGAATGAAAAGCGCAACTTCATCGGCTTCCGTTCCAGACTGCTCCAACACCTCTTCGAGTCCCTCCATCACGCCAAGTTCAGGAGCCTGCGAGGTCGTGAGCACTTTGGTCGAGAAACTCCGGCTTCCTGATTCCAGCACCACGTCTGTGAACGTGCCGCCGATGTCTGCGGCCAAACGGGTTTTGCGCATATTCATCATGGGTTGGGAATTCCAGAGCCTCGCAGGGCTTCAGCTTCGATTTCAACAAGGCAACCGGAAACAGCCAGAGCGGTGCAGACCGTGGTATTCGCCGGCCTAGTGAAGCCAAGCCTCGCTTTCAAAACAGAGGAAACTGAGGCCACATCTTCTGGATCAGGAATGAAGACTCTGACACGCACGACATCCTGCAAACCGGAATCCGCTTTCACAAGTGCGGACTCGATGGTGTTTAAGGCCACTTCCGCCTGCTCTTTGGCACTCTCCGGAAGTTTGCCCGTCTTAAAGTCAATCCCCACGGTTCCGGAAACAAAGATCTGGTCTTTTACAACCACAGCACGGGCATAGCCGGCTTGTTCTTCGTAGCTAGAACCAGAGAATATGTGCTGGCGGGGATGAGTTAATGGAGCTTTCAAGGACATCTGGTGGCACTTATTGTTGAGTTGATTGAGCGAACAACACTGAGACTCTAATGGTCAATCACAGCCTCAGCTTCGATTTCAACCAGATGGTTCCCGATCAACCCCGAAACCTCAAGAGTCGTATTGGCTGGGCAAAGACCTTCAAAATAACGGCCATGAACTCGGGAAACCTCCTCACAATGTGCCGTGTTCTTAAGGTAGACCCGGGTCCGGACCACGTCAGCCAATGATCCGCCGAGGGCTGTGATTCCAGCAATAATCTTATCCAAGATGTAGACCGCCTGCCCGCGAGGGTCTCCAGCACAGATTACCCGATCCAAGCCATGAGTTGCCGTTGTGCCGCTCACCAAAATCCTGTTACCCACTCTAACTGCCCGTGAATACCCACATGCCGACTCCCAATAACTTTCGCTGTTGATTCGCATACGCTTGGGCCTCTCAAAGATCGAAGTGGCATTGTAGAGTTTAGGAATTGATGCCAGGTGGTGGCTGAGATCCCCTGAAGCCGTGAGAAATGGTGGACGTCGATATTCCCGACCACAATCCCCCGCAATCCTTCGTGTCTTACTCAATGCTTCATCGATGAGGACGCGATCCTCTTCACTCAGTGAAAATGAGAAGACCGCAAGGTTGTCCCGGCGATGGTCTGTTGCGTTAAGTCTTGCCCCGATAATGGCCCCGGCAACGGCGGGCTGATCCAGGACCCAGCGTGTCGCTACATTGGTTATTGAAACATTTGATCGTCGGGCAATGGTATCCAGCACCTCAAGAATGTTCTGAAATGTCGCCCACCCCCCCGTCTCTTTGATGAAACCTTTGTACTTCATCTTGCTCCAATCCGTGATTTCCGCAACTGACGGCTCTGGCTTTCCCAACCAGCGTTCGGAAAGAAATCCACCAGCGACCACCCCGTAAGCCAACAGCTTGACGTTGTGCTCCAAACAAAAACTGCCCATCTCTTCCAAGGCCCTCCGATCGAGCAGTGACACAACGACTTGGTTGGTGAGAATATTGAAACCCTCCTTAATGAGCAAATGCAGATGGTCGGTGTCAAAATTGGTCAGTCCCAAGTGGGCGATCCGCCCTTCTTGTTGGGCCAGCGCTAGTCCTTCCATAGCCTCAAGGTAGCCCGGATGTTCAAATGACCACCAGTGAAACTGGAGGAGGTCAATGGTCTCCACCCCCAATCGGTCTGCACTTTCCCGGATGCCATCATACACAATCTGGGAAGTCATTAGTCCCGGCTTTGGGCACCACTTGGTATGGAATTTTGCCTGAATCGGAGAACTCTGACCGCATGGATTGGTTTGAAGAATTTTCCGGGCACATCCCGCAATCAACTCTGCGCTGCCGTAGTGGTCTGCCATGTCAAAAGTGTCGAACCCCTCCGTCGCGTAGTCCACCAACGTCTTCGCAGCCTGGTCTTGATCAAGCTGCTTGCCTTCTTTTTCTATATCAGCCACCTGCCAGAGACCCGTGATGATCTGGCTGATCTCATAGCCCGCGGCAAGTTGAGTTCGTAAAGGTGCCATGGTTTATTTATTCGCAATGAGGTCTATTGAGGTTGTCGTCCAAGCAAGTCAACCACCATCTGCGTTAATGAGATGGCACCCTCAGACGGGGGACTATGATTGCGTATTCTTTTCTGGCAGCAGTCCTGCTGGGCGGAAAATGAGCATCAGCACCAAAACCACGCCAATCGTTATAAGCCGGAGTGCTGCTGCTTGAGTTTGGAAATCAGGAGTCACCATGACTGAGATAAGGCTGTCACTTGCCGACCACAAGGTCCAGATCATGATCGCCCCCAGTATGGCACCAAGATTATTCCCCTTTCCGCCAACAACCAGCATGACAAGGACTTGTATTGTAAAGATGGGCATAAAATCTTGTGGGCTGATGAAGCGCATGAAGTTCGCGTACATAGCCCCGGACAGCCCCATGATTGCGCATCCCACCACGAAAGCCTGTAGCCTGAAGCTGAACACATTTTTCCCCATCGCACTTGCTGCTACTTCATCTTCCCTGATTGACCGCAGCACACGGCCCCATGGCGATTTGACAATGCGTTCAAGTGCTAGGTAGACCATTGCCACGAGGACAAGGCACAGCAGCAGATAAAGCAGGTTGTCGATCAGAGGATTATCTGAAACCTTTGCGAAGGGCTTTGGGAGTGCGTAGAGTCCGTTTGGTCCTCTTGTCAGCGAATCGACATTGTTCGCCACCAACTGAAGGCTGATGGCAATGCCAAAAGTTGAGATTGCCAGAAAATCCTCTCGAAGCCTGAGGGTAATCAAACCCACAAGCATACCCGCCAAACCCGAAACCATGATGGCAGCAACCCAACCCACCACGATTGGCAAATCGAAACCTCCCACCACCGTATCCGGGTAGCGAGGACCAGTCAGTAGTGCACTGGTGTAGGCACCAATTGCAAAAAAACCAGCGACCCCGACATTGAACATGCCCGTATACCCGTACTGAATATTGAGCCCTAGACAACTCAGCACATAGAACGAGCAGATGATGAGGAAAAAAATCAGGTAGGAGATAACTTCAATCATCTCTTTCTTTTTCTCCAAGGATACCTTGGGGTCTGAAAACAAGCACCAGAATCAAGATCATGAACGAAATGGCTCCACGGTAGGCGGCCCCCCCTCCAGCCACTGCGAAGGATTCGGATAGACCAATCAATAGCCCCCCCAACACGGCTCCGTAGACGCTGGTTACCCCACCCACAACCAGTGCTGCAAACATAGGCAGGATCAACTCAAATCCCATTTCAGGGTCAAGCTGCGTGATGTGAGCGTGTAGGGTTCCTGCAACCGCTGCCAAGGAGGCTCCAAGGATCCACGACCATTTGAAGACGCGTTCGACATTAATCCCGCTCACCATGGCCAGTGCAGGGTTCTCTGCCACGGCCCGCATCTTTTTTCCCATGGTTGATCGATTGAGGAAGACATGGAGACTTATGACACTGATCAGGGTGATGAACAGAATGAGCAAGTCATCAGGTAAGATTTTGACACCCTCCATAATCTTGATAGCTTTGGGGATGTAGAAGCTATAAAAGAGCTGATCCCCACCGGCGATCAGTGTAATCACGTTTCTCACCATCATTGACACACCAAATGCGGCAATAATGAAGGTGATGCGTGATGCCTGCTTTTGTCTCAAAACCCGGAACAGAACCCAATCCACCCCCAACACCAACAAGCACGTTACAAGCATGGAAAACACCATTGACCCCAGCAGGGGCCAACCTAGAGAAATCGGACCAAGCCTGCCAATGCCAACCCCCATCAGAGAAACAAGTGCCAAGGAAACATAAGCCCCCACTGCAAGCACTTCCCCTTGGGCAAAGTTCGCAAAACGCAGCACGTTGTAGGTGATGCTAAGTCCAACAGCACCAAGGGCAATGATGGAACCGTTGACCAAACCGTCAATTAAGAACTGGATCATGGATCAATTTCCAGGTGCTGCTCCAAAGTATATCTCTCTCATGCTTGGATGTTCTAAAAGTTCATCAGCGGGACCCTCCAGCCTCAATTTCCCTTCAGAAAGCACAATGCCTCTGTCCGAAACCTTGAGAGCCGCACGGGCATTCTGCTCAACCATGACAACCGTGACTCCGTCTTCATGGATTCTCTGAACGTGTTCGAAGACCTGCCGTCTCAGCAAGGGTGATAAGCCGGCTGAAGGTTCATCCAGCATCAACAGTTCAGGGTTGGACATCAGCGCACGGGCAAGCGCCAGCATCTGCCTCTGGCCTCCCGATAGTTTTCCCGCCTTGGTTTCCTGGTATTTCTGCAAGTCGGGAAAAAGCTGAAACATCCGGTTGAGTCGTTCTTTCCGAAAATCCGGATTAGCAATCGCCCCAAGGTCAAGGTTGTGCAGGACACTCAGCCGGGAGAAGACATTATTGGTTTGGGGGACATAGGCGATGGCCTGATTGATGATCTCGTGAGTCGATAAACCGGAAATCTCCTTGCTGCGAAACCTGACCTTCCCCTCTGTGTATTTGACTAAACCGCAGATTGAACGGATCAGGGTTGATTTTCCCGCACCGTTTGGTCCAAGTATGGTAACAATCTCTCCTTCCCTGACAGAAATTGAAACATCTTCAATGATCATCATGGAAGACACATAACCCGCAGTAAGTTGATCGACCTCCAGTATTATTCGAGCTTTGGACATGGATGTTTGCTCAGGCTCCACGATACGCAACGATTATCGTAGGCTACTATTCAAGAGTTTTGTGATTAGATCGAAATCCAGACCTCTACTCGCCAAAAAAGGCATCCAGTAATCTTTTATCGGAGCGCACCTGCTCAGGGCTTCCCTGCATCATAATAGACCCCTCGGCCATGACGAGGATTGGGGAACACAATTTCATGATCAGATCCATATTGTGTTCAATGATCAGGAAAGTCACCCCCATTTCATTGATCTCCCTGATCCGGTCGATAATTTCTTCCAACAAAACAGGGTTCACTCCTGCCGCAGGTTCGTCTAAGAGAATCATTCGTGGTTTGGACATCATCGCCCGCCCAAGCTCAAGCAATTTTAGCTGCCCCCCCGAAAGGTGCATGGAGGGTTCATCCCTCAATGCCGCCAGCTTAAGGAATTCAAGGATCTCCAGTGCTTTTTCTCGATTGGTTGCTTCCTGACGTTTGACTTGCTTGAGACGGATCCAGTTATTCCAAAGGTTCTCACCTAGTTGCGAACCGGGCACCATCATCATGTTCTCCAGAACCGTCATGCCGGAAAAAGGACGAGGAATCTGAAAAGTGCGGACAATGCCCAGATGAAATGTCTCATAGGATTTCATCCCGGAAATTTCCTGCTTTCCAAAGAACACGGCTCCGCTGGTTGGACTATCATGTCCTGCGATAATGTTGAAGGTAGTGGTTTTACCCGCCCCGTTGGGGCCGATCAATCCAGTGATAGTTCCAGGCTCTACCGAAAAATTCACGCTGTTGACGGCATGCAGTCCGTCAAATTCTTTGCAGAGGTTCTTGACCGTGAGCAGCATTTTGATTGGAGATCTATTTGTGCCGACTAGAGAACCTTAAAATGGAAGAATCGAGCAGCAGGAGGGCTCTTGTAAAATCAGAGGATATTTTTAAAATATCTCATATCCTATACCACGGATTCTTGTAAAAAACACATCCGCTTTAGCCTTAAAAGTTATTTCTTCCCAGAAAAACTGGAGACTGGAAAGAAGCATTCCAGTCTCCAGTTTGACATTGTTGTCCTGACCTAGATTAGTTCTTCATGTTCCGGACGTTTGCTTTGATCTTGTTGATCTCTTCAAGGCTGATTCCACCGACATCAACATACTTGCCACCCTTGATCTTCATCTTCACAAAGGGGCCAGCCACATCTCCATAGGGATCGAAGTTGATGGGGCCAGTTGCGCCGACATACCAGATGTCCATGCCCGCCTTGATGGAGGTTAGGGCATCCTTTAACCCTTGAACACCCGCTTTGAATTGCTTTCCAGTCGGTCCTGTGATTTCTCTTACATGCTTTGCGAGGGTTGGCCCCTTGATATCCGTTCCTCGTATATCTGCGGTCACCATGGCAAGTCCGATCAGCACTCCTGCATCATAACCAGAGTTCCGTCCCGGTCCTTTGGGAGTGGCATTCCAGCGTTTTTGAAAATCTGCTTCCATCTTTACCAATGAAGAATTCTCGGGCACCCCTGGACTGATGAACCAAGCATTCTTGAGGTTCTCAGATCCTACCGTATCGACAAAAGCGGAGTCATTCATACCCTGAGGCATGATGAAATTTAGAGGGCCATCAAAGCGGACCCAGTCTCGAAAATGCTTCACACCATCCTGAATGTTGCTGAGCAGGTATAAACTGTCGGGGTTGCCTTCCAGCGTTTTGGTGATTTCCGCACGATACGAAGGTTGGTCGGGGTTGAAGGGAACGGCTTGGGCAATTTCTCCACCTAACGCCCTAAAGGCGTCAACGAATTCCCCTTGGTTGTTTTTACCCCAGTCGTTGTTCCAATAAAGAATGGCCGGCCTGCGAAAACCAGCATCATAGGCCATTTTGGCCGCAGCTACTGCTTGTAGGGCATCTGCAGGGAGAGTGCGGAAGAACAACCCCTTGGTCTCACCACGCTTGCCCATGTTGGTGAAGGTTGAAGATGTTGAAGCGGTGGCAATAACCAGAATCTCTTCCTCAACCGTGACTGAACTCAACAAAGGTGCCGTGATCCCTGACGAGATTGGACCAACCAGTGCTGTCACGCCTTCTAGATCAATCAGCTTTCTTGCGGCATCCACAGCAACAGAGGCTTGCGTGTTGGAATCGCGAACATCATAAACGAGTTCACAACCGATACCAAGTTGCTTTCTTGCTTCGTTGACCTGCTCAACCCCCAGTTGGGCAGCCCTAGAAATGGGAACACCATGGGCACCATAGGCTCCGGTCAATGAGAGAATGGACCCAATCTTGTGGGTACACTGAGCCGCATGGGATGGACTCAACAAGCCCGCAACGACAATTCCGAACACCGTTAAAACGGCAATCATGACCCTTTGTTTAGCAATTCTCATATCAGTCTCCTTGAGATAGTTGATCATTGTTCTGTCAACACAGAACAAAGTGAAACGGAGTACAAGACTCCAACCATGATTTCGTCGACGCTACACTAAAACCGAGGTTCTTGCGCAATCCATGCAGTCGAGCAAACTTACCACTGTAATTGCCTAGCAATGCCTCTGGAGGCCAACTGGGACGACTGCCCCTTGCTGGAGGGTGCTGTCTCAGCGGAAGTTCCCAGCACGTTGGTCCCCACCGAATCTGCGATTCCGATTGTTTGCGGCGGTCATTAAGGAATCTAAATATCTCGCTCTGCACCCCGTTATGCAGGAATAGCAGGCATCCAGATTTGAAGGTTATTCTCTATCCTTAGTTGAAGGTTAATAATATTCTAGAAACAAGTATTTCTCTATCGTTGAGGTATACAGTAACTCATTTTTTTAGAAACACAAGACAAATTTCATACCTGATTTTTTTGCTATAAAACATCCATACCCTTGTCATCTTCCGGTTACCAAAACGCAATTATTTGCACCTTGGATTCCGTTGAAAACCCATCTTACTCAAGCGGCTCAAGGTTATTCCGTCTTATTCTGATTATAGCGCATGATGCTTCCATGATGTCCAGTTTTGTCGCGTTCCAGATCGTAACAATCTCCATTTAAAATGGTGCTTTTTTTGAGAATAGTGTCAATCAAATCATAATCGTCATCGGTCATGGAAAACTCAAAAACTCTAAGATTTTCTTCAAGATGGCGGGTTGAAGTTGCTCCAATAATCAGGGCAGCAACTCCGGGACGATCCAATACCCATCTCATAGCAACAAGCGGCATGGTCACTCCATATCTATCAGACACTTGCTTCAGAATCTGTAGCAGTTCTTGAAACAGTGTCCAGCCGCCAAAGTCATCTATAATCAGTTTGTACTTGGTCAGCGAGCGATTTGCAAAGAGTTCAGTGGGTTCGGGCTTACCCATCCAGTCTTCCGAAAAAAAACCACCAGCCAATGTACCATAGCACAGTTGGTTGATTCCGTTATCAAGGCAATAAGGGATGAGTTTCTTTTCTGGTCGGGTATCAAGCAGAGAATACTGAGGCTGATTACTCTCCATAGGCACCCCGGTGTCAATCAGTGTACGGAGTTGTCGTGTATTGAAATTCGAGACACCGAGACGATCAATTTTCCCCTTGGTTTGCAAGTCTCCCAGAAGTAATGCGGTATCAATGTACCCTGGTATACCGTCAGGATCCCACCAGTAGAATTGCACAAGATCGAGTCGTTCGACATGTAAACGCTTAAGAGATCGGTCGATTATTTTTTCCACATAGGTTCGATCAACGTTACCCAGTTGTTCATAATCGGGCACGAACTTAGTATGGATCTTCACCTGAGATGCAAGACTAGGATAAGCCTTCCGAAAATTCCCAATCAATTCCTCAACCCCGGTGTAGTGATCGGCGCAATCAAATGTCGTAATCCCTGCCTCAACAAATGCCGCCATATCCTTGACCGCCTGATCTGGGTCAATCTCTCCATGACCACCAGCGAGATGCCATCCCCCTTTGATCAGACGAGAGATTGAGTAACCAGATTGCAAATCTGTTCTTTCAACCCTGTTTTTTTTCTTCTCCATTTTTTAGTCGACTGCTGGAAGTGGCACGATTGTCGTTTCCGCATGACTGAAGATTCGTTTAGCAATCCTTGTGATGCGAAACCGCCCTCCACAATTTGGATCTGAGCAGGCAACAATAGCATCAGTTGTCATCCAATCATTCTTATCTGTCAGGCGTTGCTTAGCAGGCAACAGCGGTAATAGGGCAGCAAGTGGATACATGGGGAAACTTTTCCGGCCTTCTTCTGGAAAAATGATCTTTTCACCAATGACATGAAAATATTCACCTTCCTGGTGATCACAAACCATAGGGATATCACCAAAAATGACTTCTACTTTTAAATCATAAAGTTCAAACAAACCTGAATCATGATCATTGCTCATTTGAGTCGTATGCTCATGGTTTTTGTTCATAGAAACACTGAAAATTGTGACCTAAATAAAATTTCACGAAAGTACATTGGGTAAATCTTTCAATTGTACGATCTGGTAGCAGATTCCTATTCGTCGCTGTATCGTTCCGGCAGCAATCCCTCCGGACGACGTTGCAAAATGAACTGGAGGATGAGCCCGACGAGAAAGATGCGGACATAGCCCATGCGGTTGAGCCAATCAATGGGCAGGAAACGTGAGAGCAGTTCGGTGGAAGACCAGACGGCCCAGACAATCACGGCTCCAAGTATTGCGCCCCGGTTATTGCCACTGCCTCCGATAATGAGCATCACCCAAACCAGAAAGGTCGCCAGCAACGGTTCGGAAGCATCCGGGCTGACAAACTTGAAGGCGTGAGCGGTCAGCGCTCCCCCGAGGCCCATCAGGGTTGCTCCCAACACGAACGCCTCCATCCGGAAGCGCTCAACATCCTTTCCAGTCGAGGCGGCGGCAGTCTCGTTCTCACGGATGGCTCGCATGATCCGGCCCCACGGCGAGTGAAAGGCACGTTCGAGGGCAAGGTACAACACCAGCACCAGCACCAGCACGACGGCCAAGAATCCCAATTCCGACCACGGTTGTGGCAGATGCTCAAAGGGTCGGGGGATGCTTGGAATGCCGCGACTTCCACTGGTTAACCAGATTTCGTTCTTGAGGATCAGTCGCAGGATTTCGGCAACCCCAATGGTCGCAATCGCCAAGTAGTCACTGCGCAGGCGCAGGCAGATTTTCCCCACACCGAAGGCGACGATCCCGGCAACCAGCATGGAAGCCACCAAGCCAACCGGAATTGGCAGGTTCAGACCCCCGAAGTGATTCGGGCTTTCCGCAGTCGTGAGCAAGGTGGAGGTGTACGCGCCAATCGCGAAGAACCCTGCGATGCCTGCGTTGAAGAGACCGGTCATGCCCCAATGCAGGTTGAGACCCAAGCTCAGAATAGCGTAAATCCCGCCGATCGTCAGCAGCGAGATTCCATACATCATCACGCCGTAGAGCAGGTCTTGCATCGTTCGCCTTCCGTTCCTTTAAAAAACCCGTCCCCGCAACAGCCCGCTCGGACGCCAGATCAGCATGGCGATCATGATCGCGAAGGCTACCCCGGTCTTGTATCCGGGAGAGAGCAGGGGTTCATTACCAATCCACGGATAGGCCGATAGCTCCTCAGCCATCCCGATCACTAGCGCTCCGGCAATCGCTCCGTAGGGTCGACCAATTCCTCCAAGGATCGCCGCTGCAAACAGGGGCAGCAGCTGATCCCAACCCATATTTGAGTGCAGTTGGGTGTCGATCCCCAAGAACACGCCTGCGACTGCTGCGAGCGCAGCACCAATCCCCCATGTCGCCATGATCACACGCTCGGTGTGGATTCCGGAGACAAGCGCCAAGTCCGCATCATCGCTCATCGCTCGCATCGCTTTGCCCAAGCGTGTTCGCGTGAGGAAGAGGTGGACCAAGACGATGATGACGATGGCTCCACCTACAATCCAGAGATGCCGTTCGGCAATGCGTAGGGTGTCGAAAAACACCAGCGGTCGCTGAATTCCACGCTGATAAACCTTAACATCAACTCCGAAAAAAAACTGGACCGTCGAACGCAACATCAGTGAGATCCCAAACGAAGCAATCACGAGGATGATAGTCCGGCTTTCTCGGAAGGGCTTGTAAAAAAAATGATCAATTCCAACCGCCAAAAGCGCTGCCACCAGCATCGCCACTGGAATGGCGCCCATCGCAGGAATCCCGAAGGTCGTGACCATCATGAGCGCCACATAGGCCCCGAAGGTCATCAGGTCGCCGTGCGCGAAGTGCGCGAATCGCAGGATACCGAACAGCAGAGAGATGCCCACCGCCCCAAGGGCGTAGATGAAGCCCAAGACCACTCCGGGAATGAAGTAGAAATTAATGAACTCAAACATCACCCACCCAGAAAAGAGGCTGCAACTTCCTCGTTTGCCAAGAGGTTGGCCGCCGTGTCCGAGAAACGATTCTCCCCGGAGGTGAGGACGTAGCCTTGATGGGCAATCTCCAACGCTTTCTTGGCGTTTTGCTCCACCATGAGGATACCGACATGGGTTTGGTTGATCCCCAAGATGCACTCGAAAATCTCCCCCATCACCTTTGGGGCGAGTCCGGCGGTGGGTTCGTCGAGCAACAAGAAACGCGGCCGGCTCATCAAGGCACGGCCGATAGCGACCATCTGTCGCTGCCCTCCCGATAGTTCCCCCACTGCTTGTCGACGTTTGGGTTTGAGATCGGGAAACAGGTCATACATTTCCACGAGAGCATCTGGCACATCTTGCGGATTGAGGTAGGCGCCCATTTCAAGATTCTCTTCCACTGAGAGATTTGGGAAGACGTTCCGGACCTGCGGGACGTAAGCCAATCCCTGTAGCACCAACACCTGCGGGTGGCAGTTGGTGAGGTCAGTTCCCGCCAGTGTGACCTGCCCCTCCCGGACTTGCACCAACCCGAAGATTGCTTTCATCAACGTGGACTTGCCCGCGCCGTTCGGACCAATGATAACCGCAATTTCGTCCTTGCTGACTTCCACGGATGCTTTGTTGAGGATGTTCATTCCGCCATACCCCCCAACGATGCCGGATGCAAGCAAACTGCTCATGCCACCGCCTTTCGCACCTCTCCTCCAAGGTAGGCTTCGATGACGTCCGGATTGCCGCGCACTGCCGCCATTGTGCCCTGCATCAGCACGGAGCCATGCGCCATGACAACAACGGGATCACAGAGCCGAGCAATCAAATCCATGTCATGTTCGATCACGCAGAAAGTGACCCCCTGTTCCCGGTTGAGGCGTTCAATGTGGGAAGCCAGTTTTTTCATGAGAGTGCGGTTGATGCCCGCGCCGATTTCATCAAGCAACACAACTTGGGGAGTCCCCATCATCACCCGGCCCAGTTCCAGTAATTTCTTCTGACCACCGGAAAGATTCCCGGCAAGTTCATGCTTGAGTGGCGTGAGTTCCAAGGTGTCAAGGATGGATTCTGCACGTTCTTGTAGTTCACGTTCTTCCTGCTGGATCTGAGACCACTTGAGCCAGTTCGTCCACAACCGACTCCCGGTTTGTCCCTGCGGCGCAACCATCAGGTTGTCCTTCACCGACATGCGAGCGTACTCGTGTGCGATTTGGAAGGTGCGCAAGATGCCAAGGTCTGCGAGTTGATGAGGCGACCAACCCGTCACATTCTTCCCGTCAAGCCACACGGTACCAGAATCAGGTTTGAGCAATCCTGCAAGGATATTGAAAAGCGTGGACTTGCCGGCCCCGTTGGGACCGATCACCCCGGTGATGCTTCCGGAGGCGATCTCGAAAGAACAGTCCTCCACAGCATGCACTCCTCCAAAAGCCTTGCTGACCTGCTGGATGGAGATGGCGGCCATGAGGCGAGACTGCCGAAAACGGGAATAGATTAGGAAAGGAGAGCAGCCGGGGAGCACAGTAGCCACTCCCCGGAAAATTGGACTTACTTGAGGATGTCGATTTCCTTGTACTTGTTCCCCTCGACAATGTAGTGCCCGATCACTCCGGCGACGTCACCATTGCCGTCAAACTCGTGCTCACCAGCGGCACCGTTGTAGTTGATGGCTTGGTGTGCGGCGATCAGGCGTTTCGCCTTGGCCCACTCGCCCGGCTCGATCACTTCGCCGTCAGCGGTGGCCACCGCCCGGATCATCTTGCGCACCAGCCGACGATCAGTGGATCCAGCCTGCTCAATCGCCAGAGCCATCACCATGATGGCATCATAGGTCTCCTTGATGAACATCTTGTCAACGCCATGCTCAGAGAAAGCAGCAAAGTTCTTCTCAAACTTCTCCTTAGCACTCGATGCGACCGAGGAAGGCGTGGTGAAGAAGGACTTGCCCATATTTTCGCCTCCGATTTGCTCGATGAGCAGGTCGTCCCGCATGCCGTCCGGACCGATAAAGCGCTCGAAGAAACCGTTTTCCAGTGACTGCTTGACGATGGTGATGCCGCTGCTACCCGCATAGGCGATCAGCACCAGTGCCTCCGGATTGCCCCGAGAGAGCGTGGCAAGTTCGGAGCGGTAGGAGCTTTTCTTCTCCTCATGAACCTGATCAGCCGTGATGGTGCCACCCAGCGCGGTGTAGGTGTTCCGGAAAGCAGTTGCCAGCCCAACAGCGTAGTCGTTGTTGGCGTAGGTCAACGCCACGCGCTTCAAGCCTTGGTCCAAGACGAGTTTGCCCATCACCTTCCCTTGAAAGTTATCGCTGGGTATGACGCGGAAAATATAGTCTTTGTCCTCAAGTCCGGTGAGGTCAGGAGAAGTCGCGGTTGGCGAAATCGTGGGCACCCCAGTGGGGATCATCACGCTGCTGGCCGCCGCAATGGTTGGACCACTGCACATCGGCCCAACGATGCCGACGACATTGTTCACGTTCACGAGTTTGGTGGCGGCATCGACTCCGGCTTGTGGGGAGCAGCCACTGTCACCAATGACCAGTTCCAGCTTGCGTCCGCCGAGGATGCCTCCGTTGTTGTTGATCTCCTTCACCGCCAGATTGGCCCCATCGATGATGGGTGGAATGAAGTTGGCGATCGGTCCGGTCACGCCAAAAAGCGCACCAATCTTGACGGGCTGCGCGGACGCAGCAGCCGGAATTAGTGCCACAGCCAGCGCGACCATCATGAGTTTCAGTTGAGTTCTCATAAAGCTCCTTGAAGGAAAGGGTTCATCAATGCCACACAAAACGGCTTCACACCATCCAAAATTTCCGCTGAAAAGTCAACCAAAATTTCACATCAGACAAAATTATTGCGATTCGGATTTGGGCGTAGAATGCCGATCTCAGGAAGAATCACTGTCCAGTTCCCCCTCGGACGAATCTGGAAACTGGGGGAGTGCGTCGTTGATTTCGTAGTAGTCGGACTTGTGGTCAACGTAGATGTGCCCAATGGAGCGCAGGCCGCTCGGTCGGTCGAACATCCCTGCCGCAATGCTCAGGGTTCCAGAATCGTGTGGTTCGTAAAACAGGCTCGCCCCACACTTGCCGCAGAATCCACGCTGCGCCCGCTCGGAGGAGGCGTACCAACGCAAACCGTCTTCGCGACTGAAACGCAACGCCTCACGCGGAACGTTGGTGTAGGCAGCAACATGACCATGTGTTTTCAGGCATTGTCCGCAGTGGCAGTGAATCACGCCCCGGAGTGCTCCAGAGACGGTGAAACGCACTGCTCCGCAGAGGCAGCCACCGTGGTGTTCGTTCGTCATCGTCAAGCTCCTGTGTCAGGTGGAAGTGCCAAATCCACTGCCCGCCTTGCGGTACTCCTCCCTCGGTGGACTGAAGACATCGAGAATCGTCGAGCTGGATGCTTCTGTGCGGATCCCGTGCAGCACACCTCCCGGAGTGTGCCAGAAATCTCCCGCTTTCATGCGCACCTCCTCATCGCCTTGAATGCGGATGCACTCGCCCTTCAGCAGCACTCCCCACTGCTCCTCCGGATGTTTGTGGATGCGGCCTTGCGAGTGTGGTTCCACCTGCACCACCGAAAGCATCGCTTGCTCACCCACAAAAATCCGGGTGCTGATGCCCGGACCCAAGACGCGCTGGAGCCCTTGGGTGTCGTCATCCAACCGGAAAACCCAATCCGGTGCCTTGGTCATGTTATCGGTCATTGTTGCTTTTCTGGTGTCATGAGATTTTTGCATTTCCACTCCCTCACACACTCGCAGATTCATAGCATCATCGACAAGCTCAATAATCAGTCCCGAAAATGTCTTGGCTTCAAGATTCAAAATCAGCTATGCTCCCGAATCCGCCCACCTGTTGCACTTACGAGTTGAGTCCGCACTCCATAGCAATATGTGGGGAATCCGACAAAACAAGCGTTATTGGATTTCAACTCACTTTAGATGGTTTCAAATTTGTCCGCACATGGCTGGTTTCACGCCGGATTGTGTGAGGTGTTCGTGCGGAATGAAGCCGCCCGTTTTCCGGGACTGGATGGTCTGCGGGCACTGGCGATTCTGCTCGTCATTTGCTTCCACGGTTTTTTCTTCACACAGTACGCCTTTCAGGAACACCAGCAGTTCCCGGAGTTTGCCGAGCAGGTTCCCCGCCTGCTGACATGGGTCTGGCAGGGGGACAAGGGCGTGGATGTGTTCTTTGTTCTCAGTGGTTTCCTGATGGGCTGGATGCTCTGCGGGGAGTACGCCCGCACCCAGCAACTGTCCTGGCGACGTTTCTACCTGCGGCGCTGGGGGCGCATCTACCCTGCCTACCTGCTCGCCCTGCTGCTCTACCTGCCGTCCGGCCAAAACGTCGAATACTTCTGGGCGAACCTGATTCCTGTCAACAATCTGATTTCGCTAGAGAAAATTTACATCCCGTGGAGTTGGTCGCTCACCGTCGAATTGCAGTTCTACCTGCTCTGCCCGCTGCTCGTTTGGGCGCTGGTCCGGAGTCGATTTGGCTGGTTGGCGGTGCTGGGGTTGGCAGTGCTGGCGGTTGCGTATCGTGGGCAGACGCTGCTGCTGCATCCGGAGATTTACCAGCGCTCTGTGCTTGATTTTTATCTCGCCGCTGATCGTGAAGGCGTCTTGTCCTACATGGGTAGCCTCTACACCAACTTCGTTACCCGTTGCCCTCCGTTGCTGTGCGGGCTGCTGCTGGGCTTTGCCGCGTCAACGCATCTAAAAAAACTGCGACTGTGGCTGAATCGTCCCGGAATTTCGGAAGGGTTTGCGCTGTTGGCTTTGGGAACATTGGGGTTCATTTTCAGCTTTGAAACCTATGTGCCTTCGACCAACAATCCCGCTTGGAACGAGGATACCCATTTCTACTACATTTTGTTTGGTCGTCCGCTGACCGGACTCGCCATCACGGTTTTGGTGGCCTTGCTGATCGCGAGCACTCGACTGCGCTGGCTCCATTGGCTGCTGGACCACAAGGCGTGGTTTCCGGTCGCGCAGGTCTCGTACTCCATGTACCTCTTCCACCCGCCCTTTCTCTTCCTGAGCTTTGGTTTGCTGCACGGCGCCAATCAGGTTTCCACCTTCAGCCTCGGCGATGTTTTCTCGGTCATCGGCTTGGGCACCCTGCTCTGCTTCGTATTCGGTTGCCTCACCTTTGTCCTCGTCGAACGCCCCTGCCTGCGCTGGGTTCGGTGGCGCACGTCCAGTGCTCTAAAATAATCCTTTGGTTCATCTGGTGTGTGATGGAGTTCTGAGACATCGTGCATCCACGGAGGAGGCAGATAAGGGGCTGGGGAAAACCTAGCTGAGCCAGCGTTTGCGGCGGCGGTAGTGCTTGACGTCGCGGAAGTTCTTACGGCCCTTGGCGCCCATGCCAAGGTAAAACTCCTTGACGTCGGTATTTTCGCGCAGGTGCGAGCCTGCGCCGTCCATGACCACGCGGCCATTTTCGAGGATGTAGCCGTAGTGGGCGTACTTGAGGGCCATGTTGGTGTTCTGCTCGGCCAAGAGCATGCTGACCCCTTCTTGCTCGTTGAGTTGCTTGACGATCTCGAAGATTTCCTGAACAAGTTGTGGTGCGAGACCCATTGAGGGCTCATCCAGCAGGATCATCTTGGGACGAGACATCAGTGCCCGACCAATCGCGATCATCTGCTGTTCCCCTCCGGAGACATAACCCGCCTGACTGCTTCGGCGCTCCTTGAGCCGAGGGAAGTAGGTGTACACCTTTTCTAGGTCTTGCTGGATGTTACTCCGTCCGTCACGTCGGGTATAAGCTCCGGTCAACAAGTTCTCTTCAGTGGTGAGGTGTTCAAAGACATGTCGGCCTTCCATCACCTGAATACAACCCCGCCGCACCAAATCGTTAGGCGTGAGGGCATCCACGCGGATCTCCTCAAACTCAATGGAGCCTTTGGTGACTTCGCCCCGCTCGGCACGAAGCAGGTTAGAGATCGCTTTCAGCGTGGTGGTTTTGCCCGCGCCGTTGGCCCCAAGAATCGCCACAATGCTCCCTTGGGGAACTTCAAGCGACACCCCCTTGAGGACCAAGATCACATGGTCGTAGATGACCTCGATGTTGTTCACTGAAAGCAGGGACTTCACAGCAGCTTGGGGTGCGGCACTCACGATTTCGTTTGGGTTAAGGCGTTCCGGAAGGATTGAAGCGGGAGCCTCCAACCGAGTTGGAAGCTCCCCAAGTGGATGCGGTTAGAGTGCGCTCACACACGTGCGTGGTGTGATGCCGTTCTCTTTGGCGTAGGCCGCTGAGTCGGCTGCAATCAGCGGGTCCACAACGTCCCGCATAGAGTCCATGAAGCCAGTGATCAACTTCCACTCTTTCTTGTGCGCGTCCCACTGCTGGATCGCGACTTTCGCCGGACCTTCGTGGTTGTCACAGGTGATTTTTACTGGGTATGTGAAATTTGGAAGACCTAATTCGGTCAGTCTTTGTTCATCTATATCCAACGATTCAAAACCGTCCCGGACATGCTTGCCCCGCACTTCCTTCGTGCCATGAATCTTCATGGCGTTGCGGATGGCTTCCGTGGTCCACATTGCAGCGACCAGTCCTCGGTTGTAAAGCACCTCACCGATGCGATCACGATCTCCGGTGCCCTTGCCCTTGTCGTAGACGTACTTGCGGATGTCATCATGCACCGGGAAGTCTCCTCCTGGTGCGTGGAAGGTTCCGGAGAGGTAACCGTGTGCCTTCTCTCCGGCAGGCATGACGTCGTTCTCCGAGCCAGACCACCAGACGCCGATGAAGTGATCCATCGGGAAGCGAATGGAAGCGGCTTCCTTGACGGCCACTTGATTCATGACGCCCCAGCCCCACATCAACACCCAGTCCGGGCGTTGGCGACGGATTTGCAGCCAGGTGGCTTTCTGCTCTTGTCCGGGATGGTCCACTGGCAGGAGCACCAGCTCGTAGCCAAACTTCTCGGACATCTTCTCCAGCGTCCGGATCGGCTCCTTGCCGTAGGCGGAGTTGTGATAGACCAATGCGATCTTCTTGCCTTTCAGATTGGCTATGCCGCCTTCACGGTCACCAATGTACTTGATGAGAACTGTGGCTTGGCTCCAGTAGGTGGCCGGGAAGTTGAAGATCCACGGGAACACTTTGCCGTTGGCCGCTGAGGTGCGGCCGTAGCCCATCGAGAAGATGGGAACTTCGTCCACGGGTGCTTTCGGAATCAACTGGTAGGTGATCCCGGTCGAGAGCGGCTGAATCACCAAGGCTCCAGAAGGCGGAGTGTTCTTGACCTTCTCATAGCACTCCAACCCGACTTTGGTGTTGTACCCCGTTTCGCAGGAGATGTGCTTGATCGGCACACCGTTGATGCCACCATCTCGGGCATTGAGCAGCCGGAGGTAGTCGGTGAACCCGTTTGCGATTGGAATCCCGTTGGGGGCATACGGCCCCGTGCGGTAGTCCAGAGTGGGAATCACCAGCTCATATCCGCTGGCACTGAACGCAAGCAGCGATGCCACAACGGCCAGCACTGCGGTGCGGAGGTTTAAGGAAATACTCTTCATCGTTCCTCTTTGGGTTTGGGTTAAATAAGCCCGGCTGACGGGACGCTCCCAGAGTTCGGCGAACTCAATACGGGAAAGGCCAGAGCCGGAGTTTCTCCTTCATGATCTGCCAGAGCCGCGCAAGCCCGTGCGGTTCGACGATCAGGAAGACCACGATCAGCGTCCCCATGACGATGATCTCGATGTGTTTGGCGGTGACGACTTCTACCTGAAGGCCATCCACCAAGCCGTTCTTGAGTAAGATAGGCATGAGCGCCATGAACGCGGATCCCAGAAAGGAACCGAGGATGGTGCCCAATCCGCCAATGATCACCATGAACAATACCAGAAACGACTGTTCAATGCCAAAGGCTTCGGTTGGCTCGACGGCTCCAAGATACACGGCAAAGAAGAGCGAGCCAGCCATGCCCACATAAAACGAACTGATGGCAAAGGCAGAGAGCTTGGCGTAGAGCGGGCGGATGCCAATGAGTTCTGCCGCAATGTCCATGTCCCGGATTGCCATCCACGAGCGTCCGATGCGCCCGCGCACGATGTTCTTGGCCACCAAGGCAAACACCAGTACGAATGTGAGACAGAACAAGTACTTCGCAGTCGGTGTTGCTTCTGGACCAGTCACCAGCACTCCAAACACCTTCATGCGGGTGACAGTAATCTGCCCGGTGGCGTTGTAGTTGAAAAACCAGCCGACCTTGTTGAAGAGCCAAACCAAAAAGAACTGCGCCGCAAGCGTGGCCACTGCGAGATAGAACCCCTTGATGCGCAAGGAGGGCAAACCGAACAAGATGCCCACTCCAGCAGTGATCACTCCAGAGAGGATCACCACAAGGATGAAACTGAGGTCTGGGAAAGAAGTGATCAGCTTGTAGGTCGAATACGCTCCCACGGCCATGAAACCACCTGTGCCTAGGCTTACCTGCCCACAATAGCCCGTGAGGATGTTCAGCCCCATCGCCGCAAGTGCATAAACAAAGAAAGGCAGCAACACCGCATTGGACCAATAGTCGTCAATCACGACTGGAACCACAAACACGGCAATTAGGATGACGATGACGAGGGCAACCTGATCCTGACGGATCGGGAAAATCGCTTGGTCCGCAGGGTAGCTGGCCTTAAACTGTCCGGCTTCTCGATATATCATAGTGTCTTAAACTCGCTCGATGATGCGCTCCCCAAAAAGTCCCTGTGGTCGGAACAGGAGGAAACCAAGGGCCAACATATAGGCAAACCAGTTTTCAATGGCTCCACCAACGAAAGGACCAGCGTACACCTCGGCGACTTTTTCGCCCACGCCAATGATCAACCCCCCCACGATTGCTCCCGGAATCGAGGTGAACCCGCCCAAGATCAAGACTGGCAACGCCTTGAGCGCAATCAGTGAGAGTGAGAATTGAATGCCGGATTTTGATCCCCACATCACGCCTGCAACGAGAGCCACGATACCGGACACAGACCAGACAATCACCCAGATGGTGTTGAGGGAAATGCCAACGGAGAGAGCAGCCTGATGGTCATCAGCAACCGCACGGAGAGCACGGCCAATCCGAGTGCGGTTGAAAAAGAGTGCGAGGGTCGCGACCAGTATGGCCGCCGTCGCCGCCGCTACAACTTCCAGCTTTTCAACGTAGAAATTGTGGTTATCCAGCAGATAATCCCATGCTCCTTGCGGGATGCCAATGTCGAGAGGTTTGACATCGGAACCAAAGAGGATGTCACCCACCCCCTCCAGAATGAAGGAGAGTCCGATGGTCGCCATGAAGAGGATGATCGGATCCGTATTGATGAGGTATCGAAGTATCAAACGCTCGATCAGCCACGCCAATCCAATCATCACGAAGATGGTGCAGATGATCGCGAGCCAAACGGGGAGCGCGAACCCGAAGATGCGTGCAAACCAGCCCTTTTCCGAAAGAAAGTCAAACAGCGTGAGTGCCGCAAAGAGGCACAACACCCCTTGTGAGAAATTGAAAACCCCCGAGGCTTTGAAAATCAGCACGAACCCCAAGGCGACCAAAGCGTACATGACTCCGGCCATGAGGCCGCTGATGCAAGTTTCCAATAAAAATAAATCCATAGGTCAGGCGGCTTCTTCGTGGCTCACGCCCAAGTAGGCGTCAATGACAGCTTGGTTGCTACGGACTTCGTCCGGAGTGCCCTCGGCAATCTTTTGTCCGTAATCCAGCACCACCACGCGATCCGAGATGTCCATGACCACCCCCATGTCATGCTCAATGAGGACGATCGTGGTGCCATACTGCTCGTTGATGTCGAGAATGAATCGGCACATGTCCTGTTTTTCCTCCATGTTCATCCCAGCCATCGGCTCATCGAGCAGCAACAGGTCTGGCTCCATCGCCAGCGCCCGCCCCAGTTCCACGCGCTTCTGGAGTCCGTAGGGCAGGCGTCCCACCGGAATCTTGCGAATTGACTGAATTTCAAGGAAGTCTATGATCTCCTCCGCAGCAGCACGATGCTGCAACTCTTCCTCCCGGGCCGGGCCGAGGTGAAGTGCCTGCCACAACAGGTTGCGCCGCATCTTGAGGTTGCGCCCGGTCATGATGTTGTTGAGCGTGGACATGCCTTTGAAGAGCGCGACGTTCTGGAAAGTCCGGGCAATGCCCTGCACGGCGGCCTCATACGGCTTCATGCGCTGGCGGTGCAAACCTTTGAAGTGAATTTGCCCCTGCTGCGGATGATAGAACCCGTTGATGACATTGAGCATTGAGGTCTTGCCTGCACCGTTGGGTCCGATGATCGCAAGGACCTCATGCTCGCGGACGCTGAAACTGACATTGGCAAGCGCCTTCACTTCGCCAAAAGCCAAGTTGATGCGCTCTACACTGAGCAACGTTTCGCCAATGCTATGTCGACTGGACACTTCGGTCATGCCGATTTAGCCTGCGGAGGAATGTGGCTGATCGCACATTCCCGGATTTGCAAGTCGGCATTGATCGTGCCTTTGCGACCGTCTTCAAAAGTGACTTCCGCCTCAATCTTGTGGTGCTTGACTTGGAGATCATCAAGCGCGGCAATGAGTTCGTGATACTTTTCATCAACGGTGCTACGGCGCACCTTGCTCGTGCGGGTTAACTCTCCGTCATCCGGATCAAGTTCCTTGTGGAGGATGAGGAAGCGCTGGACTTGCGATCCCCGGAGTTGCTCATCGCGGGCCAAGTCTTCATTGACCGCTTCCACACATTCCTGAATTAGATCGTACACCTCCGATCGGCTCGTCAAGTCGGTGTATCCGGAGTAGGCAAGGTTGCGACGCTCCGCCCAGTTGCCCACCGCATCGAGGTCGATGTTGATGAAGGCGGTGGCAAACTCCTTCTGGTCGCCAAAGCAGACCGCATGCTTGATCTGCTGGAAGAACTTGAGCTTGTTTTCGATGTACTTGGGGGCAAAGCGGGTGCCGTCCTTCATGCGCCCTACATCCTTCAGGCGGTCAATGATCTTGAGGTGACCCAAGTTATCGAGAAAGCCGGCGTCGCCGGTTTTCACCCAACCCTCGGCATCCTTGGTGTTGCTCGTGGATTCCGGGTTCTTGTAGTACTCCTGAAACACGCCAGCACTGCGGTAAATCACTTCGCCTAAATCCGCGTCGTTGCCAGCATCATCAACGATACGAAGTTCCACTCCGGGAGCCGGAGGTCCAGTCGTGTCGGAAAACACCTCGCCATCTGGTTGCGCGCTGATGTACACAGTGGCTTCGGTTTGCCCGTAGAGTTGTTTGATGTTGATGCCAAGGGAACGGAAAAAATTGAAGATATCCGGACCAATCGCCTCGCCTGCCGTCCACGCTTGCCGGATGCGACTGAAACCGAGCACGTTCTTGAGAGGACCGTACACCAGCAATTCTCCAAGCGCGTAGCTCAGACGGTTGTAAAACGAGACGGGCTTGCCGTCCAGAATGTCCGTTCCACAGCGTTTGGCGACGTTCATAAAGGTGTCGAAAAGCCAACGCTTGATGTGTCCGGCATCCTCCATACGGATCATCACCCGCGTGATGAGGGCTTCGAAAACCGTAGGCGGAGCGAAGTAGTAGGTCGGCCCGATCTCACGGAGGTCGGTCGTCACGGTGTCCCGACTTTCCGGGCAGTTGACGCAAAAACCCGTGTAGTAAGATTGCGCGAGGCAGAAGAGGTTGTCGCCAACCCAAGCCATCGGCAGATAGGCCAGCACCTCGTCCTGCGGGGTCAGCTTGTGGAAATCCGCAGCAAAACGGCCGCCGAAGAGCAGGTTGTCAAAGCTGAGCACAACCCCCTTGGGCAACCCGGTGGTTCCGGATGTGTAAAGCAAAATGCCGGGGTCAGCGCCGGTCCCTTGCTCGATTTCGATCTGAAAAAATTCGGGCTTGGCTTTGCGGTACTCCCGCCCCTCTTCCTGAATCTCAAGATAGCGGCGCACGAAGGGCTGGTTGTAATGCTGCATGCCCCGCGGGTCTTCGTAGATGATCCACTCCAGTTGCGGACACTGCTCCTTGATCTCGATGAGCTTGTCGGTCTGCTCCTGATTTTCGACGATGGCAAACTTGATATCCCCATTGCTGAGGACATGCACCATCTCTTCCGCAACCGAATCCTGATACAAAGGAACAGGCACCCCGCCGAGGCTCTGCGCGGCGACCATCGCCCAGTACAAGTGGGGGCGGTTGTCCCCGATGATGGCCAGCTTATCCCCGCGTTGGAATCCCAACTGAACCAATCCGCCAGCCAAACACTCGGTCTCGTCACGCACCTGCGACCATGTCCAAGTTTGCCAGATGCCGAGGTCTTTTTCGCGATTGGCGGGAGAGTCACCGAGCTTGACAGCGTTGTGCAGCAACAACTTGGGGAGGGTGTTGCACTCGGCAGCAGGATGGTTCAACGTGAGCTCGTACTAAAGAGAGAGAAAATGCAAAGTAAGGAGTATGGAAAAGTTCTGGGAAAGTTCAAGTCCAATGTTTAAAAACGATGGCCATTATTCTCTCTCATCCTGAACTTGCTGCGGATCGATCCCCTGCTTCGTCCTAATTTAAGTAACTTGAAAGTATACTGATACCCCAAGGAAAACCCACCCGGGGAACTCCCTAGTAAAAACACGAGGTCGGCTTAACATCAAGGAGGGTAGGACAAGAGGGATTCCATCACGGCTTCCCGCTTGGTGACTAGGATGAGGATGAGCAGGTCTCCGGATTCGGCCCACTGCATGGCGATTTTGGTGCCCTCCAAACCGTCAATCGATTTGGAGATGACCTGCTCCGGAATCCCTTGGCGGCGGAGTTCTTGGTGAATGACTTCGGGAATCTCGCCGGGCTGACTCCCGCGTAGGTGATCGAAGATTTCAGTGATCACGACCCGTTCAGGTTTCAGGCGGGCGGCGATTTCCGTCATGGCGCAGATTTCGACATGGGTATGGCTGCCCACCTGCCCAAACATCACGAGCCGCCGCTTCGCCGGGAGGTTTTTCGCCAAGTGAGTGAGGGCTTCAAGACCGTGGACGTTATGCGCGTAATCGATCAGCACCTGCACCCCACGTCCAGCAAATTGTCGCGCCCCGGATTGTCTGACGCATTGCTCTGGAAACTCGTCAGTGCCTGCACGATGGTATTGGTGCCAAAATTGAGGGCTTTTGCCAAGCCCACCACCCCGAGGCCGTTGGAGATGTTGTGGACTGCGGCCCCTTTCATCGTGCAAGGGATGTCGTTGATCGCCAATCGAGACGCCACGCCCTCCGCAAGTTTCAGTGAAGCGCTCCAGAGTAACGGGATGCTTTTTGTTCTCGGCCCCTCCGATGGGTACCACAAACCCTCGCGGCTGACTCGATGTTCCTAGTGATGGCACAGTTTTTCTGCTCCTAAATGCGTTCGCTCACTTAAAGTGTGGCTGGTAAATTTAGATAAATCAGACAGGATAGATAAGATGAACTCGACCATCCGTGTGGATTTCGGCAAGAATGAGGACTTTCTCAATGCAAAAGAGCGCACCACAAATTGTAAGGAAATGATGGGGAAAGTACACATTGCAGGGGTCGGGATGATTCCGTTCATGAAACCGGGAACGAGTGACGATTATCCGGAAATGGGAGCGAACGCCACCCGCATGGCACTGGAAGACGCTGGTTTGGATTTCACGAAAGTGCAGCAAGCTTATGTGGGTTATGTTTTTGGAGACAGCACCTGCGGGCAGGCGGCTCTTTATCGCGTGGGCATGCCAGGCATTCCGATAATCAATGTCAACAACAACTGTTCAACGGGATCCACTGCGCTCTTCTTGGCGCGGCAGGCGGTCGAGTCCGGAACCGTGGACTGCGCCCTCGCGCTCGGTTTTGAGCAGATGAACCGTGGTGCGCTGGGCGCGGTGAATGCTGATCGTCCGGACCCGTTACAACGCTTCCACGAGACCGCAACCGCAACACAGGGCGCGTCCGAAGTTCCGGTGGCCCTCAAGCTGTTCGGAGGTGCAGGACAGGAGTATCAGGAACGTTACGGGATTCAGGACGAGAGCTTTGCAAAAGTGACCGTCAAGGCTCGTGCCCACGCACACAAGAATCCAAGGGCGATTTTCCGCGATCCGGTTTCAGTCGAGGAAGTGCTGGCCTCCCCCAAGATGTACGGAAGCCTCACGCGCCTCCAGTGCTGCCCACCAACGTGCGGGGCGGCAGCGGCGTTGGTCTGCTCCACAGCCTTTGCAAACCAACACGGGCTGGACCGCAGCGTGATCATCCGCAGTCAGAGCATGACGACGGACTTCCCCTCAACCTTTGACGAGCAGAGCCTGATGAAGGTGGTGGGTTGCGAGATGGCCGCCGCCGCCGCGCAACAAGTGTACGAAGGCTCCGGAATCAGCCCGGAGGATGTGGATGTGGTGGAACTGCACGACTGCTTCACGGTAAACGAGGTCATCACCTACGAGGCGCTGCAACTCACTCCGGAAGGCACCGCCGACAAGTTCATTCAGGAAGACGACAACACCTACGGCGGGCGCGTGGTCGTGAATCCTTCCGGGGGCTTGCTCTCGAAGGGGCATCCGCTCGGGGCCACCGGCTTGGCGCAATGCGCGGAACTCGTCTGGCAACTCCGGGGACACGCTGGGCCGAGGCAGGTGGAGAACGCCCGCATCGGCTTGCAGCACAATCTCGGACTCGGTGGCGCGTGTGTCGTGACGCTTTACGAACGGGTCTAAGCGCATGAAGCGTGAGCGTTTGGTTCTCAAGGTTGGCACCAATGTCCTACAGCGCCCAAGCGGCCGGTTGGACTACAACCTGATCAGCGAACTCGCAGAACAGATCGCCTCGCTCCGGATACTTGGGCACGAGGTGCTGCTCGTTTCCTCCGGATCGGTGGGCGCAGGACGAGAATTGCTGCATTTGGGGCAAACCGTGACGGACCAGCTCCGGCAGCACCAGTTGCTTGCTGCCGTGGGACAGGCGCGGCTCATGCAGATTTACACTGATTTTTTCCGAGAACACCGAATCACGGTCGCGCAGGTTTTGCTCACACGGGGGGATTTCGGCGCCCGTGCCTCCTACCTCAACATCCGGGACACGCTTGAAAACCTGCTCAAGGCGGACGTCCTGCCCATCGTCAATGAGAACGATGTGGTAGCCACCGACGAGTTGCTGATCAACCAGTTCGGTGACAACGACCAGTTGGCAGTTTATGTAGCGGCCCTCGCGGATGCGGATCGGCTTTTGTTTCTAACGGTCGCGCCGGGCTTGCTGCGGGAAAAAACCGGGGTGGGAGCGCAGCAACCGGAAGTGGTGGAACGGGTTGAAAACCTTTCTGAAGAACTCCTGCAACTCTGCCTGCCCGTGACTTCCCGTGACGGCAAAGGCGGGATGGAGAGTAAGGTGCGCTGCGCGGGCATGGCGATGGATTTTGGCATCCACGCCCACATCCTCGACGGCAAGCGTCCGGAGGGTGTGCTGGGCATTCTGGAAGGACGCGGCGGCGGCACCCACTTTGTTGCCAAAGGTCGCAAAGCCAACAGCTACCAAAAATGGCTCGCTGCCGGAGCCCTCAGCCGAGGACAGTTGTACATTGACGCTGGAGCCGAACACGCTCTGCTAGAGCGCAAGAAAAGCCTGCTTGCCAAAGGGATCACGAAGGTGGAAGGGGAGTTTGACCTCAAGGACCTCGTGGAGATTCTTGGACCCTCCGGAACCAAACTCGGTGTGGGGCGCAGTAGTTTTTCGTCACGAGAATTGCAAGAGCAGTTGTTTGCAGAAGACTCAGGACCTGCGAAAGCCAACGTCCGCTCCGGAGGACCATCGAAACCGGTGGTTCACCGCAACCACCTGTTCCTGGAGCGGCCTGCTGCTTCCAGTTAAGTGCTAAAATCGCCGTTTGCTCATCAGCACTCTGTGTTTTTAGAAGTTTCTCAAAGGCAGAAATGAAACATTCATCTGTTGACCATTCACATCCAAACCAAGGAATCCATGTCTGAATCACCCCACAGTGCCAGCAACAGCATCATTGTCCGGCTCAAACTCTCCAACGAGGTGGGAGTGCTGGCTCGTATCACCAACACCATCTCCGAGATGGGCGGTAACATTGGCGCGATTGACCTTGTGCGCCCAGAGGCCGGGAGCCTCGTCCGGGACATCAGCATCTTAACTCGCAATGTCGAACACGGTGAGGAAATCGTAGCGGCGCTCAAAAAGGTTCCTAGTGTGGAATATCTCCACCACTCCGACCGCGTGTTCCTTGCCCATCTGCGCGGCAAGATGGAGGTGCAGTCCCGCATTCCCCTCAAAACCCGTGACGACCTCTCGATTGCCTACACGCCTGGAGTCGCCCGCGTCTGCATGGCAATCCACGAAGACCCCAGCAAAGCGTACAAACTCACGATCAAGGGCAACACGGTCGCGGTGGTCACGGACGGCACCGCCGTTTTGGGTTTGGGCGACATCGGCCCCGCCGCCGGAATGCCCGTGATGGAGGGCAAGGCGATGCTCTTCAAGGAATTCGCCGGAATTGACGCATGGCCAATTTGCTTGGACACCAAGGACACGGAGGAAATCATCCTCATCGTCAAGGCGCTCGCTCCCGGATTTGGTGGCATCAATCTGGAAGACATCTCTGCCCCACGCTGTTTTGAGATCGAACGTCGGTTACAGGCGGAACTCGACATCCCCGTTTTTCACGATGACCAACACGGCACCGCCGTGGTCACAACCGCCGCGCTCATCAACGCGCTCAAGCTCGTCGGGAAAAAACCGGCAGCGGTCAAGGTCGTTGTCTCCGGGGCCGGAGCCGCCGGAACCGCGTGCGCGCAAATGATCACTGGCTTGGGCGTGACGAATTTGGTCGGCTGCGACCGCAAGGGGGCACTGCACCAAGGACGCACCGACCTCAAAGGCGCTGCCAAGTTGTGGTTTGCTAACGAGACAAATCCCCAGCAGGAGTCCGGAACGCTCAAGGAGGTGATCGCCGGGGCGGACGTGTTCGTTGGTGTTTCAGCACCCAACCTGCTCGACGGCTCCGACATGCAGCGCATGGCCAAGAACCCCATCGTCTTTGCAATGGCGAACCCCGATCCGGAGATCATGCCGGAGGAAGCGAATCCGCATGTGGCGGTGATGGCCACTGGCCGTAGCGATTACCCCAACCAGATCAACAACGTCCTCTGCTTTCCTGGAATATTCCGGGGGGCACTCGATTGTCGAGCCACCACCATTTCGATGGAGATGCAACTCGCTGCTGCCCACGCGCTCGCGGAGAGCATCGACCCGCAGCACTTGGCTTCGGACTACATCATTCCCAGCGTTTTTGACACGGCCATCGCGCCCAAAATCGCCGCCGCCGTGCAGGAGGCCGCCATCCGGGATGGCGTCGCCCGCACAAACCTGGTCAAAGAACGATCCTGAGCCCCAACCACAGACTCACCATGAAACGAACGCTGCTGATGCTCGCCAGCATTTTGTTGCTCGCTCCTGCCACGCTGCACGCCGACCGCAATGTCGACTTCATCAAGTACCGCAAGGCAGTCTATTCCTCGATGAAGGGGCACATGGGTGCCGTTTCCAGAATCCTGCGGGGGCGGCTAAACGAGTACACCGGGCACATCATTGACCACGCCGAGGCGCTCCAACGAATGGCCCACCTCCTGCCGGGACTCTTTCCCGCAGGGACAGGGTTTGGGGAAACCGCAGTGAAAACGGCGGCGAAACCAGAGGTTTGGAAACATCCGGAGGATTTCCGTAAAGCCGCAAAGCGTCTGGAAGACGCGAGTGCTGACTTGGCCGAGACTGTGCGCTCCGGAAACGTGAAGGCGATCCGGGGAAAAGTCGGTGCGATCGGCAAAGCTTGCAAGGGTTGCCATCAGCAGTTCCGGCGCAGGGATTGATCCCTCACCTGTTCCGCTGGGGGTTGGCGAGCGTGGCCCTCTTGCTCGTGAGCGGACTCCATGCCCGCACTCCCAACCCCATTGCAGGCGAGCGCATCTTCAACGCCTCCGGGGGTTGCGGTTGCCACACCGCCGAAAACGGCCAGCCCCTCTCCGGAGGGCGTCCGCTGAAAACACCCTTCGGCATCTACTTCTCCTCCAACATCACGCCTGATCCGGAAACCGGGATTGGCCGCTGGAGCAACCTTGATTTTCTACGGGCCATGCGCGAAGGCGTGGCTCCGGACGGTTCGCATTATTTCCCGGTGTTTCCCTACACCTCCTTCTCGAAAATGACCGAGACGGATGTGCTGCACCTCAAGGACTACCTCTTCACGCAAGCTGCGGTCGCACAGTCCAATCGCCCTCACGACGTCTGGTTTCCCTTTAATCTGCGGCTCAGTGCATGGGGCTGGAAGCTCGTGAATTTCGGCCCGGATCGGCTACTTCCGGATTCCGAAAAGTCAGAAAACTGGCACCGTGGGCGCTACCTTGCCGAAGCGGTCGCGCACTGCGGGGAGTGCCACACGCCGCGCAACCTGCTGGGTGCCTTGAAACCCGACTGGCCTTACGCCGGTTCACACGAAGGGCCGGAAGGGGAGTTGGCTCCGAACATCACGCCGGATGCCGAAACCGGAATTGGCCAGTGGTCGGCGGATGACCTTGCCTATCTGCTGGAAACAGGCATGTTGCCGGACGGTGATTTCATTGGCGGCTTGATGGGCGAGGCGGTGGAGTTCTACGCACGGTTGCCTCCGGAAGATCGCGAGGCGCTGGCGGAATATGTGCTTTCGCTGCCCCCCATCCAGAATCAAGTGCGCGCTCCGGACGCTCCAGACGAGTGAGCGTCAGTCTCCAGCAGGACCCGCTTTTTGCGCGGACAGCTTGAACCTGCCCCAGACATCGGCCATCTTCGGAGCCTGCTTGGAACGTGGCACTCCCCGCGAACCACTGTCTTTTTTGTGAAACCATGATGTCCGATACGATCTCCTTTGCTCCCGAAAGCACATGGCAGGGCCAATTCTGCTTTGCTCACATCAAGTGCCTCATCGTCTGCCGGGGGCCAATCCGGCTGGAGGCCATCGAGTGCTTCGAATCGCTGGGGGCGCAGTGCGGCATCCTGCTTTCGGAAAAGGACAGCATCCTCTATCCGCAAACGCTGGCTCCGGAACTGCGGCGGCTGAAAAACCGGCAGGCGCAGGTTCATCATGTTCCGGATTACATGGGTGCGTCTCGTGAGGAGCGTCTGGTGCGCATGGACGAAATCGTGCGCATCGGCACCGCAAACGGCTACACGCACTTGTTCGCGGGCTACGGTTTCATGGCAGAAGATGCTGAGTTCGTGCAGCGCGTTGAAGATGCCGGACTCGTCTTCGTCGGCCCCAACTCTTCCGTGATCCGACAGGCGGGAGCGAAGGACGAAGCCAAGCAACTCGCTCGCAAGCTCGAGGTTTCGGTCACGCCCGGAGAGGATCGCATCAGTGCCCGCACCTTGTTGCGAAAAGCTGGAAATGCTCCCCAGGTTCACCTCCAACAAAGCGCTCAGCAACACGGCCTAGAGTTTCCGGAACAGTGGCTTTCCACAGAACCACTTGAGCAGGCCGAGGCCGTGCTTCAGGCGGCGTACCGCAAGCGCGTTGATCTCTTTTCCATCGAAGATTTGATTCAGGAAACGGAGCGTTGCGCGGTCGAGATTTGGGCAGGCAACCCCGGACGCCGCATCCGTCTCAAGCACATCGGCGGCGGCGGCGGCAAGGGCCAGCGGGTGGTCTCGAATCCGGAAGAGGTGCGGGACGCGGTCATGGGGGTGTTGCTCGAAGCAAAGGCCACCGGAGTCGGCGACAACAAGAATTTTCTTGTGGAACTCAACATCGAAAACACGCGCCACAACGAGGTGCAGTTGTTGGGCAACGGAATTTGGTGCGTGGAACTCGGCGGGCGTGACTGCTCCCTGCAAATGCACGAGCAGAAGCTGCTGGAAGTCTCGCTCACGGAGGAATTGCTGGAAGCCGCAATCACCGAATACGAAGCCGCCGGAAACACCAAAAAAGCCGCAGTGCTGCGAGCCGACCTTGCCACTCTGCGGACGATATGCGGACAAGCGGCGGATTTCGGGGAAGCCCTGCGGCTGGATTCCGCCTCGACCTTTGAGTGCATCATTGAAGGCGACCGCCACTACTTCATGGAGGTCAACACGCGCATTCAGGTTGAGCATCGCGTCACGGAAATGGCGTATTCCTTACGCTTCACGAACCCGGACGATCCAGAAGATTCGTTCCTCTGCGAATCACTCGTCGCGGCGATGCTCCTGATCGCGTGTCACGGTGCGAAGTTGCCCAAGCCTGCCCGTATTCCGCGTTACACTTCCGGAGTCGAAGCTCGCATCAACGCGACCAACCCCGCGCTCAAACCTCACGCCGGGGGCATCCTCCGGCACTGGTCATCGCCCACTACTTCCGAACATCGTGACGATCAGGGCATCGGCTTGTGTAATCCGGACACCGGGCTTTTCCAGCCCTACCACCTCGCCGGTGCCTACGATTCCAATGTCTCGCTCTCTGTCACCCACGGTTCCTCGCGCCGGGAGAGTTTTGAAAGACTGGTGGAAATCCTGCGGACGATGGAAGTGCGCGGCAGCGACCTGCACCTCAACCTCGATTTCCACTACGGACTGCTCCACTGGATGCTCGGGCACGATCCAATGGTCAAGCCCAACACGCGCTTTGTGCAGGCCTACCTCGCCCTTGCCGGAAAGCTCCAACAACAGGCCAACGAACTCAGCCTTGCCACGGCGTGGCAGCACAACCTCCAGCAGATTCAGGAGCAATGGGGTCCGAACGGCGTTGCACTTTGCGAACAGAAACAAACACTACTCCTGCGCCCCCTCAAACGGCTCTTCGGCAATGCTCACCTGCTGATGGGCTGGCTTGCTCCGCGTCCACAGCGGCGTTGGCTGGTCGAGATTGAATTTCAGTGGCGGCGCAATCCCGTGGAGGTGCTGGCCGACCTCTACCACTACCTGCGGCTGGAAGAGCATCCGGACACGCCGCCCAGCGAGCAGATTTGGCCGGATGACCAAGCCCTGCTCCAACGCGGACTCGACTTCTACCGCGACCTCCGCACTCGACTGGGGCAACCCGATCTCGACTGGTTTACTCTGACCGAATTGCTAAAGCAGGATTCCGCGCCCGGCAGCTTTGCACTTGCTGGCGAAGGGCAGGCGCTTTGGGGAGCAGTGCGGGCAGCGCACCACGGTTTTCAATTGGGCATGGAACTGACACGGCTTCCCGCACTGTTGAGCCATGAAACGGGCTATGATGATTTCCTCAGCAACGACCAACTCGATGTGAATGTTCCGGAAGAATTTCTAGACGCCGAGCTTTCGGCAGGTTACGTCACCACACTCGCACCACCACCACCCGCCAACAGCGATGAGGTGTTGGCCTGGACCGGAGGCACCTTTTACGCCCGCGAGACGCCGGAGAGCAAATCCTATGTGCAAGCAGGCGATCATGTGGAAATTGGCGACACACTGGGGCTGCTGGAGGTGATGAAAATGTTCAATCCCATCCGTGCTGAATTCGCCGGAACCATCCGCACACTCTGTGTGAAGGGCAACGCCGGAGTGATTGTCACACGGGGCCAGCAGCTTTTTGAGATCACTCCGGACACCCCACCCTCTGCCGAATCGGAGGAACAGCGCACTCAACGCCAGCACGAGGCCACCCTGCGACTGTTGGCAGCATAATCAGAAAGTGTGTTGGTAGGTCATGCTGCCTCCGTCCCAAATGCCGAGGAAGTTGCTGGGCGAAAAGCCGTCAACGTCCCATGTCGAGATGAGCCGCAACGCGCCCTGATCGTCCACTTGCCCCACCTGCCAACTCACGCGCAGTTTGATCTCAACTTTCTTGTCAAGCTTGTCCGTTGCGGCGGCGGGAACGCTGGCGACCCTTTTGACAACATCGGCGGCATAGAGTCCATACTCCCAAGACGTGGTCGGTGAATTCGTCTGCCGCAGTTCGCTGTAAAGCTGGAGCGACTTCAGCGAAAAATCTTCGCTGTCGTGCCCGTCGACGAGGTCACGGAATTCATTGCGAAACCAATCCCAGCGCAACCCGAAGGTGCCATGCCAGTCCGGATTGAACGGCTGGAGTCCGTAGAAGTTCAGCGATTCATAACGCAGGCGTTGGCGACGATTGTCGGCCCGGACGGTGGTGTTTGGAGCTTTCCGCAACTTGCGAACGTCAAAGCTCTTGACGGTCACACCAAGCAACTGCTCCGGAGATCGCTGCCAGTCCAGTACCAGCACGGTTTCCACGGAGGACGATTTGAAGGTCAGTTGTTCGGCTGGAAAACGCTGGGTGAACGGGCGTACCTCTGTGCGCTCCCCCCGCAGTCGCCACTTTTCCCAACGCACAGAACCTTCCCAGACATCCTCCACCGGATGGGCATCGTAGGTGGAATTGTCGTAGAAGTTCTTCTCGTTGTAGTAGAGATCGTGCAGGACGTGGCGGTAGCGCAGAAAATCCCACGGCTGGCGCCCCAGCGTGATCCCCAGTCCCTCATCGGCATGGCGCTTGTCGTACTCCGGCATTCCGACAAAAGCAACCCCAAGCCACACTTGCGGACGCCACTCGACCTCAACGAGATAGTTGAGCGGTTTAATTTCGTAAAACTCCTCCTGTTCCAACTCGAAACCAACGCTCCACGATTCTGAAAGTGGATGCCGCAATTTCACCTCCAGCAGCAGGTAGAGCAGGTCCAGCCCGAGGCTGCCGCCTCCGGAACGCCAGCCGTTGTCGGCTTCGTACCAAAGGTCGTCCTCGCGTTTGCTGAAACTGTAAGCTTGGAGGTCGAGGAAGTTTTCCGGATTGAAGTAGGATTTCGAAATCTGACGCGCTCCGTCAAACGCGTAGGCCGGAAGCCCACCGAACACTAGGCCAAACGCTGCAAGCAGCACGGCACGGGCTATGCTTCTCCCGCAGGAATCACAGGATTGTTGCCCTACGGTGTCTCGACTTGCCATGAATGATCCCGGTCAAGGGTTGCTAGTCTGGTCTGATCATACGAAGCGTATGCAAATCCTCAAGCCATCTCAACTGCTCGTACTGCTGGAACAACCCTCTGAACGGCTCCGGAGGTGGGCGACCTACCAGCTTCTTGAACACTGTCAGGACCACGCTGACGAGTTTGCGGGCACACTGTTCAAATCGGAACTAGAGGACGTTCGCGAGGCGGGGGTTTACCTGATTGGCCGTCAGCGGCTGGAACGCTTTAGCTTTCCACTGCTCGGTTGGTTCAGCCGCAGTGCAGGAGAATTGCGCCGTGCCTGCGCCACGGCACTGGCCAGCCTTTGCCCACCTAATTTTCCTAATCTCCTCAAGCACTGGTTGGAGCAGTTGCTCGACGATGACGAACTTCAGCTTCCAGACCTCCAGTGCGCGGTGAACAACCTGCTGCTGCTGGAAGATTCCGGAGGCTGGGAGACGCTGGAGCAGCACCTCGCCACACTCCACGATCAGCACCTCAAGGCGCTCTGCCTCTTCGGGACACTGTGCAAGCAGGTGGAATCAGACTCACAGGTTTACCAACTCACGGAGCATTATGCCCACTTCCGCAGTCACACCAGCGATCCCCAGTTTATTCAGCACCTCGCCGAAATTTTCGGAGGTCGGCCCACCTTGGAGTTATTGCGCTTGCAGCTAGAGGCAGGTGAGACCTTCCGGACCGTCACACAGATCGTCGCCCAAACCGTCGGACATGCGCTGGACGTAGAAACCGAAACTCTGCTGCAACAGACGGACAAGCTTCTCAAAACACCGGACTATCCCGGACTGCTCCATCAACTTCTACACATCCTGAAACAGTTGGCGCCCGCAACGTCCACCACGCTGGAGCAGGGGCTGCTGGAGGGCTTCCGGGATCACATCACCTCCAACTGGGACGACGCCATCATCCGCGTTCAGAATCAGGAATTGCTGCTGCTGCTCGGAATTCCCCTCATCGCACTGGTGCGGCACCGTGCCCTGCAAATCGCGGCATCCCCCACCACGCAGCTTCCAGAATTGCAGTGCTTGCTCCGTGCGCCCTTGCTGGATTCAGAGCTACTGAGGGAACTGGCCGAACACCTACTGAGGCGAACGCCACTCACTGCCGAGCAAAAGGCCACGCTGGCCGCAGCCCGTCCGCACACCCAGCTGACCCCGCAGGAGGCCGTGCTGGCGCTGCTCTCCGGAACCGCGGACCCACGCACCTGCTCCTTCCCGACGCTGCTTCCAAAACCGTGGCAGCTTGGGGTGCCGGAGCTTTCCCGACAACTCGCCGAGTGCTACCTTCAGCATTTTGAAACCCTTGTCGCTGAAGCTCGACACGATCACCTCGATTACGCGCTCCAACTCTTCACACGCCATCCCGCTCCGGAGTTGGTCGAATTACTGATCACGCATTTTCATTTTCTCATCAACCAACATTACCACACCTGTTTCGATTTCATCGAACGTAACCCGGACCCACGTTTCATCGCACCGCTCACCCTCCACCACCGCGAGGGCGAAGCCGCCGTTGGACAGTTGTTGTTTCTGCTCTGCACCGCACACGGAGAACCGCTCCCGGAAGGTATCAACGCAGAATCTGCCCAGCACGGCGTTGGCGACACCCTCAGCGTCCGCATTCCCTGCGGGCGCTGCCACACCGCCTACCACTACGGGCTGTCTCTGCTCTACTACAATCCGGACGCCATCGAGCAGCGTCAACCCTTCAGTGACGATGACCTCTGGACGCCGGACACGCTGATGTGCAAAAACTGCGGAACCTCGCTGCGCTTTCAGATGGACGCTGGCTTCCGCTCCGGACTCTACTTGGAAATGCTGACCGCCCACCTGCTGCGGATCAGCGAGGACGAAGCCCAGCGGCTCGCAAACATCCGCCCCCTGCGCTTTCCAAAATTTCTGGGGCGCTCCATGCACCCCGGGAAATTCCTGCTGCGCGTCACGCAGGAACTCGAAACCGAAACCCGCACACCCGAAGAGCGCGCAGAGCTCTTGATTGAATTGGGACGGTTGCGGCTGGAGCTTGGGGAAAACGACGCTGCGGAGAAGGCTTTGCAGCAAAGCATAAAGTTGGGAGGCAAATCACCGGACGCGCTCTTCCACCTCGGAGTCATCGCCTTTCAGCGTAAGAACCTCTTTGAGGCGCGGCTGCACTTCTCACAACTGGTGCAGACCACCCAGCCAGAGGATTTCGTACTCAAGGAAGAAAACCTCCACCAACTCGCCTCCCACTACCTCGACATGCTGGACCGCCGCGAGGTGCGGCGTTCCGGATTCAAGATCATGCGCTGAGCCGGGTGTCTGGTTAAGCGGTCACAGGCGACGGAGGAACTTGGGGTGGGGTTTCTTTGCGAGCTTCCAAACGGCGGAGGACTTCGGCAACCACCCGTTCCACCAGCGCATTTTCTTTGCCGTCAGCCTGTTTCTCCAGTGCCTCAAGCGTGA
>Ga0209403_10000699_pt1 | contig 48208 bp, 56 predicted proteins | sample ArcticOcean_MG_C_8_FD_187440 | JGI IMG/M metagenome (GOLD analysis project Ga0209403, IMG submission 187440) | Marine microbial communities from western Arctic Ocean - ArcticOcean_MG_CB11_86 (SPAdes) (version 2) | ecosystem: Environmental > Aquatic > Marine > Oceanic | place: Arctic Ocean... | reverse complement strand
GTATTTGGTTTCGATCAGTGACCCTGCACGCACCAATCCCGTGGCGTCCAAGGTGTCGGCCGACACCATCAATCGCGGCCCCAACGCCATGACCCTGGCTGTGCGGTCAGGCTCGATGCCGATAACTGCGCGCAGTTCCACTTCGATGTCGCCAATGGCGACCCGGTCGCCAATAGCCAAGCCCAACCGTGAAAATAATTCGGCCTCTGCTGCGGCTCCGGGCACACCGTCGCGGATGGCAAGGGCGGCGGCAATGTCTTGGGATGGGGTCAACGCCATTTGCCCGAACAACGGGTACAGGTCGTCGACGCCTTTCAGTTCCACCAACATCACCGTGCCGTCGGTGTTGCGGGCCATGGATCGCAAATCCCGCACGGTGCTGACTTTGTCCGCAGTGGATAAAAAATATGACAATTCCGCGTCGTCTGCCGCGCGCGCCGTCAGATTGACCTCGGCATCGCCGCCCAGCATGGCCCGGGCATTGTTTTGCAGCTCGGTGATCACCGAGGCGGACAATGACCCGACGGCGGCGATGGCACCGACGCCCAAGGCCAGGGCGGCGATGAACACGCGAAAGCCGGTCAATCCCCCGCGTAATTCACGGGCGGCAAGGCGCAAGGCCAAGGGCATGGCCATCCGACTAGTCCACCGCCGTGGTGGCAAAGACGCGACCATCCCGCATGTGGACCACTCTGTCGCAACGCTCGGCGATGGCCGGATCATGGGTAATCAGCACAAGCGATGTTTGTTGACTGGCTTGGATGGAAAACATCAGCTCTACAATGGCGGCACCGGTGGTGGTGTCCAGGTTACCGGTGGGCTCGTCGGCGATGACCAACGCTGGAACTCCGGCGAAGGCCCGGGCAACGGCGACGCGTTGTTGTTCGCCGCCGGACATTTGCGACGGATAATGGCCCATGCGCGGGCCCAACCCCGCTGCCTCCAGGCCAGCGGCGGCGATGGTGAAGGCGTCTTTGTTTCCCGCCAGCTCCAGGGGCACCGCGACATTTTCCAACGCCGTCATGGTGGGGATCAGGTAGAACGATTGGAACACAATGCCGATGGTGTCGCGGCGGAACAGGGCCAGGGCGTCCTCGTCCATGGTCCCAAGATCGAGGCCGGCGACCGTGATCGTGCCCTCGCTGGGGTGCTCCAGCCCCGTCATCACCGCCAATAGAGTAGATTTCCCGGATCCCGACGGGCCGGTGATGGCCAAAGTTTCCGACGGGGCCACTTCCAAATCGACACCGCGCAGGATGTTGACCGCGCCAGCGGCACTCTCCAAAGTCAGGGCTACGCCGCGAATTTGGACCAAGGGTTTGGGCGCGGGGGGCATTGAGGTCATCATGCAAACAATCAAAGTGAGGGGCGTGAGCGGGCTTCTCGCATATAGGGTCTTGGCCCGAACGGTCAATACGGCTTTGCTGATCCTGGTGCTGCTGATGGCGGCGGCGACCGCTGCCCGGGCCGAACCCGTGACCATCGTTGTGCTGGGGGACAGCCTGACCGCGGGCTATGGCTTGGACGCCGACGATGCGTTCCCGGCTAGACTGCAAGTGGCGCTGGCGGCGGACGGTGTTGACGCCGTTGTGATCAACGCCGGCGTTTCCGGGGATACATCGGCTGGCGGTCTTTCCCGCTTGGTCTGGTCCATGGGAGATGCCCCTGACTTGGCCATCATCGAGCTGGGCGCAAACGATGCCCTGCGTGGCCTGGCTCCGGATGCCACGTATGAGAATCTTTCCGCCATTCTGCAATGGTTGGACGACCAAAGAATTCCCGGTCTGTTGGCCGGGATGTTGGCACCCCCCAATATGGGAGAAGACTATGGCCGGGCATTCAATGCTATTTTCCCAGCGCTGGCGGCGAATCATGGTGTTCCGCTGTACCCATTCTTTTTGGCAGGTGTCATCGGCGAGCCAAGGCTGTTGCAGGATGACGGCATGCATCCCACACCGGAAGGCGTTGAGTTGATTGCGGCTGGGATTCTGCCGTTTGTGGTCCAGGCTCTTGGCGCAGTTGTGGTGAATTAGACAAAAAAGGAGCAAGCGAGTTGGAAACCCGTAAACTTGGGCGCACTGACCTGAACGTCAGCTTGATCTGCCTTGGCACCATGACCTGGGGCCAACAGAACACCGAGTCAGAAGCCCACGAACAGATGGACTATGCCCTGGATCACGGGGTCAATTTTTTCGATACCGCAGAAATGTATCCGGTGCCTAACCGGGCTGAAACCGTGGGCCGAACCGAAGCCTATATCGGGTCATGGATGGCGGCCCGAAAATCCCGGGAAAAAATCATCCTAGCCACCAAAGTCGCTGGGCCATCGAACATGGCCATGCCCCGGGGTGGATCGCCCGGGCTGGACGCCGCCAATATTCGCCTGGCCATCGACGCCAGCTTGCAGCGTCTGGGCACCGACGTGATCGACCTGTACCAAGTCCACTGGCCGGCCCGGCACACCAATTATTTTGGCCGTCTGGGATATGTCCACGACGAAACCCACGTGCCAGTAGCCATTGGCGAAACTTTTGAGGCGATGGCGGACCTGATCCGCGTGGGCAAGGTGCGCCACATCGGTCTTTCAAACGAAACTCCGTGGGGATTGATGCAGTTTGTGAATGCTGCCGAATCGGCAGGCATTGGCCGCCCGGCAAGCATCCAAAATCCCTATTCTCTGTTGAACCGCAGCTTCGAAGTTGGCTTGGCAGAAATGGCCATCCGCGAAGACGTCGGGTTGCTGGCGTATTCCCCCCTGGCGTTTGGTGCGCTTAGTGGCAAATACTTGGACGGCCAAAACCCCAAAGGCGCGCGGCTCACGTTGTTTCCGGAATTCGGCCGCTATTTGGCACCCCTCGCTCGCGCTGCGACCCAGGCCTATGTCGACATCGCTGGCCAAGCTGGGTTGGACCGGGCGCAAATGGCCTTGGCATATGTGAACACCCGGCGTTTTGTTACCAGCACCATCATCGGCGCTACCACCATGGATCAGCTGGCCGCGAATATTGCCAGCACACAAATCACGTTGACCACCGACGTGGTAAACGCCATCGAAGCCGCGCACGAAAACCACACTTATCCCAGCCCATAGGATTCCGATGAACCACCTGGCTTTGCCAATCATCCTTGTTGCCGCGCTGATTTCTGGAACTGCGACCGCCCAGGGACGTGCCGCGCCGTTCCATGAATGTGACCGATTGGCGGGAAACCCCATCGATCCCGATCACGTGGGGCCGGGGGTGCCGACCTTTGCCATCAACGCCGTCCCAGCGATCGAGGCTTGCTTGGCGGCGTTGAACCAATACCCTGGCGAGGCGCGCTTTCAATTCCAATTGGGTCGCGCCTATCGCCAAGCCCGCGATTACGACAACGCCGTGCGCTGGTATTCGGCGGCGGCGGACCAAGGCTATGCCGGGGCGCAGAACAGCTTGGGCGTAATGTATTCCCGCGGCGAAGGGGTGGTGGAAAACTGCACCACCGCCGCCCATTTGTTCGAGTTAGCAGCGGCCCAGGCTTATCCCGCGGCGATCAGAAATCTTGGCACCTTGTCGTGTGTGCGGTTGGTGTGAATGCGATACTTCACAGCGATCCCTTTGCCTTTGGCCGTTAAGGACCGCCTGACTTCGTTATGTAGCGGCGTGCCAGGGGCCAAATGGGCAGACCCTGACCAAATGCACATAACGTTGAGGTTCTTTGGCGATGTGGACGGGGTAGCGGCCACCGATATCGCCGAGGCCCTGGATGGCGTCCGAGGCGACCCGTTTGAATTGGACCTGGCCAGCATCGGCTATTTCGGTACGGGCCATCGCTTGCACACACTGTGGGTCGGGGTGGCCGAAAGCGTGGGGTTGCAGCAACTGCAAGGCCGGGTGGATCGCGCCGTGTCCTCGGTCATCGGCACCCAAGAGAAGCGAAAATTTCACGCCCATGTGACCCTTTGCCGGTTCAAGCGCACCGCGCCGGACCTGGGTGGGTATTTGGCGCAACATGAGCCTTTCCGTGCCGGTCCAGTTTCGGTTAACGAATTCGTGCTCTACTCTAGCCATCTGGGGTCGGAGCGCGCAATCCATACGGTCGAGGCACGGTATCCACTGACCTTATAATTGTCCGCTGACCGCTCCGGCTGCGTTTGGGATGGGGCGTGGACCGATCGGCGCAAATAACGCAGGGTTTTAGAATCCGTAGCGGGCCAAGGTGGCGTCAACGGAACCCACATACGATTCGCCAAATAAACGCACGTGCACCAACAACGGATAAAGATTGTACAGGTCCCGGCGTTCTTCGAAAAATCTGTCTGCCATGGGGCGCAGTTCTGCATAGCGGCTGAAAAATGCGTCGCCAAATGTGCTGAACAACGTAGCAAAGGCCAGCTCGATTTCCGGGTCAGCGTAATAAATCGCCGGGTCAATCAAGCCGGTGATTCGGCCCGCCGCGCACAGCACATTGCCTGACCACATGTCCCCATGGATCAAAGACGGTGCCGATGGTTCCGTCAGCCACTGATCTAATTTTTCGCACAGGGCTTCAACCCTAGCCATCATGGCTGCGGGCAATCGCCCGGCGTTCACGGCTTCCCCGCCCATGTACATCAGCCGCTGATCGCGGAAGAAGTCTACCCATGATTTTGTTGCCGGATTTGGTTGGTGAAGGCCGCCGATCATGGTGTCTTTTTCCAGACCAAACGTGGTCTGGGTAATTCCGTGCAACGCCGCCAACAATTCTGCCCCATGGCGCTGAGCGTCACCGGTAATGGCGCCGCCGCTGGGCAGGTGTTCCATGATCAGCAATCGGTCGGCTTGAAACAACACACGGGGCACCGGCAGGTCCGTATGATCCCGCAAATACCGCAGCATCCAGCCTTCCAAATCCAAATGCGCGCCGGGATCACCAAATTTGGCCACCAAGCTGGCACCGTCCGGCATGGACAACTGAATCACATCGCCGACGCAACCTCCGGCCAAGGGGCGCGACTGCACCGGGGTCATCCCTAGTGCTTCCTCGATCACGCGGTCTAAGTCTGCGGGCATTCTTATTTCGATCCGTTGGTCGTGTGAAGGTGCGCCAAGTGCGTGGTGCGGATGTCTTGCAGAAGCCCTTCGGCTGCTGTCTCCACCAAATCCAAGACAATTTCGAACCCGTCGCCGCCACCAAAATAGGGGTCGGGCACATCAGATCTTTCCAGTTCCGGCGCGTACTCCAAGAACAATCCCAATGTGGCGGAACCGGGTGGAAACCGTTTCAGGTGGCGCAAATTATCCCGATCCATGGCCAGGACATAGTCGAAGTCCTCCAGATCCCGTGGGCCAACTTGACGGCCGCGCGATCGAGATAAATCGATGCCGCGCCGTGCGGCGGCCCAGGAGGAGCGATCATCCGCGGGGTTTCCGACGTGATAATCGTGGGTGCCGGCACCATCCACCTGAATTTGATGGCTCAAGCCTTGGGACTCCACCAAATGGCGAAACACCCCTTCGGCGGTGGGGGATCGACAAATGTTGCCCATGCAAACGAACAGAACGCGGACCAAATTCTTACTCCCTCAAGATCCCAACTCGATGGCGTCCATATCGGCGTCGGAATAACCGAAATGATGGCCGATTTCGTGGATCAACACGTGGCGAATAAGACCGTCCAGGGTTTCATCCATTTCGCACCAGTACGCCAACAAAGGTTGGCGGTACAGAAAGATCATGTCGATGGCTCCGGCCGCGTCCCCCAGACTTTTTTGGTCCAAACTGACCCCTTGATACAGGCCCAACAGACCGAATTCGCCTTCGATGCCCAATTCGTCCAACACGTCTTGGTCGGGGAATTCGGTGATCCGGATCATCACGTTGTCCACATGATCACGCAAGCGACTGGGCAACGCTTCATAGGCACTGTTGGCGATGGCTTCCATGTCTGCGGTGGAGGGGGCTTTTTCTCCGATCCAACGGCTCTCGTTTGATTGCGCGTTCATGGGGGCAACCCTATCCTGCCCTTGTTTCACTGCCAAAGACCGATTACGTGGAAATCATGGAAAAACCAGCCACCACAGACTCCGCTCCCAATCTGCCCGCAACCGCTAAACAGCCAAAGCCACCGCCGGGCTTTTGGGACAAAGTCCGGGGAAACTTGGGCCGGGTGCCGTTCATCGAAGACGCTCTGGCCGCATATTATTGCGCCACGGACAACGCCACCCCGCGCCATGTTCAGGCCGCGCTGATCGGGGCGTTGGTCTATTTTGTCGCGCCAATCGATGTGGTTCCCGATGTTGTGGTCGGTTTGGGTTTTGCCGACGACGCGGCGGTGCTGGCGGCGGTGATCGCCTCGGTGCGCAAATACCTGACCCCCGACCATTACGCCAAAGCCCGCGCCTGGGTTAAACGGGAATCTTAATTGGGTTAGCATCCGACAAATCTGGGCCTTCGGTTCATTCTCGAACTCACCGCATTGGTGGCCTTTGCCCAATGGGGATGGATGGCCTTCGGTGAGGGTTTTCAATGGGCGGCGGTGATTGCGGCCTCGATTATTTGGGCTGGGTCTTCGCCGCCATCGTCGCCGGTCACTACGCCGCATCCTGGGACCGGGTCGCTTGGTTGCTGCGCCGGCAACCTCCCTGATAGGGTCCTCGGCATGAGAGGATATTTTGGCATTGGGGTGGAGGGGATCTCAAAACCCATGAACGCGGGAAATTTGTTCCGCACCGCCCACGCATTCGGGGCCAGCTTTATCTTTACGGTGAATTCGGAAATAGCCCTGTCCGAGATCGGCCGGTCGGACACCAGCGATGCCTGGAAGCAAACACCTTTCTATCGGTATGACTCCGTGCCCGATATGGATTTGCCAAAGGATTGCAGCCTGGTGGGCATAGAATTTATTGAAGACGCCACAGCTTTGCCCTCGTTTCGCCATCCTCCCCGTGCAGCCTATGTATTGGGCCGAGAATTGGGATCCCTGACGCTGGAGATTCAAGAGCGATGTGCGTTTATTGTCCAAATTCCCACCCGATTTTGCGTCAACGTGGGCACGGCCGGGGCCATTGTCATGTATGATCGCATGATCTCCATGGGCCGCTTTGCCGAACGCCCGGTGGGGGCCGGTGGCCCGGTGCCTGCCACCGCTGTGCCAAATCCCGGGCGTTTGCCGCGCCGATCTATCGGCTAGCCGTCAATGACCCGGAAATCCATATTTTTGGCGGTGATTCTGGCCATCTGGGCGCTGCCCGCTGCCGCTCAGGAGTGGATCGGCACCTTCGAGGACTGGAACGCCTTCGAATACGCCGAGGGCGGCGGCAAGGTTTGCTACATCTCCTCCACGCCGCTGGATATGTCGCCAAAGCACGTGGTTCGTGGCGATGTGTTCATGCAGGTGGTCAACAACACCGATGATGACACCAAGAACGTGGTTAACATCGCCGCGGGATATATCTATCAAGACAACGGCGTGGTGGTGGCAACCATCAACGCTGTGGAATTCCGCATGTTCACGGCGGGAGACGGGGCGTGGAACCTCAGTACGGACAATGACAATGAAATGGTCAACGCGATGATCCGAGGGGCAGAAATGGTGATTGCCGGAGAATCCAGCCGCGGGACCCAAACCACGGATACCTATTCGTTATTGGGATTCACGGCGGCCCACGGGGCCATGAACGAGGCGTGCGGCGGGTGACCAAGCGTTTGGGCGGCGCCAATCGCGACGCGCTGGGCGCGGCAGCGACGGCGGTGGGGGAGCCCCCGGTAAAGCAAAAAATGCGCGGCAAACAACTGTTCCACTGGGTGTATCACCGGGGGGCCACGGATTTCGACGCCATGACCAGCATTTCCATGGATTTGCGGGCCCGCATGAAAAACACCTGGGATTTGCGCCGGGATACCGTGGCAACCGAGCAAATTTCCGTGGACGGCACGCGAAAATGGCTGGTGGAACTGGAGGATGGAGCAAGGGTCGAAAGCGTGCTGATCCCCGAAGACGATCGCGGGGCCTTGTGCATTTCCACCCAAGTGGGCTGCACCCTGAATTGCACGTTTTGCCACACCGGCACACAGTCCTGGGTGCGCAATCTGACGGCCGAAGAAATCGTCGGCCAGGTGCTGATTGCCCGGGATGTGCTGGGGGAATGGCCGTCGCCATCCGAAGGTCGGCTGATTTCTAACATCGTCCTGATGGGCATGGGTGAGCCGTTGTTGAATTACGACAACGTGGTCAAAGCCTTGAATATCATCATGGACCCGGAAGGCATTTCCATATCCCGGCGCCGGATCACCGTTTCCACGGCCGGTGTGGTGCCCATGATCGGGCGTCTGGGAACGGAAACGGGTGTCGGCTTGGCGATTTCATTGCACGCCGTGCGTGACGATGTGCGCAACGAATTGGTGCCGCTGAACCGCAAGCACCCCATCGCCGACCTGCTAGAGGCCTGCCGCACCTATCCCGGCGCATCCAACGCCCGGCGCATCACATTTGAGTACGCGATGTTGAAGGGCGTGAACGACTCACCCCAGGACGCCAAGGAACTGGTGCAATTGATTGCGGGCATCCCCGCCAAGGTCAATTTGATCCCGTTCAACCCATGGCCTGGCGCGCCGTATGAGGTGTCCGACGACGCCACCATCGACGCCTTCGCCGAAATCGTGAACCGCGCGGGGTATGCATCGCCCATCCGGGTACCCCGTGGGCGGGACATCTTGGCGGCCTGTGGCCAACTGAAATCGGACTCGGTGCGCATCTCTACTAAAGACCGCCAGTCCGCTTAACACAGGTCCACTTGGACCGCCATATCAAATGGCCACTTGGACCGCCGGACAAAAGGCTCTAGCCCTTGCGGCGGATGCGCCGTTCGCTATAGTTAACACAGCCCCCTCGCGGGGGCTTTCATTTGCCAGCTGGAATTTTGGACGTTGCGATGAACGACAAGCGTAAGTCGGTGAAAAAAGTTGTGCTCGCGTACTCAGGCGGGCTCGACACCTCGGTCATCCTGAAATGGCTATATGAGGTCTATGACTGCGAAGTGGTGACGTTTACAGCCGACCTGGGCCAGGGCGAAGATTTGGTGCCGGTGCGGGCTAAGGCCGAAGCCCTGGGCGTTACCCAGGTCATCATCGAAGACCTGCGCGGGCTGTTCGTGCGCGACTATGTTTTTCCGATGTTTCGGGCGAACGCCCTGTACGAGGGCCAGTATTTATTGGGCACCGCCATCGCCCGGCCGCTGATCGCGAAAAGGCAAATCGAAATCGCCGCCGAATTGGGGGCCGACGCCGTCGCCCATGGGGCCACTGGCAAAGGCAACGATCAGGTACGCTTCGAATTGTCGTTCTATGCCTGCAACCCGGACATCAAGGTCATTGCGCCGTGGCGCGAATGGAATCTGCACTCGCGCACCGAATTGCTGGACTACGCGGCCAAAAACAACATCCCGGTGCCTAGCGATGCCAAAGGCGAGGCGCCATTTTCCCAGGACGCCAACTTGCTGCACACTTCGTGCGAAGGCAAAGCCTTGGAAGACCCGGCATCGGAAGCCGGTGAATTTGTCTATTCCCGCTCGGTTTCGCCGGAAAAGGCACCGGACCGCCCGACCTATATCAAGGTGGAATTCGAAGGCGGCGACGCCGTTGCCATCGATGGAGAACGGCTGTCACCTGCACCGTTGTTGGAACGCCTGAACGAGCTGGGCGGTGCCAACGGCATTGGCCGTTTGGACTTGGTGGAAAACCGCTATGTGGGGATCAAATCCCGGGGCATTTATGAAACTCCGGGTGGCACGATCTTGCTTGCCGCCCACCGGGGCGTTGAAAGCATCACCTTGGATGGGCCATCGACCCATCTGAAGGACAGCATCATGCCAAAATATTCCGAACTGATTTACAACGGCTTTTGGTTCAGCCCGGAGCGGGAAATGCTCCAGGCCTTGATCGACAAAAGCCAGGAATTTATCACCGGAACTGTCAGGCTGAAATTGTACAAGGGCCAGGCCACCGTGGTCGGCCGTGAATCGCCCTATTCACTGTATGACGAAGAAATCGCCACCTTCGAAGAAGACGCGGTCTATGACCAGTCGGATGCCGAAGGCTTCATCAAGCTGAACGCACTGCGACTAAGGACCCTGGCCAAGCGGACTTAGCAGTCGGCCTTACCCAAGCAAGCGAGCTCCTACTTTCCCGTCATAGCCGGGCACATTAGGCGATCAGATTCACGCGCCTGACCAGGCGCGATCTGCTCTGTGCCCGGCCATGACGGGCTGAGGGAATGCGGGCCTCGTCCTTCGACAAGCTCAGGATGAGGCTGGCTATTCGGCTTCGGGATCTTTCGGCATTGGCACGCCGGTGTTGCGGCAGGCCAGGGCCAGTGTGTTTTGCAGCAAGCAGGCAATGGTCATGGGGCCGACGCCTTTGGGCACGGGGGTGATGGCCCCGGCCACCTGCGTGGCCTCCGCAAAATGCACGTCGCCCACTAGGCGACCTTTTTCCTGGCCCTGTTCCGGGTCCAGGCGGTTGATGCCCACGTCGATGACGATGGCTCCGGGTTTGATCCAATCGCCGCGGATCATCTCCGGTTGGCCCACTGCGGCGATCAGGATGTCCGCCCGGCGGCACACGGCGTCCAAATCCTGGGTGCGGGAATGGGCGGTGGTCACGGTGCAGTGTTCGCGCAGCAATAATTGCGCGATGGGCTTGCCCACTAAATTTGACCGCCCGACAATCAGGGCCTCCAGGCCCTTCAAATCTTGGGTCACGCTTTTGATCAGGGCCAAGCACCCCAGGGGAGTCGCCGGGACCACACCCACCCGGCCCGACACCAACAGCCCGGCGTTGATGACGTGCAAGCCGTCCACATCTTTTGCAGGGTCCAACACGTCGATGACCTCGTCGCTGTCGATCTGGTCCGGCAGGGGCATTTGCACCAAAATGGCCTGCACATCCTTGTCGGCGTTGAGCTCCTCGATCACACCGATCAATTGACCCTGGGCGGCGCTGGCGGCCATGTCGATGTCCCGGGCTTTCATGCCGACCTCGGCTGCGCGCTTGGTCTTCATACCCACATAAATCTTGCTGGCCGGGTCGTCCCCCACCAACACCACGGCCAGCGTGGGTGTGAGGTCAAATTCGGCCTTCAGGATCGCCGTGCGCCGGGCGATTGAGGCCCTGACCCGCGCGGCGATGGCCGTGCCGTCGATGATGGTGGCGGATTGTCCTGGAGTTTCGTCAGCCATGCCGATCCTTAGCCCAGATATTGAGGTCGCGCAAAATTTGGCTGTCGGCGGCACCGATGCGCATTGTTTTGTGCCGTGATGTGGCCCCGGAAACCACCGATAAACGACTGGGGGCCAGGTCCCATTCTTTAGCCAACAAGCGGCACAGGGCGGCGTTGGCTTTGCCCTTGTCGGGGGCGGCGGTGACCCGGGCTTTCAGAACGGATTGACCATCGGCGTCCGAGACAATGTCGCCGATGGCGGACTTGGACGCTTTGGGGGTCAGGTGGACGGCCACATGGATGCCATCGCGGACTGATGCGAACGGGCTTGGGGTCGTCACCCTCTAAAACCCGAGGTAGTCACCCCTTAGTAAAAGATTCCGCGCATGGTGGGCCCGTTCCACAAATCTTTGGCGAAATACACCAACAGAATTAGGACCAGGGGCGAGATATCGACGCCGCCCAAATTCGGCATGAATCTGCGGATCGGGGCCACCATGGGGCCCATCAGGCGATTAAGTACGTCGTTGACGGTGAAGACGAACCGATTTCTCATGTCGACGACGCCAAACGCGATCAGCCAGCTCAAAATCGCCCAGGCGAAGACCGCAAAAACCAGCAGCGAGAGGATTGTGTTGATCAGATTGTGAATGGCAACCATAGGATTCGCGCCGTTTGTTTGTGACAGTCAGATGTTTAGGTGAGAACGTCGGGGCCATTTGTAAAGGCCGCCGCCGCCCTGGTCCACTTTGAATAGGCCGCGTTGACTTAACCGCGCAGGATTCCCATTATCCGCCCGGATCGGGGCCGTAGCTCAGTTGGGAGAGCGCGACGTTCGCAACGTCGAGGTCAGGGGTTCGACTCCCCTCGGCTCCACCAATCCCTCTAAGGGTTTTATACAATTTCGCCCGGTGTTGGCTTTAAACTCCCGACCAAATCCCCACTAAAGGGCAGGCTAAATAGCCTCCATACTGGCCTGATCAGCGAATGGGTTTTCGTCCTGGCTGGCAATCAAACACCCCCCAGCAGGGGCCATAGGGGGGTCTAGGTCTATTTATGATGCTGAAACGCATTGGATAGCCCTTTTTGGGCTGTGTACCAGTTCACACACGTGAGCCCAGGTGAGTGGATTCAATCCAACGGAAAGGAAAAGGCGGGCCGGAGCCCGCCTTTCAATTTTTTGTTGACCTAGGCGTTGTTGACCTTCAGCCCCCTGTCCTTGGCGAGGCATACTCGACACGGGTGCCCCTCGTGGATGCCGATGGTCTTGACCTGGGGGGCATTCGTCTGCCCGGTGTGGCGGTTCCGTTGGGCACGTACACGGGTTGGAATTTGCGCAACCGAGACTTTGGCGCGCCAAACGGATTGGGCCGTTGGGCGGGTTCATTTTTACCGTTTTCAACCACAGCGGTAGAGCGCGCTGACAATGGCGATCCCCGCCTGTCCATCGCTGAACGCTACCCCAGCCGATTGGAATTTTTATCCCAAACAAGATTTGTGGCCGAAGCCTTGGCGGCTGAGGGATTCCTATTGACCCCGGATATACCAGATATGGTGGCCAAGGCCGGGCGCGCCTACGACGTGTTGGTGGGGGAACGAGCCCCGGGCTGTGCCTTTCTCGAAGGATTTTTGTAACCTTGGTGTGTCCGAATCGACAAGTTGGCCGTTAGGTTCTTGACGGAGTGCGGCCGCGCGCCCGATCGAATAACGCTCTCTTCTAGGTGACGTTCAGGTTCACGTGGTCGAGCGGCTCACGATCTGCACTTAGTGATGCCGATCAGATTCAAGGGCAGCGCCGTGGAGCAGCGACTTGAAAAAGCCGAGTTCGACCACTAAAGCTGGGTCGGAGACAGCGGCAGCGGCGGGAATGTGCAGCCCTGTGGAGCTTGGGACCCGCGAATTTCAGGACTGCCGCCCCGGGTTAAAGCCAGGGTCTGGTTGCGCGCCACATCCATCCAGGTTTGCTCAGTCCCGTCGGGCCAGCGGACCGTTAAATTGGCGACCGGTCCGTCACCGGCGCCTAAGCCGAAATGAACCAGCATTTGGTTCTGACCCAAAAAATTGTTGCCCGCTGAAAGATCCCGAACTTGATTGGGCCCGCCATCCCCTGGCGACAGCGTAAAGCGCGCACCAATGCCGGTCTCGGTGCCAACCACCCGCACGTTTAGCCAACTGTTCTGGTTGCCACCGTCGTTGCGGTACAAAATTGGTTGGTCGCGATTGTTGACCACGAACAAATCCAAATCGCCATCGTTGTCGTAATCAAAGGTCAAAAGCCCTTTGCCGGCGCGGGTGTCGGTAATGCCCACGTCCTGGGAAATCTCGGTGAATTGGCCGTTGCCGTCGTTCTGCCAAAATCGGGTGATGTCGTCGCCGAATCCTTCGCCGTCGGTGTTGTCGGGGAACAGCACACCGTTGGCCATGACTAGGTCCATGTCGTTGTCGTTGTCGTAATCGACGAACGACGCGGCCCAGCCCCAAAATCCATCGCGCAAACCGGCTTCGTCGGTGGCGTCCCGGAACGTCCGGTCGCCGTTGTTCAAAAACAGGCGGTTGCCGGTGTGGTTTATGCGTTGGCCACCGGAAATTGCTGTGATGAACCAATCCAACAAGCCATCGCCGTTGGCGTCGCCAATGGTTGCTCCCATGCCGTTTTCGTCACCGCCAACACCGGCGTCCAAAGTCCCATCGGTGAAAGTCCCATCACCGTTATTCCAAAACAAACGGCTGCGGCCAAAATCGCTGGCAACGGCCAAGTCAAGCCAGCCGTCACCGTCCAAGTCGGTGAACTGTGACGTGAAGGCGAACGACCCGGGCTGGCTGTTGGCGCTGGTGCTTTCGATGTTGTCCATGGACACCCCAGCAGCCAGGGTCACGTCTTCGAAAAATCCAGCAAGACCAGGGGCGTCGCCGCCACGGTTTCGCAGCAACCGAGAATTGGACGGGGCGCCGGTTGGGTTCACTTCGTCGTGCCGCCATTCGGTGGTGTGAATGTCTAGAAATCCGTCGCGGTCAAAATCGGCAAAGGTGGGGCTGTAGCCGAAATGATTGTCTTCGCCTTCGACGGCCGCGCCCCGGCGGATTGCTTCTTCGGTGAAGTGGCTAGCACCGTCGTTCATATACAAAAAGAACCGCTGTTCCCACAGCCCGGTGATGTACAGGTCAAGATCGCCGTCGTGGTCGATGTCCGCCCAGCCGACCCCGTTGGAGTCCATGATCACGTCTTCCAGGCCAGATCCCGCGGTGACATCGGCAAAAGTGCCGTTGCACATGTTTCGGTACAATATGTCGGGCTTGTCTAATCGGGTGACGATCAAGTCCACATAGCCGTCGTTGTCGAAATCGCCAGCCGCGGCCCCGCCACTCGTGTGTACCGGATAATATAAATCGGCGGACAGCTCGTGCTGGATATAGCTGATTCCAGCTTCCTGGGTGACGTCACTGAACACCACCCCGTCGGCCAATGCTGTGGACGCAGTAAGCATCGCCGTCAGCACCGCAAGCCGCCGCCCAATGGCCTTCACCGTTTCCCCTATCATCCGCCCCGCTCCGTAAAAAAATCCTGCCAAAACTAGCACACAAGGCGCTTGCTATCGTCGTCAACAGAATGGGCGTGACCAACAGTCACGCCCTTCAGCAAAGGTTGAAAAAGTTAGTCGCTATAAACCCGTAGCCAAGTCGGCACAGGGGCTGGCCCCTTCCCCGGCACCAAGGTGGCGGGCCATCCGGTAATCCTGTCAGTGTTGTTAGATAAACCGGGGACGATTCAAGGCATTCGAGTGGTGTCCGACCCTCGGGCCGGGGTTGATCAGCGGCGCTATGCGTATCTGATGCGTATTCCGATCATGGCTCGATACGGGCGTAGCGGTTGGGATTGCCAGGACCTGGAAGCCACAGATGGCGAAACCGAGATCGGTGGAATGTTTGTGAAACAGCGGTGCACCAAAGTGTTTCCCGGTGAAAAGCGGGTGAATGTTCACACTAATCTGTTCTGCAAACGCGGCCAAAAGGATCAACGCCGTCAATGATCGACTGTGAAAAATTGGATTGCGGAAAAGGGAAATGTGCATGAATCTTTGTGGGTGCTTCGTCAAATTTGTTGGATCGGACCCCGCGGGCTCAGTTGATCTATGCTGCGCCGGGCCATCGGAAAGAACATGGCCCCTAGTTGGGGGCATGCATCAAAGTGGAAAAAGCGTGATGAAAATTTTGGCGATTTTATCTGCCGGGCTGGGCATTTTAGTTGCGGGGCCTGTGGCCGCTCAGGACGCAGTCACCGGAAACGCGAGGGTGCTGACCGCGGACCGCCTGATAGTTGATGAGACCCAATTCTTTTTGTTTGGGATCGACGGGTTCGGAGAAGCCCAGACGTGTTTCATCAATGGTGAGCCCTGGGCTTGTGGCGCCGTCGCATTTCGCGAACTGCAAATTTTGGCCGATGTGGGCCCGGTGACGTGCGTGCGTCAGCAAGATCCCAACCCTCGTCGCATGCACTTTTCCTGGGGCACGTGCACGGCAGGTGGTGTTGATTTGGCCGAAGCAATGGTCCGTGCTGGCCTCGCTTTTGTTGTCATGGACCAAAGCGAGCAATATCTCCCGGCCCAGGCCGCAGCGGAAGCGGAAGGGGTCGGCGCTTGGCAGGGCATTTTTATTGCACCCTGGGAATACAGAGATAGGCTTCGGGGGATTTAAGATTGGCAATTTGGCGGGATTCAATTCTTTCGAGAGAAACCTTGATTTTTGGGAGGTTTCCCGACTATCGTGCCTCCAGAAAAATCGAGGATACTGGCCACTTCAGCCCTTAATTACAGTCAGGTAATAGAACAAAATGAGCACAACACCCAATCTCGCATCAGCGCGCGGGCGTGGCGACGCGCCGGGCGCTATTGTCACGCCCTTTGAACTCCGTGACTACGCGCTTCTCTTAAGATGGCTGATTTTGGCTGGCGTAGCGGTGGCAGCTTTTGTCGCGGTTTGGCAATTTGGTCTGCTGGCCGAAATGCTGCGCAGCGATAAAAGCTACATTTCGCTGGCCATCACCTTGCTGTTTGTCGGCACCTCTGTTCACTGCGCCACCGGCGTTGTGGCGGTTTCCCGGGAATTGAATGCGGCCCGCCGGATTCAGCGGCTGATCCAGAAAAATCCCTCCAACTTTCAGGTGATGGACGACAAGGTCGTCATCGGCGAGGGCGTTCAGCTTCTTCCGGGAATTATGACGGATCACATCCGCAATCTGATCTTAAAGGCCCGCGGCCTTGAATCACGGGTCGATCAATCACTGCTGATGCGCACCTTTGCAGATGGACTGCGCGGTCGCTTGCAGGTGGGTTGGTTCATTTCCGATGCCATGTTCAAGCTAGGACTTCTGGGCACCCTGATCGGGTTTATCTTCATGCTGTCTCCGATCAACGCGATTAAGACCTTTGATCCGCTGACCATGAAGGCAGCCATGTCCACCATGTCTTCGGGTATGGCCGTGGCTCTGTACACCACATTGGCTGGCTTGGTTGGCGGACTGATTTTGAAATTGGAATATTATTTCCTGGAAATCGGCACCACCGAGCTGCACACAATTACCGCAGAAACCACGGACGTCTACGTGATCCCGGGTCTTCGGGAGACAAAGTAATGAATCCTGACGGCTTCCTTCCAGAGCGCGAACAGTTCGATGTCTTCACGGACTTGCTGTTCAATGCGCTGTTGGGTTTCGTGTTCATGTTCTTGATTGCGTTCATGCTGATCAACCCGATCTCCGATACGGGTAAGGTTGATCCAAAGGCTGAGGTCCTTATTACGGTGACCTGGCCCGACCGGCATCCGGACGACATCGATCTGTACGTGGAGGACCCGAACGGCGGGGTGGTCTGGTATCACGTTAAAGAGGCAGGTCTTATGCATTTGGACCGGGATGATCGCGGCAATTACCGGGATACGATCACGGTGGACGGCGAAAAGATCAATAATCCTCTGAACCAAGAAACTGTGTCGCTTCGCGGTATTATTCCCGGCGAGTTCGTCATTAACATCCATCACTATTTGGCCAACGGGACCGAGGACGTTCCCGTCGAAGTCAAGGTCGAAAAATTGAACCCCGAAGTGACGTTGGTCTTCTACACGACCCTGCAGCTGGATCACAAAGGCCAGGAACTGACGGCGGTGCGCTTCACAATGGATGAAGATGGGCAAATCTCTGACGTCAACCGGCGGCCAAAAACCTTGGTCCGCTCCCGGAAAGGGGCGTAACATCGCATGACTCTTGGATTTATCGGAACACTGTCGGCGTACATTATTGTCGCTGTTCTGTTGCTCAGCCTGAATGTTGCGCCACGGTGGTCCTGGTGGGTTAAAGCCACATCGATTGTTGTGACGTCGGCGTTTTTCATCGTCACCTACTATTCCATTATCGACATCATGGGGTGGCCGGTAAAAGACGATATGCCTGAACGGTTCCAGCTTCATTGGGCCAGAATTATCGAGCCCGATAAGCTGTTGAACACGCCGGGCGCAATTTTTCTGTGGGTCGAAGAACTGGATGATCAAAACATCCCGTACGGAATCCCGAGGGCGTTCCGGCTGCCGTACACCGTGCCATTAGATAACGGGGTCAACGATGCCCTAGATATGATCAGCAATGGCCAGGATGTTGGTGGAACCGCTCAGGATTACGACGAAGAGGAACAACTAGAAGATGGTGAAGAGGTTGACCCCTTCGCCGAGTTGCCCGAAGACGTTGAAGGCCAGGGCTACGCCGACGCGGACGAGCTGAAAATCGAAGATATGGTGCTGCAGTTCCAGGAACTGGAACTGGTGGTACTGCCGGTCAAGGGTGCTGGCGGATAAATCGGTAAATTGGCGCTTTGCGCCAGACAAATTTGACCCCGTGCCTTGTGCGCGGGGTTTTTTTGGCCCCAGCTGCCCTCCTTTGTAAAAAACCAATGGCGGGCATAGGTTGGAATCATGATCCATCCTCCGTATGCAAAGGGCTTCCCTGGCAGATGTGTCAGGATTGTTAATTTGCCCGTGTCCGGTGGCGACAGGTTCTGCGGGTCTATTTTCAAGTCGCCAAATAGCACTTGCGATAACCGGTCGCTGGTTGCTGAATCAGAAAAACGGCAAAACCTTTTCAGGAGGGGATCATGAATTCCGACAAGCGAAATTTTAGCAAACGCAAATTTCTGACCAACACGATTGCGGCGGGCGCATTCGCCGCTTCTACGGTGCTGGCGTTGGGCGCCAGTTCTGCCCTTGCCCAAGGCCTGCCGGAAGTCCGGATCGGCCTGTTGAGTTTCGGCACCGTCAATTGGGCCGCAGACACGATCAAGGCCCGAGCCTTCGATAAACTTAACGGTATTGATTTGGTGGTTCAGGGCTACGGCGGCAATGACGCCACGGCCATCGCCCTTCAGGGCGGCGAAATTGATATCATGATTAGCGACGCCTTTTGGGTGTCCAAGCAGCGCGCCCAAGGCAATGACTTCACTTGGGTGCCTTATTCCAACACTGTCGGTGGCGTGATTGTACGCAACGACTCTGGCATTAACACCGTTGAAGATTTGATCGGTAAGAACTTCGGCATCGCCGGTGGTCCGGTGGACAAAAGCTGGCTGTTGCTTCAGGCTTGGACCCTTGATCAGCTTGGCATGAACATTCGCGACGCCGTTGGCGAAGTGAAATTCGGCTCGCCATTCTTGGTCAACAATATGATTAGCGAAGGCGAAGTCGACGCGGTCATGAGCTTCTGGAACTGGAACGCTCGGCTGCTCAACGATACAGAAAATTACCATCAGCTGATTGGTACCGGCGAAATCCTCGGCGTTCTTGGTGTCGACGGCACCGTGCCGTTGTTGGGCTGGACCTTCAGCGAGGAATGGGCTAACGCCAATCCAGAAGCCATCCAGGGGTTCTTGAGAGCCTCACAGGACGCAACGGGCTTGTTGGCCACCAACGATCAATTTTGGACTACTCTGAAGGGACGCATGAGGGTCACCGACAACCCAGCTCTTTTTGAGACCTACAAAACTCAGTACCGGGCCGGGATCGTCTCCTCGTTCAACGATGCGGATAAGGCACGGGCGCGCTCCGCGTTCGCCATTCTTTCCGAACTGGGCGGCGAGGCCCTGATGGGTCCGAATCCCGAATTGGAAGCGGGAACGTTCTGGGGTGGCTTCGCGTTCTAGCCATTCATTCCATTAATGGCCATACTTCAAAGTATGGGACAAAGCGTTCAACAGCCCAGGGGCCGCACGAAAGTGCGGCCCCTGTCGCCTAGTGAGGGCGGGGGATGGGTCCGGGTTCTCTCAATCGTCGCGTTGGCGGCGATCTGGGAGCTCGCCATTTGGGCATTTGAGCCCAATCACCTGCCGCATCTTTCCAAAGTGGCCGAAGCGTTCTGGGAGTTGGCGACCACCCCAGGCCCGTGGTCGTGCCACCGGGATACAAACCTTTTTTGGGAAATCATCTCCCAATCTGGCCTGGGATGTAATCTAGGATTTACCCTGTTCCGCGCTGGCGCCGGATTTTTCTCGGCAATGATCATTGGCAGTGTGATCGGAATACTTTTGGGCCGCTTTCGGTCCCTGGATCGTTTCTTTGACGGATGGATCGTTCTTGGCCTGAACCTGCCGGCTCTGGTGGTCGGGATCCTTTGCTATGTTTGGTTTGGACTTTCCGAATTCGCACTGATTCTGGCCTTGGCCATCAACAAGGTGCCGTTGGTGGCGGTCATGGTGCGCGAAGGCGCAGCGTCAATTCAGCCTGAGCTGATCCATGTGGCAAAGGCGTTTCGTTTGTCGTGGTTTCAGACGTTGCGAAAGGTCTATTTGCCCCAGCTGTACCCCTATTTCATGGCCTCGGCGCGGGCGGGATTGGCGTTGATTTGGAAAATCGTGCTAGTCCTGGAATTCATCGGCCAGAGCCAGGGCGTTGGATTCCAATTCCAAATATTTTTCAGCAATTTTGAGATTGAAAAAGTTCTTGCTTACACGTTTTCATTTATCGCAGTGGTGATGCTGATTGAAACGTTCATCATGCGACCGATGGATCGTAAAGCCACACGGTGGCGCATGTAATGTTTCTTGAAGTCGACGTCGCTGAAAAGAAATTCCCGTCTGTGGAGGGCGGTGAATTTGTCGCTCTATCGGGGCTGAAGTTTTCAGTGTCGAAGGGACAGTTCACGTGCCTCGTTGGACCGTCCGGCACCGGTAAGACAACGCTGCTGAATATTCTCAGCGGCTTAGATACTAAATACCAGGGCTCGGTTTCCATCGATGGAAAAACCCCAAAAGCAGCGCTGCCGCTTGGCTACATGTTCCAATCCCCGCGGCTTATGCCTTGGCTGACGGTGTTGGAAAACGTCAGCATCGTCGCCAATGAAGAAGCGCGCAGCGAAGGTCGTCCCGAAAAGTTGTTGGAAGAAATGGATTTGGGTGATTTCATGCAAACCTACCCCAACCGCCTTTCGGGGGGGATGCAGCGCCGTGCTGCGTTGGCTAGAGCCTTCGTCAATCAACCGCCGATGCTGTTGTTGGACGAACCGTTTATTTCGTTGGACACGCCGGTTGCCGATCGTCTGCGGCACCTGTTGCTGGACCTGTGCCAGGCTCATAATGCGACCGTGGTGTTCGTCACCCATGATCTGCGCGAAGCTGTACAATTGGGGGATCGGATTTTGTTCATGTCCCCCAGCCCGGGCCGTGTGGTATTGGACAAACCAGTCGAACTTGCCCGACCTCGGGTGTCAGAAGGCGAAGAGATGGAAACCTTTCGCAGCCAGTTGCTGAAGGATCACCCGGACATTTTGGCGGGTCTGGACAAAGAGGAAGCGGCGATTGTCCCTGCCCATCAATAGGAGTCGTTAAGCGTATGGTACAGTCACAGCCCGCCCTGAATGTCATCGACGTGGTGAAATCGTATGGTGCTACCCGGGCATTGGATGGCATCAACTTACGGGTAGATCCCGGCGAGTTCGTGATCTTGTTGGGCCCCAACGGTGCTGGTAAATCCACGTTGTTTCAGCTATTGACCGGCCTGTTCGTGACGGACGAAGGCCAAATTATTGTCGATGGCCATGATCTGGCGGTAAATTCTATCCCGGCATTGGGTGGCTTGGGTATCGTTTTTCAAACACCCACATTGGATCCTGAACTGTCGATCAATGCCAATCTGCGGTTCCACACAGACCTGCACGGTGTCCCGGGAAAGGTCGCGCAAAAGCGCATCGACGAAGAACTGGAACGCATTGGTCTTGGCGGCAAATCCAAACAGGCCGTACGCACATTGTCAGGCGGCAACAAGCGCCGGGTCGAATTGGCCAGGGCTTTGTTGCACGAGCCCAAGATTTTGTTGATGGACGAGCCCACGGTTGGGCTGGACCACCGCAGCCGCCAAGACATTTTGAATTCTGTCGAAGTGTTGCGCCGTGACCGAAATCTTGCCGTGCTTTGGGCGACCCATTTGGTGGATGAAGCCAAAACTGCGAACCGGGTGGTAATCCTGCATAACGGAAAAATCCTCAGCGACGGACCGATCGATACGTTGGTTAAGGAGCAGGGCACCAAGGGTCTAAGCGAGGCATTTTTGAATTTGACGGCTGAGCCAGATGAAGAGGAATTGGCTTAAAATCACCTGATCCGATGGAACCAACAGATGGCGGCACATTGAATATCCCCAATAGAATCATCCTTTAGGCGCGCCGGTGTTCCGCATCTATTCCATGAAGGGATTATTGCTGGGCCACAATCTGGCGTTCCTTTTATTGATCATTGTCACCGGGGCCATGGGCCTGTTGGGGGTGGAACTGCGCCAACGGGCGGCGGAAGAATCTCAGCGATTGAGCTCGCTGGTCAATTTGGTCCATGAAACCCGCGGCGATGTGTACCGCCAAATGACCGAAGTCTTTGACCATCATTTTTTGGCAGCGCCACGGGCTGCCACGGAATACCGGGTGACCGGAAACCGCATTGCCGCGAACTTCGCGAAAATGGAAGCGGTAGCGATTCACCCGGCGGAGGCCGCAGCTATCGAAGGTCTACAGTTGGCGTTCGAACAAGTGCGCCAGAAAACCGATTTAATCATGACCAGGCTGTCCAGCGCTTTTCGCGAAGCCGATCACCTCGTGGTGGTTTTCACCGCCGATTTGGAAATGGTGTGGCTGGCCGACTATGAACGGGTGTTCACCGCCACCGACGAATTAATGTCCATCGCCCAAAATGCTGAAGAAGCCAGGGTCGCCCGACTAAGCCGCACCGCCAGTCTTATTTTGTTGATCCCGGTGGCCTTGGCCGGTGGGTTATTGTTGATTTCCAGGGTTTTTGTGCAACGCGCTTTCGTGCGCCCAGTGAACGCATTGCTGGCGGGGGTCGCGGCGTTCGGCCAGGGCCGCCTGGATCACAAGGTGCCGGAATCTGGAGCTACGGAGCTGGTAACCTTGCAGCGCGCCGTCAACCGAATGTCGGAAGATTTGGCGCTGAGCCGGGAAGCTTTGGTGCGATCGGAAAAACAAGCAGCGCTTGGGTCCCTGGTTCCCGTTGTCGCCCACAACATCCGCAATCCGTTGGCCAGCATTCGCGCCACCGCCCAGGTCCATGACAGCCCCGAGGTTGCCCCGGATGTGGCTCAAGGACTGAAAGATATCCGTGGAACTGTGGACCGCCTGGAGCAATGGTTGTCGTCGTTGCTGTCGTATTTGAATCCCCTGCAACTTGCGCGCAGCCATGTGCCCTTAGCCGACGTGGCGGGGACGGCGATCGATTTGCTGGTGCCGCGCATCGAGGAAAAATCGCTTGCCGTTCAACGCATCGGTTGGGATGGACAATCGGATGTGACCGTGGACATCCATCTGATGGAACAGGCTGTGGTAGGGTTGTTGTCTAACGCCATCGAGGCCTCTCCGGATCAGGGCGTGATTTTGGTCTCCATAAAAACACCGGAAAATTCGGTGCAATTGGTCATCGCCGATCAGGGTCCAGGTATGCCGTTCCGCCCCGCACCTGGGGAGCTCAGCCCGGGCCCCACCACAAAAAGCTATGGCAGCGGGCTGGGTATTCCCTTCGCCTTTAAGATTTGTGATCTGCACCATGGCACGGTTGATTTCGAACCCGGTGCTGATGGCGGGACCGAAGTTATAGTCACCTTGCCGGCCAGCGAAGCAGCGCGGAGCGCGGCGTGACCGATTCGGCAGCGGCAAACAACCCAAGCCAAGCGCCCTCCCCCAGCTGGGCCATCCTGGTAGTGGACGACGAAGACGTGTTTGCCCGGGCGGTGGCGACCTGTTTGGTGCGCGCCGGAAATACCTGCATGGTTGCCACATCGTTGGCGATGGCGCGGGAACACATCAAAGACCCGCCGGATTTAGTGATTTTGGACATGCGATTGCCCGATGGTGATGGTCTTGATTTGCTGCCCGACCTCACAGGGGTTGGCGATGCCGCACCGCCGGTGATTGTAGTCACGGCCTATGGGGACATTAGCCAAGCCGTCGATGCCATGAAGATGGGGGCCGCTGACTACCTGCGGAAGCCGTTGGATTTGGATGAGCTTTTGATCACCGTAGACAAGGTGATGGAGTCGCAAAAATTGCGATCCCGGCTCAATTTTTCCAAGGCCCGCGAAAATCGATCGGCGGTGCCGGAAACCTTGTTGGGGAACTCCCCCGCGATCATCTCGGTCCGGTCGCAAATCGAAACCATCGCCGGTGTTGGCGGGGCAGCGCCACCCACTGTGTTGATCCAGGGGGAAACCGGAACGGGCAAAGATGTGGCGGCGCGACTGCTGCACCGCCTGGGCCCAAGACCGGATCGGTCGTTTGTTCAGGTGGATTGCGCCTCGCTGCCAAAGGATATAATCGAAGCCGAATTGTTTGGCCACGTGCGCGGCGCCTTCACCAGCGCCCACGCGTCCCGCGCTGGTTTGATCGAAGCCGCCGAAGACGGCACATTGTTTTTGGATGAAATCGGTGAATTGCCCCTGGCTTTGCAAGCCAAGCTGCTGAACGTCTTGGAACGGCGCCAGGTGCGGCGGGTGGGCAGTACTCGGGAAAGCCCGGTCCAGGCGCGGTTTATTGCCGCCACCAACCGGGATTTGGAGGCCATGGTTGCCCGCGACGAATTCCGTGACGATCTGTATTTCCGCCTGAATGTGTTGTCGGTTTCCATGCCGTCCTTGCGGGAATGCCGGGGCGATCTGGCCCTGTTGGCGCAACATTTTATGGCGATCACCGCCCGGTCATACGGGCGCGACGCCCCCGAGCTGGGGCCGGATGCGCTTGATATGATCGAACACTACGATTGGCCGGGGAACGTGCGGGAACTGCGCAATGTGATCGAACGGGCAGTACTGCTCACCCCGGGTGCGGTGGTGGCTGCGAAATCCCTGGCATTGTCTCAGTCCGCGTTTTCTCAAACCCAACCATCAATTCCCATCCGTGACCCTGGAAGCTCTATGGAGCGCGCCAGCACCCTCGACGATGCGGAACGCCAACTGATCGTCCAGGCGCTCCGTCAGGCCAAGGGCAATGCGTCGGAAGCGGCCCGGGCCTTGAGGGTCACACGCATGGCATTGCGCTACCGCATCGAAAAACATGGGCTCAGATCGGCGGATTTTCGCGTCGGATAGGCGCTCAATTAGGCTGGTTTTAAGTGTTTGATAGCAACCGTCCCGGCCCCCATGTGGTTCATATAAACCATCACAGCTCACGAGGTCGATCCTTTTTGGGCGCAGACAGACTTCTAACACACTGAAAAACAATGCTTTTATTCCCTGATCTTAGAGTTCTGGCCAAGGCACAGATATTGCTCTATGGCTGGGGTTAGGGCTTTCTCTATGGCGTCCATAGGCAATGCCAAGCATTGGAAAACTCAATGCAGGCAAGGGCTGAAGACAAGAAAAATGTGGGAGGGGATATGAAACATTCGCTGAAAATGATTTTGGTCGTGTTCGGCCTGTTTGTGTTCATCGGTCCGGCCTCGGCGGAGGGTAATTTGGCCTCGCGCCCGACGGGGTTGGAATTGACTCTGAATCCAGACTTGAGCATGTCCAACTACGAATACGAATTGGAAACCGGGAAGTATTACCGGTGGGATATCACCAGCAACGGCGGGGATGAATTCCTGCTGTTGGCCCCCGAACTGTGGCGCAATTCGTGGATCAACCAGGTCGCCATTGGTGAAATGGAAGTAAAGCCCATGGGTTTGTACGGCTTGGAATTCGATGACGAAGGCCAAATCAGAATTTGGTTCGTCCCCATTCGTCCCGGAAATTACGAATTTTACATCGACGGCCACAAAGAGCGCGGCATGGTCGGAACATTTATCGTCCGCTAAAGCGTAGGAATTAGGGTTCGTCATGCAGTCAAAAACAACAATTCCCCAGGTCGGCGACCAGGTCCTGTTTTCCGGTCGGCGGAAAGTCTTAAAGGGCATGGGCGCGGCGGTGGCCTTGGCGGCGTTGCCGATGGCGGCCACCCGTCCGGCGTCGGCGGCGGGTCGCGGCCTAGCGTTTGTCAGCAACGAAAAAGGCCATAAGGTCACGGTGCTGGACGTCAAAACCCTGGAAGTGGTCAAGCAGATCAAGACCTCTCGACGGCCCCGGGGCATGGTCTTCAATTTGTCAAAAACCTTGCTTTACGTGGCCTGCGGCGACGAAGACGTTGTCGACGTAATTGACGCCGAATTACTTGAGGTGGTGGACGCCATTCCCACTGGCCCCAGCCCCGAAGTGTTGGAAATCACCCCGGACGAACGCTTGATGTTTATCGCCAACGAAGAAGATTCCTCGTTGTGGATTATCGATCTGGCCGAAAAAGTTTTGCTGCATGAAGTCCCCACCGGCGCGGAGCCCGAAGGGGTGTACATCACCGATGACGGCAAGACGTTGTATTTGACGTCGGAAGTCGCCGACATGGTCCACCGCATCGACGTGGACCAAGGCATCATCACCGCCAACGTGATTGTCGGAACCCGCCCCAGGCGCATTCGCATGACTCCGGACAAAAAGGAATTGTGGGTGTCGGCCGAGCTGTCAGGCGAGATTTACATCATCGATGTTGAGACCTTCAAAGTCATCGACGTCATGAATTTCTTGCCACCTGGTTTCCGTCAGGTTGATGTGACCCCGGTGGGTCTGGTGCTTACCGCTGACGGCAAAACGGCATACGTCAGCCTAGGCCGGGCGAATCATGTGGCCTTTGTGGACGTGGCTACCCGAGAAGTCGAATTCTACGTGTTGGTTGGCTCGCGCGCCTGGAACGTCACACTTTCCGCTGATGAATCGACTTTGTTTGTGGCCAACGGCCTGTCGGACGATGTGTCCGTCGTAGACGTTGCGGCCAAGAAAGTGACCAAATCCATCCCCACAGGGCGCATCCCGTACCAAGTCCTGCTGGACGAATAGGGGCCTGGGGGAAAGCATGATCAACCGGGTGAAAGGTTTGGGAATGCGGGCTTTCTTGGTCGGGGCGATCTTGGCTCTTGCGGGCTTGGTCACAGCCTCTGTGGTGATGGCCCCCGGGCCAGCGGGAGCACAAGACGCTGAAATCGTGCCGCTGAAGATCGGCTATTTTGATATCGAAGACGACATTCGCTATATCCGCGCCTTTGTGTACGCACGCATACCGGCAGTGCCACGGTTTCGACCGATTCCCGGGGCCCAGCAAGGCATTTTAGACGCCCAATCCACGGGCATATTTTTGGGCCTGGATTTTGAATTGGTGCCGTTTCGCGGCGTTGATGCCGATGCGTTGATTGCCGAACTTTTCCGTCAGCGCGACGACGAAGGCATCAGTTTTTTTCTGGTGGATGCGGAAACTCACGTGATCGAAGCCTTGACCGAAGCCACCAAGGATTTGGACATTTTATTGTTCAACGTGAACAATTTTTCGGATTCATTGCGCATCGAAAATTGCGCGTCGCATCTGATGCATACGGCCCCCAGCTACAACATGCTGATGGACGCCCTAACCCAATATTTGATTTTCCAGGATTGGACCAGGTTGCTGGTGCTGAAAGGGCCGCTGGAAGATGACGCAGCGATGGTCACGGCACTGGAACGGTCTGCCAAACGCAACGGCGCATCCATCATTGATATTCGTGACTTCGTTCTCAGTAACGACCCACGGGAGCGCGAACAGAATAACATTCGTCTGATGACCTCTGGGCGCCGGGATTACGACGTAGTGTTTATCGCCGATACCGACGGCGAATTTGGCCGGTATGTGCCCTATCAATCTGTGCGGCCACGCCCGGTGGTTGGGACCACTGGTTTGGTGGCTGAATCCTGGCAGTGGACCTTTGAACGTCATGGCGCACCGCAATTGAATGGCAGGTTTTTCCGTTCTGCTGATCGCTTTATGACCGGGCCAGATTGGGCCGCGTGGGCCGCGGTCAAAGCCATCACCCAGGCGTCTATACGAGCGGAATCAAAGGAATTCGAGGCGATTAGCGCGGTCATCAGGAACGAAGAGCTAAAAATGGATACTTACAAGGGATTCCAGTCCGATTTCCGCCCGTGGAACAATCAGCTTCGTCAAAATCTGTTGGTCAGTGTTAACAATGCCGTGATTGCCCGCGCGCCCATCGATAAGTTCGAGCACGCGATCAACGATCTCGACACTCTGGGAATCGACGAACCCGAAAACAAATGCGTGTTTTAAGAGCCATTTGTTTTGGCCAAACGCGTAGACGACTGAGGTAAAGCGATGACAGTGCAAACAACAGCAGAACGTCCCTCCGATATCGCATCGGCAAATTCGATGCGCCCGCGCGCAGCCCTGCGAGCCGGGCCGGTGACGCATCTTGGGCTGGCGTTGGCTGCCATCACCCGCCGCGAAGTCGGAAAATTCATTCGCCAAAAGGGCCGTTGGGCCTCGGCGTTGGTACGGCCCTTGTTGTGGCTGATTGTGTTCGCGGCGGGATTTAGATCCTTGCTGGGGGTGTCCATCGTGCCCCCGTACGAGACCTATGTGACCTATCAGGAATACATTTTGCCCGGCCTGCTGGGGATCGTGTTGCTGTTCTATGGCATGCAATCCTCGCTTTCCATGGTCTATGACCGGGAAATGGGGATCATGCGGCTGTTGCTCACTGCGCCGCTGCCACGCTGGATTTTACTGCTGTTCAAGCTGCTGTCAGCCACCTTTCTGGCGGTGGTTCAGGCCTATATTTTCTTGTTGATCGTGTTTGGGGTCAGCTTTGTTATGCCCTATTTGGGGGTGCGTATTCCGGCCACGGGTTGGATTTATATATTGCCGCCGCTGATCGGTGGCGGGTTGATGCTGTCGGCCTTGGGGCTCTTGCTGTCGGTCTACATCCGCCAACTGGAAAATTTTGCCGGCACCATGAACTTTGTAATTTTCCCCATGTTCTTCATTTCCCCGGCCCTGTACCCGCTGTGGAAGCTGCGCGAACAGGGGGCGGAATACATTTATTGGATCGCCCAGATCAATCCATTTACCCACACGATCGAGCTGATCCGATTCGCCGCATACGGTAAATTTAATTTTTTGTCGTTCGGCATTGTGCTGGCATTCGCCCTGGTGTTTTTCATAATAGCAGCCATCGGCTATGACCCCCAGCGGGGCATGTTACGGCGCAAGGGAAAGCCCGGCGGGGGCTCTCCAAGCGGCTAGGATCTGCCCCAAATCTTGCGAATCGTTCGTAACTGCTGGGCGGTGGACTGGCGGCATTGGGGCGGTTCAACGTGGTTCGGTTCCTGCGCCGCAAACCCGAATGCGGAACGCCGGAAGGCCCAACCGCTGGCGGCTGCCACTTGTGCGAAGTTTCCTGTGAATTCCAGGCGATCGACCCCTCTGGCCGAATCGACGAATCTGAGTGTTTTTATTGCTTGGATTGCGAAGTGGAGTATTTTGACGACCAGAGGTATTCACCCCTAGCCGCGGAACGAAAGCGCAAGGAGCGGGGGATGCCCCCCAAGGGTACTCAAGCGCCATGGCGAAAGACTTTCCCATGTGGCTTGGTTCACAGCCGGCTGATTAGGTCGGCATAGTATTCGATGGCGGGGTAGGCCGGTAGGAATGGACAAATTGGAGAACACAATGGGCTCGAAAAAAACCAACCTGATGTCCCGCCGCAGGGCGATCACAATCTTCGGTGCCGCCGCTGGCTTGCCGCTGGCCGGTATTGCCAGTCAATCGGGCGCGGTGGCTGCGAATTTGTATACCTGGGAAGGTGCCGCACTTGGAGCCCAGGCCACCATGACCTTGGCCCACCCCAGCCGCGAAGGCGCTGAGCGCATCATCGATTTGGCCGTCGCCGAAGTGCGCAGATTGGAGGCCATTTTCAGCTTGCACCAAGAAGACAGCGAATTGGTGGCACTGAACCGTGACGGGCGGCTGTCTCGGCCCTCCATGGATATGCTGACCCTGATGACCGAAGCGGTGCGCTTTGGCAGCATTTCCGACGGTGCCTTCGACGTCAGCGTCCAGCCATTGTGGAAGCTGTATTTGGCCCATTTCCGCAACAACAAATCGGACGCCAAGGGCCCGGCCCAGGGCGAAATCGATGATGTGTTGAAATTAGTGGATTACCGCCGCATCGACGTGAACCCCTTGTTCATCAACCTGGACAAAAAGGGCATGGAAGTGACCCTAAACGGCATCGCCCAGGGCTATATCACGGACAAGGTTTCCGAACTTCTGCGCGCCAATGGCATCGGCAATGTGTTGGTATCGTTGGGCGAAACTCGGGCGTTGGATACCCATCCAAATGGTCGCCCATGGCTGGTAGCCTTGAAAGATCCCGCCAACCCTAACCGCACCGATCGCACAATCGATCTGACCGATATGTCGGTGGCAACATCAGGCGGATACGGCACCGAATTCGATACGGCGGGCCGCTTCCACCATCTTTTCAACCCCGTCATGGGGACCAGCGCGCTTCAGCATCTTGGTGTGTCGGTGATCACCCCCAGGGCTACGGTGGCGGACGCTTTGTCCACCGCCATTTACGTGTCACCCACGGATCGTGCCGACGCCATTGCCCGGAAGGCCGGGAATGTAACGGCGTTGTTGACGTTGGCCGATGGGCGCGAGCGGGTGATCCGCGCATAGCTTTTTGTCCAATGTCTGGATGTGTCCACAAACGTAGCGGCTGGACGGCGAACAGGTCAAAAATGCTTTGGGGGCTGAAATTGGCGATGGCCAGGGCTTGGACGCCCAGCTGTTGCTTGATCTAGAAGGCCTGCAAATTGGCGCTTTCTTCGGCTAGACCCGCGTCCACCAGATTGCCCAAACGGTCCGTATTCACGGAACGAAAGCCCCCCATCCATACACGACCGCGGGGGAGCTGGCGCATCATCGCCTGACACAACAGATTTCACGCTGCCATGTGCGTTTGGTGGTGGAAGAAACCGACCCCCAAGGAGATTTGATCTGTTACGTGCGCCTGGCCCAACGTAAGGCTGCCTGACGGTCCGGCCTTACACCCCGGAAAACTAGGCGCTGCAGCCTGACTTCGGCGCGACAACTCCCAGGTGGTCAACCACGTGCAGGCTGCCGTCCTCGGTCTTCGCAATATACATTTGCATGGCGGTGTGATGGTCTTCGGCCATGATCGAGGCGCGGCCGGTGGCAACGTCAAACACCAATCCTTCCATCCCATCCACTGCGGCTTCACGGGTCAATTCTCCGGAGGCCTTAAGACCCAATTTCAACGCCATCAAGGCGTTGTAGTGGGCAAACACATAGTGCGAAATTCCAACGTCTGGCCCGTGCATGGCCCGAACCCGCCCGACAAAATCGGCGACCCCGGGGTCGTTGTCGGAGGCCACAAACGGCACACCGGTGATCATGTTTTCGCCCTTGCCGGCGCCAAAAGCCCCCAAATAGGTCTCTGAAAATCCCAAAAACGCCACGGTGACTTGATCCAACAATCCGAATTCATCGGCTTGTTTGATAAAGGTAACGCCGTCGGCTCCGGGCAGGGCGAATAGCAAAATTTCCGGGCCTTCATCGGAGATTTTACGAATGACCGACGTGAAATCCTTTTCCCCTGCGGGGGCGTATTCCTCCCCCAATACCGTGCCCTTGGTGGCGGCAATGACGCCCCGGGCGGCGCGGAACATGTTGCGCGGCCACACGTAATTCATCCCGAACATGTAAAAACTGTCGCCGTATCCCTGGGCAGCAAGCCAGGGAATTAGCGGCGCCGTGTCTTGGTTGGGGACGGTATTGAAGAAAAACAAATAGCGCCCACAGCCGCCGCCGGAGTCGTCCGCCCCTTCGTAATTGGTGGCGTACAGCAATGGCGTTTTCAGACCCTCCATGACCGGGACCATGGCGTTGCGGGCCGACGACGTAATGGGGCCAACCACCGCCATCACCTCTTCGCGCTGGATCAACTCCCGGGCGCGCTCGGCAGCGGTTTTGGGGTCGGTTTTCATGTCCCGGTACAGGATTTCCACATCACGTCCCAGAATGCCGCCCGATGCGTTGATCTCGGCAGCGGCGAGATCCAGCCCCAAGCGCGCCTGCTGGCCGAACAATTCGAGGCCGCCGGAGAACGGCAGCGCCGCGCCTACTTTGACGGTGGCCCCCTGGGCGATGGCGGGGAATCCCAATGGCGAAACGGCAGCCGCAAGGGTAGTTGCTCCGGCAGTTGCCAGAAACTTCCTACGTTGTAGGCGCAGCATTTTAGGGTACCGTGATCAAAGCATGCGGCAGGCCGACCGCACGAAGCCGTCCGACCACTATAGCCTGGGCCAATCGTCCCGCGCTACCCATCGTTAACCACAAACCCGAAAGACGATGCCTTTTCTTTCTCTGCAAAACGTCCACAAGGATTTTGGCGGCGTGGCAGCGGTCGATGGTGTCAATTTGGACCTGGCCGTTGGCGAGCTGCGCGCCTTGGTGGGGCCTAATGGCTGCGGAAAATCGACCCTGTTCAATTTGATTACTGGATCCCTGCGAGCGACGGTTGGGCGGATCACTTTGGACGGCACAGATCTGGGCGGCCAGCCACCCCATCGGATTGCCCGCCTGGGCGTTGGCCGCAAATTCCAAGTCCCCAGTGTATTCGGTGATCTTACTGTGGCCGAAAATTTGGATCTGGCAGGGGCTGCCGGGGATCGCTGGGGATCCGGGACGCAGTCAAAAACCAATTTGGCCGACCGGGTGCATTTGGCGGACCAATCAGACGACCTGGCCAGCGCGCTATCCCATGGCCAGCGTCAGTGGCTGGAAATCGGCATGGTTTTGGCGACCCGCCCCCGACTGATGCTGCTGGATGAGCCCACCGCAGGGATGACGGCGTTTGAGACAGCGGCAACCGTCGACTTGATTCGCAGCATGGCGGGGCAAAACGGCGCCACAATATTGGTCATCGAACACGACACCGGATTTTTGGAACGGCTGAACTGCCAGGTCACCGTTATGGCCAAGGGCAAAATACTGCGGTCCGGCACCTACAAAGAAATCCACGACGACCTCCATGTACGCGCCCTGTATTTCGGCAACAGCCCCGATGCTTGAATTCAACAACATCCAGGCGGGGTATGGCCAGCTGCCGGTGCTGCGCGGCGTCAGCTTGGCCATTGAAAAGGGCACCGTCCTGGCACTGATGGGCCGCAACGGCATGGGTAAGACGACGTTGTGCAAAGCCTGTAATGGGTTGCTGGAGACCACGGCGGGGTCCATGCGTGTGGATGGCGAGGATGTCACCGGCATGCCGGCGTTCAAGATTGCGCGCCGAGGCCTTGCCACGGTCCCCCAAGGCCGGGACGTGTTCGAAGATTTCACCGTCGACGAAAACTTGTGCCTTGGTGGCCCAGTTCCCGGGGCCATCTATGACTGGTTCCCGGCCCTGGCCCCTCTGCGCCACCGCATGGCGGGCACCCTCTCAGGCGGCGAGCAGCAAATGGTGGCCATTGGTCGGGCGTTGGCGCGCAAGCCAAAGGTGTTGTTGTTGGATGAGCCATCGGAAGGCCTGCAGCCATCGGTGATCCACGAAATGGGTGTGGTGTTACGGCGGGTGGTGGACGACGTGGGCCTGACGATCCTGCTGGTGGAACAGCATATTGAATTGGTCCAAGCCCTGGCCGGGTCCGTGGCGTTTTTGGCGAATGGTGTCATTGCTGAACAAGTCCCCGTCGCCGTCCTAAGCGACACCTTGAACGATGCCGAAGGCCCGGTGCATCGGCACCTGTGCATTTGATCGGCGCCACGATGATCGAAGCGCTCCCCATATTTCTAGACGCACTTTCATTTGTGCTGATCCTGGTGCTGGTGGCATCGGGGTTGGTGATTGTGTTCGGCATGATGGGAATCATCAATCTTGCCCACGGGGAATTGTTTCTGTTGGGGGCATACACCGTGGTGGTGGCCCAGGGGCTCGGCGCGCCGTTTTGGTTGGCAGCCGCACTGGCGCCCCTTGTTGTTGGGCTGGCGGGTCTGGCCATTGAGCTCTTGTTGGTACGGTTCGTGGTTCACCGACCGCTGGATACCATCCTGGCCACCTGGGGATTGTCCATCGCCATCAAACAAATTGTGGTGCTGGCGTTCGGCCCGGGATCCCACAGCGTCGCGGTTCCAATCGATGGGGCCATTAGTGTGGGCGGGTTCACCTATCCCGCCTATCGCATCGTGCTGATGGTGGTAGCGACAGCGGTGATCGCCGGGGCCGGGTACGTGTTGGTGCGCACCCGTATGGGATTGCTGGCCAGGGCCGTCATTGCCCGCCCCGATACCTCTGCCAATTTGGGCATCAATACCGGGCGGGTGACACAGGTCAGCTTTGCCGTTGGCGCAGGCTTGGCCGGATTAGCGGGGGCCCTGGTCGCACCCCTAATCAGTGTCGACCCTCAGATGGGATTGGGATTTCTGGTCCCGGCGTTTCTGGCGATCTTGGTGGGCGGTGCCGGCTCCATGACCGGCTTGGTGGCAGGTGGCAGCCTGGTGGGAGGCCTGGATAGTTTGCTGGGTGGTTGGGTCTCGCCGGTGTTGGCGCAAATCACCGTATTCGTGCTGGCAATCCTGGTCATTCGCTTGCGCCCCGGTGGGTTATTTCCGGGTCGGGGGCGGCGGCCATGAACCGTCTGACCCCATCCTTTTCTGCGGCGACAGCGGCTGTGGTGTTTGTCGCTCTGGCATTGGTGCCGGTTCTCGACAGTGGATATTGGACCGGCCAAGCCACCCGCTATGTGCTGTTCGGCATGTTTGCCATGTCATTGTCTTTACTGTGGGGTCGGGCCGGCTTGCTTGCCTTTGGCCACGCGGTATTTTTCGGCATTGGTGGCTATGGTATGGCATCCCTGACCATGGGGCTTTTCGGTGATGGCACGGTGTGGGCGCTGTTGGCCCGCCCGTGGGTCGCCTTGCCGGTATCGGTGGCCGGGGCCGGATTGGCCGCCGCCGCCCTGGGCTGGTTTTTGTTTTTGGGCCGGGGCGTATCCGGGGCCTACTTGGCGATCATTACCCTGTCTGTGGCGGTGATAGTCGAACAAGCCGTGCGCGGGGTGTACGCCTTGGGCGGCGACAATGGCTTGGTGGGAGTGCCCGCTCTGGGGGCTTGGGCCGCCAATCCCTTTGATCCGGTACCCATGTTCTACGCCGTGCTGGTAACTGCCGTCGTGGTCTATGTGGGCCTGGATCTCCTGTTGCGGTCGCGTGTTGGTGCACTGCTGACCGCGGTCAGCACCAACCCGGATCGCCTTGGGCATTTTGGCTATTCTGTCTTTGCCGTGCGGCTGGGGGCGTTTGTGCTGGGGGCTGCCATCGCCGGGCTGGCCGGGGCAATGTTTGTTGCCACCGATGGCTTCGCTTCCCCCAGCCTGATCGGCTTCGGCCTGTCCGCTGAGGTGCTGATTTGGGTCGCTCTGGGCGGTCGCAGCATCGTGCTGGCGGCGTTTCTGGGGGCCGTTGCCGTGCGCCTGGCGGAGGCATTTCTGTCGGGCTTGTTGGGGGATTTTTGGCTGTTGGCCCTGGGGCTGGTTTTTATGGGGTCGGTGGTTTTGTTGCCCCAGGGGCTGATCGCGACGCCGATGCTGTGGCTAAACAACCGATTGGGTCAGGGCAGCAAATCGAAAAGTCGTGCCGCCCCCGGCCCGGCCAACGAAGGCATGGTGTGACCGGCACCCGGCACAATTTCTATGAACACATCAGCGCCCAGGGCAGTCAGGCCATCGTTGGTACGGATCATTTGGGCGACCCATGGGGTGTAGGTTTCCCCCGCGAACATGTTGATTTTCATGTGGCCGATCGGGGCAAGATCATCGTCCCTAGGGAATCCCGGCATGACCGTGATGGATAAAAACAATTCGGGATGATCCAGCGCCGCGGTGAACGAACTGATGCTGCCGTTGCTGACCCCCCCCCCACATGGAATTGGTTGCCCGCGACCGGATAGCGATCCAACAGCGCCCGGGCAAACGGGCCGATCAAGTCTCGGCTGCCATCAAAAAATAATCCGCTGATGGGGGCGGTGGGACTGAATACCAAAAATCCCCGACGCTTGGCCTCGGATTTCCATCATCCCAAACTTGAATTCACCATGGCCTTGTTTTGGCCCCCTGGCGGGTAACGCCAAAACAGCGGGCCATTCGCGATCTTTGGAATAGCCATCGGGCAGCACAACGGCGAATTCCAAGGTGACACCGCCGGGCAGCGTCATGGATGTGTATTCGGCGCTGATCGATGCCATTGGGGTCAAGGCCGCCATGAAAATTACCTGTGCGAGAAATCGGTTGAACCGGGTCATCTTTTTCATCCTCTTCGTGTGGCGCATCGTGGCAGGGGAAGTCCAATAAACCACCCGTGTTCCTATGGTATTGTTCCAACATGTTGATGCGAATTGCCTTTGTGGCGGTGATACTCGCAGCTCTGATTTCCGCGCCGGCGGTGGCCCAGGCGCCTGCAGACGGGCTGGCCGCCTATCAAGCGCTGGCGAATGGGGATTGGGACCTGGCGGTGTTTTATTCCACCCGCGCCATCGAGGCTGGCAACTTAGCCCCGGGGGACTTGGCCGCCGTTCTGGCCTATCGGGCGGATGCCCTGCGTAAAAAAGGAGACTTCGCAGCGGCGGTTGATGATTACGATGCAGGGCTCGCCATTGGCTACCCCCAAGCGTTTCGGGTGCGCGTTCTCAACAATCGCGGCATCGCGTTTTATGCCATCGGCGTTTTCGATTTGGCGATCGAGGATTACACCGAAGCCCTGCAGCTGGATCCCACGTTCGCTGCTGCCTTGGATAATCGCGGAACCGCCTGGATCGCCATGGGATTGTATGAACAAGGAATCATCGACTACACGGCGGTCATTGCCTTGGCTCCTGGAAACACCGTTGCCTACACAAATCGTGGCCGCACGTTTTTGGAAATGCGGTTCTGGCAAGAAGCTATCGATGACTTCACCATGGCCATGAACTTGGGTGCGAGAGGGGCATTGCCGTTTTTCAATCGGGCCATGGCATTCGAAGGTTTAGGGGATCGCGAAAAGGCTCTGGAAGATTTGGTGATCGCCGTTGCCAAGGAGCCTAACGAAGTGACCTACCAGGAAAAATTCCGGGAATACGGTTTGACCCCTTAATATGGGGTGCCGTTTTGTAGCTGCGTAATTTTTTGAAGCGTAGTTGGGGAGGCCATGGAATGAAGATCAGGCCGGACATGATCCTGCGCGGGGTTTTTGCTGTGGCATTGGCAGCGACCCCTGTGGCTGCCGCGGGGATTGGTGACGAACGGGCGTTGCTGTTCCATGTGGACCAGGATCAGGCCGGGATGGGCGTCATTGACCTTCCCACGCTGATCGACGCTGGCCGCCGATTGTTCTCTATCCGCTTTACCAATTTGGACGGTGGCGGTAGACCGACGGCGACCGGCGATGGTCAACCGACACGGCGGGCGCCGGGGGGCGAACCATTTTTGCAAACCACCGGTCCAGACTCCTTGTCATGCGCCGCTTGCCACAACCAACCAGAACCCGGCGGCGGCGGCGACTTTGTTGTCAACGCATTCTCGATGGCGCAGAGTTTGGGAGCCGATACGCATACCTTTTCGCCAGAATTCAGTAACGAGCGTGGCACCACGGGCATGCACGGATCAGGCCTGATCGAATTGTTGGCGCAGGAAATGACCAACGAAATGCTGGCGATCAGGGCTGCCGCGATTGCCGAGGCGGCGAACACCGGTGGCCCGGTGTACATGGAGCTGCTGACCAAGGGTGTGTCCTTTGGCGCGGTCACGGCACAGGCCAACGGTGATGTGAATACCGATGAAGTGGAAGGTGTGGGCATCGATTTGGTGGTCCGCCCCTGGTCGCAAAAAGGCGTTGTGATCTCTCTGCGCGAATTCACTGTCAGTTCCATGAACCATCACCACGGTATGCAGGCGGTTGAACGGTATGGGATGGCCCGGACAGGCACCCGTGATTTTGATCAAGATTTCGTGGTGGACGAGCTGACCGCCGGGGACATGACGGCTGTCGTGCTGTTCCAAGCATCGTTGGCACCGCCGTCGCAGATCATTCCCGATGATCCGGAATTCGCCGCCGCCGTCGCCCGTGGCGGCGAAGTGTTCGAAGACATTGGCTGTGACACCTGCCACCGCACGGAAATGGTTCTGGACAGCTTGATGTTTGTGGAACCAGGGCCCATCGCCGGTCTGGGAACCCTGTCCACAGCCATGGTCGAAAATCCGGTGAATGCCGATTTGGGAGAGTTGGCGTGGGCCGCGGATTTGGAGCGCACATCGGACGGCGGCTTCATTGTGCGGCCGTTCACTGATTTAAAGCGCCACGTGATTTCTGACGAAGAGACCCCGTTCTTTGGCAACGAACAAGTGGCCCAGGGTTTTCGACTGCAGCCCCTACCTGGCCCCACCGCCGCGCGCACGGCGGCTCGCGGCGGCGGATTTTCGATCAGCAACGTACCGAAAAATGCGTTCCTGACCCGCCGCTTGTGGGGGGCTGGAAATTCTGGGCCGTATGGCCACCGGGCCAATTTGTCGACTCTCAACGAGGCGATATTGATGCACGGCGGCGAAGCCCGGGATCAACGTTTGGCGTACCAGGCACTTGGCTCCTATAACCGGGCGGCGGTGATAGAATTTTTACGCAGCTGGCGCATTGGCCCTCCGTTAGATCCGGTCGCCACCATGGATGATCCCAGAAACGACCCGGTGACCCAGCAGCTGATTGGGTTCTGGAAGGCGCGGGCAAACTAGGTCGCAGCTCTCCATGATCCAAGCACCCTTTGTAGACGTCGCCACCTTGGCTGGTTGGCGCGACACCCAGCCGACCCTGACGGTCATCGATGCCCGGGCGGAACGGATATTTTTGCGCGGCCATATTCCTGGCGCGGTATTTTTGGATGCGCGCAATCTAAATGCCAATGTCGATGTTGCCCGGCTGCTGGTGACCCCCGACGCCCTTGCCGCCATCCTCCAAGACTTGGGCGTTGGTGCTGGGCCGGTTGTGGTTTACGGCGCCCGAGGCGGCAGCGATGGTGCCCATGTCTGGTGGACCTTGGATGCTACGGGGGTGAAAGACACTTGGCTGCTGGATGGCGGGATCGAAGCCTGGATCGCAGCAGGATTGCCGGTTTCCGAAGATCCGCAATCGTTGACGCCCGCGGACACCAGATTGGAGATGTCGCCGGATTCCGGCGCCTGGATCGAATTCGCGGAAATTCTGGACCGCCTGGGAGATGACGATTTGTTGATGATCGACACGCGGGCGCCGGAGGAGTTTATGGGTGAAGATCTGTTGACCGAGCGTGGCGGACATATCCCCGGAGCCACTTTGTTACCCTGGGACTCTCTGCTCACAGGCGATCCGCTGGTTTTAAAGCCCAAGGAAGAACTCGAAGAAAAGCTGGCGGGAGCTATGAAAGTGGCCGAAGTCGCTACATACTGCCAAAGCGGCGTGCGTGCAGCGCACACATATGCGGTGCTCAAAATGTTGGGACACCCGCGCCCACGGCTGTATCTTGGATCGTGGGAAGAATGGGGCAATGATGCCAACGTCCCCATAAGCCAATAAATAAAAGACCAACGAACAGAAACGAAAGCATCAGGGCGGAGAATTGACCATGATTACAACAAGGCGTTCCTTTGTAAAATTAGCTGGGCTTGGGACGGGAGCTACAATGATAGCCCCGTATCATCAGGCGCTGGCTGCTGCCGGTCGCATGGTTGTGATTTCCAATGGCGGCGATCCCGATGTGGGAATCGGCGCCTCCATGACCCTCATCGATCCAGAAACTCTGGATGTTTTGGCCACATTATCGGCGCCTGGGTCTTTGACATTCCCTGCCGCCCGGTGGGATTACACCCGGGATATCATCTGGGGCGGAACCCGCGAAAAAGTTGTGGGCTACAGCCTAACAACGGGTGAGGAAGTCGCAACGGTCGCAACAGAGTCGAGCCAGAATTACACCGAGCTAACGCCGGATGGCCGTTTCTTGATCAACGCCGCCCGGTTCACCGACAAGCTCCATAAAATTGATGCCCGTCCGGATATCCCGAACATGTCCCGCATCGTCGAAATAGTGGACCATTACGACGGCTCCAACCCCTGCGACATGACTATGTTGGCGGACGGCAAATACGCGTTCACACCGGATCGCTTGGGCGGCACGGTCAGCGTGTTCAGCATTGACCCGTTCGAGCGTGTGGCGAGCTTGCCGCTGGAACAGTTGGGCGACGATCCCTTGGAGCCCTTTATGGCCACGGTGTCGCCGCGCGGCGACATCTTGCTGGTGGAAAATGCGCGGGGCGATGGCAGCGAATCCGTCATCGATGTTTCTAATCCCCTTGCCCCAGTGGAAATCGCCCGGTTCGCCCAATCGGACGGCCTGGGCGTCAACCCCCTGACCAGTGAAATCAGCCCCGATGGTCGTTGGGGTGTGGTGATGTGCCGGCGCGCCAATGCCTTGTCCATTATCGACATGGACCAAGTGGCAATCACCGGCAGCGTGGCGCTGGAAGACGAAAGCGCGCCCCTGGGTGGAACCTTTATTCCCACGGGCGAGCGGTTGTTCGTGCCCTTGCCGGGTCGTGACGCCGTGGCCGTGGTGTCGGTCCCAGGTTTCGAGGTTGAAGCAATGATCCCTGTGGGCCCGCGGCCTTTGAGTGCGGCGTATGTGGAAGCCGATGTGCCAGAACGCCAGGGGATGAGCATCCCCATGGGTGCGGCATTCGAGCATGGCCGTGTGTTTGATCCGAATTGCCCGGATCGCTGCTGCGGGGTTGTCTAGGCAGGGCTTTGTGGGACACTGTTTCCAGGTGCCCGGGTGAACGGGCAGTCGCAGAAATTGGTGGGCTTGGTTATGGCGGTGGCTGTGGTGGCCGCCGCCGCTTCGGGCCTATGGCGGTTGAATAGACCGTTCCCTGAGTATGACCAATGGTTTGCCGCCCAAGTGCCCCAGGGCGCCGTGGTCATCGATGCGCGCGGATCACTCAGCTATTCCCGGGGCCATATCCCTGGCGCTCCTAGGCTGTGGAGCCGGGATTTTCTTTCCTATTCCGCCGCCTTGCCCGGTGTTCTGAAAACCCCAGACGAAATTTCTGCAATCCTTGGTGCAATCGGTTTAGCGCCCGGACGCGCGGTAGTGGTTTATGACCAGGGCACCGGTGCCGACGCACCTCTGGTGGCCATGGTGCTCACGGCCCTTGGGGTTTCCGCCAAGGTTTTAGCCGGCGGCTTCGATGCATGGGTGGCCGCTGGTGGGGTTCCCAGCACAGGACAGGTGGCCCCGGCATTGGCGGTATCGCCCGGGGAATGGGCGACAGATCAGACGTTGTTGGTTTCGGCGGAGGCCATTCAAGGGGCTCAATCCAATGATGAAATTTTACTGGCCGATGCCCGGGGTGGGATCGACTTTGCCATCGGCCATTTGGAAATGGCGGTGAGCGTTTCCGCGACCCAAATGGCCCCGGATGGGGGCTTGCCCAGATGGTCCGAAGCCGCGTGGGTAGTGGATCCGGTGGGTGTCGGGCCCGAAACACTGGTCATGGTGTACGGCACTGATCTGGCGGAGGCGGCGCGCACATGGCTGTCCCTTCGCGCCTATGGCATCGAAAACGTTCAGGTTTTCGCGGGCCCATTCCAAGTCTTGGCCGCCGCCGGGTTGGCCATGGAGGATCCGGTGGCAGGGGCCCCGGTGGTCCGTGCATCCAGCGTTTGTTTTGGTGCCCCCGTGGCGCCGCAGTAGACAGTAGGTACCATGGGCGGATTTGAACTCATCTCTGGATTAGCTGTTGGTCTAGCCTTTGGCTATGCGCTCCAACGGGGGCGTTTTTGCGTCAACACAGGATTCCGCGACATTCTGATGGTCAAGGATTCCACGATGTTTCGCGCATGGGCCCTGGCGGTCATCGTCCAGATGGCCGGGGTCACGGTTTTGTCGGGCCTGGATTTTATGCCCATCACCGTGCCACCGTTTTGGTGGGCGGCCAATATCGCTGGAGGCCTGATGTTTGGCGTTGGTATGGTGTTGGCCGGGGGGTGTTCCAGCGGCACGTGTTATCGCGTCGGTGAAGGCATGGCCGGGTCGTTGTTGGCGTTGGTGGGGTTTGGTCTGGGGATATTGCTGGCCGACCGCGGCGCCTTGCAACCGCTACAAGACGTGCTGCGATCCGACATTGTTTTTGTTGGCGGCGAACAGGCCACCCTGGCCAATGTCATCGGCATTAATCCCATGTGGGTAGGGCTGGCAATTCCGCTGGCCGTTGGGGTTTGGCTGTGGCGTGGCGGGTCAGGCAATCGCCAGTACGCCAGCGGCGGCTGGGCCTGGCATATGTCGGGGTTCGCCCTGGGGGCAATCGGCATCGCCGCGTGGCTTAGCTCATCGTCAGTTGGTCGAGAATTTGGCCTGTCCATGACCGGCCCCATTCGCACCTGGTTCGTGCTGGCGTTGTCGGGTGAAAATTACTTGGATTGGGGCAGCGTCATGATCGCCGGACTAATCGTCGGGTCGTTTGTTGCCGCATGGGTCCACCAAGAATTGCGCTGGCGGGTGCCTCGGGGGTCGCGCATGCTTCAGGCGGGTGGCGGCGGGATCGTCATGGGAGTGGGGGCGCAGATCGCCGGTGGCTGCAACATCGGTCACAGCATGACCGGCATGTCGGCGCTGTCGTTGGGCAGCGCCGTGACCACCATCGGAATTTTGTTGGGGGCCTGGGTGATGGCCTATATTCTGTTTATCCGGTCGATGGCCGCCCAATCTGCGTGAAGGAATTGATCGCTCATGGCCGATACACAACTCGATATGCGCGGGGAAATTTGCCCGTACCCTTTGGTGGAATCCAAAAATGCCGTGGAGAAATTAGAGCCCGGTACCACCATCGAAGTGCTGATCGACTATCCGTTGGCGTTGGATAACGTCACCCGTTGGGCCCAAAGTGCGGGGCACGAAGTGGTCGAGACTCGTGACCTGGGTCCGTCCGAATGGGCACTAGTCTTGCGGAGGAAGAAAACCTAAAAGAATCTTTGAAAGTGAAAAAAGCGCCGACTAGAGCCGCTTGTTAAAATCTCGCGGCGGGGAGATCACCCAAATTTCCCGGGCGGCCAAATTCCCACCAATTGATGGGCTGGCGTTGCGCCAATGCTGCTAAGGGGTTGTCAGAATTATTGACCCGTTCCAGCAAATCAACCATTACCTCCCGCGCGGTTGCCAAAACCTCAGCGCGCATCATGTCCGTGGTCAGGCGCTGGTCATAAAGCGTGCGGATCAGGATCAAATCGTTGACGGTGTAGACCTCGGGCGAATTGCCGTTTCCCAGCGCCGAATAAAAGGTGCGTTGGGGGTGCCCAGAAAACCCCACCGTGTGCATAATTTCGTGAGCTAGACATTCCGCCACCCTGTCGGCGCGTAGGTCGTTTGGGATTACAACGAACGCTGTCTGAATTTCACCAAACATGTTGGCGTTGGTGTTTGAAAAACACTGGACCTGCTCCGGCCGCTGAAAACTGCGGGCGGCCTGGGATGCGTACCAATCCCGCTCGGAAAAAAAGATTTGGGTGGTGGCCGCAGAATCAGCCTCTGGGACCAAGAATTCCAGACCCGTCAACGCCGCCAATTGGGATAACAGGACCCGCAACTTGGTTCTGTATTTCTCGCCGCCATCGCCAATGATCACAGCAGAAATCGGCTTTGCCCAACGTTTGATGGTCCCCCAATCTTCGAATTGCTCGTCTTCGGGGAAGGCCATGCGTTCAAAATTGCGCACCAAGTTATCGATGTTCGTGGGGTGCCCGGGGGCCTGAGAAAGTGCTGGTTCAGGCCGCAGAGGTGCGGCGAAGGCCAACGCCACGATCACCGCGATCGCTGATGCCCAGCGCCGAGAAATTCCAGGATTACGCAAAAATGCCATATCCCAACAAGTGTACACGAATTGCCCTAAACCTCAGGCAAATCCCCGTTACCGCCTCCGCCACGTCAACTATTGCGCCAACGCGGCCAAAACGTCGTCTGCGTCCTCCACTTGATCAAGCAGTTCGGCGATGATGGACCTGGCGTTTTCCACCATTGTGGTGCGCGACATATCCCAATCCAATCGGTTGTCATACAGCGCCCGGATCAAGATGTGATCGTTGATTGACAGGGTTTTATAGGACGGCTCGTTGCTCAATGCCGATGGAAACAACAAGGATGGGTGGCCCTGGAACCCCAGCGCGTGCATCAATTCATGAGCCATGCACTTCGTCGTGGCGGCGGCGTCCAAATCATCGGGGATCAATATGCGTGCCCCGGCAATCGATCCCGGTTTGCCGCCGGCTGTTGTGGTCACGCATTGCACATTTTTGGGGCGAGAAATCTGAAGGGCGGATCGATCGAAATCTTTCCGTGACATAATAATGGTCAAGTTCGCCCGCGAGGGTGGACTAATCAGAAATCGCACACGTGTCAGAACCTCAAATTTCTCCAGCAGTGCGGAGATCTCTTCCAGCGAAGCTTCCGACACATTGCCCGTTACGGCGACACGCACAGGCTGACCCCACCGGATCAGTCGATTGGCCACCCCTGGCTCTGCCTGATTGTCGTACACCATTGCGGCAAAATTTTCGGTCAAGCGATCCAAGCTGGCCGGCATCTCTCGCTGGGCTTCGTACTCCACGATCAACGCCAGAGCCAAAATCATCGCCACAATGACGATCAATGAAATCAGCCGCCGCAAGGAAAGCCGGGGGTCTCCGTCGGACAAATTTTCGGCAAATTCCGGGTCGAACTCCGGGTCACCTAATTCTGGTTCAAACTCTGTGTGGATCATTGGGGGTCCAGTGGAAACGGCTCTTGATTGGGAGTCTTAAGCCCCCGACCCTGATCCCAATCAACGCCAATTGAAAGTCTGGTGTCAGGTGTCCGCTGCAAAGGGGCTGTTTTGCCAAATAATCTCACCCATGCGTGGAATCAAGGCCTCAGAATCCTGGGCTTCAAGGGCCCAACCGATTCCATCTCGAATAGCGTCAAACTGTGCATGGCCACCACCATCATCATGGTCGCTGCCTCCACATCCCATTCAACATCGCGGGCGTTGGCCATTTGCCCCAATCATCAGACTGATGGCATCGAAAAATTTTCTCTCGGTGCTGGTCGGATCGCGGACACCGCGCACCTCGCGCCGCGATTCGGGGTGGCCGGCCATCCCCAGATAGGCCGGGGCGAATATCCGCTTCCCGAATTTCGTGCACTAGTTCCTGATTTTTTGCCCAGACAGCGTCCTTTGATGTCGCCTCACGAAAAATGTTTCCAATTTGTCTTTCTTCAAGCTTGGTCCGCTCATCGACAATCTCCCCATTGTTAGCCTGATCTGCCAAAACCGAAATCAAGTTTTCGAACGTTGCCTGGGTGATTTTTGAGGAAAACGATACGTATGCGGTCATTAGGCTTGGCCTTTCCTGCCTTAACCTAACAAACGGGATGTTTGAATTTCCAAACGCCATTTGGTTAGACGGCCGCTGACCAAGCACGGCGATGGGATCTTAGCAAAACAAATGTCGAAGTCGGTATGTGGGCGAACTGCCATTGGCCGATCACTCGACAAGTTGGGTGTTGGTGAGCCGAGGATGGAACGAGTAGCATAGCCGCCGTCCGCCGTGCCCACCGCTCAAGCCCTTGACTTTCCGTCGCACAAAGGCCACTTGAACACTACGAATTCTCGTGATCGCGCAATTCGCTCCTGATTTTCGGGCGCAATTGTCCCGAGTTCTCATTCATTCATAAATTCGTCGATCCCAAGCGCGAGCGGACGATGATAATTGGCTCGGGCCTGTGGCGCGCTTGTGCGCGTCCGTTCGGGCAGCAAGGAACACGTATTTTGAACGCGACTGTTATTTTGAAGAACACCCCCAACACATTGGACACGTTTGCCGACCTCGGTTTGTCGGTTCGGCTCCTCCGGGCTCTGGAAGACGCCAAGTACAAAACCCCAACCCCCATTCAGGCCAAAGCCATCCCGCTGTTGCTGGATGGCCGGGATCTGTTGGGGGTCGCCCAAACGGGCACCGGCAAGACCGCTGCCTTTGTGCTGCCGTTGCTGCATCACTTGGAAGAATTGGGCCGACGACCTGGCCGTGGCCAAGTGAACGCGCTGATCTTGGCACCCACCCGGGAACTGGCGATCCAGATTGCCGACAGCATCAAGACCTATGGACGGCACTTGCGGGTGACCCAGGCGGTGGTCATGGGCGGCGTCGGCCAACGGCCCCAGGTCAACGCCATTCGCCGTGGCGTGGATATTCTGGTGGCCACGCCGGGCAGACTTTTGGACCTGATCAATCAAGGTCACTTGGATCTGTCCAAAACCGAATATCTGACATTGGACGAAGCCGACCGCATGCTCGACATGGGCTTCATCCGCGACGTGCGAAAAATTATCGCCAAGCTTTCTCAGCAACGGCAGACGCTAATGTTCTCGGCCACCATGCCCCGGGAAGTGGCCAAATTGGCCAAGGACATCTTGTTCGAGCCAGAACAGGTCAAAATCGTCGCCAAAACCGTCGCCGTCGATCGCATCGACCAACGGGTCCATCATCTTGAAACCGGCGCCAAAAAGGCCCGGTTGATCGAACTGTTGGCTGCCCCCGAATTTGAACGGGTCCTTATCTTCACCCGCACCAAACACGGCGCTGACAAGGTTGTGAAGTTTTTGGACCGTAGTGGGATCAGCGCCGAAGCCATTCATGGCAACAAATCCCAGGGCGCGCGACAACGGGCGTTGGGAAATTTCCGCATGGGCCGGTGTCGGGTTCTGGTTGCCACCGATTTGGCGTCCCGAGGTATCGATGTTGACGATGTCACCCACGTGATCAATTACGAATTGCCCAACGTTCCCGAAAGCTACGTACACCGCATTGGTCGTACCGCCCGGGCAGGTGCCGAAGGCATCGCGATTTCATTTTGCGATGGCTCGGACCAGCCTCATTTGCGGCAGATCGAACGGCTGATCAAACGGTCGTTGGATGTGGTCGGTCAACCGCCTGTGGATTTTGTCCCTGCCAAAACGAAAGCCGCCAAGCCTGCGGTACGTCGTCCTGGTGTCGGCAAGCGTCGCCGTCGGCCCAGGAACAAATCGGCCAAACGCGCGGCATAAAGCAAAATGACGGCACCACGACCTAGGCGGTGTTTTAGCTAGGTCGGTCCGCAAGGCCGCCAGCTGTGATGATGAAATCAACCACCGCATCCACGCCCTCGCCCGCCGGGATGTTGGTGAATTGGAAGGGCCGATCGCCGCGCATGAGCTTGGAATCTCGATCCATGACGCCTAAGTCGGCGCCGACCAATGGCGCCAAATCGATTTTGTTGATGACCAGTAAATCGGAGCGAGTGATTCCCGGGCCCCCCTTGCGCGGTATTTTATCACCGGCGGCAACGTCAATGACGTAAAGGGTGAGGTCGGCGAGCTCTGGGCTAAAGGTCGCGGCCAAATTGTCGCCGCCAGATTCGATAAATAAGAGATCCAATTGTGGGAACTTAACCCGCAGGTCGGCGACGGCGGCAAGGTTGATGGAGGCGTCCTCGCGAATGGCGGTGTGGGGGCAGCCTCCTGTCTCCACCCCGACAATGCGATCAGCTGGCAGGGCCCCGGATCGGGTCAGAAATTCCGCGTCCTCACGGGTGTAAATGTCGTTGGTGATCGCCGCGACATCGAAGCGGTCTCGCATGCGCTTGCACAGGGCGTCGGTCAGCGCGGTTTTCCCCGATCCCACAGGGCCACCAATGCCGACCCGCAACGGGCCATGGGGCGAAACGGTCATGATCTGAAAAGCCTCGTTCGTTGGGTCTCGTGTTTCATAGAGCACCAGTCGACCATCCACGTGGCCGAGCCAGCGTCGGATAACGGCAGGTCAGGTGCCACCGCTGCCAGTGCTAAAATCGGGTCTTCGAGGGCTGCCACGGTGCGCTGGCCGTCGGTCTGGCCCAGAGGAATGAGACGAACCCCAGCTGATACCAAGTTTGCGGCGAAAGCATGAAGATAGGCGCACAGGCTGTCGTTGAGCCCGATCCCGTGCCCGGCGCTGGCCGTGGCGACGGCCACCGGATAAGCCACGGGGCCATGCCAATCCTCCAACAAGCCAGTCGTGGCGTCTTGGGGCCAGGCGGCGGCAATGGTCTGGGAAAAAGCCCGGCCCTGGACGGTGCTTTCTTGGGCCAATTCGGCGGTGGAACGCAGCGCTGCGGCGCGCTCGGCGACACTGTACAAGGCGGCCATATCCTTGGAGTTTATCGCCCACCAAGCCGCGCAGAAAAGGATTGCGTCGGCGCGGCCAGTGCCAAATTCCAACACCGATTTGATCCAGGAAAGCAGACTATCCGGGTCGTAAATTTTGTTCGCCTCGACTGCGGTTTCGATGCCGTGGCTGTAGGCAAAGGCGCCCACAGGAAATCCGGGGGAGAGCCAAGCCTGCAGCCGCAATAGGGATCGGTCAGTCATGGCTGTGAGATTTTCCCGAATGACTGTGGCCGTGGCTGGCATAAGCTCCGCCTTCGGAATCGAAAGGCGCGTCAATGGCCCGAACCTCGGCCCCCAGCCCGGTGAGCATGGCGGCGATCACATGGTCGGCGCGCAATCGCAAACAGTTCTCAAGAATTTGTACCGG
>Ga0209403_10000698_pt1 | contig 48209 bp, 51 predicted proteins | sample ArcticOcean_MG_C_8_FD_187440 | JGI IMG/M metagenome (GOLD analysis project Ga0209403, IMG submission 187440) | Marine microbial communities from western Arctic Ocean - ArcticOcean_MG_CB11_86 (SPAdes) (version 2) | ecosystem: Environmental > Aquatic > Marine > Oceanic | place: Arctic Ocean... | reverse complement strand
GTCGCCATCGCCGAGCACCTCGTCGTCTCCGTCGAACTCCTCGCCGGGCTCCTCATTGTTCTCTTCTTCAGCCATTGGTTCCTCGGGCCTGCTGTCACTTGGTCGCGGCGGGATCATAGACACGTTTAGCGCCACTCCGGACCTCATTGCGCTCAACCGCTCCGATAATCCCCATCCGGCAGCTCCAGTGGCAGGCCCAGGGCCGGATTAGTCAGGATGGCCGTCACCTGGGGATCGGTCAATCCCAGAAGGACCTGGGTGCATGGTTCCCACTCGTCGGCGATCTCATCGCAACGTCACGACCGGGGCCTCGGCGGTCGTGACGCCACAACCGCGGCATCGGCGGCGGTGGACGCAGTGACGGAGGCCTCGGTGGTCGTGACTACCGCCGTGTCCAGCGGAGTCCTCTCCGCAGCGGAGGAGGCGTAGCCGCCTGGGGCAAACGCTGTGAGGAGAAGGCCCGCCGGCCTGAGCAGCGTTCCGGCAGGTACCTCAACTGCCATCTCGGGCACTGCGCTTCTTCTCGGCCCGACGCTCGCCCTCCAGGCGTTCCAGGTCCACCTCACCTGAATGGTCGACAAAGGTCATCATCTCGGCAATGGCATGGTGTCCCGCCACATCCGAGATCAGGTGGTGCATCTGGTGCGCCACCTCGCGGTACGAAGGGTGACCCTGGGGCGTGGAGCGGAGCTCCAGGACGTGCATGGCCTCGCGGGCATTCATGTGCATCAGGTACCGGACCCGGTAGGCCAAAGACACCGCATACGGGGCCTGTTCAGGGAAGGGACCCCGGAGCGCCTCGTGCAGGTCCCGTGAGCGTTCCATGGCCGCATCGAATCGGCCACCGACGCCTGCCTCCTCCACCTCCGGAGGCCTCACGTAGCCGTGGTCCGTGGAGAGCCTCTGCCAGTCAAGCGTCATCATCCGATGCCGCTGCATGTCCCGGAATGCGCCGTAGTCCGACAGAACGTCGAACCGGTAGGAGGGACGCTCGAGTGCCCTGCCGGGACGGTGCCGGCGGTTGCCACGATCGCCGACGAAAGCACGCAGGATCGTCATGCGCTCATCAATGGACATGGCCCTGACCCTGGCGTCCACCTCACGATCGGAGCGGTTCGTCACCGGGTAGAGCGCAGCGGCAACCAGCTTCACCTCGGCGTCCGGATCCCAGTCCGTGAGGTCCACGACCGGTGCGCCGGCGACCGCCTCCTCCGGAGGGAAGTACTCCTCGGCCAGGTCCTCGAGCCGCTCCCTGACGTCGGCGGCGTAGCGGCCAACCTCCTCGCCCCGGTCCGGAAGGTCCACCCGCTTCAGGAATGACGGGACGACCTTGCGCAGTTCTACCAACATCATCTCCGCGTAGGTGCGGGCCTCCGGCAGGGGGTGCGCCCGCATGCGGATGAGAAGGGACTCGTAAGCCTGCCCGGTGCCGTAGATCCCGACGTTGGAGAGAGATGCTGCGGGCAGCACTCCCCTCACCGCATCGAATGCCTTGGCTGCAATGGCCTGCCGGTATATGAAGTCAGAATCGCCAGCCGCCTTCGGGAGGCTCCTGCGGAAGTGCTCGTTCATGTCGCGGACCAGGTCCGCGTAGACCTCGAACAGCCGGTCCATGTCCGAGATGTAGCGGGCGCCGATGGAAGAGGCCAGCAGGTCCGGGTCCCGGAAGTAGCGGTAGCGGCCACCGAGTCGGGAGTCGTAGGCGATGTAGCGGGTGGACTGCTCCAGGTAGGCCATGAGCCGGCCCCACTCCAGGATCTTGGTAAGGATGTTGGATGCCTGTTCGCAGGCCAGGTGAACCCCACCCAGCTGGGCCACACTGTCGTCGCCGTACTCGAAGAAGACCTTGTCGTACAGCTCCTCTGCACGCCGCAGCCCGACAGTGGCATCGATCGTCTCGTCGCCGGACACGTCGAGCTCTCCGACGAACTCCTCGAGGAACAGGCGACGGAGGCTCTTGTCGGAACGCGAGTACCGGGCGAAGAGAGCACCCTTCACGACCTCGGGGAGGTTCACGAGAGCGAAGACCGGTTGGTCCAGGTTCGTGAAGTAGCGACGCAGGACGTCGGCCTCGTCCGGACTGAATTCCTCGGCGGCGTAGGTGGTCACGGACGCCGAACCTAGGTCGTCTAGGTGGATGCGGCGCGGACGCCGAGCATGTCCTCGAACTGTTCACGCGCCGTGGTCAGCAGCGACCCTTCCATCCAGCAGTCCACGACGGTCATCGCCATTGCCTTCGCACCATCGAGCACCGCCAGATCCCCTTCTGCGCTCGCCGCGAAACCGGCGAAGGCCTCCGTGTGTATTGCCGTTCCGGCCGGGGCCGACTTGATCATCGGATGGATCGACGGCACCACATAGCTCACGTTGCCCATGTCCGTGCTGCCGACGACCTGGTGCTCAACCGCCGGCAGGACCGTGCGCCCCAGGATTGCGGCGTTGGCCGTGTAACGATCCAGGAGGACTCGATTGTCCAGGACCTCGGCATAGGACGGCTCAATCCATCTGATCTCGACCTCGCAGCCGGCTGCCTCGGCTCCGGCCCGTAGGCAGGCCGCCAGACGGAGCTTCAGTGCCTCGAGACGCGATCGGCTCGGCGACCGCACGTACCAGTTGGCGGCGGCACGCACCGGCACGATGTTCGCCTTCTCGCCCCCGTCCGTGAAGATCCCATGGATCCGCTCGTCCGGAGCAATGTGCTGTCGTAGCGCAGCGACGTTCACGTACCCCAGGACTGCTGCATCAAGGGCATTCAGGCCCTTCTCGGGTGCTGCAGCAGCATGGGCGGCGCGACCCGTGTAGGTGACCATTGCCTGCTGTATGGCGAGGCTTGTGATGTTCTCGAGGTCGGCGTCCGCCGGGTGGACCATCAGTGCGGCGTCCACCCCGTCGAAGGCGCCCCGTTCGAGCATGAAGACCTTGCCTCCGCCGCCCTCCTCGGCCGGCGTCCCGAGGATCCGGATCCTGCCGCCCAGCTCCTCGGCCACAGCAGCAGCCGCCAGGCCGGCGCCGAGGCCCGCTGTTGCGATGATGTTGTGTCCACATGCATGCCCGATGCCGGGTAGGGCGTCGTACTCGCACAGCACGGCCACCACTGGGCCCGTCGTGCCGGCTGTTCCCTCGAATGCGGTATCCAGCCCGTAGGCCGACCGGACGACATCGATGCCCTGACCGGCCATGACCCCGGTGAGGAGGTCGTGGGCGGAATACTCCTTGAAGGCCAGCTCAGGGTTGGCGTGGATTGCCCGTGAGGTCTCCAGTAGGACATCGGCCAGCTCGTCGACACGGTCACACACCGCCTGGCGTGCGCTCTCCCGTTGGCCTGTCGTTGTGTCGCCCATTTTCCGGAGGCTATCCGAGATGGGTTGTGCGGGCGGGAGCCCGGCTCACACCGTCAGGCTTAACGCCTCGGGTTCGATGCGAACCGAGAGGTCCCGGACGCGACCCATCACCTCACCGTCCAGGCGGACCGTGAGGGGTCTCTCGAAGGTCACCTGAACGGCCGGCAGCCGCCTGTAGCCGATGTCCGGGTGCGGCACATGGTCACCGCCTCGAAGGCGACGCCAGGCGGCTATCTGGGCAGCCGGTCGAAGGTTCCCGTCAAGGACGTCGAGGAGGCCATCGCCCGGATGGGCCTTTGGCGCAAGGTTCCAGGATCCGTGGTGCGCCGCATTGGCCGCCACCCACCAACGTCCGACGCCCCAGGCGGAGCGGGCCACCAGGTGAGCTGCGAACCAGTGGAGGCTGCCGTCGAGCAGCACGGAGCCGACATCGACCAGTACCCGGGTGCCGGTACCACCCGGCGCCGCATCACCCCGCCCGCCAAGGGTCCGGCAGAGGTCGCCTCCACGCAGCGCAACGTGGGGAATGGGCTCGTTGGCCCTCCTGGCGGTGGCGACCACGGATCGAAGCTCGGCATTGGTGGCGACCATGACCGCATCGTCGGGAATGGCGTCCCGGCCACCCCAGTCCTGGCCCCTCTCCACCGTCATTGACTCTCCCCGGTGTCCGGATCGACGTCTACGGACGGTGCCCCGGCGGACATGGCGACCACACCACGGACCAGACGGACCCCGGCGACTTCGGCCACCCCGGCCAGTTCATCCGGTGCCACCTTTGAGATCTGTCGAAGGAGGTCGGCCACCAGGCGAACGTTGCGGACGAACTCCCCGCCGACCATGTCGGGATCCAGGACCTCCTCGAGCTCGCCACCGCCGGCCCATGCGTGGATCACATGGGCGAACCCCGGATCGGGCGGCTGTGCCGGTTTCATGCCGAAGGCCGATTCCACCTCGGCGACCTCGGATGCCAGGCTCAGGATCGCTGCGAAGCGTGATGGGAAGTCACCACCCAGACGAATCGTGGATGGATCTCCCGGGCCCCGCTTGCGGAACGTGAGGCTCGAAATCAGGGCGGCGAGCATCCCCGGCGAAAGGTCCTCCAGAAGGCCGGCTGCCATGACCTCCACCACCAGAAGATCGGCCTCGTTGTGGATAGCCGTAAGAGGCCGCCCTCTCGCCGTCAGCGTCCAGCCTTTGGCCAGCCCACGCTCCTCGAGAACATGCAGGGAGGCGTCCAGACGATCCGTCAGGGCGCCGGCGGCCGGTTCATCGGCCAGACGTCCGAGGTTGCGTTCAAGGCGCGCCAGGCGGCGTCGAGCCCCCGAGTCATCATCGCCTTCCGTGGCGAATGGTCGCAGCCGTTTCATCGCAGCACGCCGGAACTCCGGCCGATCAGGAGAGAACGGCGCCGGCAACTCGACCTCCCCCACCTTCACCGGCAGGCGCACCAGATCACCCGGGTCCATGGTCGCCATGCGGCCGGCCTGGTCGAGGCTCTTGAGCCTCCGTCGCCCCCCGCTCCTGTGGGCGACGGAGAGGACCAGGTGGGCGAGGCCGTCATCTAGGACCACCACTTCTCCCGGCCCGAGCGCTGTCGGCTGAACCGGCTCACCCTCGATGGATCCGCGGTCCGCCAACTCTTCGCGGATGCGTGCTGCCTCCGCACGCATCTCGTCGGACCGTCGCTGGCGTTTCGCCACCTGTCGGTCCAGCTGGAACTGTGCGAAGGACCGCGCCAGCAGGTCATCGGCCTGCGCCCGGCTTCGGCTCACGATCAGGTTCGCCACCATGTTGTAGGTGGGCCTGAAGGCCGACCGGAGGACGAAGTCTCTGCTGCCGGCAAGGCCGGAGACCTGATCGAACGGCACGAACGGGGACCAGCACACGATGGCGTGTCCCTCAGTGTCCATGCCGCGCCTTCCTGCACGGCCGGTGAGCTGGGTGAACTGGCCCGGCGTGAGAACCTCGTGGGTCTGCCCGGTGAACTTGGTCAACTTGTCGATTACGACGGACCGGGCCGGAAGGTTCACGCCCAGGGCGAGGGTCTCCGTGGCATAGACGATCTTCAGGAGGCCCATGGCGAAGAGTTCCTCCGTCACCTCCTTGAAGATCGGAACCAGGCCCGCATGGTGCGACGCCACGCCGCATTCCAGGCCCTCGATCCAGCGCTGCACACCGAGGGCGTCGAGATCTGCGGCAGGCAGGCCGTCGAGTCGAGCCATCACATGTTCGGAGACTGCCGCCGCCTCTGAGGTGTTGTTCAGGCGGATGCCGTCTCTCAGGACCCCATCACGGGCCTCATCGCATCCGGCCCTGCTGAAGATGAAATGGATCGCCGGGAGCAGACCATGGGCGGTCAGCTCGCCGAGCACCTCGTCGCGCCGGGGCGTGACCCAGCGCGACCCACGACCCCGTCCACCACGCTGACCGCCTCCACGCTGGTTGTCGAAGCGTCGTCCATCCGTGTTGGGAGACCCTCCCCGGTGCGTCGCCAGGCGGTGCAGACGGCGCTGCTGTCCACGCTCGGCCACCAGGTAGTGGGTCCGCAGCTTCACCGGTCGTCTGGTCTCCACGACCACGTCGGTCGGGCCTCTCACAGCCGTCAGCCAGTCGCCGAGCTCGCTGGCGTTGGAGACCGTTGCGGAGAGAGCGACCATCCCAACCTCAGGTGCGAGGTTCAGGACGACCTCCTCCCAGACCGCTCCCCGGTACGGGTCCTCCAGGAAATGCACCTCGTCGAGCACCACCCAGCCGAGGTCAAGGGTGGCTGCCGAACCTGCGTAGAGCATGTTGCGGAGCACCTCGGTGGTCATAACGACCACCGGAGCATCCGGCAGCACCACCTGGTCACCGGTCATCAGCCCGACCCGATCGACCCCGAGACGTCGGCCCAGGTCCCGGAACTTCTGGTTCGAGAGGGCCTTGATCGGTGCCGTGTAGAAGGCCCTCTGCCCGCCGGCGAGTGCCCGGTCCACTGCGTGCTCGGCCACGACCGTCTTGCCGCTCGATGTCGGGGCCGCCACCAGCACGGACCTTCCGGCATCCACCGCTGCGATCGCCTCGATCTGGAAAGTATCCAGCTCGAATGGCCGGTCGGCCATCACTGTGTGAGGGCCCGGCGGCTGCGTCGATCCCGGAGAAGGCCCAGGAGGATGGCCAACTCGTAGAACACCAGCATGGGCACGGACATGATGAGGAGGGTGAAGGGATCCCCGCTGGGGGTGAGAACAGCCACGAGGGCCACGATTCCGACCACCGCATAGCGGCGCGTGCGCCGAAGCCCGGCAGGCGTGACCACCCCGACCAGCTGCAGGAACACGAGCACCAGCGGGAACTGGAAGCCGATGCCGAAGGCCAGCATCATCTTGACGACGAAACCCAGATACTTCGACGGTGAGAACACGCTGACCAGGTCGGGCCCGCCGATTCCGATCAGGAAATCGAGGGCCCTTGGAATGCTCCAGTACGCCAGTCCGCAGCCCGTTGCGAACAGCAGGACACCGACCACGACGAAGGGGATCGCCCAGCGTCGCTCCCCCGCATGCAGACCCGGAGCAACGAAGCGCCATGAGTGCCAGAGAAGAACAGGCATGGCGAGGGCCACGCCTCCGTAGCCGGCCACCATCATCCTGACACCGAAGGGCTCAAGGGGATCGGTGACGAGGAGCTCGCAGCCATCGCCGAAGGCATTCGTCCCGGAACCGCGGATCTGGCAGTAGGGCTCAAGGAGGAGGTCCAGGATCTGTGGGTAGAGGATCCAGCATGCGACCGTCCCGATCGCAATGGCCGCCACAGAGCGGATCAGGCGCCGCCGGAGTTCCTCCAGGTGCTCGAGCAGGGGCATGCGGGACCCGACCTCAGGCACCCTCAGGCTCCGCCGGCTCTTCAGTTTCCCCGGGAGGAGGTTCGACCACCCGTCGGCCCCGTTCCCGGGCAAGGGCCTCGATCGACGGGTCCTCGACCAGATCCCTGACCTCGTCCTGGAAGGCGCCGGCCACGCGGCGCACCTCCCTGGTCATCGAACCCACACGCCTGGCCACGACCGCCAGCCGGCTGGGGCCCAGGACCAGCAGACCGAGCATCAGGAGGACCAGGACCTCGCCTCCACCCAGGTTGCCCATGCTGCCCGCCTATCGCTGTCCGGCCGGGTCGACGCCGAGGCGACGAGCCGATCGAACCAGGTCACCGACAGAGACGGACAACCGCCCTAGTCGAGAGAAGGACTCCGCCGCCAGCACCAGCTCACGGGTAAGGAGAAGGGAGATGCGGGTAACGACAGCCACCGCTGCCACGAGCCCGAAGGCGACCAGGAGCCAGGCACCATCCACGATGCCGAGCCTAGGCCGGTCGCCTCGTTCGACGGCCTGGAGGACGGGCAGACTGGGCGGGTGCCTGTTGCCGACCAGAATCCCTACGACCCGATCCTCTTCGCTCAGCGAGATGGTCGTGTGCCGGCGCCCGACAACTCCCTCGAGGCGTTCGAGATCGCACTCAAGATGGGCGCCACCGGTCTCGAGAGCAACGTGTGGTGTACCGCTGATGGCGTCCCGGTCCTTCACCATGATCGACGCGTCGGTTCGCTCATCCGGCGTCGACCTATCGACTCGCTGTCACGGGAACGGCTTCCGGACAGCGTCTCCTCGATGGAGGACCTCTGCCGGCGAATAGATGCCGGCGTTGCCCTCTCCCTGAATATCAGGGAGAGCACTGCGGTCCAGGCGGTACTGGAGGTGGCCAGTCGGCACGGGATCGTGCGGTCGCTCTGGCTGTGCCACACCGACCGGAGTGTTCTCGCCGACATCCGGGAAGCCGACAGGGACGTCACCCTGGTCCACTCCACCCGAATCGAGCGGATCGACGAAGGACCCGAGAGGATGGCGGCGGACCTTTCGGGCATGGCCGTACATGCTGTGAAGCTGCCGGAACAGGACTGGACCGCTGGTCTGGTTGCCCTCTTCCGCCGCTTCGGCCTCCGCTGCCTCGGCTGTGACGCCCAGCACCCCCGGCAGGTCGACCGCCTCATCGCCCTGAGGCTGGATGGGATCTACGGAGGCCACGTGGATCGACTCACCGATGGACTCGCCAGACGTCGGTCCGGTAGCTGAGCGTTCCGGTCAGAGCCGGTCGAGCGCTCCAAGCGGCCAGACCCGTACGAAGGCACGGCCGATGATCGACTCGACCGGAACCGGTCCGAAGAAGCGACTGTCCCTCGAGTTGGAGCGGTTGTCGCCCATCATGAAGACGTGGCCGTCCGGGACGGTGCACGCCCCGACCTCCGGCTCGGCACACCACGGCACCGTTCCGAAGTCAGCCGTTCCCTCCTGGAATGGAAGATAGGGCTCGATCAGGAGGCCCCCGCTTATGAGCAGGCGACCGTCCTGGGCAGTCACCCTCTCGCCCGGCAGGCCGATCACCCTCTTGATCAGGTCCTCGCCCCCGGTGTTGGACCCCGGTGGTGCCCGAAAGACCACCAGGTCTCCCCTGTTCACGTCATGGAGCCGGTAACTCACCTTGTTGACGAGGATCCGGTCACCGGACCAGAGCGTCGGCTCCATGGACGGCGACGGAATGTAGAAGGCCTGGAACAGGAATGTCCTCACGACGAGCGCAAGCACGAGGGCGCCGACAAGTACCGACCCCCACTCGATCACCGATCGCCTGGCCGAGACGCCCCGGCCCGGGATCCCCAGATCGACCTCCTGACGCACACCGATGGCCTCGCCGGACGGGACCGGCGTAGTGGGAGGACCAGTCCACTGCGGGGCTGCCGGGAGGTCGAAGGTTCCCTCAAGCGGTCCGGCCACGGAGGGTGTCCGGCCGGTCAGGTCAGAGCGGGTCACGATCGGGCCCCTGACCGCCGGAGACTGCAGTGCGTCGGACGGCGGGTCCTGGGCCGGCGGGATCCCAGCGACGGTTTCGCCTGTCGGGTGCGGATCGGTCGCCTCGCCGTCTGATCGGGCTCTGGCACGGGCCAGAAGGCCATCGGTCCAGGCCATTGCCTCCAAATCGTCTGGTTCGGATCGACCCGATCCCAGAACCTCGTCGCCGTCTGGGGTCTCGTCCGTCACGGGCAGAACCTAGCCGTCCGACTCCCGATGGCGGTGGCGCCACATCAGCGGTACCGCGCCAGGACACGTCGTGCTGCAGCGGCACGGAGGTCAGACCCGAGGCCCGGCGGAGCAGCCACCACCCCGGCATCTGGTCCGAGCCTCAGCAGGAGTCGTTCGAGCCACCGTTCAGCGGTGACCGGCAGGGTCACCCGCAGCCGGCCGTCGGGCTCCATCACGAGTCCGGTATGTGGGTACTGGTCCACCACCCAGCGCACTCCGGGGTCCAGGAGCAGCGTCACCTCGGGAAGGCTCCCATCCAGCGGGATGCCGTCCATGGCCTCGGCCACGTCATCAGGCGGTTGGAACACGTCAGAGGTCAGGACAGCCTGCCGTATCCGGTCAAGCCGAAAGACCCGTGGGCCTCCAGCGAGACGGCAGTGGGCCATCAGGTACCAGAAACCGTCGTAGAGGCAGCGATGCGGCTCGACCACCCGGCTGGTCTCCACATCACGTCCGTAGGAGTAGTAGTCGATATCTATGCAGCGCCCCGATCCGATGCCGTCGCGGATCACCTGGAGGACCGGTTCGTCGCCGGCGGTGAGCCGGATCTGCACGGCCTCGGCGTCCGAGCCCCTCGTGCCTGCCAACTTGGCGACCGCCCGCTCCAGGGGCCCCAGCTCGTCCTCGTCGAGGAGGGCCGCAACGGATCGGCCGGCTGCGACCAGCGCCGCCAGGTTGGCCGGGTCCATCCGCATCGGCTTGTCCAGAAGGTCGTTTCGGTCCACACGGATCCGGTCCTCGGTCACGAGGATCTCAAAGACCAGGAAGCTCTGGTAGGGATCGGCTGACACGAAGTTCACGACATCGGTGAGGTCCCGCACGAGGTCGGCCGCTGGGTAGTCGAACCTCTCGGCCACCTCAGCTATGTCCGCACCGGATGGATGGTTCTGTTCCAGCCAGGGGATCAGGGAAAGAAGCCGGTGGACCCGGTCTGCGGCTGCCGGACCGCTCATGCCAGTGCCTCCAACCAGGCGACCATCTCGTCACGGAACCAGGCCGGTTCGAGCACCTCGGCCCCGTCCAGGAACGTCAACACGAAGGACCGGAAGGCGTCCGGTTCGCGAACCAGCTCCTGCACGATGATGGATCCGTCCTCGCGTCGCTCAATGACCTCGGCGGATCGGAGGAAGCCCGTCAGCCAGGTGACGTGGCGTTCGTCCACCAGGAGCCTGAACGGCACCGGCTGTGAGTCCCCGAACTGCCAGGCATGGTCCTCGCGAACCTCGGTCGGTTCGGTCGGTGCCTCAATGCGCTCATCGCCCACATCCACGCCGGACTCGAACCGGTCGCACCTGTACTGGCGTCCGGCCAGCCGCTTCCTGTCCCTGCCGGAAAGCTGCCAGTGCCCTTTCGTGAAGACCAGACGGTGCGGCTCTACGGTCCGACGCTCGCCCTTGTAGACGAAGGACACCACCAGTCCTCCGGTCACAGCACGCATCAGGTCCCTTACGACCGAATCCCCGGGAACCTCCGCCAGGGGCCTGGCCCGGTCCAGGTCGCCATGTCCCCCGGTCCCACCAAGCATCCAGATGGGCACGTCCGGCGCTGCCTCATCGAAGCCGACCATCGCCGATGCGAGCGCCAGGCTGGCGAGTTCATCAGGATCAAGTGCCGGCAGATCGGCTTCCATCTCCGATCGGTGGATCCGGTAGCCGGTCCGGGCGCCATCTGACCCGGGCACGCCCTCCAGCACGATCGGCAGGCCCAGACGCCGAAGGTCGTCCTTGTCCCGCTCGAAGGTCCGTCGGAACGACTCGTCGTCGGCGGCGTAGGCGCCGGGCGGCAGGGCCTCGCGGATCTCCTGACGCGACAAGGGTCGCTGCGCCTCGAGCAGCAGGGCGACCAGGTCCAGGAGTCGCTCCAGCTTCTTCATCGCCGCCATGGCGGCACTCTATGTTGGAGCCGGGAAGCGGCACGGGCCTCAGAGCGAATCAATCAGCTTCTGGACCCGCTCGTCCTCGTAACGGAACGGGTCCTTGCACAGGACCGTGCGCTGGGCCTGGTCGTTCAGCTTGAGATGCACCCAGTCCACCGTGAAGTCCCGTTGGCGTTCCTTGGCCCGACGAATGAAGTCGCCACGCAACTTGGCCCTCGTGGTGGAGGGCGCCTGGTCCACTGCCGTCGCAATTGCCGCATCAGTGGTGATTCGTTCCATCAGGCCACGGTCCTGCATGAGGTAGTAGAGGCTCCTGCGCCTGTTCACGTCGTGGTACTGGAGGTCCAGGAGCAGGACCTTCGGATCCGAGAGGGCCAGGCCGTGGCGTTCCCGGTAGGACTCCACCATCCGGTACTTCGCCACCCAGTCGCATTCCCGATGGAGGCTGAGGGGATCGTTTTCGATTCCGTCGAGACAGTGCTGCCACATCGCCAGCACCAGGTCCTCCTCCGGAGTGGTGTCACGGCGTTCGGCAAAGCGGAGGGCCCTGTCCAGGAACTCCCTCTGGATATCCAGTGCGCTCATCTCACGACCGCTGGCCAGACGGACGGTCCTCCGACATGTCAGGTCGTTGCTGATCTCGCGGATCGCCCGGGTGGGGTTCTCCAGGGTCATGTCCCGGAATACGACGCTGGGCTCCTCGAGCATCCTCAGGATGAAGCCGCAGGCCCCCACCTTCAGGAATCCTGCGTACTCGCTCATGTTGGAATCGCCGACGATCACGTGGAGACGTCTGTACCGCTCTGCATCGGCATGCGGCTCGTCGCGTGAGTTGATGATCGGCCTGGACCGGGTCGTGGCGCTTGAGACGCCCTCCCAGATGTGGGCGGCGCGCTGGCTGATGGAGAACCCCGCCCCGCCACGGGGGTTCTCGAAGATCTTTCCAGCTCCGGCCCAGATCTGACGACTGACCAGGAACGGGATGATGACCTCGTCGTAGCTGGAGAGGTCGTCGTTGCGGACCGTCATGTAGTTCTCGTGGCAGCCGTACGAATTGTTCGCGGAGTCGGTGTTGTTCTTGAAGAGGAAGATGTCGCCATCTATCCCCTCCTCCCGGAGGCGATCCTCGGCGCTGGCTGCCAACTGTTCAAGGATCCGCTCGCCGGCCTTGTCATGTGTGATGACGTCTCTCACCGAGTCGCACTCCGGCGTGGCGTACTCGGGATGGGACCCGACATCGAGGTAGAGGCGGGCCCCGTTCACCAGGAAGACGTTCGAGCTGCGGCCCCATGAGACCACCCGTCGAAACAGGTACCGGGCAACCTCGTCAGGGCTGAGACGACGGGCCCCGTCCACGGTGCATGTGATCCCGTATTCGTTCTCGAGTCCGTATATCCGACGGTGCACGGTCAGGGCCTCATCGATGCAGGCGTGCAACCGCCAGGGACCAGTGGCCCACCGTCAGGCCAGGAGGCCGTCGAGGTCGGCACCCTCGATACGCCGGAATGCCCGGCGTCCGTTCTGGCGGGCCAGCACCGCAACCTCTAGGTCGTCACCGGCGAGTTGGCGATCCGGTCCGGCGAGGGCGTCCACCGCCGAACCCAGGGCGGAACCCAGGGCGGCTTCCCGGGACCAGGTTGCCTCCATGCGTTCACGGATGGCATCGGCCTCGCCACCAATCACGACAAAGGAGTTGGTGTCGATGACGGTGCCGTCGTAGAGGAGGTGGAACAACTGGTCGCCGCCGTCCTCCACGCTCATCTCGGCGACGAGCATCTCGATCTCGAGCGGCTTCATCTCGTGGGTGAAATTGTGTCCGAGGTTCTGTGCGTACTGGTTGGCCAGGGAACGTGCGTTCACGTCCTCACGGCTGAACGAGTAGCCCTTGAAGTCAGCGTGACGCACTCCGGCGATCCGCAGCTGGTCGAATTCGTTGTAACGGCCCACCCCTACGAACCCGATTCGGTCGTAGATCTCGCTGACCTTGCGAAGCGTGTTGGAGGGATTCTCGGCACACAGCAGTACCCCATCGGCGTACGTGCACCCGATGGCAGCACGCCCCCGGGCTATGCCCTTGCGCGCGTAGTCGGCCTTGTCCTTCATCATCTGCTCGGGCGAGACGTACATCGGCATGCTCATGATGCGCCCCGTAGTGATTCGAGGAGCGTGCCCGTACGGGCTGCCACGTCGTCGTCGGCCAGTCGCTCGAACCCGTCGGCCGTGATCAACGCCACCACCGGATAGATCCCACGCACGGTGTCGGGCCCGCCCGTGGCGATGTCCTCGTCGGCCGCCTGGAACATGGCCTCGATGGCAACGTCGATGGCTTCGTCGGCTCCGATGCCCGGTCGGTGACGGAGCTTCACGACGGTTGCCGCATGGAGGCCACCGGAGCCGATGGCGGCGTAGTCCCGCTCCTCATAACGACCGCCGGTCACGTCGAACTGGAACAGCCGGCCCTGCTCCGTACGCGAATCGAACCCGGCGAAGAGGGGTACGACAGCCAGGCCCTGCATGGCGGCCGGGAGGTGGTTCCGGAGCATCTGGCTGAGCTGGTTGGCCTTGCCATCCAAGGTCAGGGTGGTGCCCTCCACCTTCTCGTAGTGCTCAAGCTGCAGCTGGAAGAGCCGGACCATCTCCATTGCCGGGCCGGCTGCACCCGCAATGGCCACGCCCGACGAACTGTCAGCCGGGAACACCTTCTCGATCGATCTGTGGCTGATGAGGTGTCCGCTGGTGGCACGACGATCGCCCGCCATCAGGACGCCACCGGAGTAGCGAATCGCCAGAACGGTGGTGCCGTGCGTGATCTGGGCCGGGTCGAACACAACGGTCGACTCGAAGGACCCGACACCGAGCCTGGTCAGGAGCCCGACGAAGTCTGGCCCCGGATCGTCACCGGGAGCGAAGGTGGGAAGCGTCACGTGCGGAGGCTAACCCGCCGCTACCGGGTGGCTACTCGCCCCCCTTCTGGATGTAGCTCTTCACGAACTCCTCGGCGTTGGTCTCCAGCACCTCGTCGATCTCGTCGAGGAGATCATCCAACTCGCCCTTCAGGCGCTCGGCGCGTTCCGTCGATGCGGGACTCGACGCCGCTTCGGCTTCCTCCGTGGAGTGAGGAGTTTCGGACCTTCTGCGCTGTTCACGTTCAGCCATGTTCGCCTCCCTGGGGGATCAGGCCGACAACCGGTCGAGGAGTTCCTCGATGGAGTCGCATGTCTCGAGGAGCGTACCGACATGCTCCTGCGTGCCGCGGGAGGGCTCCATCATCGGCACACGGCGCAGGGTCTCGCCGCCAGCGTCGAAGACCATCGAATCCCAGTTGGCTGCCACGACCCTCTCAGGCCACAGGGCCAGGCAGCGTCCCCGGAAGAACGCCCGAGTGTCGGTCGGCGGGTACCCGGTCGCCCTCATCGCATCATCCGGATCCACCAGGGCCTCGGCACCCATGCGGGCGAACAGCGAACGATCCGGCCGCAGATCGTGGTACTGGAGGTCAAGGGCAGCGAGGCGGAGATCGCCGGCAGACAGGCCATGTCGGTCCCTGAAACCCTCCACCACGTGGCGCTTCGTGATCCAGTCCACCTGCCCGATCAGTTCGGACGGGTCGCTCTCCAGACCGGCCAACACCTGTTCCCAACGTTCCAGCACGTCGTTGGCGACGGGACCACCCACGGCGTCGGTGCCCCGCTCCCCCACGTACCCACGGGCGGACTCCAGTAGCCCCCACTGGATCTCCAGGGCGGTCGCTGTGCGGCCGTTGGTGAGGGCCAATGGTTCGCTCAGGCTGAGGTCCCATGACACCGCCTGGAGCGCTCGCACCGGGTCGGCAAGTGCCAGTGTGGAATCCAGCACGTCGTCCTCCACCATCGCCAGGATGATCGCTGTCGTCCCCACCTTCAGGAACGTCGCCACCTCACAGAGGTTGGCGTCCCCGACTATGACGTGCAGGCGCCTGTACCTGAGCGGATCGGCGTGCGGCTCGTCGCGGGTATTGATGATGGGTCGCTTCAGGGTCGTCTCGAGGCCCACCTCCTCCTCGAAGAAGTCGGCACGCTGCGTCAACTGGAACTCGATGTAGGTCCTGTCCCGGTAGGGCAGTTCGCAGCCGACCTTTCCGGCACCGGTGAACACCTGGCGTGTCACAAAGTGGGTGGTTGCGTGCTGGACGATCCTGGCGAACGGGGTGGCGCGGTCCATCAGGTAGTTCTCGTGACAGCCGTAACTGTTCCCCTTTCCGTCAGAGTTGTTCTTGTAGACGACGAGTTCCTGCCCCTCAGGTAGGAACTCGTTGGCGGCCGCCATCGATTCGATCAGGATCAGGTCGGCTGCCCGGTCCTGGAGGACCACGGAGAGGGCATCGGCGCATTCCGGCGTGGAGAGTTCCGGATGGGCGTGGTCCACGTAGTAGCGCGCACCATTGGTCAGGACGGCGTTCACCAGATGGGTCTCGATGTCCGGCGCCATGGCGTCATACGCGGTGAACCCACGCAGGTCGACCGCTGGTGACTCGTCGATGAAATCCCAGCCAGCCCTCGGGGCACCCGGTCCTGTGCCCGGATCCGCCCGTCGGCTGAGATACGCGTTGATCAGCAGTGAGGATGCGCTGATCGGGTTCGGGTCGGGAACCCCACGGTGGACTATCCCGTATTCGGTCTCGATGCCCAGTGTCTTCGGGACTGCCATGGGCGGACCCTACTTCCAGGTCCTGAAGCGTCGACGGAAGCGGGACCGGCTCCGCTGATACGGGTCAGAGGTACTGCCCGGTTCCGATGCCTTCGATGGCCCGGCCGCCCGACTCGTCGTCACGCTGCGTCACGAGCGTTCTCACATAGACGATCCGTTCGCCCTTCTTGCCTGAGATCCGGGCCCAGTCGTCAGGGTTGGTGGTGTTCGGGAGGTCCTCGTGTTCGGTGAACTCCTGGCGCACGGACTGGACCAGGTCCTGAGCGCGGATGCCCTTCGTGCCTCCCGCCAGCTGGCGTTTGATGGCCAGCTTCTTGGCCCTCCGAACGACGTTCTCGACCATGGCGCCCGAGGAGAAGTCCCGGAAGTAGAGGACCTCCTTGTCGCCGTTCTGGTAGGTGACCTCGAGGAACCGGTTGCGCTCCTCATCCGAATACATCTCAGCCACGGCATCGTCGATCATGGCCAGAGCAGCCTTGTTGCGATCTCCGCCCCCGATCGTCTCAATGGCCTCCTCGTCTATCGGCAGATCGCCGACCATGTAACGGGAGAAGATGTGGGCGGCGGCGGTGGCGTCCGGCCGCTCGATCTTGATCTTCACGTCGAGTCGGCCGGGTCGCAGGATCGCCGGATCGATGAGGTCCTCCCTGTTGGAGGCGCCGATCACGATCACGTTCCGGAGGGCCTCCACGCCGTCGATCTCGGCGAGGAGCTGGGGGACGATGGTGGATTCGATGTCGGAGCTGATGCCGGTGCCTCGTGTCCGGAAGAGCGACTCCATCTCGTCGAAGAAGACGATTACCGGCCAGCCCTGCTCGGACTTCTCCCTGGCCCGCTGGAACACCTCGCGGATCTGGCGTTCGGTCTCACCCACGTACTTGTTCAGCAGTTCCGGACCCTTGATGTTCAGGAAGTAGCTGCGGGCCTCCAGGTCTCCGGAGACCTCGGCGACCTTGAGAGCCAGGGAGTTGGCGACCGCCTTGGCAATCAGGGTCTTTCCGCACCCCGGGGGGCCGTAGAGAAGGATTCCCTTGGGTGCAGGTAGGTCGTACTCGCTGAACAGGTCCCGGTGGAGGAACGGAAGCTCGACCGCATCGACGATCTTCTCGATCTGGCCATCCAGGCCGCCAATATCCTCGTAGGTGACGTTCGGAACCTCTTCGAGGAGCAGATTCTCCGCCCCGGGTCGCGGCAGGCGTTCCAGGAGGAGGGCCGATCGTGGGTCCAGCATCGCCGAGTCGCCACTCCGCAGGCCGGCACCGACGAGGTCCGCGGCCAGCTCCACCACCCGCTCCTCATCGCCTCTCCCGGTGATGACCGCCCGGATCCCGTCGGCCATGACCGCCCTTATGGTCACGACCTCGCCGACTGCCTCATGGCTCCTGGCCAGCACGATGCTCATTGAGTCATTCAGTACTACCTCCTGGCCCGACGTGAGGGTGTCCACGAGGTCAGGATGAACTGCGACACGCAGCTTGCGACCGGACGAATGCACGTCGGCCGACCCGTCCTCGTTGAGCGCTATGACGGTGCCATATGCCGACGGAGGTCTGGAGAGCTGCTCGACCTCTTCGCGCAGGACCGTGATTCGCTCCCGGGCGGTCTCCAGGGTGGTGTTCAGCTTCTGGTTTCGGGCATTCGCCCGGGCCAGTTCCCGACCGGCGTCGGCGACTTCCGATTCGAGTCGACCGAGTTGGCGTGGAACGTCGACCAGACGACGTCGCAGCTCCGCTACCTCGGTCTCGAGCACAGCCGCATCCGGAGCCGGGTCCAGGTTCGGTTCGTCGGCACTATCCGGGCCACTGCGTTCGTCGGTCACACCATCCTCCAGATGGCGACCATAGCGCCGGGGGGTTGCACGCTGGATGCCATTACGACCGCCAGATCCCGGGGAGGGGCCCCGGGGAGCGGGTAGGATGCCGCTCGTAATCAGGGGTTCCGCCCACGACGGACCGCTGACCCTGGACCCCCACGGTCCACGGACCATCACCGCGCAGGGCCACCTGTGGCCAACGAGAGGAACTCTGGGACTATGAAGGTCTGGATCGATCAGGATCTGTGCACTGGTGACGGCCTCTGTGAGGAGATCGCCCCCGATGTCTTCGCCATGTTGGACGACGGCCTGGCCTATGTGAAGGACGGCGACAAGATCCTCAGCGAGCCGGGCGGCGCCGCCGGCCTTGCACCGGTTCCCGCCGGCCAGGAAGAGGCCACCATCGAATCGGCCGAGGAATGCCCCGGCGAGTGCATCTACATCGAGATCGACTGACCGAACCTGTCAGGACCACGTCGGGCGGCCCCAGGGCCGTCCTTCGGTCGTTTTAGGCCCCCGAAATCAGGGACCAGGGCCGGTCCGTAGGACCTCAACGGCAGGGTCCGGCTGCCTGTTCCCCGCGTGCCAGCCCGTCAATGAGGGCAGCCAACTCGCCGCTCTGGACCGCGTAGGCGACGGATCCGCCACCACGCAGTCGGGAAAAGAGGATGCCCACGACAAGTCCGTCGGCATCAACCACAGGTGCACCGGAGTGGCCCGAGACAATGTTGGCCAACAACTCGATGGCGTCGCGGCCACCGGCCGGCTGGCCGTAGATGTCCTCGCCGGTCGCTCGTATAAGGCGTTCGACGAGAACCGGTAGGACAACCGGACCGTCATCGTCGCCGTAGGCAAGCACCGCCCCGACGGCTCCCCGGCGGGGCTCGCCAAGGACGAGAGGGTCTCCCAGCTCGACGTCTCCAGTGGGCCGAAGCAGTGCCAGGTCCGAGACCGGGTCGAACGCCACCACGCGGGTGGACACGTACGTACCGTGGACGACCACGATCGGAGCGGCAATGCCGGCAACCACGTGCGCTCCCGTGGCGATCAGGTCCGGAGCGACCACGAAGCCGGTACCGAACTGCGCCGACCTGCAGTCCAGGCCGCGCACCCGGACCGTGGAGGCCGCTACGCGTTCAAGCAGGGTCGGGTCTATTCCATGTCGGTCCGGGACATTGACGGCGTCGGCGGGCTGAATGATGACCACGCTCGGCGACACATCGGGAATCGTCATAGCGGGCACGACTGTCCCGCCGGCTCCGCCACCGGTTCCCATCACGAGAACGGCCAACAACCAGATCGACAGGCAGGCCGCTGCGACGACGACGACCTGGCGGGCCCTCATCTCTCGAGCAGGCGGGCGTGGGTCAGGAAAGCCGTGTGGGCCACCATCCGATGGTCCGGCCTGACCGCCTGTCCCTCGACGTGCCACGTCCGATTCAGTACCTCGACGGTCTCGGCGAACCGGAATCCGTGTTCGTCGAGCGCTTCACGGAATCGGATCACCTGAGTGATGCTCGGCGTGTAAGCGAGGATCAGGCCCCCCAGATGGAGTGCGCCTGCGGCGTGGGGCACCACCTGCCATGGCTCGGGAAGGTCCAGGACGACCCGGTCGAAATCGTCGCCGTCGATGCCCTCGTACGCGTCGCGTATCTGTATGTCGTAACGCTCGAGGGCTGACTCCCCGAGCATCGTCGTGACGTTGGCCCTCGCCCTGGCAGCGAAGTCCTCACGCAGTTCGTAACCGGTGATGTCGGCTCCGGCACGCAGCATCGTCATCGAGAGCGCGCCCGATCCGATCCCCGATTCGAGGACCCGTGCGCCCGGAAATACGTCGGCCAGCATCAGGATCGGGCCAAGATCCTTCGGGTAGATGACCTGGGCACCTCGGGGCATCTTGATCACGAAGTCGGCAAGCGTCGGACGAAATGCCGTGAAGATGCCACCGCGGGTGGATCGCAGCGACACCCCCTCGTCGGCTCCGATGATCGTGTCATGGTCGAGCACGCCGGTGTGGGTGTGGAACTCGGCTCCACCCGAGAGCGCAATGAGGTAACGGCGCTGCTTGCGGTCAACCAGGAGGACCTGGTCGCCCTCGACGAACACGCCGGCCACTACAGGTCCTCCGGTCCGCGACGACCCAGTTTCACGGGCACGGCCTGCGCATCCTCGGGAAGGTGACCGCCGGATCGCTCCAGCAGATGGCAGAAGGCGCAGACCTCGGCGCCGGTAGGGGCACCACACCGGGCGCAGGCGCCGATCGCTATGCGGTCGTCGGCGGACGGCACGAACAGGTCGGCCGCCCGATCCAGGAACCCGAAGTAGAAGGCGTGCTTGGTTCCCGGCGAACGCTCCTCGATGGAGTTGAGGGCCTCCTTGTAACCGATGTGCTTGTTGCCCACAGCCATCGGGCACTCCTCGACCATGTAGTCGATGCCGCTCAGCACGCAGTAGGCGGCCATCTCCCTCTCCCCCAGACGGACCAGCGGCTTGATTTTCCTGGGAAAGCCGTCGCCGGCGTTGAGCACCGGCTGTTGGCGGCCCAGGTACTCGCCCTGCCAGTGGAGCACATTTCCGAACAGCACTGCGGCCTCGTCGTCGAGGTTGTGGCCGGTTGCCAGTGCGTCATAACCACCCCTCCCGGCGGCCTCGTCGAAGAGGTGCCGTTTGGACAGACCGCAGGCGCTACAGGGAACCCGCTTCGATGCCCGTGCCGCGCTGCGGATGTCGTAGCCGTAGTCGGACGGGAGGTCCACGACCTCGAGCGACAGGCCCCGGCTCTCAGCGAACGCCCGTGCGAAGCGTTCGGACTCCGGGCTGTAACCGTCGATACCCAGACCGAGATACAGGCCATCCGCCTCGTAGCCGAGATCAAGCAGGATGTCCCAGACGGCAAGGGAGTCCTTGCCTCCGGAGACCGCCACGAGGACACGGTCCCCTTCCTGGAGCATCTGGTGCTTCCTGATCGCCTTGGCCACCTGGTCCCGGCAGTGTCGGAGGAAGTGCTCCCCGCAGAAGTTGGCGTTGTGGCGCCGTACGTCTATCACCGCCGGACCCCGGCACACCCGGCACTTCAACGTGCGCCTCCCGAGATCACCGAACGGATCTCGATGCTGTCGTCTCGACCGAGCATGGCGTCTCCGGGAACCAGGGTGCCGTCGCGGATCACGAGTACGGACTCACGGGGCATGTCCAGGCGTACGAGGAGGGCGGTGACCGCCATTGGCCCTTCCATCTCGACGGTGCGCTGAGGGTTTCGCAACTGGATGATCATCGGCCGGCGTCTCCGCTGGCCATATGCCTCACCTCGAGGGTCTCACCCGGCTCGAGGCGGGTGCTCTGCACAGCGCTGCGCCGCCCGGTCGCCACTCGGACAAGGCGACCGACGAGGACCATCAGCAGGATCCCGAGCCATCGTCTCTGGCCGCCCAGAAGCCCGCGGCGGATCCCTCGTCCCAGGAGCGTCGAGGCCATTGCCGACATCAGAAGTGACGGACCTCTACAACGGTGGACCGGAGCCGGCCGGCTCGTCTCCCCAGCAAGTAGACGAGGCCGACGATGGCAACGGCCGTTACCGCCGCCACTGCCAGCAGCGTCGGACGGCCACGCACGATCGGGCCTTCAGGATCCCCGACGACCGCACGCAGCTCGGCCTCCAGGTCGTCCCTGGTGATGCGATCCTCAGCCATCGAGGTTTTTCCGCCCGCCGATACGCGACACGGTGATGGCCGCCACCCCGGTCAGGACCGCCGCCGACGCCAGGTACGAGACCCAGGACCACGAGCCGTCGAGGAGCCCGGAGGACTGGAGGCCACGCAGGCCGCCCACTGCCAACAGCACCACGCCGAGGCCGAGGAAGAATGCCCCGAGCAGGCCGAACACCAGGAACCGACCGGCGGCACGGAGGGGCTCGATGGTCTCCTGTCGGACGTAGCGCTTCAGTAGGCCCGGAAGGTCGCCGGCGGCCCGGCCAGGTGAGAATCGATCGGGTCCCATGGGGCGACCACGTTACCCGGAGGACCCGGCAGCAGGCCCGTCGTTCCCACGTTCCGGCCCCAGACGATGGTCGACGACCATCTGGAAATCAGCGAGCAGTTCATCCAGGAGTTGGCAGCGACCCGAAGCGAGATCGGCTTCAAGGAGCCGTTGCCGGTCGTAGGAGGTGAAGGGGCCCAATGCCGCCATCTGGAGGGTTCCGAGTCCCGGATCATCGGCGAGATCGAATGTGGAGGGCGAAACGAGATCCCCGAGCTCGGACAGGCCAGCCAGCAGATGCCGGAGACGGGACTCAAGGGACCTGTAGGCGGCCTCGGGTACGCCCGGCCCCGGACGGTCCGGCATGGGGCTCACGTCGGCCACGGGGTGGGGGTCATCCGGCAACCACCGGTCCACGCGGATCCGCTGCAGCCCGACCACCGTCACGGCCCACCGGCCATCCGGCGATTCCCTGGCCTCCAGTACCCGTGCACGGGTACCCACGTCACATCGCAGGTCGCCGCCCCCCACCTCCGAGCCACGGCGTATCAGGACCACTCCGAACTCGCGGTCGGCAGCCAGCACGTCCACGATCATGTGGCGGTACCGCTCCTCGAACAGCTGGAGCGGCATGACGCCGGTCGGAAGCAGGACCGCTCCCAGTGGAAGCATCGGCAACCTACGAGTCTCGGGCGAGGCTCAGCCCACCACAGGCAGCGGGCCGAGTGCCTCAACGCCGGGTCCGGCCGGATAGGAGAGCAGTGCGAGCACGACCCCTTCATGGAGGTCCCTGATCTCAAAGGGCAGTTCCCCATTGCTGATCACGGCGAATGCGAGCCGACGCCCGGCAGGCGTGTCGACCACTCCGGCCAGGCTGGTCACCCCACGCAGGGTCCCCGTCTTGGCCCTCACCCGGCCCTCGCCGGCCGTCCCCACGAATCGCTTCTTCATTGTTCCGCTCTCCCCCGCCAACGGCAGGGAGTCCACGAGAAGGCTCCCGTGCAGGTCGTCCTCCATCACGTCGACCAGGACCGAGCAGGTCAGCCTGTTGTCGGGGTCCAGACCGGACCCGTCCCAGGGGACGACCTCTCCAATCCGGTGGCCCGCCCGCTCCAGCGTGTCGAGCATGACGGCCAGGCCGGCCACGGTCGTGCCCCGTTCGGCCGGCGTGCGCCCCATCTCCTTCACCAGTAGCTCGGCGGTGGTGTTGTCGCTCTCGACCACCATCTGTCGAACCAGGAGGCTCACCGGCTGGGACGTAATCGACGCCAGGGTGACCATCCCCGGGTGCAACGGAGCCCGACCGGAGTCGGGTCGGCGCCGTACGACCACCCCCTCGGCCTCCAGCAGATCGTCGAGTAGTCCTGCTGCATTCGCCGCCGGATCCCTGGCCGGCACGGAGAGCGACGATGCGGTATTCACCGGATCCCACAGCTCGAAGCCATCGTTCACGCTGAGGGCGCTGAGCGGACCGGACTGGATGGACCAGCCGGGCTTGAAGCGGTCGGGCCAGGTTCCGAGGTAGCGGATGGCGTCATAGCGCGACTCGTCGCCCACGATTCCGCCGGCGATCTCCCGCACGCCGGCATCTACCAACGCGGCGACAAGGGCGGCCATCTCCGTATAGGGCTCGGGGTCATCGAATCGTGAGGCGTACCCGCTGGTCATCAGGAGCGGATCGCCTCCGCCCACCAGCCAGACGTCGCCGTCCACGACACCGTCGACGACAGGCACCTCTGCCACGACCCGGGTTGTGAACACAGTCGAGGGCCCCAGATGGAGCAGGGCTGCCATTGCGGTGAGGAGCTTCTGTGTGCTTGCCGGTGCCATCGCATTGTCGGCGTTCATGCTGTAGAGCCGCCGACCGTGCTCGGCGACCTCGAAGCAGGTGCCTTCAGGCAGGTCCGTGACCACTCCGTTCAGGCTGGTGGTGAGGTTCCGGTCCGCCGTCGGCGCCTGCAGGAACTCCGGAACCCGGCGTACCGAGAACAGTGGCGTGACGACACGGGCACCCGACATGGCGTTCGATGGCGTATAGGTCGCCGCAGCACGGTCCGTGCGCTGTGCCTGCACTCCAGCCAGGAGTGCCACCGTGAGGAGGAGCAGGGGTAGCAGCAGGCGCCGGTTCACGGGGCGCCATGCTAGGGCTTGGACCATCTGGTCTAGGTTCGACCCATGCAGATTCTCGCAGCCCTGTTCTTCGAGGGACTGGAACTCAGGCAGGTGGATGGGGGCGCCACGCACATCGACCTGACCGGAATCCAGTTCAGCGCCACATCACCGGATCCGGTCCCGGTGACCTGGTCTCCCCACCTCCTGGTCATGGTGCGTTGTCCAGCCGACCACACTGGCAGTTCCGTCCTCGAGGTGGTCTTCACCCGCGATGGGGAGCAGCTGGCGCGCAACGTCCAACCAATCGAGGTCAATCCCGGAAAGTTCGGCTACCGCCTCGTCCGGGCGGAGCTGGTGTTCGAGGAGTTCGGCACGGTGGAGGCAACCTGTCGCATAGACCAGGGGATCCCCACGATCGTGCCCTTCACCCTGCTCCCGCCGTCGCCCACCTGACCGGCGGCACACCGGTGAGTTACGCGGTTGCCATGTCAGGGCACCCCGACTCCGCACATGCGGTGGGTGAGGTGGCCGGGCAGGTCCTTGACCGACTGGGCCCCGGCCCGGACGTCGCCGTGATGTTCCTCTCCCCGTCGCATGTCGGGCGGTCCGCAGACATTGCCCGCACAGTCCTGCAGACCCTGGCACCCCGGCATCTTCTGGCCTGTAGCGCCGGAGCGGTCCTGGCCCAGCGCCAGGAGATCGAACAGGCCCCCGGCATGGTCCTGTGGGCCGGCCGCACCGGGCCGGTCAGACCGATCCGTCTTGACGCCGGCCGCCTACCAGACGATCTCGAGGCCGGCAGCAGCGTGCTGCTCGTCGCCGACCCATTCGGCTTCGATGCCGACGCACTGCTCGCCTCGGTACCTCCCGACGTGACCGTCATCGGCGGTCTGGCCTCGGCAGCCGATCGCCCCGGCGGCAACCGCCTTGTGCTGGACGACGCTGTGTTCTCAGATGGTGCCGTGGCCCTGGTCCTGCCACCGGGGATAGGTGCGGTGCCGCTCGTGGCCCAGGGCTGCCGTCCTGTTGGTGATCCCTTCGTCGTCACAGGTGCAGAGGCCAACCTGATCCTGACCCTTGGTGGTCAACCCGCCCTCCGCCGTCTCCAGGAGGTCATCTCCTCGCTGCCCGACGATGAGCGTCAGGGCAACGGACTACACGTGGGGATCGTGATCGACGAGAACAGGTCGACCTTCGGAACCGGGGATTTCCTGATCCGGGGTGTGTTGGGTGCCGACCGGGAATCCGGGGCTGTGGCCATTGGTGCCAGGGTCGAGGTTGGAACCACCGTCCAGTTCCAGGTCCGTGATGCCGCCTCGGCGGGTCGCGACCTGTCATCCCGGCTCCGCCACCACCGGGCGAAGAGCGCCATTGTCTTCACCTGCAATGGACGGGGAAGCCACCTGTTCGGCGCTCCGGGTCACGACGCCGGCCAGTTCGTGGACCGTCTGGGGACGACGGACGTGGCGGGCATGCACTGCGCTGGAGAGATCGGACCAGTAGGGGGACTACACCACCTGCACGGCTTCACGGCCTCGGCCCTCATGCTTGGAACGGATGATCCGCTGGAGGATCGCGGCGTGCCGAGCACCGTCGCAGAGGTGGGCTGAGGTGGCGGTTATGGTGCCCGCGACATGCAGGGACACTGGCCCGTGAGGGCCCTGGCCGAGGTGGAACGATGACGGACTCCGGGACCAACGGATCGGCCTTCGATTCCTCGCTGGAAACGCTCGCCATCGACGTCGTTCGTGGCCTCGCCATGGACGCTCCGCACGCAGCGCGTTCCGGCCACCAGGGGACGGCCATGGCCCTTGCCCCGTTGGCCCATGTCCTCTGGACGCGGATCCTGAACTACGACGCTGCGGACCCGACGTGGCCCGACCGTGACCGGTTCATCCTCTCGGCGGGGCACGCCTCGATTCTCCTCTACTCCATGCTCCATCTGACCGGCCACGGTCTGACGCTTGACGACATACGCAACTTCCGGCAGTGGGGTTCGGCCACGCCGGGTCACCCGGAGGTGGGGCACACGGCGGGTGTCGAGGTCACCACCGGACCGCTGGGCCAGGGATTCGCCAACGGAGTGGGCATGGCGATGGCTGAGCGGAACCTTCGTGCTCGATTCGGTTCCGAATTGAGCGACCACCACACCTTCGTCATCTGCGGCGACGGCGACCTTGCCGAGGGGATCTCCCACGAGGCGGCCTCGCTGGCCGGCCATCAGGGACTCGGGCGACTGGTGGCCGTCTATGACGACAACCACGTCACGATCGACGGCCCGACCGAGCTGGCCCTCTCGGACGATGCACCTGCGAGGTTCCGGGCCTACGGCTGGCACGTCATCGATCTGGGCGATGCCGCCGAGGACCTCGACGCCATGGAGGGCGCCATCCGCGACGCAATGGCGGTCACGGATCGACCATCGCTCATAGTTCTGCGAACCCACATCGGCCACCCATCTCCGGATGTGGACAGTTCCGCCGTGCACGGCTACTCGCTCACCGACGACGGCATCGCCGAGACGAAGCGCCGGATGGGCCTTCCCGAGGACCAGGCCTTCTGGGTTCCCGATGAGGTGCTCGAGCAGTATCGGGCGACCGGTCGTCGAGGCGGCGATGCACGCAGAGCCTGGGAGGAACGCCTCGCCTCCTTCACAGGAGACCGTGCCATATGGGATGCCGCCCAGACCGGGCGTGGCGTGGACGGCTGGGCGGACCAGCTCCCCACCTGGGATGCCGGCGGTGCGGTAGCGACGCGCAAGGCCAGCAATGCCTGCCTCCAGGCGCTCCTGGACGTCGTGCCGGGCCTCATCGGTGGCGGCGCCGACCTGACCGGCAACACCGGTACGACCATAAAGGACCATGGCGTACAGGGCCCCGACTGCCCAGAGGGCAGACAGGTCTACTTCGGTGTCCGCGAGCACGCCATGGGTGCCATCTGCAACGGCATGGCCCTCCACGGCGGAATGCTCCCGGTCAACGGGACCTTCCTGGTCTTCAGCGACTACATGCGTGGGGCCGTTCGCCTTGCTGCCCTGAGTGGTGCCCGGACAGTCTTCGTCTGGAGCCACGACTCGGTCGGCGTGGGCGAGGACGGACCCACCCACCAACCGGTGGAGCATGCGGCAGCGCTGCGTGCAATGCCCGGTATCAGAGTCTTCCGACCTGCCGATGCGAACGAGACCGCTGCAGCGTGGCGCTACATCGTCGGGGCCGACGGCCCGGTCGCCCTCCTCCTGACCCGCCAGGACGTGCCGGTCCTGGCCGGATCCACCGACCACGACGCAGTCCTGCGCGGCGCCTACGTGCTGGCCGACCCGGAAGGCGATCCCGAGGTCGTCCTGATCGGAACAGGCAGCGAGGTGGCCGTCGCCCTTGACGCAGCTGCGACCCTCACGGCCGCCGGTCGCTCCGTGCGCGTGGTCTCGATGCCGTGCACCGAACTCTTCTCCGAGCAGGCTGACGGATACCGGTCCTCGGTGCTGCCTGACGGGATTCCCACCGTGTCGGTGGAGGCCGGCGTCACGTTCGGCTGGGAGCGCTGGGCCGACAAATGCGTCGGCATCGACCGCTTCGGCACCTCAGCGCCGGGAGACCAGGCCATGGCGGGTCTGGGGATCACCCCCACAGCTGTAGTGGCTGCCGCAGAATCGCTCCTTGGAACCTGAACCGATGCGGATGGTGTGATGAACCGACTCCACGACCTCTTCAACCAGCAGGGCCAGAGCCCCTGGCTTGACAACCTCAGGCGCAGCTGGATCGTCTCAGGTGAACTGCAGGGCTGGGTGGACCGCGGAGCACGCGGCATCACCTCCAACCCGTCGATCTTCCAGAAGGCCATGACCGGCACCGACGCCTACGACGAGCAGCTCCGGTCCCTCACCGAATCCGGATGCAGCGTCGAGGAGAGCTACTGGGAGCTCGTGGTACGTGACATCCATGACGCCCTAGAGATCCTGCGGCCGGTCCACGAGGAATCAGACGGCCTCGACGGCTACGTCTCGGTCGAGGTCGATCCCCGGCTGGCCCCCGACACCGAAGGCACCATGGTCGCCGCCCGCCAACTGGACCAACGTCTGGACCGACCCAACCTGTACGTGAAGATCCCGGGCACCGCCGCCGGGATCCCGGCGATCCGCCAGATGATCTCGGAGGGGCGGAGCATCAACGTCACCCTGATCTTCTCGCTGGACAGCTACTCCGATGTGATGGAGGCCTACATGTCGGGCCTGGAGGCCTGCTCCGGAGACCTCTCAGGGGTCTCCTCGGTGGCGTCGTTCTTCATCAGCCGCACCGACGTCGAGGTGGACCGGCGGCTCGACGAGTTGGGCAGCCCAGCGGCACTGGCCCTGCGGGGTCGCGCAGCGGTGGCCCAGGGCCAGGTGGCCTACGAGATGTTCCGCTCGATGTTCAGCGGTCCACGCTGGGATGCGCTGGTGGCGAGAGGGGCACGGGTGCAGCGACCGCTCTGGGCCTCCACGTCGACCAAGAATCCCTCCTATCCGGACACCCTGTACGTCGACACCCTCATCGGCCCCGACACGGTCAACACCCTCCCAGACGCCACCCTCGAGGCATTCGAGGACCACGGGACCGTTGCCCGGACCATCGACGCTGACCCGTCCGCCGCCCATGGCGTCCTGAGGGCAGTGACCGATGCAGGTGTGGATCTCGACGACGTGGCCCGGGTTCTCGAGGAGGAGGGCGTTGCTGCCTTCGTGGCCTCTTTCGACGATCTCCTCGTCGACCTGGAAGCCAAGGCCGCCACCTTCTGACTCCCGCAGGAGGCTTCCACCTCCGAGTCAGTTGCATTTAGCAACTGACTGCTACGCTCCGGCAATGCCAGACCAGCCTGTCGACGAGGGCTGTTCCATTGCGGCCACCCTTGCAGCAGTCGGCGACCGCTGGACCCTCCTCATCCTTCGGGACCTCTTCCGCGGGGTCCGACGCTTCGAGCAGCTCCGCTCCGACCTCGGAATCGCACGGAACCTCCTGACCGATCGGCTCCAGCGCCTGGTCGAGCTCGAGATCGTTCACCGGGTGCCGTACCAGGACCGCCCGATCCGTCACGAATACCGGCTCACAGCCAAGGGCGCCGACCTCTCGCCCGCCCTCGTGGCCCTCATGCGGTGGGGCGACCGCTGGTATGCCGTTGACGGCCCTCCCACCCTGCTCGTGCACGACACCTGCGGTACGCCACTTGACCAGGCCGTTTCCTGCCCTGCCTGCCACGAGCCGGTCGGGGCCCAGCACATCCGAAGCCGCCCCGGACCGGGACGCATGACCGAGACCACAGGAGCAGATCGATGACAAGCCCCCACGAGGAACTGCACGGCGAGGAACTCCTCGCCGCAGCCAGGGAGATCCGCGACCTACACCACGGAACCCGGATCACCTACAGCCCCAAGGTGTTCATACCACTCACCATGCTCTGCAGGGACCGCTGCGGTTACTGCACGTTCGCCCAGCCGCCGGCCCGCCTGGAGGCCCCCTACCTCTCCACCGAGGAGGTCCTCGACATCGCCAGGGCTGGAGCCGCCGCCGGCTGCCACGAGGCCCTCTTCACACTCGGTGAGCGTCCGGAACTGCGTTACCCGGTCGCCGCCGACTGGCTGGAGCGCCACGGACACGCCACGACCGTGGACCTGCTGGCCGAGATGGCCCAACTGGTGCTGGACGAGACGGGTCTCCTCCCCCACTCCAATGCCGGCGCCCTGTACGTCGACGAGCTCACGGCAATGCGCAGGGTCGCCCCCTCCCAGGGAATGATGCTGGAGTCGCTCCGATCGGACCTGGACTGCCATCGGGGCGCACCGGACAAGGAGCCGAGCCGCCGCCTCGAGACCCTCGAAGCCGCCGGCCGACTGGCCATCCCCTTCACGACGGGGATCCTCGTAGGAATCGGGGAAGACCGTAGTGACCGAATCGAGGCACTTGAGGCGATCGCCGCATCCCACAGGCGCCATGGCCACGTGCAGGAGGTCATCGTCCAGAACTTCCTGCCCAAGGCGGGTACGGCAATGCACTCCGCTCCCCCATGCCCGACCGATGTGTACCTCGAGGCCATAGCCCTGGCCCGCCTGATCCTCCCTCCGGAGATCCACCTCCAGGCGCCACCCAACCTGTCAGACGACTTCGGGCCCCTTCTGGATGCAGGCATCGACGACTGGGGCGGCGTCTCGCCGGTCACCGCCGACCACGTGAATCCTGAACGCCCCTGGCCCGACCTGGATCGCCTCCGGGAGGTCACCGAGGGGCGCGGCCACACCCTCGCGCCACGACTCACCGTGTACCCGGAATACGTCCGTGACCCTGATCGCTGGATCCACGAGGACCTCCGCTTCCACGTGATGGACCGGAGCGACGCCGAGGGCATGGGCCGTGACGATCCCGGGGCGGTGTTCCCCGAGGAGATCGAGATGATCACCGCATCAGACGGCGCCGAGGTACGCCAGGTCGGGCACCGCTCCACTGCGTGGTACTCCGGAAGCCCGATCAGCCCGCCCACCCTCGTGCCAGCGACGGCTGGCGCCAGCGGGCACCTCCGCGAGGTGCTAGACGGCGTCGTGGACGGACAGCAGGCGGGACGCGACGAGTTGCTGGCCCTCTTCGCCGCACGCGGCCCGGAGGTGGCCGCCGTGGCCGAGGTGGCCGACGAGTTGCGCCGCAGGGCGGTAGGCGACACCGTCACCTGGGTAGCGAACCGCAACATCAACTACACGAACGTCTGCACCTACAAATGTCGATTCTGCGGCTTCTCGAAGGGGCCTCTCTCGCTGAACCTGAGGGGCACCCCGTACCTCCTGGAGATGGACGAGATCGCCTCCCGGGCAGCCGATGCCGCCCGGATGGGTGCCACCGAGGTGTGCCTACAGGGTGGGATCCATCCTGATTTCGACGGCAACTACTACATAGACGTGACGCGCGCTGTCCGCGATGCGGTACCTGACATCCACGTACACGGCTTCACCGCCCTGGAGGTCACCGAGGGCGCCAATCGGCTCGGCGAGCCGCTGGCCGACTACCTGCGTCGCGCCAAGGAGGCCGGCTTGCGATCCCTTCCGGGCACAGCAGCCGAAATCCTCGACGACGACGTCCGGGCGGAACTCTGTCCGGACAAGATCAACAGCGAGGAGTGGCTCGAGGCCCATCGCACCGCCCACGGGGTCGGGATCGCATCGAACATCACCATCATGTTCGGCTCAATCGAGCGACCCGAGCACTGGGTCCGCCACCTGCTGCGGTGCCGCGACCTCCAGGAGGAGACGGGTGGGTTCACCGAGTTCGTCGGCCTGCCCTTCGTGCACATGGCCTCCCCCATCTACCTGCAACGAAAGGCACGCAGGGGGCCGACCTTCCGGGAGAACCTGCTGATGCACTCGGTGGCGCGCATCGCGTACCACGGCCTCATCGACAACATCCAGGCCTCGTGGGTGAAGATCGGCTTCGACGGAGTCCGACAGTTGCTCCAGGCCGGGGTGAACGACCTTGGCGGGACCCTCATAGACGAGAACATCTCGCGTGCCGCCGGCGCCCAGCACGGACAGCAGGTCCGTCAGGAGGACCTCGAGGGCCTGGTGGCTCCGTTGGGTCGGACACTCGAACAGCGCACGACCCTCTACGGGAGGGTGGAGCGGGGTCACCGTCTCGAGGTGGTCCGGGAGGAGGACGGGCGAACCCTCATCCCGTTGGTGAGCGTCTGATCCGCCCTACGACGCTGACGGGCGTCTCACCAGCCGGCGTCGTCGGGCTCGTCCAGCAGATGCACCGCCTTGTCCACCGCACGGCGCGCCCGGGTGAGCCTCCGCTCGTCGACGGGCAACTCGGTGCCGCCCGCATCGATCGACTCGCGCAGGCGCATTATCGCAAGGTCGGACATCTCCTCGGAGATGGCTTCCAAGCGGGCCCTGATCTCGGCGAACTCACCGGCCACGGCGATCCTCCAGTGCCTCTGCGACAACTTCCATCGGGTGCCTCACTTCCAGTCCGGCGGCTTCGAGGTACATGGCACAGCCGGGGTTGGCGCTGATCACCGTACGGGCCCCAGACCGTTCGAAGGCACGTCCAATGGCGGCCAGTTTGCGCCCGCGCACCTCGGTGGCCAGTTCCGGCTCCATCATCTGGAATGCTCCCCCGGCACCACAGCAGAGGCCCTCGTCATCCAGCTCGACAAGGGTGGCGTAGGGGCCCACCACGTCGCGGACCGCACCGTGGACACCCTGGGCGTGGCGTAGGTGGCACGGATCCTGGACCACCACCGGTTCAGATGATCGGCCCGACGGTTCCGGCAGTACCTCCATATTCGCGGCCAGCCATTCGTGCACGTCGAAGACCCTGGCTGAGAAGGCTGCAGCAGCCGGCGTCCCAAGGAGTCCCCCGTAGCGCTTCAACGCAGCGCCACACCCGGCCGAATCCACGAGGATGGGCCGATCTCCGGGCAGTGCCGCGATAACCATCCCGGCCCGGGCAACCGCCTCCTCGTGCAGACCAGCGTGGGCGTGCAGCGCCCCGCAACAGCCCACGGCCGCCCCGGTGCGTTCAACGCTGCGGCCCCCCGCTACCAGGACATCCTCCACTGCGTCATGGATCTCAGGTTGGCAGGCATCCATCACGCAGCCCGTAAAGACCAGCAGGTCACCACCGGGCGCCGATCGGCGGTGGCGGCCGCCCAGGGGTAGGCGGGCCGGCAGAAGGCCGGTCCGTGGAACCAGGTGAAGCCGCTGGGCCACCGCCAGGACGCTCACCCCCCATCTGAGCAGTCGGGGCCGGCCAAGCAGACGGAGGCCGAGTCGGATCCTGAGTGGCGGCCGGCGATTGCTGGACATGACGGCACGTGTACTGGAGATGAGCTCCTCGAACGGCACCCCCGAAGGACACGCCGTCTCACACCCCAGACACTGCACACAGGTCGACATGGATGCCAACCACTCGCTGTCCATGGGAGCTCCTTCGAGCTCCGCTGCAACCATCAACGAGATCCGGCCACGCGGCGAACGGCTCTCGTCGCCGGTCACCCGATACGTGGGGCAGTGCGGCAGACAGAGGCCGCACTGCACACAGGCGGCAAGGGAATCACCTGAAAGGCCAAGAGGGCCGAGGACAGTCATGCCGCCCTCGAGTATGGGTCCCGACCCGGATTCAGTCGACCCGAAGGGTCGAACGACGCCCGCATCCGCGCCGCAAGGTTGAGGACGCCCTCGGACACGATCGGCGGGCCGGAGTCGTCGGGTTGGTGGACCACCCCGGCGCCGACCTCGAGCACCCCGTCATCTGGCAGCAGTCCGCTCCAACGCCCCCGACCCGGCGCCAGGACGGGTGGCTCCGCAGCCGCCAGACCGAGGCGCCCCAGCGTCTCGACCATCTGGTCCACATCCGCTCCGTGTCCTTCCAGCAGCACCGAGGTCCGGGCGCCGTCCCACAGGACACTCGCCGGCCGGTAGGTGGCCTCCAAGACCAGGTCGGGCTCCACCTCTCCGGCCAACCAGACCGAGCAGACGGGCACGGGACGGGTTCGCAGGATGACCCGCCCCACGAGAGCAAGGGTTCCCAGCGACCCGACGAGGAGTCGGCAGAGGTCGTAGCCGGTCACGTTCTTCACGGTCGGGCCCCCGGCGGTGAATGCCACACCGTCAGCTCCCACGCAGTCCGCCTGGAGGAGGACGTCGGCGATCTGCCCAACCCTTCGCCGACGCAACGCACTTCGGCCCACAGCCAGGGCACCTCCCACCGTCGAACCCTGCGGTCCATCCATGCCGACCTCCAGGCCGTGTACCGCCAACTCACCGGCCAGCTCCGTAAGGGTCGTGCCGGCCCCGACCATGACCGTCATCTCGGCAGGCTCCAGGGCCATTATCCCGACGGGTGCCGATACCTCGCGTGCACCAGCGGATCCGCCACCGACCCCCCAACGGGTGGCACCTCCCCGCACGCAGACCGCACCGGAGTCACCCACCTCGGAACGGAAGGCCTCCATGCGGCCATCTCCGACGGTCATACCCATGTCCCCTCAGGCAGGCGGCCGAGGCTGGTCACGTGGCCACACGAGGCGCCGCTCGGCAGTACCTTGGCCGGATTGGCGCGACCGTCCGGATCAAACGCCGCCCGTAACCGGCTCTGGGCCTCCAGGTCGGCGGGGCTGAACTGCAGGGACATGAAGCGCTTCTTCTCCAGCCCGATGCCGTGCTCACCGGACAGGACCCCACCGGCAGCCACCGAAACACGCACGATCTCCTCCCCGGCGGCCAGCACGCGCTCCATCACCCCTTCCTCCCTGGCGTCGAATAGGAGCAGCGGGTGGAGGTTTCCGTCTCCCGCATGGAAGACGTTCATGACAATGAGGTCCTGCTCCTCCACGATCTCGTATATGCGCTCGACCACCTCGGCCAGCTTGGTCCTGGGTATCACCGTGTCGTTCAGGTAGTAGTCGGGTTTGATCACCGCAATGGCCCCGAAGGCACTCTTTCGTCCCTTCCAGATTCGTTCCCGCTCCCCCTCGTCGGCCGCAACACGCACCGACCGTGCTCCATGGGTGCTGGCCAGCTCCCGGATACGCCTGATCTCGTCGGCCACGCCGGCCGGCTGCCCGTCGAGTTCCACGATGAGCACAGCGGCGGCGTCGGTCGGATATCCGGCGTTCACGAATGGCTCGACGGCCTCCACCACCTGCTGGTCCATCATCTCGAGGGCGGCCGGGATCATTCCAGCGGCGATGATGGCGCTGACGGTCTCGGCGGCCGCGCCCACGCTCATGAAGTCCAGTAGGAGGGTTGCCACCTCCGGTGGATCCTCGGTCAGGCGGACACAGATCCGCGTCGCTATCCCGAGGGTTCCCTCCCCACCCACAAAGGCCCCCCGCAGGTCGTAGCCGACAGAGTCGCCCTCCTCATTGCCCAGCACCACCACCTCACCATCAGGCAGGACGACCTCCACGGCCAGGACATGGGCACTGGTCACCCCATACAACAGGCAGTGCGGGCCTCCGGAGTTGTTGGCGACATTCCCGCCGATCGTGCAGGACTGCTGGCTGGAGGGATCCGGGGCGAAGTGGAGGCCGGTGCCGCCCAGATGCCGGCTGAGGTCCAGGTTCACGACCCCCGGCTCCACCCATGCCAGCCGTCGCGACTCGTCCACCTCCAGGATGCGGTCCATGCGGGTGAGCACGATCATGACCGGCTCGTCACAGGGCACCGCTCCACCCGCCAGTCCAGTTCCTGCACCACGCGCCACGAAGTCGCGGCCGTGGGCCACAGCGGCCACCACGCACGCCGACACCTCAGCGGTGGTCACGGGAAAGCAGATCACGCCGGCCCGCCCGCCACGTAGCACCGAGGCATCCCTGCTGTAGAGGCGTCGGGCGACATCGTCGACCTGCACCCTCTCCGGGTCAAGGGCGGCAACCAGGTCGCGCACCAGGGGATCCCGCGATCTTCGTTGCATCCGACGCATGCACCCAGTCTGCCGCCTCCGTCAGCGGCGTGGAGGATCGGCCGGGTCCGGGTGGGCGTCCGAGGATCCATCCACCCGAGGGTGTAGGAAGAACTCCGTGAATCGGCTCCGCACCATCGCCACACGCGGCGACACCCCCGTGCTGGCGCTGTCCATAGGCACCGGAGCCCTCGTGGCGATAGTCATCGCCGGTTTCGAATACGTCTCTGCCACCGTCCTGCTTGAAAGGGTCCTGCACCGCCCGCTCTGGCAGATCGCCCTCGCACCCGGCCTGGGCCTGATCCTGGCGAGCCTGATCCTGCGCTACGCCGGACGCTCCATGTCCGCATCCACATCAGACGAGTTCAATCGGGCATTCCACGAACGCTCCCCCAACCTTCCCCTCCGCGACCTTCCGCTCAAGCTCCTGGCGGGGATAACGACCATCGGATTGGGCGGTGCACTCGGGCTCGAGGGCCCATCCATCTATGCCGGATCAACCATCGGACTGGGTGTGCGGGATCGCTTCCGCCGCTGGCTGCGGCGCGATGACGTCAAGATCCTCCTCACGGCTGGCGCCGCCGCCGGCGTGGCTGCCGTCTTCAAGGCACCGGCCACCGGTGTGCTGTTCGCCATGGAGGCCCCGTATCGCGACGACGTGAACCGTCGGGCCCTGCTTCCATCCCTGCTGGCGGCTGCGACCAGTTACGTCGTGTACGTGAACCTCATCGGGCACGAGTCGGTGATCCCGTTCCTGAACGACCCACTGAACCGGATCGGGTTGAATGTCAAGGAACTGTCCATCGCCTCGTCGGAGAGGATCGTCTGGTTCGAGGCTGCGGATCTGGCCAACCTGTTCACCACCGTCCAGGTGAACGATGTTTTCGGTGCCATCCTGCTGGGCATATTCGCCGGGCTGGGCGGCCGGTCGATGGCATGGCTCGTTCGGTGGGCCAAGACACAGTCCAAGACAGACCAGTTCGTCCCGAGGGTCCTCCTCGGTGGCGCCGCACTGGCCGGTCTGGCGTTCGCCGCCGACTTCCTGTTCGATGCGCCCCTCACGATCGGCCCCGGCTTCGAGGCAATGGACTGGGTCGTCAACCCATCCAACGGGCTGGGCCTCATAGCCGTCCTGTTCGGCCTACGGATGGCGGCCACCATCGTGACCCTGGCTGCCGGAGGCGTCGGAGGGTTGTTCATCCCGCTCGCCGTTCAGGGCGTGATCCTGGGCCAGTTCACCGGCCAGCTGCTTGGATCCGACAGGCCCGGCCTCTACCCGACGCTGGGACTGGCGGCGTTCCTGGGCGCCGGTTACCGCGCCCCGATCTCAGCCGTGATGTTCGTGGCTGAATCGACGGGCGGGTCCTTCGTGGTGCCGGCACTCGTGGCCGCTGCCGTCAGCCAGCTCGTGGCCGGGAAGTCATCTGTGGCCGAACACCAGCACAGCGTGCGTCTTGGACACCTGGAACGCCGCTTCACCCTGCCCGTGACCTCGGCCCTGGACACCGACGTCATGACGGTTCCACCTGACGCCACCGTGGCCGAGTTCATGTACCTACACGTGCTGGGTCGACGCGAGCGGTCCGTGGCGGTCGTGGACGGAAGCCTCTACCTCGGAATGATCAGCCTCACCGAGGTCTCCACGATCGAACGTTCAGAGTGGGACGACACCACAGTTGGGTCTCTGCTGCCCGAGGAGCACATCTCGGCAAGACCCAGCTGGTCGCTGCGGGACACAGTCGTAGCCATGGAGAAGGCCGACGTGGACGTCCTTGCCGTGACGGACGCCGATGGCGCTTTCATCGGCATGGTTTCAGCCGACGACATTCTCAAGCTGGACGAGATCCTGGACGAGACGGGCGGCTGAGTCGCCGCCACTGTCAGGCGGTGTCGGTGGATTCCTCCAGGGACTCCGCTCTGTCCTCGTCTGCATCTGCCTGCAAGCCATCGTCGGCCGGGGACTCCGTCGTGTCCTCCTGGTCGTCGACCCGGAGGCTGTCGAAGATCGAATCCAGGTCCAGGTCCTGGTTCTGCTTCAACGCCCTTGCTTCCTCGTAACGGCGGTGCCGGCCCTTTTTCACGGTGGACCCTTCAGGTCGAAATGCATCATTGAACGATCCGGCACCCTACCTATTAAGGGCCCCGAAGACTGGGCGCCGCCTGACCTCCGGGGCGTAATGCCCTCAGGCTCCCCGAGGTTCGAGCAACAGGCCGCCACGCCCATCGAAGGCGAGCGACGCCCGGCCGCTGAGGAGGTCATCGACCGGACCGCCCACGATCTCGTGGCGCCACCCGCTGGTCATTCGACAGTCCTCATCGCCCCGTACCAGTGCCTCGATGTCGCTGCGCGTCCCGACGAGCGTCGGATCCAGGTCCAGGTTGCGTGAGAGCTGGGCCACCCATGCCGAAACCAGGGTCACGCCAGCGCGGATGTCACCGCCCCCGCCGGATCGGCGGGGATCGAGCTGCACCGGCGGAAGGTCGGCTGCTGCGGCCACGGCTGCGACTATTCCTTCGCCGACAGCACCCTTGTGGTGACGGCCATCCAGCCCGCGGACCCCCTTCAGGTCCGCAACGGCACCGGGCCTGCGCTGTGCAACAGCCACGACCCCGAGATCCGGCAGGACGTGACGAACAGGAATATCAACCTCTGCCGCACGTCGTTCACGCCACGCGGCCACCGAGCGTGCGACGTCCCTGGCCTCGCCCCGGAGTTGGCGAGCCTCCTTGATCCGCTGCCAGGCGTCCTCGGGGACGCGTCGACCGCGCTCACGTTCGAGCATCTCGCGGCACTCCTGCTCCGCCCACTCCAGTCGGCCATCGGAGGACAGACGCGCTACCTGTAGATCATGGATCTCCAGCAGGTTGGCAACATCGGATGCGGCGTAGTCCATCTGGGAGCGGGTGAGCGGCCGGGCCAGCCAGTCGGTGAGGCGGTCTCCCTTCGGCAGTTGGAGTCCGAGCTCGCGTTCATGCAGCGCAGCCAGGGACGGAGAGGACATCCCCATGAAGCCGGCAGCCAACTGCGTGTCGAACAGGTTCCACGGCACGGCTCCGCAGACTCGGTCGAATACCTCCAGATCCTGACCGGCGGCGTGCATGACCACCAGCAGATCGGACTCAACAAGATCGGCAAGTGCTGCCAGGTCCAGCTCCAGAGGGTCCAACAGGACAAGGCCACCCTGCCAGGCGATCTGTATCAGGGCCACCCGGGGGAAGTAGGTCTTCTCGCGATGGAACTCCGTATCGACCGCTATGCGTTCCTGCCCGGCGAGGGTCCCGATCAGATCGCCGAACTCCGCCTGATCGGTGACCAGGCGGTACGTCGGATCGGACCGCCCGTTCAGGCCGGGCTCCCCGACTCGGTGGGCAGGCCGGCTTCCACCCAGGCCGTTGTTCCTCCGGCCACGTTGACGGCATCGCGGCCCTCGGCCCTCAGGAACTCCGCTGCCGCCATGCTCCGGCCGCCCTTTGCACAGATCACGTAGAAGGTCCCCTCGCTGGGCACCTCACCAAGTCGTTCCGGCACGCTCTGGAGGGGTACGAGGATCCCACCCGGCACACGTACCTGCTCGTACTCGTCGGGTTCCCTGACGTCCACGAGCGTTGCGCCGGCCGCCAGCCGGTGTTCCAACTCATCCACATCGATCTCCGGCACGTCCATGTTCCACTCCAGGATCGGGCATCCAGTTCCAGCCGTCGCGCACCCTACCGGCCGGTGCGGTCCGACTCGTCCAGGTCCTCGGGCGTGTCGACGTCACGTAGTGAGGCCGGGTCCAGACCGGCCACCTCCACCACCGCCATGCCACCCAGCGCCCTTCGAGGTGCCCGCTCCCCCGCGGCGAATGCCGTCTCCAGGAGGCCCAGGGCCACAACGGGCCAGCAGCAGTGCATCCACTGTCTCCGTCCCCCGAGCACCGGCACGATCACCGCCGGGGCCTCGCCTACGGCAGCCAGCAGTGCCCTCACGCTCTGCTCGGATGCCTGTGGGAGATCACATGACAGGACCACCACGTGATCGCAGCGTCCACGGAAGTGGTTGAGAGCAGTGAGGATTCCTCCCAGTGGTCCGTCACCCGGGAACCTGTCCGCCACGCTGGTCAGCCCGAGGGTCCGGATGCCATCGGCGTCTCCGCCGACAACGACCACTCCGGCGTCCACCACCCCATCAAGGACACCGGCCACGGAAGACAGCATCGGAACTCCACCAACCTCCAGGAAGGCCTTGTCGCGGCCCATCCTGCTGCTGGAACCACCTGCCAGGACCGCACCACCCACGGTGCCGACCCGCGACCGGGTCACCGTGGCGGCTCAGCCAGTCTCGCCGGACGGCGCATTCACCGGGGGCCAGGCGGGATCCAGTTGGCGGAGGAACAACTCACAGCGCTGCTCCTCGTCGGTCTCACCGATCACGCCAGCCGTCCGTGCCAGGCCCGCAACGGCACTCAGGAACCCCCGGTTCGTGGGGTGCTCCCACCTGACGAACCCCGATCCCCGCCAGCCGCTCTGCCGCAGGGTGTCCAACCCACGGTGGTATGCGACGCGGTACGAGGCGTAGGACTCGATCGTGTCGCGGCCGAGATCGCCAAGCATCACCCATGCCCCCAGATGGCGGGGCCACCTCGTGACGACCGCCGCCACAGCGGATCGACGATCATCCACCTGCAGTTGGACGGCGAGGCCCAGAAGGTCGTCGGCTTCGGCCGGTTCAGGGCTCAGAATCGTCTCCGGTGGGCCACTGCCGGCAAGGTTGATCGGTCTGTCCATGCTCATGGCCACCGAGGCTACCCGGCCCTCTGGCCGGCCACCGGACCGCTAACCTCTGCCGGTGCCAACCGACCTACTGGACCGCTTCGAGCTGCCGGAGCTCGTCGAACTACCAGCATGGGCGGATCCCCAACTGGTCCGATCCGCCTCCGCCGTAGCCATTGTGGCGGCCCTGATCGCTCTGTTCCTGGCGCTGCGGGTCATCCGGCGACTCGCCCTGAGGGCGGTCGTGGTGGTGCTCCTGGCGGCATTGTCCATCGGTCTCTGGGAACAGCGGACCAACCTTGCCGACTGCGCGGCGGCCTGCTCGTGTTCCGTGTTCGGACAACCCCTGGTGATCCCCGCTGAGCTGAACCCCAACTGCGGTTCCGCCTGAGCGCATAGCCGGGCTCAGGCCTCGGGGACCCGCTCAATCCTCAGGACGTTCGTGGAGCGTGACTTCACGTCTGTTCCGGCCAGGACGCCGACCAGCTCACCGGCGGGTACATCGCCCTGATCGCGCGCTGCCACGAGGGCGGCGGCTACACGCTTCCCGATGTCTCCCTGTTCCGGCAGGTGGATCGGCTCCGTCCCCCAGCTGAGCGTCAGCTGGCGGACCGTCCTCTCGTTGGCGCTCAGGCCGAGGATGCGTGCCGACGGGCGGAACCGGGCCATCGAACGGATGGTGAAACCACTACCTGAGATACACAGGATGGTCTTGATGCCCAGCTCGTGAATGGCACGCGCTGTGGCCTGGGTCATCGCATCGGTGATGGAGGTGTCCGGATCATCCGTATCCGTCATTCGCAGATCGGACAGTTCGGACATCCAGGCAAGATGGTCGAACGCCCGGTCGGCCCGCTCGGCAATGCGGGCCATGGTCTGAACCACGTTCACCGGATCCACGCCAATGGCGGTCTCCCCCGAGAGCATCACGGCGCTGGATCCGTCCCAGACGGCGTTGGCCACATCGGACACCTCAGCCCTGGTGGGCTCGGGGTTCGTCACCATTGTCTCGAGCATCTGGGTAGCGGTGATCGCCGGTCTACCCAGGGCGATGCACTGCCTGATGATTTCCTTCTGGAGGATCGGCAACTCCTCGATGTTGCATTCGCTCCCAAGGTCGCCACGGGCGACCATGACGGCTCCCGAAGCCGCGATGATCGCGGGCAGGTCGTCAATGGCTGCCCTCGTCTCGATCTTGGCGACCACGATCGGGCCTTCCGGATGCGGCGGCACAGGCAATCGGGCCAGGTCCTCGGCGGACCGTACGAATGAGAGGGCGATCATGTCCACGTCAAGTTCAAGGAACCGCTCGACTGCTATGAGGTCCTCCGCTGTGGGTGCCGTCATGGAGAGCCGATCAGAGGGTATGTGCAGGCCCGGGCTGCCGTTCAGGACCCCTCCGTGCGCCACCCGGGCGGTGAGACGATCGCCGATGGTGTCCAGGATCTCGAGGATCACCCGTCCGTCGCCCATGCTGAGGCGGTCTCCGGGCTCCACGTCGGTGAGCAGGCCTTCGTAGTCCACCTCGATGTCGGATGCATTGCTCCCGGTGCTCCCGATACGAAGCTGCACCTCGGTGTCCTCGACGAGGGCCACCGGTTCGGCCCCGAATGGAGCTGCACGGACCTTCGGCCCCGGCAGATCCACGAGAATGCCCACGTAGCGACCTTCTAGGGCCGCTATGCGCCGGATATCGGCCATCCGGGCCGCCGCCTCGTCGATCGTGTTGTGGGCCAAACCGAGGCGAGCCACGTCCATTCCGGCGCGGATCAACCCACGTATGGTCCCCTCATCCTCTGAAGCGGGCCCGATGGTGGCGATGATCTTGGTACGACGTGCCATCAGCCCACCATACAGATCAGGTATCGGGCCACCCCGGCCAACATGGAGGACACCGCTGGCCCCACGTGCGCATCGCACTACCGTCATCTGGATGCACGACCGGAATCCCCATCCGTATCTTGACCATCCGGGCACCCTGGCCTTTGCCCATCGTGGCGGCACCGAAGCCCATCCGGAGAACAGCCTGGCTGCATTTGGCCACGCTGTCGGCCTCGGCTACATGTATCTGGAGACCGACGTCCACGCCACCGCCGATGGGACGGTGCTGGCCTTCCACGACGTGGCCCTGGATCGTGTCACCGACAGGTCCGGTCGCATAGCGGAGCTCTCCTGGTCCGAGGTAGCCGAGGCCCGCATCGGCGGCACCGAGCCGATACCGCTGCTGGCCGACCTGTTCACCGCATTCCCCGGCGTTCGGATCAACATTGACCCGAAGGACGATCGGGTGGTCGACCCGCTCGTTGAGATCCTGAAGGAACATGACGCCCTGGACCGCGTCTGCCTCGGTTCATTCTCCGATCGACGGCTACGGCGCTGCCGGACTCTCCTAGGACCGGGGCTCTGCACCTCGGCCGGTCCCCTGGCCGTGGCTCGGGTCCGCCTGTCCAGCCTGGGGCTGCCCACCGGCCGGCCGGCAGCCCACTGCCTCCAGGTTCCGGTGAGGCAGGGAGGCATCCCCCTCGTGGACCGTCGGTTCGTGGACCACGCACACGCCAGGGGCATGCAGGTACACGTCTGGACCATTGACGACCCCGCCGAGATGCACAGGCTCCTGGACCTCGGGGTTGACGGCCTCATGACCGACCAGCCGAGCCTGCTCAGGTCCGTCCTCATCGACCGGGAGGACTGGGTGGCCTGAACGCGATGCCGGCACCTCCGACAGGCAGACTGCCGGCATGGTCGACGTCGACAGCATCCGCATCTTCCTCCACCTATTGGGCGTGACCGGGTGGATCGGCGGCCAGATACTCATGGTGGGCCTCCTGCCGCTGCTCAGGTCTCTGGGACCCGATGCCCCCCGCCTGGCTGCCGCCCGGTTCGCACGCGTGGCGTGGCCCTGTTTCGGCCTGGCGATCGCCACCGGCCTCTGGAGCCTGTTGGCCGTCGACCTGGCAGAACGCGACACGGGCTATCTCACGGCCCTCCTGGTGAAGCTCCTCCTGGTCGGACTGTCCGGTGCAGCAGCTGCGATCCACTCAGCCACGAAGAGTCCAGCACTGCGGGGAGCCACCGGAGCCCTCGGTGGCCTGGCCGCTCTCGGCGCGCTGTTCGCCGGCGCCGTCCTCGTCGCCTGAGGCTGGACACGGACTGAATTCAGGCACTCCTGTGGACGAACCTGTGGAGGCCGCTGGGAACTCTGGGGAAATCCCCTCGGGATCTGGGGATTACCTCCTATCCCCTTGATTCCGGGCCGCCATCCGTGCACCATGCCTCCACGCCGAACACGGCGAGGAGATCCGGAACCGGAGAACCGATCAGCCAGACGGAACTGGGGCCTTGGCTCCGGCGAAGCGAGGAGGATCGAGAACCTGGGGAAGCCTCCAGAGCGTGTTCGGGGAGGACCGCAACCACGCTGGGCCCGCGAGGGACCAGCGGTTCGGCTACCGGCACATGGGTGTCGAGGCCGGGCGGGACGACGAGAAGCCTCCGGGCGGACCGTCGAACCACCCGGACGGAACCCCAGCCGGGCCCGGACCACCGCTGGTCACTCCGCCGCCGACGGGCGACGGGGTGGATCGACGGTGGGACCGGACTCGGAGTGCCAGGTCGATCGGGTCACTCCGGCGCCGTCGGGCATCGGAGAGGCACGATGGGCCACGGTTCCCTCGGGAACCGGTGGTCGAGTCGGGTACGGGGACGAAGCGTTGACGGACGCTCCGGCCTTCGGATCAGGGTCAGACCCTTAGGGGTCGGGCCCCGGATCGTCTGACGTGACGATCCGACGGGTGGAAGTGGAACGACGAAGTGGCTCCGAGGAGTTGACCGGTTCGCCGGGAGGCTACTCGGGGCCATTTTCGCGTCCCGGGGCCCACCCGGCCCTCGGCTGGGTGGCCGCGGCGCCAGATGTCGGCGCCCAGCTCATGGCACGTAGGAGCCCCACCAGGCCATGGCAGCCAGTATCGGCATCGCCGTCGCCGATACGGCCATCACCAGGGGGCCCAGGCGACGCCTCGAGGCCAGAGTGGCAACCGCCAGCACGAACGGCACCCCGTTCAGGGCATAGCGCTCGAGGCTGTTGAGGTTGTCGGCAGCAAGGGCGACCACGAGGCACGATGCGGCAAAGGCGCTGTAACGCAGAGGCCAGTTCCTGACCAGCACCACCAGGAGCACGAGGAGCGCTGCGACTGCGACGATGTGGAGGCCATCGCCCATGGCCTCACCCCCGAATACCTCCCCGATGCCGTCCACCAGCCGGCGCACAGGGTTTACCGGGTCGCCTCTGAGGCTGCGTTGCACGTTCAGTGGCATGAACGCCTCGCCGAAGTGCGCCGAGGACCACCAGACGAAAATGCCAACGCCGACAGGGCCGCCTGCCACAGCGGCGATCCGCTCAGGGAGTCGACCGGATGACTCCGTGGGACGCCAGACAGCCGCCAGAACAGGTACAGCAAGGAGGGCACCCGTCGGACGCACCAGCCCAGCGGCCAACGCCAGCAGGGCAACCGCCAGCCACCTCTCACGACGGGCACACAGCAGGACGCCGATCGCCAGGGCGAGGAACAGGCCCTCCCCATAGGCCCACACCAGGACGAATGCCGGCGGGAACAGCGAGAGCGCCCAGACAGCCCGGCGAGCCATGATCCGCCTTCCCGTCTCTAGGAGCACCAGCCGGTACAGGAGCATGGTTGCCACAAATGCCGAGAGGTTCGCCAGGACCACGAGCGCCACGCCGGGCCCGCCCGGAAGAACCGCATCGGCGAGGCGGCCGGCCAGAACGAATCCCGGAAAGAACCGCACCCCTTCGGCCACAACCCCGTCGTAGCCATGCACCATGAGCGACTGGTACCAGTCGCCATCCCACGCCAGGAGGCCACGGTCGACCGGCCGGGGCCCGCTGCCGGACCCCGCTAGTCGAACGGCCACCCACGCAGCCGCTACAAGGAGGCGCGCCGTGACCCAGGCGGGCAGCACGACCAGGAGCTCGGTACGAACCAGGCCCAGCCGGCCCCCGGTCATGGCGCTACCGGAAAGCGGGAAAGGTTGGCCGCATCGTCAAAGGCGTCGCCATCGGCGCGCACCACCTTGGTCGGGTGGCCCAGACGCTCCGCCAGCTCCAGGCGGAGCTTCCCGCACTGTGCGTCGAAGGTCTCGTAGCCGTCCATCCAGACCAGCCAGACCACAGAACCGGTATCGGAGCGCTCCGCAATGGCGTCGGCAACCTCTGCTACGTCGACGGCTCCGTTGCGTTCGGCGTAGTCGGACCAGTCGACGCGTCGACCGTCGTCAAGCATCGGATACGCGAGGGTCGTGAGGTGTTCGGAGAGAAGCCGGTATCCGGCCGGGGCCAACTGGTCCGGGCAGAAGACCACCAGGTCCTCGCCGGCGCCGTCCTCCAGTATCGCCTCGGCCACCACGCCCACCTGAGTCCGGTCCCGGCTCAGCTCACGGGCTACCGAGATGCCGGAGAGGAGGACGAGGAGTGAAAGGGCCACAACGGCTCCTCCGCCGGGAATCCGCCGCAGGCCCAGACCAGCGGCGAGCACCACCGGCACGAGGGCGAACACCCCATACCTGCCCTGGAACGCGGTGTCGGTCGCAAGGCTCACCGCTGCTCCCAGAAGCATGGTCATCACGCCGATGCCTGCCGCCACCCGTAGCCAACCCCGGTCGGTCCAGCCGATCACCGCCCCACCCGAGGCATCCCGGGTTCCGAGACCGAGGACCACCAGCACGCAGAGCACCACAGCTACCAGGAGGGCCTCCGAGCCCCGGCCACCGCCGTACGCCTCCAGGGTGAGGGCGGCCACGACCGTGGGTCGAGGTGCCGGCGACCACGGCGTGCCCGTGTGCATCAACTGGTCCAGGAAGACCGGCAACCACGGAATGAAGGCAACGCATCCTGCGGCGACGGCCCCTGCCAGCTTGAACGCACGGTCCCGGGCCCCACGGCGACCACTCTCGAGAAGCCCGACCCCTACGACCGCCACGAGGAAGAACGACCAGTAGTGCGTGAGAAGCAGGGCGGCGACCACCGCTGAGAGCCCTGCGAGGCGCCCCACCGAAGGTGAATCCCAGGCTCTCACGATTGCCAGGTGGCCGAGCAGAAGGAGCACGAGGATCAGCAGGTACATCCGTGCCTCGGTGGAGTAGCGGATTGCGAACGGGCTGGAGGCCATCACCCCTAGGACCAGCAGCGCTCCTGTCCGATCCAGATGGCGCCGTGCCACGAGCCACACGAGTGGCAGGGATGCGACGCCCAGGGCACCTGAGAACGACCTGACCGCAGCATCGCCTTCGCCAACCACGTTGGTCCAGAGGGCAAGCAGCACGTAGTAGAGCGGCGGGTGGCCGTCGTGGCGGAGGGCCTCGGCAAGATGCGACCAACCCCTGTCGGCCTCCCCGGCCAGGGATGCCGATATCGCTTCATCCAGCCACATGGGCGACGCCGGTAGGAACCGCAGAACGATGCCACCGATAACCGACACGACGACCACCACGGTGATCCAGCGATTCCGACGGGCCTCCTCCACGGCCGCTGATCGTACCTTCGGCCTACGGAACAGTCCGGTACGCTCGGTCGGCACCCGGTGGTCATGATGCCGCTGGCGCACAACGCCCCCACCTGATGAGCACGCCTCCGCACCCCCCAGTCGACCCCACACCAGACCGGCTCCGTCCGGTCATCATCGGTGCCGGCCCGGCCGGCCTCACCGCCGCCTACCAGTTGGGCAAGTCCGGTGTCGGGTCGACGGTGCTCGAAGCCGACGATGTCGTCGGCGGGATCAGCCGGACAGCGGTACGCGACGGCTGGCGGTTCGACATCGGCGGGCACAGGTTCTTCACCAAGGTGCGTGCCGTCTCGGACCTCTGGCACGAGATCCTGGAACCGGAGGACTTCCTGCTTCGGCCCCGCATGAGCAGGATCTTCTACCGGGGCAAATTCTACGACTACCCCCTACGGGCCATGAACGCCCTCCGGAACCTGGGCATCGTGGAGGCCGTCCGCTGCGTGCTCTCCTACGTGTGGGTCCGGATCCACCCACCCCGCGACCTCACCTCCTTCGAGGGATGGACCGCCAGTCGGTTCGGCTGGCGTCTCTACCGGACCTTCTTCAAGACGTACACGGAGAAGGTCTGGGGAATCCCCGCCGACGAACTCCAGGCCGACTGGGCGGCCCAGCGGATCAAGAACCTGTCCCTCTTCAGCGCCGTCATGAACTCGTTGATGCCCAGGCGCAACCAGAAGGACATCACCAGCCTCATCGAGGAGTTCGAGTACCCGCGCTACGGACCGGGGATGATGTGGGAACGGTGCCATGAACTGGTCACCGAACAGGGGTCCGACGTACTGCTCGAGCATCCGGTCCGACGTATCGGCCACGCTGACGGCCTCGCCCATGAGGTGGAGGCCGACGGTCCGGAGGGCCCCGTCGTGTTCCCCGCCAGCCACGTCATCTCGTCGATGCCTCTCCCCCACCTGCTGCTGGCCATGGACCCGGCGGTTCCCGACGACGTTCGCCGCGCTGCCGACGGAATCGGGTACCGCGACTTCCTCACAGTTGCGCTGGTCGTGCCGGCCGTGGACGGATTCGAGGACAACTGGATCTACATCCACTCTCCGGAGGTCCGGGTCGGGCGGGTGCAGAACTTCGGCCAGTGGTCGCCGCACCTGGTCAAGGAGGGCAGGACCTGTCTGGGCCTGGAGTACTTCGTCAACGAGGGGGACGACCTCTGGGACTCCACGGACGAGGACCTCGTCGAGCGCGGCAAGGCCGAAATGGAGCACCTGGGCCTCCTGGACCCAACACGCGTCGAGGCCGGCTACGTGGTTCGGATGCCGAAGGCCTACCCGATGTACGACGCCGACTACCAGGCAAACGTGGAGGTCCTCCGCCGCTGGCTGGAGGCCAACGCCCGAAACGTCCACCCTGTTGGACGCAACGGCATGCACCGGTACAACAACCAGGACCACTCCATGTACACCGCCATGCTCACCGTGGAGAACCTGCTCGGTGACGGCAGCGGACCAGGCCACGACGTCTGGCAGGTGAACGTGGAAGAGGACTACCACGAGGAGCTCGTAGCGGCCGAGGCTGACGGGGCCTGACTGTGCCGCAG
>Ga0209403_10000695_pt1 | contig 48289 bp, 45 predicted proteins | sample ArcticOcean_MG_C_8_FD_187440 | JGI IMG/M metagenome (GOLD analysis project Ga0209403, IMG submission 187440) | Marine microbial communities from western Arctic Ocean - ArcticOcean_MG_CB11_86 (SPAdes) (version 2) | ecosystem: Environmental > Aquatic > Marine > Oceanic | place: Arctic Ocean... | reverse complement strand
AATATCGCCCGGTTGTTCGATCTCAATATCATAGATCCGCAGGGCGGATGAGATGCCGCGCATGCCCTCGAGCCAGGCCAAGGCCTCTTGCTCGCCGCCGATTTCATCGACCAGACCATTGGCCACTGCCTGGCGGCCGGTAAATACCCGCCCATCCGCCAATTGCGCCGCCGCTGCCGGCTCCAGGCCGCGTCTCTCAATCAATAAATCGAGGAAAAGGTCATACAAATCGTCAACCACCGCCTGGCTGGCAGCCCGGCCACGCGCGTCAAGTGGCTCAAACGGGGATGGCACGCCCTTCAGCGGCGCGCTTTTAATGGTTTCGGTCACGATACCTAGTTCGCTCAACATACGACTGACTTCAGCGGTTTGCAGAATGACACCGATGGACCCAGTAACGGTGGAATTGCGCGCCACAATTCGTTCAGCAGCAATTGCCGCCATATAGCCACCCGAAGCAGCCGTGCCGCCCATCACCGCTATCACCGGCTTATGCGCTGCCACCTTACGCAGCGCAATGAAGAGCGCCTCGCTGCCGGCCATGGTGCCGCCGGGTGAGTTAATGCGCAGGATAAGCGCATGCACGCGCTTATCCTCAGCGACATCAGCGAGAATTTCATCGCGCCGGGGATCATCCCAAATGACGCCTTGAATCCATAGTCGAGCAATATGATCACCGCCCGTCCTGCCATCCAGGGCAAAGCGGCCAACAGCAACAATGATCAGGGCTACGAGTGCGATAATCGCCAACGCACGCCACAGCGTGACACCACGCTTGAGACGGCGACGATCGAGCAGTCTATCCGGGTCGAGCATCATCTGCGCCGCTCACTCCCCGCGTTATCGGCAACCGCCGGTAAGCCCCGCACCAGGATAGGTGCGGGGCTTACGCGAGCGGAACTAAAGCACCTGGTGATCAGGCGCTGGTATCGTCTTCCTTAGCTTCTTCCTTAGCTTCTTCTGTAGCGCCGGCCTCAGCTGAGTCAGCGGCAGGCACCTCTTCAGTCGCGCCTCCATCGTCATCAACTGCGGCTTTTTGTTTCCGGCTCAGCGCTGCGCCAAGGATATCGCCGAGGCTAGCACCGGAATCGGTTGAACCATATTCCTCAACCGCCTGCTTCTCTTCCTGAACCTCAAGCGCCTTAATGGAAAGCGAAATGCGCCGGCCACTCCGGTCGATCTGCATCAGCTTGGCATCGAACTTATCGCCAACGGCAAAACGGTCCGGACGCTGCTCATTACGGTCACGCGCCAAATCGCCGCGGCGCACAAAGCCCGGCAGACCATCCAGCACTTCAACTTCAATACCCTGATCAGCCACCGCCGTCACGGTACAGGTGACCGGCTGGCCACGCTTGCCATGTGCTACTTGGAAGGGATCGTCATCAAGCTGCTTGATGCCAAGACCGATACGCTCTTTCTCGATATCAACGGAGAGTACCTTGACCTTGATCTTATCGCCCTTGTCGAACTTCTGAATGGCGGTTTCACCGGCCACTGCCCAGTCGATATCCGACAAATGAACCATGCCGAAAATTTCACCTGATAATTCAACAAACAGGCCGAACTCGGTGATATTTTTGATCTCGCCTTCGAGAACCGTGCCTTCCGGATTATTTTCCTCGAAGGACGTCCACGGATTGTCCAGGCATTGCTTGAGACCAAGGCTGATGCGCCGCTTGTCGGGATCGACATCGAGCACCATGACTTCCACTTCCTGGCTGGTCGAAACGATCTTGCCGGGATGGATGTTTTTCTTAGTCCAACTCATCTCAGAGACATGGACGAGACCCTCAACACCGGCCTCGAGCTCAACGAATGCACCATAATCGGTGATATTGGTCACGCGGCCGGTATATTTGGCGCTGATCGGATATTTGATGCTAACGCCCTCCCAGGGATCCGCCTCAAGCTGCTTCATGCCGAGGGAAATACGCTGGGTCTCTGAATTGAAACGAATGACCTGCACTTTAACAGTTTGGCCGATTTGCAACGCATCGGTCGGGTGATTGACCCGGCGCCAGGCAATATCGGTAACGTGCAGCAGACCATCGACGCCGCCCAAATCGACGAATGCGCCATAATCGGTGATATTTTTGACCATACCTTCGAGCACTTGGCCTTCGTGCAGATTGGCAATCAGCTCATTGCGTTGCTCGGCGCGCGTGTCTTCCAAGACAGCACGGCGCGAAACCACGATATTGCCGCGTCGGCGATCCATTTTTAAAATTTGGAACGGCTGTTCGGTGCCGATCAAGGGCTGGATATCGCGTACCGGGCGGATATCGACCTGGCTGCCCGGCAAGAATGCCACGGCGCCATCGAGATCGACGGTAAAGCCGCCTTTGACCCGGCCAAAAATAACGCCTTCGACGCGCAAGCCATCTTGGTGGGCCTTTTCGAGCTTTTCCCAGGCTTCTTCACGGCGCGCGCGCTCTCGGCTAAGAACGGCTTCGCCGCGGCGATTTTCAATGCGCTCAATGAAAACCTCAACCTGATCACCAACCTTGAGTTCGTTCGGTTGTCCGGGAGCGGCAAATTCTTTCAGTGGCACCCGCCCCTCAACCTTGAGGCCGACATCAATTAATGCCGCGTCATTATCGATTGAAAGCACGGTACCTTTAATCAAGCGGCCTTCGAACTTAGCGCTATCGCCAACAAATTCGTCGAGCATCTCCGCAAAGTTTTCGGTGATTGGCGCTTCGCTTTCGGCCGTCTCAGTGGTTGGTATTGTCATTTGTTCTCCTGTCCACAATTTTCATCTCTATGGCCCAGCCCCAATGGCCAGACCGGATAATGCTCTCAAATCCGCAGCAAGCGGCCAGAACCAAACGATTGGCCGGTCTAATCTGCCCGTGCCGCGATAAATGAAAGCGCCAAGTCAAACACCTCGTCCGGTGAAAGACCCGTAGTATCGATAGTGAGTGCGTCTTCCGCCGCCTTCAACGGCGCGACCGCGCGTCCGCTGTCACGGGCGTCGCGATCCTTCATTTCTTGCAAAACGCGCGATTCTATACTCTCCACACCGCGTAACCGCAACTCTTTCGCGCGGCGCGCGGCGCGTACCTCTGGTGAAGCGGCAAGATATATCTTGGCCGCGGCCTCCGGACAGACCACGGTGCCAATGTCCCGGCCATCCAAAACCGCCCCTGGCGTGGTGTTGGCGAAGTCGCGCTGATAGGCCAAAAGCGCCGCTCTAACCGGCGGATGGACGGAGAGAATAGAGGCCGCCTGTCCGACCTCTTCATCGCGCAAATTAGGCGCTTTGAGGTCTGATTCAGTCAAGTTACAGGCCGCAGCTTCACTGGCGCCGGCATCGGTGGGATCATCGCCATCACGCAGCACGCACGCGCCCACCGCCCGGTAAAGACCACCCGTATCAAGATGACGCAGGCCGAAATGATCGGCCAAATGGCGCGCCAGCGTACCTTTACCGGACGCCGCCGGACCATCAACGGCAATAATTAGCGCGCCCGCGCCAGGGTTCAGAGCGCCCGTGCCGGATTTTTCAGACTCAGACATCTTTAATTTGTCCACCCAAATTATTCATTAATTCGACAAAACCCGGAAAACTGGTGGCGATCGGCGTGCCGTCATCAATGGTAACGCCGTCACGCGACACCATGCCAAGTACCAAAAAGGCCATGGCGATGCGATGATCCAGGCGGCTGGCAATATGCGCCCCACCCGGCGGCGGCGCGCCCGTGCCGGTAATCAGCAGATCATCTTGTTCCGCCACCACCGAGGCGCCGCAGGCTTCAAGCCCGTCGACAATGGCCGTGAAGCGATCACTTTCCTTGTGGCGCAATTCCCCCAACCCGCGCATCCGGCTGGTGCCTTCCGCACAGGCGGCAAGGATCGCCAGGATGGGATATTCATCGATCATGCTGGGTGCGCGCGCTGCCGGCACGTCAATGGCGCGCAATTTGCCGGCGCTGACGGCTATATCGGCGACCGGCTCGCCGGAAAGCTCGCGCCGCTCCAATATTTCAATATCGCCGCCCATCTCGCGTGCACATTCGAGCAGACCGCAGCGTAGCGGATTGATGCCGACATTCTTCAGCAATATGCGCGAACCCGGTACCAGCAAGGCGGCGGCAAGCGGAAAAGCGGCGGAGCTGATATCCGCTGGCACTGATAATTCGGCAGCGGATAATTCCGGCTGCCCCACCAGGGTAATCTTGCGCCCTCCTGCAGCTTCTTCTTCAAGCCGTACTTCGGCGCCGAAATGACGCAACATGCGCTCGCTATGATCACGGCTCGGCGCCGGCTCGATGACGCTGGTTTCGCCCGGCGCGGCCAAACCGGCCAATAAAATCGCTGATTTCACCTGCGCTGAGGCGACCGGCAGAGTGTAGCTGATGGGCAGAAGGTCGCTGGTGCCGGTGAGCGCTAGCGGCAGGCGGCAGGCGCTACGCGCGGTAATCACGGCGCCCATGCGCGTGAGCGGATCAGCGACCCGCTTCATTGGCCGCGAGAGCAGCGAATCATCGCCGGTAAAGAAACTGGTGAAGCCATGTCCAGCGGCTACCCCCATCAAGAGGCGCACTGCTGTCCCGGCATTGCCTAGAGCAAGCGGGCGCGCCGGTTCGGCAAAGCCACCCACGCCAACACCCCAAATCCGCCACTTGCCGGGACCGTCGCTTTCCAGCTCAACACCGTATTCACGCAAAGCGCCGGCGGTCGCCATAACGTCATCGCCTTCCAGCAGGCCGCGTACCCACGTTTCACCCACCGCCAACGCGCCAAATATCAAAGCACGGTGCGAAATGGACTTATCGCCCGGCAGAACCGCTTCGCCGGCCAAAGATTCGGCGCGTTCTGAAATCAACGGCGAAGGGCTCGCCAGCGCCGTTTCAGCGCCACCGGTTTTCGGCGCACTGGGTTGATCTAAAATGGTTTGTTGGCCTTTTTTCACACCGGTCTCTAACACAGCAGAGGGCGCCAGAAAACGCGCAGACGCCATTAATTGAATTTTATTTTTGACAGACTCTTCTTTACGTGGCAATTCGGCGCGAACATATGCGCTTCTACGCATCGCACCTGTGCGTCTCTACGCAATGCGCCTGTGCGTCTTTGCATGATGCGAAAGTCTAAAAGGGAGATAGATCGTGGCGAATTCTAAATGGGGTACCAAACGTGCGTGCCTCGGCTGCGGCAAGCCGTTTTACGACATGCAGCGCACCCCAATTGTCTGTCCGTCGTGCGACGTACCCTTCGAAATTGTTGTTCCAGGCCGAGTTCGCCGGCAGCGCGCCACCGCAGCTGCTGCTGAAGCCGCCGCCGCAGCGCCACCCGCTGAAACCGCTGTTGAGAGCACTAGCGAGGGCGAGGGCACTGGCGAGGAAGTGGAAGCCGTCGAGACCGATGGCAGCGAAAAGAGCGCGGACGCTGAAGAAGAAGAGGACGAGGCCATTGAGAATGCCTCAGAGCTGGGCGAGGATGAAGGCGATGTCGCCGAGGTCATAGAGGGCATGGAATAACCGGATAAGGTGGACGTCTAAGAAAGAATTCGCCTCCCGGGCTTGCGCGAACGCCTGGAGGTCCATATTTTCAAGCAAATCCGTTCAGCCCCCGAATAACAATCCATCCGGGGCACAAGATTACACGGGGCCATAGCTCAGTTGGGAGAGCGCTTGAATGGCATTCAAGAGGTCGGCGGTTCGATTCCGCCTGGCTCCACCAGATACCCCCAAAACCAGCGGTTTTTTAAGCGCAGGTTTTGGGGGTTTTTCTTTTCCTGGCAACAAGCTTTCAACAAGCTTTGGTTTAAGATATATTGGAGAAATGTTCAACAAGCTTTAGTTTAGGACACAGTAGGGGGATGGCAAGCTCACGCATCATCACAGATACTCTCGATGAGGTTGTTGAGGGTTCAGTATGGGTACATCGCCAGATGCTCGCCAAGGGCGAAAGTCCCTATTGGTATACACGCATCAAGCTTCCTGAATATATCGAAAGCCGAAACTCAAAAGCCCAATATATTCGCAGGTCTACAAAGAAGCGTAGTCAGCAAGAAGCTACGCAATGGGCTATCGATCTATTCCACGAAATGTGTGGCAATCAGAAACTTGGAATGCCCACTGAAAGCAGAACATTCTCGTGGGTATTCGCTGACTATCAGAGGCTCCAAAAGAGAGGCGTAGATGCTGGCGAAGTCTCAACAAATCGTTATCAACTCAATGAGAGCACCTATCAAAACTATTTCAGCTCGTTTTTTGGCGAGATGGATATTCGCAAGGTGAACTCTGAAACCATCCTTGAATACAAAGCCAAACGAAATACACAGATGGGATTGGCTGGTGGGGCTTCAGTCAGAAAAAGGACTAAACCCTCTGCACACACGATCAACGTCGAAAATATGGTCTTGAGGGACATTCTCAAACACGCCCACGATAAAAAATATATTCACAACATTCCCACTATCAAAAACAACTATTCCCAAAGGGTTCCTCACCTAGACTTCAGCGCAGACGAGTGGGCGTACATTCTGAAGAAATTTGATGAAGATATTACCAAAAGCAGACAGCAAAAAATGGTTGTTCACGAGTGGCGCTATAAGCTGATGCTCAAAACCCTTTGTCAGCTTCTTGTCTATAGTGGTGCAAGAGTTGGGGGGGAAACTAATCAATCACTTCTTTGGGATGACCTTCGAGCTGTTGAGAAAATCAGCGGTAAGGAAAAGCAGCATCACATTGGAACCCATACTGAATGTTCTTATGATAAAAGGGAGATAATTCGTGTTGAGGTTCTTATTCGGAACGTGAAATATCGCACGAAACCCAATCCACGATTGGTGATGGCTATTCCTTATCTTGAACCAGCATTGAGAGCTTGGAGATCAGCGAGTGATTTTGTTTCGACTGGCGACTTTGTGTTCTGTCATCAAGGTGATGGAATGAATGGTAAGCCATCCACACCAATCAAATCATTCAAGAATGGTTTTGAGCGTTTTATGAAAAGGCACACCAACGAGGAATTCCTTTTGTGGAAAGACGCCGAAAGCCCGCATCGAACTCTTTATTCCTGTCGTCATGTGTATGCGACGCAACGCCTAATCAATGGGGACATTGGGGTGTATGAGCTTTCTAGAAATATGGGTACGAGTATTCGAGAGCTTGAACGCACCTATGCGAAGGCTCTTCCACAGTCTTTCGCAAAACAACTTACAGGTGGACTTCGTTGATGGATTTCATACTAGCCATCGTTGTCGCACTGCCGATTTTCCTACTCTGTTTTTCACATGGAAAAGTAGCCGAAATTGCTACTTAACAACAGGACTCCCGCAAGTTTTACAATCTAATTCAAATCCTACATAGGTATTTCTACCTTGCGGCGATGTAACCCACTCTCTTTGTTGAAACGGGGGATCATGCCTGAAATGCCTTGAATGACCACATGACAAATCTGCTATCCATTGCTTATATTCATCTTGATGGAAACCAGTGATTTTTGTTTTCATACCAGTTCTCACTTATTTAAACATTCTGCTGCTCCCTGATCGTGGAGAGTAAATGCGTAACAAGTTCTGCATTTAGACGACATCCACATCCACTTTCTCAGCCCCATCCACATACATATGCGCATTCGCCTCAGCATCAATTCAAGCGTTGTATTTCCAGGCGTTCAACCCATCCAACGCCGCACTATAGTGCCAGCTATGGCAGCGTACATTCTGGAATAGGTATCACGCACCGCCCTAACAATTCATTCACGCCCGATCAGCGACCGGGAAATCCTGAAAAACACTCGGTATGCGTTGAATATCAGCGATCAGGTCAGGCGGCATATCGGAACCCAAATCAGGCGCGGTGCTGGCATATATTGCGTCCGAGAGGCCGGTGAAGCGGCGAGCAACCTGATCGGTGATTTCCTCATGGCGGCCACGAATGACAAATAAATCCAGCACATCGTCGCTGATTTCATTCGCCATTTCCTGCCATTTGCCATCTTTCACCATGGCATGGAGTTTAAGGCCGAGATCCTCCAGCCCATGTTGCTCCAATACCGGCCAGTAGGCGCGCGTTGAGCCATAAAAGCCAACGCGCTGGCGCACCCAGGCAACCTTCTCGGCGACCGCTTCGTCCGTAGCGCCGGTCGCAATAAAGCCGCCGCCGGTAATTTCAAAACTCTCCCGCTGGCGCGCGCGCTTTTTGAGACCGGCCTGCATCAACGGCATCACAACATTTTCCTGATAGCGCCGGGTGCAAAAAGGATGGAGACGCACGCCATCGCACATATCGGCCGCAACACGCAGCATCGCCGGCCCGACCGCGCCAATGGTGATCGCCGGTGGCGGCGCTGACATGGGCTCGGGCACAAAGGCCGGCGTCATCAAGGTGAAGCTGTAATGCTCACCCTCATAGAGCAATTTTTCGCCGCTCTCCCAGCAGTGCCAAATAGCGCGAAGGGCGGCGATATATTCACGCAGGCGCGGCGCCGGCGCGCTCCACGGCACCGAGAAGCGGCGCTCATTATGGCCACGTACCTGAGAGCCTAGCCCCAGCACAAAGCGGCCATCGGACGCGGACTGCAAATCCCAACCGAGATTGGCCATCACCATCGGGCTGCGTGGAAAAGCGATGGCGAGGCCCGTCAACAGACCGATGCGCTGAGTGCTCGTCGCCGCCACGCCGAGCGGCAGAAATGGATCATGGCGGTTTTCCAGGGTCATCAGGCCGTCATAGCCAGCCGCTTCGACAGCACGCGCGGCCGCGGGGACTTTCTTCAAATCATCCTGCGGCAGGGTGGTAAAAATCTTCATCGATAAAAACCTCAGCTCAGTAGAATTCAGCTTAGTGGAATCATGACATGTTCCCGGTACGCCTCGCGCGCCTGCAAAAGCGCATACCAAGCCTGCAGATGCGGCATTTCCGGATGCGCAATATCGAGCGTGTAATAGCGGTAACAGGCGCAGCCAAGTGGTATATCAGCCATGCTTAATTCGTCGCCCGCGACATAGCGTGTAGCGGCCAAATGCGCATTCAATATTTGCCATGCGTCAGACAGACTTTGCCCTGCGGCATCGATTGCGGCGCTGTCCCGCGCCTCTGGCGGCGTGCGGATGAGACCGACAAAAGCCGGCGCCATGGGCGGCATGATGCGGGTGACCAGCCAATCCATCCATTGATCCGCCAAAGCGCGCCGGGCGACATCCTCCGGCCATAGGCTGCCAGCGCCATACTTGGCCGCGAGATAACGCACCACCGCGTTAGATTCCCAAATAATTGTGCCGTCGTCATCAATAGTGGGAATGAGGCCGTTCGGATTGAGAGCGAGAAACTCCGGTGTATCCAAGCCGCCAAACTGACGCCCGACATCGTGGCGCTGATGTTCAAGCCCGAGCTCCGCTACGGTCCACATGACTTTCTGCACATTAATGGAATTGTTGCGACCCCAGATAGTCAGCATAAAAATCTCCCTGAATTAAGTTTTTTTATGTAAAAACAACGCGATAAATGACTGTCGCGCTTAGTTGATGTGAGGCGCCGCCGTATTAACCACTTCTTATGAATTTAGGGCGCATGCTCGAGCCTAAGCGCAATAGCGTCGATGATGAACAACAAATTCTGGACCGAGGAGCGTCAAGAGGCTGGTTAGGACCGAGCGTTGTAGCAACGTCCTAAACCAAAGGAGAAGTACAGTGAAGCGTTTAAAGGCCATTATTTTTTCAGCTACTCTCCTGGCTATGCCCTTCGCGGCACAAGCCGAGGAATCGGTGGATGGTCTACTCACCCAGAGCGAATCTCGGCCCAATTCCTGCGTGCCTCACAATGTCGCCGTCGATCAGCTTTCCGATAAGTTCAACGAGAAAGTGGTTGGTCTCGGTCTTTGCAAAAACCAGCAAAGTGTTGTTGAGCTTTATGTCAGCAGCAAAGGCAGCTGGACGATCCTGGTTACCCTGACCAACGGCATGAGCTGCATTGCAGCCGCCGGCGAAAATTGGACGGAAACCCTCGGGCAGGCTGAGCTCGCTTCCTAAGCAACGCCGCAAAATTGCGACCACCTAACGCAATAGACGACGCGCGGTTTAACTGCTGCCGACTTCGGCCCAGCCATCAATTTCCTGGGTGTGGCATTCCACCGCGCCGATCGTCCGATAGTAATAGATCGCTGGTTCGGGTGCCAATTTCTTCGGCGCGACATAGGTATTGCACACTGGCAAATCCGCGAACCATCGCAGCCAATTGCAGTCCTGCTCCGCCGTCTTGGCAAGATGATGCTCCATCGGCGATCCGCAGGCGGCAAGCATTGTCAGTGTAACGGCCAACAAGCCAATCCGTTTCATACGAAACTATCTCCAGTTCTCAACGCCTTTACGCACCCAAAACCTTCATCAATATAACATAAATCGACGCGTTTCGTTCGTTCTGCTTGCAGCCGAATTATGTCGAGAGAAAATTCCGCGCAGGTGAAATCACCTGTGACAACGACTTGCTTTGATTCCAAACAGATAGGTCGTTTTGGGTTAACCTATGCGAGCGTGACAAAGGCGCCCGCCCGCCATTCGGCTTTCCGGATTATTGGCTCTATATCGATGAGGCGCCCGTGATTCACCTCGTTGACACCGGCAATCCGACCGATGATTTAAAGAGTTATTTTGAGGCCGACCGGACCGAGAGCGGTAGCGGCGCGGTTGACCATGTGGCCTTTGCCTATGACGCCGAAGATTATGACAAGACAGTGGCCGCCATCGAAAGGCTCGGATTCGACTGCATGCGCCAAACCGTCCGTGATCTCGGTCAACGGCAATTATTCATCAAGAATCCGGACGCGATAATGGTCGAGCTTAACTTTCCCGCCGTTTAGGCCGAGGCTAGTTTAGTAGCCGGCTTTGGCATCAACAAGGTGATGCGGCGCTTCGCCGGCACGCACGCGACGGATATTTTTCGACACCAAGCGCGCACCGGACATGGCGTCGGTGATCGACGCCACATGCGGCGTGATGGTGATGTTGGGCGCGCGCCACAGCGGATCGCCCGCCGGTAAAGGCTCCTGGCGTGTCACATCCAGCACGGCGTGGGAGAGATGACCCGATTGGAGGGCCGCGATTAAATCCGCGTCAACAACAAGGCCGCCGCGCGCGCCATTGATCAAGCATGCGCCTTTTGGCAACGCGTTTATAACCCGGCTGTCTATGATGCCTTCGGTCGCCGGTGTGAGCGGCATCAAGCACACCAGAATATCGCAAGCCGCCAGGAAATCATCGAGGGTGTCAGCGCCGGCATAGTTGTTGACGCCCGGCAAATTCTTTTCCCGCCGGCTCCAACCGGATACTTGAAAGCCAATTTCCTGGAGCGACTTGGCGCAAGCTGTACCGAGCACGCCAAGGCCCATGATGCCAACGCGACGCTGATGGGCAAAGGGTGCTGCCAGCCGGTGCCAATCCTCAGCCTGCTGAAAGGCGAGATATTCCGCTACGCGGCGCAGACAATAGAGCGCATAAAGCAACACCCATTCGCGCATACCCTGGGTGAGATTATCATCGACAATGCGTGTCATCGGCACGCCCGTTGGCAAGGTCGTCCCGGCAAGCAAATGATCGACACCGGCGCCAAGCGAGGCGATCATTTTTAAGTTTGGGAAATCCAGCAATTGGCGATCCATCGGGTCCCACACCAGAGCAATCTCGATATCTTCCGGCGCGCCCATATCGGGCCACACGCAAAATTCAAGGTCAGGCATATGTTCGGCAAAAGCGGCGCGCCACTCTTCCGGATCATCGGTTCGACTGCAAAAAATTAATGACATGGCTGCTGAGATAGCACAGCGCGCCAAGCCCCTCAATCATCCGGCAGCATCGTCCGGAGGCGATACACAAGATCAAGCGCGGCGCGCGGGCTGAGCGCATCCACATCCGTCTCTTCAAGGGCGCTGCGGAGTTCATCCATCGCCGCTGTGCTTTGGTCTACTGGCGCAGGTCCGGAAACAGGCGTGGAAAAAAGCGGCAGGTCTTCGCCTAGGCGGGCGACGGCGCCGCCCTGATCACCTTTTTCCAGGGTCGCCAAAACATCTTCAGCGCGGACTAACACCGCTTCGGGCAGGCCGGCCAGACGGGCGACATGAATGCCGTAGGAGCGGTCTGCCGAACCGGCCATGACCTCATGCAGAAACACCACATCGCCCTGCCACTCCTTGACCCGCATGGTGCTGCAGGCAAGCCGGTCGAGCTTTGGCGCGAGCGCCGTCAATTCATGATAGTGGGTGGCGAAGAGGGTGCGGCAGCCATTGACGTTGTGCAGATGCTCGACCGCCGCCCAGGCGATGGAAAGGCCATCGAAAGTCGCCGTGCCGCGCCCGATTTCGTCCAGAATAACCAGCGCCTTGGGTCCGGCCAAATTCAGGATCGCCGCCGTCTCGATCATCTCAACCATAAAAGTCGAGCGCCCGCGCGCGAGATCATCGGCGGCGCCAACGCGGCTGAACAGGCGATCGACAATACCGATGTGAGCGCTCTCGGCAGGCACGAAAGAGCCCATCTGGGCAAGTATGACGATTAGGGCATTTTGCCGAAGAAAGGTGCTTTTGCCGGCCATGTTGGGGCCGGTGACCAACCACAAATGCTGCGCCGGGCCGAGATCACAATTATTGGCAACGAATTGCACTTCGCGCTCGGCCAGGGCCTCGACCACGGGATGGCGCCCGGCGTGAATATCGAAAGCCGTACCGGCATCTATCAGCGGGCGGCAATAGCGCCGCTCGACCGCCAATTGCGCCAGGGCCGAGGCAACATCAAGCGCCGCGGCGGCGCGCGCCAGACGGGCGATCTCTTCGACCCGGACCAGGGTCTCGCCCAGCAACTGCTCAAACAATTGCGCTTCAAGGTCGAGCGCCTTTTGCGCAGCACTGTTTATCTTGCTCTCCAACTCGCCGAGCTCGACCGTCGTAAAACGCACTGCGCTGGCCAGAGTCTGACGATGAATGAATCCTTCACCAAGCTTGTCCGCATTGCGCTCGGTGACATCGACAAAATAACCAAGCACATTGTTGTGCTTGACCTTCAGGCTGTCGACGCCGCTCTCCGCGCGGTAGCTCGCCTGCAAATGAGCGATTAGGCGGCGGCTCTCATCACGCAGCGACACGAACTCATCAAGCGTCGCACTATAGCCTTGGACGATAAATCCACCATCGCGCACAAACGGCGGCGGCGTTGGCGCGAGGGCGCGGGACAGGCGCGTGGCGAGACTTTCATGTTGCCCGAGACCCTCAGATAGGGGACCGATGGCGTGGTCCGGCGCATCTAACGCCGTGCCTTGCTCGAGGGCATCGCGCAGACTGGGCACCAACATCAACGCATCACGAATCGTCGCCAAATCCCTCGGCCCGCCGCGCTCGAGAGTAAGGCGCGACAGCGCGCGCTCGATATCGGGGAAGGCACGCAGCGTTGAACGCAAAGTATCGCGCGTCGCACTGCCGGCAATAAAGAAATCGACCTGATCAAGGCGCTCGCCAATGGCGCTCGGATCAGTGAGCGGCGCCGCAAGGCGGGCGTGCAGCAAACGCGCGCCCGCACCGGTGATGGTACGGTCAATAACCGCGAGGAGCGATCCCTTGCGCACGCCGGCGAACGAACGGGTCAGTTCAAGATTACGCCGGGTTGCCGCATCGATGGCCATGCTGGCAGTTTCCAATACCGCAGCCAACGGCGCGAGGCGCGGCAGTTTTCCTTTTTGGGTCAGGCTGACATATTCGACAATCGCGCCCGCCGCCGCCAGCTCAGCGCGGCCGAAATCACCGAAGCCGTCGAGCGCCGCCACGCTATAAAGCGCACAGAGACGGCGCGTACCCGCGGCGCTATCGAACAGCCGCGCAGGCTGCGGTGCCAATGCGGCTTTCCAATCGCCGAAAGTCTCGAACAATTCCGGCGCTTCGAGCATGGCATCAGAGAGTAGGATTTCACCGGGTGAGAGGCGGGCAAGCACGGCGGGCAGAGCCGGCGCATCGCATTGCATAACGCGAAATTCGCCGGTCGACATATCACACCAAGCCACCGCCCACCCACCTTCCGCCCGGCCAAGCGCCACCAGGTAATTGGAGGCGCGTGCATCCAAAAGCGTATCTTCAGTAAGCGTGCCCGGCGTAACCAAACGCTCAACCTCGCGCGCCACCACCGATTTGGCGCCGCGCTTCTTGGCTGCTGCCGGGTCTTCGGTCTGCTCGCAAACGGCAACGCGAAAGCCCGATTGGATCAGGCGCTCAAGGTAGGTATCGGCGGCGCGTACCGGCACGCCGCACATGGGTATATCCTGGCCTTCATGCTTGCCGCGCTGGGTCAGGGTGATGCCAAGCGCCTCGGCTGCCTGAACAGCGTCATCAAAAAACAGCTCATAAAAATCGCCCATACGATAAAACAACAGAGCTTCCGGATGGTCGCGCTTAATGGCCAGATATTGCGCCATCATCGGCGTCACAGCGGCCTCGGATGCGGCGGATTTTTTGGTTTTGCTGGGCATGGCGCGAGACGGTACCACAAGGGAGCTTTATCGAAACACCTTGCTTTGCACCAAGAGCTGCGCACAATTTATTTTGTGTGGCGCCGGGCGCCCCGCTCAAGAGTAAATGGCGGCCCGCAACGGAGGAAAGATGGCACGGCGAGAATTATCATCTGCTGTTCCCATGGGGCGGTGGTTACGCATGGTTGGCATTGCCGCCGCGCCGCCGGCGCTCGCCTTGATCATATTGGCGGCGCTCGGCCTGATTCCGCTCGGCGTCGCAGCCCTGAGCTGGCTTGGCCTGACGGTGATCAACGCGGCGGCAATCTATTGGCTGCTTGGCGATTTGCTGCACACCAAGCAGGATATGGAACAAATGGCGCGCGGCGAGGAAATCACTCCCGTCAGCGCACGCACCCGCATTGGCCGTGAAATGGCGCAAGCGCTGCAACGGCTGGAGCGTGAATCCCGCCTGCGCACCGACCGCATGGTGAGCGATCATGACGGCCTAGAGCACGCCCTAAACGCGCTGCCCGGACCCGTCATATTGTTGAACGCCAGGCAAACGGTCGTGCGCGTCAATCGGGCCGCTAAAAGCCTGTTGGGTGATGCGCTTGAAGGCCGCGATTTGGCGGCGGTGCTACGCAATCCGGATGTTATCGCCGCACTCGACACGGCAGCCCAAAGTGATAGCGGACAGGATGTGGCCTTTACCCTGCAATCGCCGGTACAGCGCTATTTTTCAGCCCATATTGAGCCTTTGACCCAGCCCGCTGCCGACGGCACGGCGATTGTGCTCGCCCTGGTCGATGTCACGGCGGCACGGCGCAGCGACCAGATGCGGGCTGATTTCATCGCCAATGCCAGCCATGAAATTCGCACCCCGCTCGCCACATTAAGTGGCTTTATCGAAACCCTGCGCGGGCCGGCCAAGGATGACAGCGAAGCGCGCGAACGCTTTCTCACCATTATGTCCCAGCATGCCGAGCGCATGACGCGCCTGGTCGAAGACCTGCTATCTCTGTCACGCATTGAAATGAACGAACACACCACACCGACCGATCAGCTTGACCTTAAGGAACTGCTGGCCAGTGTGATAGATAGCCTGCAATGGCGCGCCAAAGAGCGTGCCGTGGCCATAGATAGCGACATTGAAGCGGCGCTACCGCCTTTGCTGGGCGAGGCCGGCGAATTGGCGCAACTGTTCCAAAATCTCATCGACAATGCGATTAAATATGGCCGGGAAAACGGCTCGGTACATATTCGCGCTTGGCGCGATACCTCCGGGCGCGACGGCTCCGGTACCATGGGTAACAGGGGCAACAGGGGCAACACTGGCGATATCCTGGTAACGATCCGGGATGAGGGCGAGGGCATTGCGCGTGAGCACCTGCCGCGCCTGACCGAGAGGTTTTATCGCATTGATACCGCCCGCTCGCGCGAACTCGGCGGCACCGGCCTTGGCCTTGCCATCGTTAAGCACATCGCCAATCGCCACCGGGCCACGCTCACCATTGAATCCGAGCCGGGCCAGGGAAGTATTTTCAGCCTGCGCTTTGCCCATGAGGCAGCGGAACAGCCGGGCTCGAAACGGCCGGACACGACCCTATCCTGACACAGGCTTAGCGGGGCCAAATAGCAGTGGCGCCGTTTACCACGCTCAAAATGACTTTTCCTACTGGTTTAAACCCTAATCAAAACGCCGCGCGTGCGCGAAATATTGTTTGTAAATATTAATGTTGCAATTAAGAATTATTCGCACTAACGTCCCGCCAATTGATGCGGTTTTATCGGCATTATCGTAACAAAGTGGCAACGAAGCGGTAACAGGAGTGGACAAATCGCCTGATATTCTGCCGCAAAGTTGCAGCTGAAACTGAGTGACATGAGATAGCGTTAAATTGTGGATTTATTAATCATTTACCATTAACCATGTTTTCAAAATGGGAATAAGATTTCGAGTAGAACTGAAAAATTACCCCTGATTTCAAATTAGATGCTTTTCAAATTCGATGCTGCGGACAGAAACCGCGCAGACCACCAAAGTGCTTGCCAAATGGAGTTACGCCGTAAATGACTGACCTATTAAAAAATAAAATACCGACAAGAATTGGTCGCGCCGGCCTGTTACTCGGCGCCATGGCGCTGAGCGCGCCGATGCTGATGGCTCAGCCCGCGGCAGCGGATGATATTTCGGATTTGAAAGCTGAAAATGCCACCCTAAAGGGCCAGATCGAAAGCCTGGCGCGTGATTTGCAACAATTGCGCGACGCGGTCCAGCAAAATGGCCAAGCTGTGGCCGATGTGAAGGCGGAAGCGGCAGCAGCCGGGCCAACCGTCAGTTCTGGCGAAGAAAACACCAAGCTGGCCATTTCCGGCCAAGTTAGCCGCATGTTGTTTTACGCCGATGACGGCGATCAGACGCGCTGGTTTAACGCTGACAATGATGCCGCATCCACCCGCCTGCGTTTTGTCGGCACAACCAAAATGGATGATGATTGGACAGCCGGCGCCACCGTCGAGGTCGGATTTGCCTCCAACTCAAGCGCCGACGTCACCATCGATCAGAACACGTCGACCATCGCCAGCAACAGCTTTACCGAGCGCAAACTCGAATTGTGGTTCGCCAACAAGCAGTTGGGTAAATTGTCCTTAGGCCAGGGTTCGTCCGCGTCTGACGGCACGGTGGAGGAGGATCTCTCCGGCACCGGCGCTATTTCGAGCTCCGGCTATTCTGGCCTCGGCGGCTCCCTGCCATTTCGCCTGTCCGGCACCCGGGGCACGAGCTCGGGCGTTACGCCGGGCGATATGTTTGATACCCAAGACGGCCTCAGCCGGGATGATCGAATCCGCTATGACAGCCCGACATTCGCCGGCACGAAACTTTCAACGTCCTGGGTAGATGGTGATGAGTGGGATCTGGCGGCGCGTTATGGCCGCGAATTCGACGGCACCGAAGTCGCCCTTGCCGCCGGCTACTGGGATGCCTCACCGACCGCGCAAAAGACCGGCTTCGGCCTCTCCGCCTCAGTCAAAGCATCGTTTGGCACCAGCCTAAGCGCGAGCTACTCAAACGAGAATATTGAAGCAGTGGGGCGCAACAATGAAGAGTTCTGGTACGTCAAACTTGGGCATGACTTCACCGTGACGGATATTGGCGGCACCGCCGTCAGCATCGATTATTCCCAGACGAAAGATCAGGGCGCCAATGGTCGCGAAGGCATTTTCTATAGCCTCGCATCGGCGCAATCGATCGACAAGCTTGGCGCTGAACTCTATGCCATCGTCGGCGTTTACGATGCAGACCTCGCCGGCGTTCAAACTGAAGACACCACCATGGGTGGCTTCGGTGCTCTGGTGAAATTCTAACCAAAGAGGCCACGAAATGCTCCAGACCGGAGGCAAATTGAAGTACGCCGCCATCCTTCTTGTCACCGCCATGCTGGCCCTATCAGCTTGCGGCAGCAAGCCGCTCCACACCAGCAAATGGCAAGATGACGGCGATGAAATGCGCCCCGGCCCCGGCCTCTTTTCCGGCGAAGACGGCGAATTCGTAATCACGCCGGAATAGCCCGCCTGTCGCCGTAACAGTACCGCTCCCTTAACGTCATAAAACCGTAACAATGACGGTGTATTGCTCGCCTGTCCGGTAGTGCTGCCAAGCTGATTTGGCTGGCGTGCCGGGACCTGTCGCTCCTCTGCCAACAACCCGCCGCCTAAGCCGCGTGTGGGATAGGCAATGTAAAGGGGAGCGCAAGCGGAGGCCGCGCGAGCGTGCAACTTGTTATTCTTCTGATCGCGCTTGGCGCGATTGCCACGATTGGCTTTTTCCTGGCGCGGCGCAAATTGCTTGGCGCCGCCGGGCGGGAGACTATCCGCCCCCATTCCATGTCGGGCTATCATGGCTGGTACGTCGCCATTTGGTGCGCCCTGCCGTCGCTCATTGTGCTGCTGTTCTGGCTGCTGTTTGAGGAGCGCGTGCTCGAGGCGCTGTTGATCTCCTACCTTGGCCCCGAGGCGGCGTCGCTCTCCAGCGAAATGCTCGGCCTGCTGTTAAACGATATCCGCAATCTGGCCGCCGGCGATGCGGTCAGCCGCGAAGTCGAGCCCGGCCTCATTGCCGCCGCTGAGCGTTACGGCGGCATGCGGGACACCGCGCGGGCAGCAATGCTGGGCGGTGGCCTAGCGCTCGCCGTAGCCGGCCTGGCCTGGTCTTGGCGACGGGTGGCACCAGCCTTCCGCGCCCGCCACCGGGTGGAAAAGGTCGTGCGCATTGCGCTGATCCTCGCGTCCTGTGTTGCTGTGGTGACAACCGTCGGCATCATTCTCTCGGTATTGTTCGAATCGATCCGTTTTTTCTCCATCGTCTCGGTCGGCGAGTTCCTGTTTGGCCTGGAATGGAGCCCGCAGACCGCTATTCGCAGTGATCAGGTTGGCAGCTCCGGCGCATTCGGTGCCCTACCGCTCTTTACCGGCACTTTGCTGATCACCCTGATTGCCATGGTGGTGGCCCTGCCGGTTGGATTATTTTCGGCGATCTATATGGCCGAGTTTGCCAGCCCCCGGGTGCGCAACACAGTTAAGCCCATTCTCGAAATTCTCGCCGGCGTGCCGACCGTGGTGTATGGCTTTTTTGCCGCCCTGACAGTGGCCCCGACGCTACGCGGTATTGGCGCCTCTATCGGCCTTGATGTGGCATCTGAAAGCGCGCTCGCGGCAGGTGCAGTGATGGGCATCATGATTATTCCCTTTATCTCTTCGCTCAGCGACGACGCCATCATTGCGGTGCCGCGATCGCTGCGCGAAGGGTCTCTCGCCATGGGAGCGACGCGCGCGGAGACGGTGGTGAAAGTTATTCTTCCCGCGGCGTTACCGGGCATTGTTGCCGCTTGTCTGTTAGCGATCAGCCGCGCCATCGGCGAGACCATGATTGTTGTCATGGCGGCAGGGCTCGCGGCGAAGCTTACGGCCAATCCGCTGGAGGCAGTGACCACTGTCACCGCACAGATGGTCACCTTGTTGGTCGGTGATCAGGAATTTGATAGCGCCAAAACTCTGGCGGCTTTTGCCCTGGGCCTCGCGCTTTTTCTTGCCACCCTGGCGCTTAATGTGCTGGCCCTCTACATCGCGCGCAAATACCGCGAGCAATATGAATGAAACATAAGGGCTGGCAACAATCGGAGCGCGCAGCAAAGCGGCTCAAAAAGCGTTATCGTCGGGAGCGCCGTCTCAAGGCGGCCGGCATCCTTGCTATCGGCTTGGCGCTGGGCGTATTGATGTTGCTCCTCGGCAGTGTCATTGCGCGCGGCTATCCGGCTTTTATGAAAACAGAAATATCCCTGGAAGTTACCTTTGTTCAAAAATTGATCGACCCGCGCAGCACCGGCGAAATGGCCCATTTGGCGAAGGGCAAATACGGCAAGGTTTTGCGCCGAGCACTGTTTGAATATTATCCCGAAGTCACGGAACGGGCGGAGCGGCGCAAGCTGACGCGGTTGGTAAGCAAAGCGGCGCGCTTTGAATTGCGAGAAATGATTCTCGATCATCCTGAGTGGGTCGACACCACACAACGCGTCTGGCTAACAGCTGCGAGTGATGTGGACATGCTCACCAAAGGCAGCATGCCGCGCGATGTGCCAGAAACCGAACGCCGATTAAACGATCGTCAGGTCGGTTGGATAGATCGTCTTGATGCGGCGGGTAGTTTGCGCACCATATTCAATTTTGATTTTTTTACTGGCTCTGATTCACGTGAGCCCGAACTGGCCGGCATTGGAGGTGCACTGGCAGGCTCCTTCTGGACATTGCTTATCACGCTTGTTTTGGCTTTTCCGTTGGGTGTAGCTGCGGCTGTTTATTTGCAGGAGTTCGCGCCTAAAAATCGCTTCACTGATTTTGTTGAGGTCAATATCAACAACCTTGCGGCTGTACCTTCCATTGTATTCGGACTGCTTGGCTTGGCGATATTTATCCAAGTGTTTGAGTTGCCGCGTTCAACAGCAATCGTTGGCGGCCTGACGCTGATGTTAATGACATTGCCGACAATCATCATCGCCACCCGCGCGGCCCTGGCTGCGGTACCGCCATCTATACGAGAGGCCGCCCACGGAATTGGCGCCTCGCCGGTACAGGTGGCGTCCCATCATGTGCTGCCACTGGCGCTACCGGGGATCATGACCGGTACGATTATCGGTATGGCGCGAGCACTTGGTGAAACGGCGCCACTTTTAATGATAGGCATGGTCGCCTTCATTGTTGATATCCCATCGGCACCGTTTGATTCGGCAACTGCTTTGCCGGTTCAAATTTTTCTCTGGGCCGATAGCCCGGAACGTGGTTTTGACGAGAAAATGTCAGCTGCGATAATTGTACTTCTTGCCTTCCTGATGATCATGAATGCGTTAGCCGTATTCTTGCGGCGACGCTTTGAAACCAGCTGGTAACAAGGAAGCATTATTTTGAGAAAGATAGCATCATGACCTTGGCACTCGACAGCAGCTTGGGATACAGCTCGAACAATAGTGGAGCCGACACGCAGCCTCCGTCGGCAAAAATGTCGATCACTGGGCTCGATGTTTTTTATAGTACCAGCCAGGCTATTTTCAATGTTGATATGGATGTTGCGGAAAAACGTGTAACCGCGTTAATCGGACCATCAGGTTGCGGCAAGTCAACATTTCTACGTTGCCTAAACCGCATGAACGATATTATTGAAAGCTGCCGGGTCAGCGGTAACGTGATGTTGGATGGCGATGATATTTACGCGCGCGAGCTTGACGTGGTTCAGCTGCGTGCCCGTGTCGGCATGGTCTTTCAAAAACCCAATCCGTTTCCAAAATCCATTTATGACAATGTCGCCTATGGGCCGCGCATCCATGGCCTGAGTAATAATTCCGGCGAGCTCGATGAAATTGTTGAAAGCAGTCTGCGCAAGGCCGGCTTGTTTGAAGAGGTTGCCGATCGCATGACCGCGCCGGGCACCAGCCTCTCCGGTGGACAACAGCAGCGCCTTTGTATCGCCCGCGCCATCGCTATCAGTCCGGAGGTTATTCTTATGGATGAACCCTGCTCGGCACTCGACCCTATCGCCACCGCCAAGGTCGAAGAACTGATTGACGAACTAAAAGAAGACTTCACCATCGCCATCGTTACGCACAATATGCAGCAAGCGGCGCGTGTTTCCCAATACACCGCGTTTTTTCATTTGGGCAAGCTGGTGGAGTTTGGTGATACCGAAATGATTTTCACCAACCCGGAAGAAAAACGTACCCAGGATTATATTACCGGACGTTTTGGCTAAAGATTAACCGCTAACAGCAGCGCAACAGGAGGAACCCTTGCCCGAGCATACCGTCACCAGCTACGACGAAGAGCTCAACCAAATGACCGGTACGATTTTACGTATGGGCGGCATGGTTGAAGCGCAATTGGCAGACGCGATTACGGCCCTGATCAAACGGGACCCGGAATTAGCGGCGCGTGTGATTGCCGAAGATAAGCCTATCGACCGGCTGGAGTATGAGGTCGATCATCAGGTGATGCGCCTGTTGGCATTGCGCCAACCCATGGCGGTCGACCTAAGGCTGATTACGGCTTCACTTAAAATTTCAAGCGACCTGGAGCGCATCGGCGATTACGCCGCCAATGTTGCCAAGCGTGCAAGCGCTCTTAGTCAGGTTGAACCTATGCGGCCTGTCGCGGTAATCCCACGCATGTCGTTGATCGTGCAGGGCATGATCAAAGATGTTCTCGATGCCTATATGGGACGAGACGTGGACAAAGCACTTGTTGTCTGGCGGCGCGATGAAGAAGTGGACGAAATCTACAACAGCCTGTTTCGCGAATTGCTGACCTATATGATGGAAGACCCGCGCCATATCACGCCGTGCACCCATCTGCTATTCATCGCTAAAAATATTGAACGCATGGGCGATCACGCAACCAACATTGCCGAGACCATTGCCTTTCTTGTCAGCGGCAAGCCGCTCGATGAAGCGCGCCCAAAGGGCGACACTACACCTTTTGCCATTACACCCTCCACGCCGCCTAATACAGGCTCTGAGGAGGTGTAGCGGCTGTGACTCCCTATATCCTCGTGGTCGATGATGAAGCCGCCCTGTTGACCCTTGTGCGTTACAATTTGGAGAAGGACGGCTTTGAAGTTGGCGAGGCGGTAGACGGCGAAGAAGCGATGATGATGATTCGCGAACGCCGCCCGGATCTTGTCTTGCTTGATTGGATGATGCCGCGCTTGTCTGGCATTGAGGTCTGCCGGCGCATTCGACGCACGGCAGAAACCCAGAACCTACCGATAATCATGTTAACCGCGCGCGGCGAAGAAAGTGACCGTGTGCGCGGCCTCGATTGCGGCGCTGATGATTATGTTGTGAAGCCGTTCTCACCAAGCGAATTGGTGGCGCGGGTACGTGCCGTATTGCGCCGCTTGCGCCCAGCATTTGAATCTGAATCCCTGGAATATGGCGGCATCGAAATGGACCTTGCGGAATATCGCGTAACCCGCGACGGCGAAGCCATACGGCTGGCGCCAACCGAATTTCGCTTGTTGCGACATTTCGTCGAGCATCCAGGCAGGGTATTCAGCCGCGAACAGCTGCTCGATACCGTGTGGGGCCGGGAGATTTATCTCGAGGCGAGAACAGTGGATGTTCACGTCCGCCGCCTGCGCAAAACCCTAAATGCCGGCGGAAAGCCGGATATCATCCGGACGGTGCGCACTGCCGGCTATGCGCTGGATCTGAATCAAACATAAATTATGCAAAATCAATAAGTTATACTGGACTCACGAAAAATTTAGTTTTCTGTATGACAATCCGTCTTACACTATCTTTGTGGAAAGACGCGGCTGTCGACTAGGCTATTCCGGCTCAAAAGTGCTGCACTACTAATGTGACCCTGCTTACCATATTTTGCGTTTAGTAGTTTTTTTATACACTATGGATAGTGCTTGGTAAGCCGCTGAAATCAAACAATATTCGAATGTTAACGGTTGTATCATTGATTCGTTACTGATATGTTCTACCGAACTACATCTGGAAAAATTCCACTTGTTTGCATTATGCATGGCTAAATATGGCCACACAGAATTCTCATTTGGGCAGGGTAATGAGCGAAAACCAAATAGGCGCTGAACGCCCCAGCAGCAACGATTCCGGTGCGCGCCCAGGAAACACTCCCGGACGACCACAACGCGCTAAGGCGCCGTCTCCCTGGTCCGTCAGGGGCGTTTCACGTGAAGCGCGCGCCAAGGCAGCCAAAGCGGCCTCGCGGCGGCGCGAAACCCTCGGCGAGTGGGTAACCAACGCTCTCACACAAATCGCCAACGAGGAACTCGGCTCCGGCCCGCGTTCGGCAGCCAGCCAAAGCATGCCAGCTAGCCTCCCAACCAGCACGGCACAAGACCAAACCCCGCTCGGCAAAGCGTTGCTCGCATTGGCCGAGCGCTTTGATAAAACGGAAAAGCACAATAACGCCATCACGGCTTTGGCGCGGCGCGTCGATATAGCGGAGAGCAGCAGTAGGACCGTCAGCGTCATGGCGGAGCGGATTGATCTCGTCGAGCATCGCTCGCGCGCGCTCACCCTGCTGGTTGATCGGTTGGAAACGGCGGATCAGCGCGAGAAAACACTGCTTACGCTCATGGAAAGCGTCGCCGAACGCGCCGAGAGGGGCGAGGAGCGCATTGCCGCAGTAACGCGTGGCTTGGCCGATATGGCAAGCCAACTGCAGGGCACTCTCAGCCGCAGCAGCGCGCAAACAAGCCAACATATCGGTCAATCAATCATGCCACTTGGGAAAGCGGTGAACGCCCTCGATAGAAAGCTATCGACAGCCCCCCCGTTGCCACAGCCCGGCGCCCCCGTGGTAGCGACCACCTCATCGCAATTCTATGGCAATCCGGGTGAGGCTGCCGCCCAGCCCTATGCAGCTGCCCCAGGGCCAGCCCCGGAAACAGTCACGGCGTCGGCAGTAAGGCCATCAGCGGCAGAAAACGTTGATGCAGCTGACAACGCTGAAGGCGGCAAGAAGCTGAAATTCAATTTCAGTGCGTTAAATGAACGGGCGATCAAAAACAGCCAACGCCAGGCGCAGATTTCAGACAGCTTGCCTGAGGAAGACAAAAGTGATGACGGCGGTTGGTTCAGCAAAAAGAAGGCCGCCAGCGCGAGGCCAGTCTGAAAAATAGCCCCGGACTGAATAAAACGCAGCCAGATAGCGATGATCATGGCGCCAAGAGCGACGATTGGGCGGCCGAATATTTGGCCGAGAAAGACCCCGGCGATAATGCTGACGACAGCGCGCCATCCAGCGATTTTTACGAGCCCCGTTTGAGCAAAGATATTGCGACCGATGCGCCCGCTCAAGCTACCGAGGCGATCATCGAAGAACCGCCTGTCAGCAAAGAAGATGAGATGCTGATAGCGATTAAGCAGGCCATCAAAACAGAAAATCGCGTCTAATCATAACTCGCTGATTTTCTTAAATATTTTTCCTTTGTTTCTTCCCTACCGGTCATCCGCCATCTTCCGCCTATGGGCAATAGTCAGCCACAGGAGAAGGACAAGCCCCGGTAACGCGGCCACGGTCGTTATCAGAAAAAACGGCGCCCAATCCACCATTTCCGCCAATCGCCCGGCGGGCGCGGCAAGAAAAGTGCGGCCAACAGAGGCGACGGCGCTCAAAAGAGCATATTGAGTAGCTGTGTAAGTCAGGTTGCAGAGGCTCGTTAGATAGGCGACTAGCGCCGCCGTACCCATGCCACCGGCCAGATTTTCGACGCCGACCACCACAGCCAGCAGGCCGGTATCATAACCCACCTGCGCCTGCACAGCGAACATGAGATTTGAGAGCATCTGAACGCCGCCACATATCCAAAGCGCCCATAACATGCCCTTTCGATCAATCAGCCAGCCGCCAACAATAAACCCGAGAATGCTCGCTCCAATACCGACAACCTTGCCAGCGAAAGCGATCTCAGCGTTGCTAAAATTAAGCTCGACTAGAAAATAGCCAGTCATGACACCAGCCATGGAATCACCGAGCTTATAAAGTACGACGAAGAGCAAAATGGCGAGCCATTGCGGGCGCGTCATGAAATCGACAAAAGGGCTTACAACCGCGCTATAAAACCAGGCCAGCACGGCGGCGCGACGACCCGACAATTCAGGCCTTTGGGCCAAATAATCAGCAACCCGGCGCTCTCGCGCCACCGTTTCTGCGTCAGCACCATGCACCGGCTCGCGACTTAAGAGGATTGTGACCAAGCCAATCAGCATGAGCGCTGCCATGATCAAATAAACATGGCTCCAATCGAATGCCCCGGTTAAATAAAGCGCGCCAGCACCAGACATCAGCATACCGAGGCGATAGCCGAGGACCACCGTACTAACGCCTGCGCCGATTTTTCCTTCTTCGAGCAATTCGACCCTGTAGGCATCTATCACTACGTCCTGACTGGCGCTGCAAAACGCCACAAGAAGGGCGAAAAGTGCCATTAAACCGGGATTTGCCGCTGGATCGGTCATAGCCATGGCCGCGATTCCCGCCATCAGAGCGAGCTGTGTCGCCACAGTCCAGCCACGCCTCTGCCCGAGCACACAGGTAAGCAACGGAAATCGAATCCGATCGATAACCGGCGCCCAGAGAAATTTTAAAACATAGGGCAGGGTAACAGCGGAAAAGAGGCCCACCGTGGTCTTGTCAACGCCCTCGCGCGCCATCCAAATACTCAGCGTGCCGAGCACCAAAGCGAGTGGCAAACCACTGGATATGCCAAGAAAGAAAATAGCGGCGATTCGGCGATCTTTGTAAACAGCTAAGCTGTCGCGCCAGGATTTTGGCCCGGCACGGCCCAGGCCGTCCCTCGACCGCGCACCGGGTGCGCCGTGATCAGCCATTTTGTGCTGACGGGATAGCTCTCAGAGCTTGTTCCTGTCATGCGCCTGATGCAAGTTCATCTCCGGCCCCTTGGGCACGATGCGGGTCGGATTGATGCTCTTATGGCTGCCGTAATAATGCTCTTTGATATGGCGAAAATTGCATGTCTCGGCGATGCCGGGCATTTGGTATAATTCGCGTAAATAATTGGAAAGGCAGGGATAATACACGATTCTCCGGAGGTTGCACTTGAAGTGACCAACATAGATGCAATCGAAGCGCAACAGGGTGACGAAGAGCCGCCAATCCGCTTCGGTCAAGCGCGCGCAGCAAAGATAGCGCCGCGTGGTCAGCTTATCTTCAAGCCAATCGAGCGCAGCAAAAAGCCGGTCGAAGGCTTCCTCATAGGATTCCTGGGTGGTGGCGAAACCATTGCGATAGACGCCGTTATTGATGTCTGAATAGACCCGCGCATTGATCTCATCGATCTCACCGCGCAGTGCTTCCGGATAATAATCCGGGCCATCTCGGCCATCTGAAGTAAATTCGGCGCATTCGCTGTTCATCATGCGGATAATTTCCGCCGATTCATTGTTGACGATGGTAGCGCGCGTCTTATCCCACAATACCGGTACCGTAACCCGACTGGAATATTCCGCCTCAGCCTGGGTGTCAATTTCATGCATATGTTGGGCGTCGAACAGTGGATCAGCGATGCAGCCCTCGCTATCACCAAAGACCCAGCCCTGATTACCATGAATGGATCGACCACCGAAACGCTGATCGCACCCTCTAAACCCCTGAGAGCACGGAATATTAGGGTGCCATGGGCCCACGGACAGGCGAGCGAGACATAGAGATGATAGCGCCCGGCCTCGGCCCTAAAACCGGTGCTGCCATCGGCGCTGATGAAATTGCGAAACTGGGTTTCGGGGCGAACAAAGCGGCCATCCTTTGAACGAACGCGCAATGTCTCAGCCTGCCAAACACCATCAACCAATGGGCCCATATTAACGCGCTCCCAAACCTGTCGTCACCCGGTCATACAAGGCTATGACAGGGTTAAGATACTGACTTAATTATATATTAAATTCACTAACCCGTAAGTGACCCGGCACTGGCAGCGACAAACTGGGCGATATCGGCCTCCGGTTTAGCGCCGAAATGGGAGATAATCTCGCCGGCGGCGAGCGCGCCGAGCCGGCCACAACGGGCGAGATCGAAATCATGGGTAAAACCATAGAGAAAGCCGGCCGCATAGAGATCTCCGGCACCTGTGGTATCAGCCAAATGCGCCACCGGCGCCGCACCAATCACATGCACTTCGCCCCTGCCGACCACCACCGAGCCCTGTTCGCTACGGGTCAAAGCGGCAATCTCACATTGTTTACCCACTAGTTGCAGCGCTTGATCAAAATCCGTCACCTGATAGAGCGAGAGGATTTCATCCTCATTAGCGAACAGGATATCGACATGATTTTCGACCAAATCACGCAGTTCATCGCGGTGGCGATCCACACAAAACGAATCAGAAAGACTGAGAGAAACGCGCCGTCCATGTGCGGCGGCAAATCCCTGCGCCTTGCGAAACGCTGCCTTGGCGCCCTCGGGATCCCACAGATAACCCTCCATATAGGTGACCTTGGCATCGGCAATCTGTTCTTCGCTAATATCGACCGGGCCAAGTTCGATACAGGCGCCGAGATAGGTATTCATGGTGCGCTGGGCGTCATCGGTGACGAGAATGAGACAGCGCGCGGTTGGCGTGCCGCCTGATGCAGGCGAGGTACCGAAACGAACGCCAGCGGCGGTGATGTCATGGCGAAATACCTCGCCCAGCGTATCTTTTTTGACCTTGCCGATATAGCCAGCGGCACCGCCAAGAAGGGCGAGGCCAACCATGGTGTTCGCGGCTGAACCGCCCGACGCCTCAATGCCAGCGCCCATGGCACCGTAAAGCGCCTCGGATTGCTCTGCGCTCATGAGGGTCATGGCGCCTTTGGCCAGGGCATGATCAGTGAGAAATGAATCCTCGGCACGTGCTATGACATCGACAATCGCATTGCCAATACCGATCACATCCAAGCTTGGTTCCGCCATCTTCAACTCCGATTCGTTATCGCTGCAAATTATCGTGTGGCGCACTATAAGGTGCGTAGAAGATAGAATACAACATATGGTAGACACATGGTTTCAGCCCTGGTTTTGGCCTTCAAACAGCTTGGCGAGCGCCGCACACGCCGCGCAATGCTGTGGACGATTCTCATCACCCTGGCAATTTCTGCCCTATTGATTGCCGGTGCCTCTGCTACATTTGCACTGCTGGAACTATCAGGCATTGTCTTCATTGATTCGGCCCTGGCCCTGTTTGGTGGCATTGCCGCAGCCTTTGTCGCCTGGCTGCTGTTTCCCGTGTTGGCAGCGGAAGTTCTGTATCTCTTTATCGATCAAGTTGCCGATTCTGTGGAGGAACGCCACTATCCGCATCTGCCAAAGCCAACCCCGGCCTCATTCTGGCATTATGCCATTGCCGGCATTCGCTTCGCTTTGGTTATGGCATTTTTCAATCTGCTGATTCTGCCAATCGCCTTATTTCCCATCGCCAATGTGATTTATCCAATTTTCTATTTCATCCTTAACGGCATATTGCTCGGACGTGAATATTTTGAAATCATTGCGCCAAGACGCATGGATTTCAAGGCGGTGCGCCAGATGCGGCGGAAGCACCGTATTAAATTATTTGTCTCAGGCGTTGTAATTGCATTATTATTCACAATTCCGCTGATTAACTTGGTCGCTCCAATTGTGGCAACGGCCTTCATGGTCCATATATTCCACGATTTACGCGGAAGCGGGAAGCCACATACCTAACCGCAGGCACAAGCTTTAATGGATACTGAAATGTTCCGCCGTAGAAGCAACGCAGCAAACGAATCAGGAGGCCGCAGGCCAATGTCCGGCAGCAGCGAAGACCCGCATTTCATGCCGCGCCTTTCCAACGAGCCGATGGGCCTCAAAAGCTCCAGCCGGTCCGTGCAATTTCATCCCGACGTGCCGCACCGGGTGATCGGCCCGAACTCGCCGCCCACAGCCACCGGACAGGATGAATTCGGGGAAGAAACGAAAATTCTAACCGTCGGCAAGGATATGAGTTTGAAGGGTGCCGAGATTTACGATTGTGATCGTCTCATTGTCGAAGGCATGATCGACGGTAACCTGACAAGTGGGCGCTATCTAGAAATTGATTTCGGCGGCTCCTTCAAGGGCACCGCAGAGGTGGATAATGCCGAGATTGCCGGCACTTTCGAAGGCGATTTGCGGGTACATGGTCGCCTGGCGCTGCACGCCTCGGGGCTGATAACCGGCCGGGTTATTTATGGCCAACTGGAAATCGAGCGCGGCGGCCGCCTGAACGGCGAAGCCGAGCATGACGGCGGCAATCGTGAAGCCGATCTGCAATCGGTCGATAACGAGACCTCGGAACTCACCTTTTCCGCGCCGCCGACGGCTGTGTCCGAAACAGATTGATGACGCGCCTGCTACGGGCGGTCAGGCCGGCATCGCTGGCCACCTTGGCGCTTGCCCTCACCCTGCTTTTGGTTGCCGCTTGCAGCACGCCGCCGCACAGCACAGCACAGCGGCCAACCGGCAATACTGAAATTGCGGAGCCAACACCTGCGCCAAGCCAAACAGCGGATTTGGCGCCAGCTCAGCCTGCCAACGAATCCCAGCCAGCACATAATAAAATGGTGCCTCTGAGCGAGCCACCGCCTGCACCCGTTGCATCGCTGGACATCACGAAATCCAGCCCCGATCAACCGGCAATCTCAAACGAAATACCAATTAGCAGCGCGCCACAAAAACCACCCAAGCCCCCGATCAATGACGACCCGCATCAATTGATGGGCCTGACACCTGACGCCGTAAATCGCCTCCTCGGCTCGCCCTCGTTATTGCGCACAGAATCACCGGCCGAAGTTTGGCAGTACACGGCTGAAGATTGTGTACTCGATATTTATCTCTATGCCGAGGAACAAACACCGGATCGCTCGCGCGTGACCTATTATGAAATCCGCCGCCCCGATACGGCAAAGAGCGGCGCCCGCGCCTGCTTCGCGGAAATTATTACAAGCCGCATGAACGCCCGGGACAAAAATTCTCAGCAATAGCAAAAATAGCGCCGCAAACACTTACCGCGCTGTGCCTGCAGCTTAGGGCGCGCGGCTCAGGCCTTGGTCTTCTTCTTAAAGGCGCAAAGTTCCCGCACCTCACAGGCCGGACAATCGGGCGTACGCGCCTTGCACACATAGCGCCCGAACAGAATTAGCCAATGATGGGCGTGCTGGAGGTACTCCTCCGGTACCATCTTATAGAGCTTATCCTCGACCTGATCGGGCGTTTTGCCACGCGCCAGGCCGGAGCGATTGGCGACGCGAAAAACATGCGTATCGACGGCAATCGTCGGCTGACCAAACACCGTATTAAGAACAACGCCCGCGGTCTTGCGCCCCACACCGGGCAGGGCCTCCAACTGGGCACGCCCATCCGGCACCTGACTGTCATGGCGCTCAATCAGCATCTGGCTGAGGGCGATGACATTCTTGGCCTTGGCATTATAAAGGCCGATGGTGCGGATATGTGTCTTGAGCCCGGCCTCGCCGAGGGCTAACATTTTCGCTGGCGTATCCGTATCGACGAAGAGTTTCTTCGTCGCCTTGTTGACGCCCACATCGGTTGCCTGAGCGGAGAGAACAACGGCAACCAAAAGCGTGAAGGGATTTTTAAATTCAAGCTCGGTCACTGGTGCCGGAATACGTGCGGCCAACCGTTTCATGAATTCTGCAGCATCAATCTTTTTCATCGCGTTACAGATTAGTCGGGTAGAGCAGGCTAAACTAGCGCCTTATGGATTCTGGCAAAGCCACATGATCATAACTGTGACAGTTCTTTAAGATGCGGTCGCGGTTCGCCTTGTTCGCTTTTGCGGCGCGGATGGCGCTGATGCCCCATGGCACGGCCAAAGCCGGATTGGAGGAAGGCCGCGCCGCTTATGCCCGCGCTGATTATTGCGCCGCGCTCAATGAATTGATGCCTCTCGCCAAGGCTGGCAACGCGCACGCACAACGCATGCTTGGTATCCGGTACCGCCAGGCCAAGAGCGGAGCGCGCGCCTCATTGGACACATGAGGCGGTGAAGCAGGGCGATGCCGGCGCGCAATTTAATCTCGCCAGTATGATATGAGACCGGCGATATGGTGGTTAAGAATTTCCCACTCGCGGCCAAGCTGTATGAACTCGCCGCGCATGCTGAAATTCCTATGGCGCAATATCGTCTCGGTGTTTTCTACTTGGAGGATATCGGCGGCACGCGTGATGTGGTGCGCGCCTTCGCATGGTTTGCGCGCGCCGCCGCCAATGAGCGCGGCGGGGGCCTAAAAGCACATGCCGCAAAGGCGCGCGATAAAGTTGCCCAACACCTGAGTGACGAAGACAAAGCACGCGGCGCAGCACTTCTGAAGCAAAAGTCGACACAGCCAAAAGCCACACCAAGCAAGCCAAAAAAACAATCCACCGGTACCGGATTTATCGTCAGCGCCGACGGCTACATCCTGACCAACAATCATGTGGTCGCCGGGTACCGGGAAGTGCGTATCGAGCCTTTAAAGGTGCCGGTCGTCGCAGAAGACCCCAAGAGCGACCTCGCTCTCTTGAAAGTCAGCGCCAATTTCAAACGTTTCGCGACGTTTCGGGACGGCGCCGTCCGCAAAGGCGAAGGCGTGGTGGTAAGCAAATTGGACGCTCTGAAAATGGCCCGCACCACCGGCGATATTCCGCAGAATGTAAATTTAGCCATTAAAGGAAGTATTGCGCGCGACTTCATGGCCAAGCATGGCGTCACCGCCGTAATCGCACCCTCCACAACGGACCTCCCCGCCGCCGATGTGGCCGAGCGCGCCCAGTTCTATACCGCCTTAATTGAGTGTTGGAAGTAAGATCGCCGCGGGCCGCATAGCGACGAGCGTTGGACGTTCAATCCCTATTGGCTAAATATCGATTTGCACGAGACGGCGCATGGCCAGGGCGATCTGCACCTGTCGTCACACGAATCTTCCATCAGCCTTGCCGTATTTCTTGCGCCGGAAGAACGCTTTGAATTAGCCGAGGCGCTGCGGAAAACTTTGGCAGATATGCGCCAGGCGACTTAGCCCGCAGAAAAATTCAATACATCGGCCATGCCATAAAGACCGGACTCCTGATCCCGCGCCCAGGCCGCCGCGCGCAAGGCACCACGCGCATAAGTTTGCCGGCTGGCAGATTTATGGGTGAGCTCTATACGCTCGCCATCGGCGGCGAAGATCACGCTGTGATCACCAACCACGTCACCGCCGCGAAGTGCGGCAAAGCCGATGGTGCCCCGCACCCGGACACCCGTGATACCGTCGCGCCCACGATCCGCAACATCCTCAAGTGCGACGCCGCGGCCTTTGGCCACAGCGCGGCCTAACTCGAGGGCCGTACCGGAAGGCGCATCAACCTTATGGCGATGATGCATCTCAACGATTTCAATATCGTAATCATCATCCAACAATGCCGCGGCCTGCTCGGCCAAATGCATGAGAAGATTAACGCAAAGACTCATATTGGGTGCCTGGACGATCACCGTCTTGGCGCTTGCTTCACGGAGGGCGCTTTGCTGCGCAGCCTCGATACCGGTGGTGCCTATAATGAGTGCCGTGCCGTGACGGGCAGCGCTCTTCGCATGACCACTCGTTGCAACAGGCAGGGTAAAATCAAGCACGGCGTCACTCGCCGCAAATAGCGCGTCACTATCGTCACTCACCGGGACGGATAGGGCCGCAACCCCCGCAAGCTCACCGGCGTCACGCCCGAGCATGGCGTGACCCGCCATCTCGCTCACCGCCGCGAGCCGGAAACCCGGTGTCGCACAAACTTGGCGGATAAGCGTCAGACCCATTCTTCCGGCAGCGCCCGTCACACCAATTTTTATTTCGCCCTGCGTCGCCATCTCGCCCCCAACCAATTGCGCCGGCCATGAAGCCGAACGTTTATTTCAATGCGCAAAAAAGCACAAAGCTGCGCCGCTACCAAGCGCTATTGCACGATCAGCACCAAGATAGGCCAGCACTGCGTGATTAGAGTAAATCCCGAGCAGGTGGAATCACCTGCGACAATGCTGTTGGTTGGTAATTTGCTTCAATTTAAAAGAGATAAAGTGTTTCGTGTGAGCGTATGCGAGCGCGAAACACTTTAGTCTTTGAGGTCTACCCAAATATCTTTGACCTTGGCGAAGAACCCGTCCGATTGCGGGCTGGTGGATTTGGTGCCAAGGGAATCGAATTGCTTAAGCAATTCTTTTTGCTTCTTGTTGAGGTTGACCGGCGTTTCAACCGTGACCTCAATATACATATCGCCCTTTGAACCGCCGCGCAGCGCCGGCATGCCTTTGCCGCGCAAGCGGAACTGATGGCCGTTCTGAGTGCCATGGGGAATGGTGACCCGCGCTCGGCCACCGCCAAGTGTCGGGACATCGATGGAGCCGCCGAGCGTGGCCGAGAACATAGGAATGGGAACCTGGCAATAGAGGTTCATGGCATCGCGCTGAAAAAGCGGATGCTGTTTTACCGAGATAAAAATATAGAGATCGCCTGCCGGTGCGCCGCGCGCGCCGGCTTCGCCTTCGCCGGCCAAGCGGATGCGCGTACCATCTTCAACACCGGCCGGGATATTGACCGAGAGTGTCTTTTCCTTTTGCACACGACCGGCACCGCGACAGCTTGTGCACGGATCCGCAATGACAGTGCCCGAGCCCTGACAGGTGGGGCAGGTGCGCTCAATGGTGAAGAAGCCCTGTTGGGCGCGAACCTTGCCAACACCGCCGCAGGCGCTACAGATGGCCGGCTTGGTGCCTTCCTTGGCACCACTGCCGGAGCAATCGTCACAGCTTACCGAAGTTGCGGCCTGTATCTTGGTTTGTTTGCCGGCAAAGGCATCTTCAAGATGGACTTCCATATTGTAGCGCAGATCAGCGCCACGCGCCGGGCCGCGCCGCCCGCCACGCCGTTGGCCACCCATGAAATCGCCAAACAGATCATCGAACACATCGGCGAAGCTCGAGCGGAAATCGAAATCACCGCCGCCGCCGCCGCCTTCAAACGCAGCATGGCCATATTGATCATAGGCACCGCGCTTCTGATCATCGGAAAGTACGCCGTAGGCTTCCGATAATTCCTTAAACATGGCTTCGGCTTCGGCATCATCCGGGTTGCGATCCGGATGATATTTCATGGCGAGCTTGCGATACGACGCCTTCAATTCCGCCGCATCGGCGTCGCGGGTAACGCCCAGTATCTCGTAATAATCTCGTTTGGCCATTATACCCTCAGCGCCCCGCAACGCCGCCCCTGCCCCTCAAGAAGGGCAACGGCGTCACCGCAATGATCTGCATGAATAGCGTCACCGCTGGTAGCGGATCAATCGGGACGCTGGTTCTTGTCCTCATCGTCGAGCTCTTCAAATTCAGCATCGACAATATTATCAGCCTCGGGCATGTCATCGCCTCCGGCCGGACCATCACCGCCCGGCGCCATACCTTCCATACCTTCCATGCCCTCCGGCATACCGCCTTCAGGTCCTCCGGCTTCTTTGTAAACAGCTTCGCCAAGTTTCATCGATGCCTGACCGAGCTTCTCCATCTTGGCACCGATCTCGGCAGCATCTTCGCTGGCGAGCGCGCCTTTGACTTCCTCGACTTCCGCTTCGATTGCGCTTTTCTCTTCAGGGCTGACTTTATCACCATGCTCTTCGAGCATTTTCTCAACGCTATGAACCATGGCTTCCGCATGATTGCGCGCTTCTACCAATTCCTTGCGCTGCTTATCTTCCTCAGCGTGGGATTCAGCGTCATGCACCATACGATCAATCTCGCTATCGTCGAGACCGCCTGACGCCTGGATGCGAATCTGTTGTTCCTTGTTGGTCGCCTTGTCTTTGGCCGACACATTAACAATGCCGTTGGCATCGATATCGAAAGTTACCTCGATCTGCGGCAAGCCACGCGGCGCCGGCGGCAAGCCAACCAAATCAAATTGACCGAGTATCTTATTGTCCGCCGCCATTTCGCGCTCGCCCTGGAAGACACGAATGGTCACTGCCGATTGGCTGTCCTCGGCGGTCGAAAAAACCTGGCTCTTTTTTGTTGGAATTGTCGTGTTGCGATCAATCAAGCGGGTGAACACCCCACCCAATGTTTCGATACCGAGCGAAAGCGGTGTCACATCGAGCAACAACACGTCTTTAACATCGCCCTGCAGTACGCCGGCTTGAATGGCCGCGCCAATGGCCACGACCTCATCCGGATTCACGCCCTTGTTGGGCTCGCGACCGAAGAAATTTTTCACCGTCTCGATCACCTTCGGCATGCGGGTCATACCGCCGACGAGAATGACTTCGTCAATTTCACCAGCAGAGAGGCCGGCATCTTTCAGCGCCGCCTTGCACGGATCAATCGTCCGGTTGATGAGATCCTCAACGATGGCCTCAAGCTTGGCCCGCGTCACCTTCATCGTCAGATGCTTGGGCCCGCTGGAATCGGCGGTGATGAAGGGCAGGTTGATTTCTGTCTGCACCGCGCTCGACAATTCGATCTTGGCTTTCTCAGCCGCTTCCTTCAAACGCTGAAGGGCGAGCTTATCTTCACGCAGATCAATGCCGTTTTCTTTCTGGAATTCATCCGCCAGATAGGACAGCAGGCGAATATCAAAATCCTCGCCGCCGAGGAAAGTATCGCCATTGGTCGATTTGACCTCGAAAACGCCATCGCCGATTTCGAGAACGGATACATCAAAGGTGCCGCCGCCGAGATCGAACACTGCGATGGTGCCGTTTTCTTTGCGATCCAGCCCATAGGCAAGCGCCGCTGCTGTCGGCTCGTTGATGATGCGCAGCACTTCAAGACCGGCAATCTGGCCGGCGTCTTTTGTTGCCTGGCGTTGCGAATCATTGAAATAGGCCGGCACCGTAATCACCGCCTGTTCAACCGTCTCACCCAAATGAGATTCGACCGTTTCTCGCATCTTTTGCAAGATGAAGGCACTGATCTGGCTCGGCGAATAGCTTTCACTGCGGGCCGTGACCCAAGCATCACTATTGTCATGCTCTGTAATGGAATAGGGCACCATCTTGATATCTTTTTGCGTCATCGGGTCCTTAAAGGCGCGTCCGATGAGACGCTTGATAGCGAAGATCGTGTTTTCCGGGTTGGTGACGCCCTGACGTTTGGCCGGCTGGCCAACCAGACGCTCGCCATCCTCGGCGAAAGCGACGATGGAGGGCGTTGTGCGCCCACCTTCTGAATTTTCGACCACGCGAGGCTCAGAGCCCTCCATGATCGCCACGCAAGAGTTTGTGGTGCCGAGATCGATTCCGATTACTTTACTCATGATAGCCCTCAAGTTTAGCAGGCCTTGGCAGCCACATTGTGCACCGCCCGGGCCCCGTATAAATGGGCAAACCGCCAGCAACGCTGCGGTTCAGGGATTTGGGGCATATATTGGTGCCCTACTGCCTGCCTACAACCGCCTGCTGGACGGAAAGTTGCCGATTATGCTCAAATTAAGTGAATTTGCCCGATTTCCGGACGGAAATTCACCATATTAATTGTATTAATTCCCAATATTGCGCCGGGGAAATTCCAAATCTCGACGAAACATAGCCATTTAGGCGTTCGTGTCGAGTCTGGCGCCGAGATTCTCCGCTTCTTCTCCATCGCCATCCTTTTCCGCCGGCGGCCGAGCGGCCTTGGCAACGCCGACCATAGCCGGACGCAGCAGGCGATCGCCGATCATGAAACCAACCTGCACCACCTCTACAATAGTGCCGTCGGGCTGACCGGTGGCCGGCGCCTCAAACATCGCCTGGTGCAGATTATAATCGAACTTTTCGCCGAGCGGATTGACCTGCTTGATGCCGTGGCGCTCCAACGCAGAAGCCATCTCCCGTGCCGTCATCTCAACGCCTTCGACTAGCGCCTTCACAATATCGCTTTCTTCGCGCGCTCCATCTGGGGTGGAATCAAGCGCACGCGTCATATTGTCCGACACCGACAACATATCGCGGGCAAAGTTCGCAATGCCGTAACGCCCAGCGTCAGCGACATCTTTTTTCGCCCGACGGCGTACATTCTCGGTCTCGGCCAAGGCGCGCAGGAGCTGGTCTTTCAGCTCTGCCGCATTATTGCTGTCCGGGCCATCAGACTCTTCTTCCTCTATTTCGTCCTCAATAACCTCTTCCAAGGCTGTTTCTTGATCCTGATTCTCATCAGAATCGCCGGAATCGGCGGCATTTTCAGCGCCCGCGCGATCTCGCTCGTTGTCGTTCATTACCTAATTACCTCGGTCTTGCGTTAACTCAGGATGCGCCCGATGACGCTCGCGGTATGATCTACCAACGGTACGATCCGGCCATAATTGATGCGGGTTGGCCCAATCACGCCAATCGCGCCGATAAAGCGCGATTTGCTATCACGATAGGGCGCGACGATCATCGAACATTCAGTGTTATGGAACAAATCATTTTCAGCGCCGATGAAGATCTGTACTCCTTCAGCGCTTTCCGTACTCTCCAGCAATTGCACAAACTCCTCCTTGCTGTCGAGTGCCTCAAACAGGCCGCGGATACGATCAAGCTCGGGCATCGCCGTCACATCGTCAAGCAGATTGGCCCGCCCGCGGACAATCAAAGTGCCGTTTTCCTTCTTTTCATTAGCCCAAGTGGCGAGGCCCGCCTCGACAACTTTGGTCGATAGCTCGTCCAATTGGGCGCGGTGCTCGGCCAATTCCAACGCAATGGCGTCTCGCGCTTCTTCAAGGGTGCGCCCCGAGAGGCGGGCATTTAAATAGTTAGCCGCTTCGCTGAGCGCCGATTGCGGCATACCCGGCGGCAAATTGATCACCCGATTTTCCACCACGCCGCTCTCAGTCACCATAATGGCGAGTGCTTCGCCCGAGCCCAATGAGGCAAATTCAACCTGTTTAAACGGCATATCGGCGGTCGGCGCCAGCACCAGGCCGGCGCAGCGTGAGAGGCCGGAGAGCGCTTCCGTCGCCTCACTCAGCATTTCTTCCACGGTGCGGCCAGAAGCATTGCACGGCCCTTCGATACTGGAGCGCTCCTGATCCGTCAAATTGCCAACCTCGAGCAGGCCATCGACGAACAGACGCAATCCGAGCTGGGTCGGCAGACGCCCGGCTGAGGTGTGCGGCGAGAACAATAGGCCGGAATTTTCCAGATCGGCCATCACATTGCGGATCGTCGCCGGCGATAGCGGACTCTCCAGCCGCCGCGACAGAGTGCGCGAACCCACCGGCTGACCGGTCTGCATGAATTCCTCCACCAGCCGCCGTAAAACTTCCTGGGATCGTCCGTTTAATTCATATAGCACAATAAAATGCTCAAAATATTAAAATTATTCGTACACACGCCCTTGAATGTAGTGAGCGTCCCGAGCAGCGTCAACGGGTGGCCGGGCCGCCAGGAGACGCAGAGTAGACACAGAGTGGACGCGGAGTGGGCGCTCGGTTAGGTTCCGAGAAATTCACATCCATTGGAGAAATATTATGCGTCCTTCCGGCAGACAGCTCGACGAATTGCGAGCCATTTCAATGCAACCGGGTTTGAGTAAACATGCCGAGGGCTCCTGCCTGATCAAGTTCGGCGATACTCACGTCTTGTGCACTGCGAGCGTCGAGACCCGCGTGCCGCCCTTCCTGCGCAATTCCGGCCGCGGCTGGGTGACAGCGGAATATGGCATGCTGCCGCGCTCCACCGGATCGCGCTCCGGGCGTGAGGCCGCGCGCGGCAAGCAAGGCGGACGGACGCATGAAATTCAACGTTTGATCGGCCGTTCGCTCCGTGCGGTCACTAATTTAACGGGATTTGGCGAGCGCCAGGTAACGCTGGATTGCGATGTGTTGCAGGCCGATGGCGGCACCCGCACCGCGTCGATCACCGGCGCCTACGTGGCGCTTTACCAAGCCTTTGACGGCCTGGTTAAAGCTGGTGAAATCGAAAAGATGCCACTCACCGATCAAATCGCCGCCGTGAGTTGCGGCATCTATAAGGACACGCCTGTGCTTGATCTCGATTATGATGAAGACAGCGTCGCCGACACGGACGCCAATTTTGTCCTCACCGGCGCCGGCGGCATCGTCGAAATTCAAGGCACGGCGGAAGGCAAGCCTTTCAGCGAGGATGAATTTCTCAAGCTGATGGCGTTGGCGAAAAGCGGCATTCAGGAATTGGCCACACTGCAGCGCGAAGCCCTCGGCATCGCCAGCTAAGCAAAGCAGACGAGAACATGGCGCGCAAATTCAGCGAGGATCAACTGGTTATCGCCAGCCACAATGCCGGCAAGGTGCGGGAGATGATTGCGTTGATGGCGCCGTTCGGCGTCGCGGTACAAACCGCCGAAGCGCTTGGCTTGGCAGCGCCTGAAGAGACCGGAACAACCTTTCGCGCCAATGCCGAACTGAAAGCGCGCGCCTCGGCAAGTGGCGCCACTCTGCCGGCCTTCGCCGATGATTCGGGCCTGGTGGTCAAAGCACTGGATGGCGATCCGGGAATCTATTCGGCCCGCTGGGCCGGCGAGACGCGGGATTTTACCATTGCCATGAATTTGGTGAAAGAAGCACTCGAGAAAAGCGATACACCGGCGGAGGGCGCGGAGGCCTATTTCATCTCCGCCCTTTGCCTGTGTTGGCCGGACGGCCATGTGGAAAATTTTGAGGGCAAGGTGCATGGCACATTGTCCTTTCCGCCGCGCGGTAACAACGGTTTCGGCTACGATCCGATCTTCGTCCCAAGCGGCCACCAGATAACTTTCGGCGAAATACTGGCGAGCGAAAAAGACGCGCTCAGTCATCGTACCCGCGCCTTCGAAAAACTCGTCGCCGCCTGTTTTTCAGGTGATGACTGATACGCTGTCCGATGCTTTGACGACCCCTGCCGACGCTTTAGCGGTTTATATCCATTGGCCGTTTTGCCTCTCCAAATGCCCCTATTGCGATTTCAATTCCCACGTCCGCGAAATAGTTGACCATTCGCGGTGGCAGCGCGCACTTTCTGCTGAGATAGATTATTGGGCGGCACAGGCGCGGGGGCGAACCGTCGGCAGTATTTTTTTCGGCGGCGGCACACCATCGCTCATGGCGCCGGAAACAGTAGCGACCATCATCGATCGGGTCGGCGAGAAATGGGCGCTTGCCGACGATCTGGAAATTACCCTCGAAGCCAATCCGACTTCCGTTGAGGCCGGGCGCTTTGCCGCCTTTGCCGAGGCCGGTGTTAATCGGCTATCGCTTGGTATCCAGGCACTCGATGATGCGGCGCTGCGTTTTCTTGGCCGTCAACATGACGCCGCCGAGGCACGTGAAGCCCTTGATCTGGCGCGTCGTAATTTTTCGCGCTTTTCCTTCGACCTGATCTATGCCCGCCCGGAGCAGGATTCCAACGCCTGGCGAAACGAGCTGAGCGCTGCGCTTGATATGGCGGGCGGCCATCTTTCGCTGTATCAGCTCACGATCGAAAAGGGCACGCCGTTTTACAGCCGCCACCGCGATGGTGAAATAATCCCGCCCGGCGAAACATTGGCTGGCGATCTGTTCGACGTCACCAATGAGCTTACCGCGGCAGCCGGTTATCTCGCCTATGAGATTTCTAATTATGCGCTGCCGGGCGAAGCCTGTCGGCACAATCTGGCCTATTGGCACTACGCCGATTATGTCGGCATTGGCCCTGGCGCGCATGGTCGGCTCACCAATGCCGCGAATGAAGCGTGCGCCTTGCGCCAACACGCTAAGCCCGAGACCTGGTTGCAGGCGGTCGAAGAAAAAGGCCATGGCAGTGCCGAAGCGCGCGCACTGGAGGCGGGCGAACGCGCTGATGAAATGTTGATGATGGGCTTGCGCCTACAGGAAGGCGTGGATGTGGCGCGCTTCCATGAACGCACGGGCCGGAGCCTTGAACAAGCGGTTCGGCCGGGTGCGATACAGCGCTTAAGTGACGGCGGTTTTCTCAGGCAGGACGGCCAGCACTTATGGGCAACAGCCAGGGGCCGAGCCGTACTCGACAGCGTGTTGGCGGAGCTGCTTGCCTGATAATTTTATTCTGTGCGCGGTGCACCAAAGCGAACCGGCGGCGGACTGACCACTTTGATTTCGGCCCGCCCGACAATTTCCAACACCGCCAAACCGCGCTCCGGTAAGCCATCTGCCGAAAAGCGGAATATGCCGCCGACGCCAAGAAAACCGCGCGGACTACTGAGCGCCGCAGCATCAAATATCTCGCCCTCGCCGCGCCGCGCCAACGCCGCCGCCAACGCCGTCGCGTCATAGGCCAGAGTGGCAATGCGGTGCGGCGTGTAGCCATAAACCGCCTCGAAACGACCAACAAATCCGACGCGCGCTTCCGGCGGCGGGCCTACATACCAGCCGCCCACAAGCGTCGGCTCACCGAGGGTTTCCAGATTGTCCCAAAGGCCGGTTCCCAGAAAACGCACCTTGGCCGGATCGATATCATAATAGGGCAGCAACGGCACAACCCGGTTGAGGCTCTCACCGCCGTCGGGCAGAAGCAAGGCATCAAAGGGCACCTCGCCAAGCGTGTCGAGGCCTTCGAGGCGGCGCAGCGCACGCTGGGATATTTCATCATCGCGCCCAGCAAGCGCTGCGCGCTCCGCTTTCAATTGACCACGACGCTGATCATAATTGGCCAAGCCGCGCACCACCTCATCAGCGTCAGAAAGGTCCGGGGCATAAAATGCCACTCGGGAAAATTCACCGCCCACGGCCTCAACCGCGACCCGCGTCTGGCTCGCCACCGCCTGGCCATAAAGCGAGCGCGGCGCCAACACAGCAAACCGCCGGAGACCGTTCTCAACAGCAAAGCCGACCAGCCGTTCGATCTGCTGGCGCGAGGTATGGCCTAATAGATAGACGCCGTCTCCCGCCACTTCTGTATCGGTGGACAAGGCAACCACATTCACCCCGCCAACACGCGCCGTGGGCGTCACCGCGCGCACCTCTTCGCTCAGCAACGGCCCGAGCAGAAGGGACGCGCCATCGGATAATAGATCTTCCGCCGCACGCAGCGCGCCAGCGGCGGTGCCGCCGGTATCGCGCGGCTCCAAAATAAAACGCGTATCGGCAACATCAAACAGCGCCAATTGTGCGGCATCGAGCAGTGCGGCGCCCTCACGCGACAGATGACCGGTGAGGGGTAACAATAGCCCAACCTTGATCGGAGCCGTCTCGCTCGGCGGCGCCTGCTCTATTTCGGCCTTAACTGCCTCTTTTAGCTCGGCCAGCGCAATTTTTTCACTGGCATTGGCAACATCCGCCTCAGATGCGCTGAGGCTATCCGTTTCAGCACCATCCTCAGGGCCGATTTTTACCGGCGCGGGTTGCTCGATAGCGCTTTCCGAGGTGTTTATCGATTGCGCCTGCGTAGAGGGGGTTTTGTCCTCAGCGGGACGTGGGGGTAAACTCGGTGCCCCACACGCGGCGACCACAACCAACAGGGCGATCAGAAGAGCTATATGACGCACATGATTCCCCACTGGTTCAGTCTCCCGTTCCACAATTGCCTTTACCGGCAGCAGCCTAATTGAGGCGGCCATGCGAAGTAAACCAACATCGAAACTCCGGCCCGGGCTCTACATCGTCTCCACGCCAATCGGCAATATGGATGATATTTCACTGCGGGCGCTTGATACACTCGCCGGTGTAGACCGCATTGCCTGCGAAGACACGCGCCATACCGGCAAACTGTTAGAACGCCACGGCATCAATGCCCGCCTGTTGCCTTATCATGAACATAATGCCGAGCATATGCGCCCGGCGATTATGGCGCGCCTCACGCACGGCGAAACCCTGGCGCTGGTCTCAGATGCTGGAACGCCGCTGATCTCGGACCCCGGCTATAAGCTGGTGCGCAAAGTGATCGCCTCCGGCATCTATGTGACCGCTCTGCCCGGCCCAAGTGCGGCGCTAATGGCTTTGACTCTCTCCGGCCTGCCGAGCGACAGATTCATGTATGCTGGCTTTCTGCCACCCAAATCAGGCGCCCGGCGCAAGGCGCTAGGAGAATTGGCGGCCATCAACGCGACCTTGATTATCTTCGAATCACCCCGCCGGCTCGCCGCCAGCTTGGCTGACATGACCGAAATGCTCGGCGTGCGCGATATTGCGGTGGCACGTGAGATGACCAAGCTGCATGAGGAGGTGGTGCGCGGTGATCTTGCCTACCTCGCCGCCCATTACGCTGATATCAGCGCACCAAAGGGCGAAATCGTTATTGTTGTCGGGCCACCTGCCGCGCCACCGGAACTCACAGATGAATTTCTCGATGCCCGCCTGACGGAATTGCTGCAATCCGCCAGTGTGCGCGACGCCGCATCCCAGCTCGCTGCCGAAAGCGGCCTGGCACGGCGTGATCTCTATACAAGGGCGTTGCTTCTGAGCGGCGATAAACATGAATGAGCGGCAGCACGCCTATCAGCGTGGCCACGCCGCCAAGCGCTGATGCGCATTACTGTTACACCTCAAAGGCTGGCGCATTCTCGCGCGCCGCTACCGCACGCCGGTCGGTGAGATCGACTTGCTCGCCAAGCGCGAAAAAATTGTGGCGGCGATTGAGGTCAAAGCGCGGCATAGCTTGATGGAAGCGCTCGAAGCGGTCACGCCGCATTAACGGCACCGGATTGAGCGCGCGGCGGCTGCCTTCTTGTCCCAACATCCGAAATGGCGCAATCTAGACTTTCGATTCGACGTCATGACGGCGATACCTCGGCAGTGGCCAAAACATGTGACGGATGCGTGGCGCCCTGAAACCGATTGAAATATCCAATACCCAACCCAATACCATTTAAGGGGGTTCCAATGACGCTGAGACTAGATAGACCCATTCGCAAAATGTTTTCATCAACCTGGCGCGTGCGACCGCAAATGCTTGTGCCCGCCCTATTCCTCATAGGTGCGCTAGCACTCAGCGGTTGTGGCGGCGGCGGGCTACTGGTTGGCGCCGCGACCACGGGCGGCGTTGCCGCTGTTCAGGAACGCTCGGTTGGTGATGCGGTAGACGATCTCACGATCCGCGCGGAATTAAATCAACTGTTCTTCGAAGATAATGTCGATCTTCTGCAAAGCGTATCCTTCAACGTGATTGAAGGGCGCGTATTGTTAAAGGGCTCGGTGAAAAAGCAGGAACACAGGGTCCAGGCTCTCGAGCTTGCCTGGCAGGCTGGTGGCGTGCGCGAGTTGATCAATGAAATCCAAGTGACCGACCAGGGCGGCATCGTCAATTATGCGCGCGATACCTGGATTTCGACCCAGCTTAAGGCAAAGATATTGTTCGATTCGAATATCTACGCCATCAATTACAATGTGGAGACCATCAATGGCATCATCTATGTCGTTGGCATTGCGCAAGATACCGCCGAGCTGGATCTCGTAATTGAACAAGCTCGGCGCATTAAGAACGTCAAGAAGGTCGTGAGTCATGTGGTTATGAAAGACGACCCACGCCGGACCCCGGGGCCATGAGCGAAAAGCAGGCCTTGTTGGCGGCGCTGGAAAGCGTTGGCCAACTTGAAGATGAGACCCTTGATCTGGCAGAAACGGCGCTTATCCTAAGCGCTTTGGACCGTCCCAAATTAGCACTCGATCCCTATCGCCAGCATCTGAAAAGTATGGCGACGGAAGCCGCAAATATCGGCGGCGATATTGAGCATCTTGAAGAGCGCGTCGTTTTCATCAACCGCCTATTGTTCGAAACACATGGCTATGCCGGCAACACCGAGGATTACGACAATCCCGACAACGCCAATCTATTGCACGTGATCGATAATCGCGCCGGCCTGCCGGTCAGCATCGGCATTCTCTATATCCATTGCGCCCGCGCAGCCCAGTACGACATTACCGGCCTGGCTTTTCCCGGCCATTTTCTGCTGCGCATATCAGCCGGGGCGGAGCGCACGATCCTTGATCCGTTCCATGGCGGACAGGCTCTGGAGGCCGGCCATCTACGCGATCTGCTCAAGCAGTTTATGGGCGCTGATGCCGAGCTCACGCCGCATCACCATGCGCCGGTCGGCAACCGCGACATTCTTTTGCGGCTGCTCAACAACATCAAGTCGCGGGCGCTCCGAGACAATGATACGGCGCGCGCCGCCGAGCTCCTCGAACGGATGGTATTGTTTGCTCCCAAGGTCGCCAATGTGTGGCAGGAGCTCGGCATACTCTCGGCCCATACGGGGAAGTTGCGACAGGCGATACATGCGCTCGAAACTTTTCTTGATTTCGCGCCGCCCGACCATGACGAGCGCGCCGCCAAAACCCTATTGACGCAAATTAAAACGAGTATGAATTAGCATGAGCCTGCAAATTGCCATTCAAATGGACCCCATGGAAAGCGTCGATATTGCCGGCGACAGCACCTTTGCACTGGCGCTGGAAGGCCAGGCGCGCGGCCATACTCTATTCCATTACTTGCCGTCCGACATCTCGATGCAACAGGGCCGCATCATTGCCCGCGCCCGCCTGCTCAGCGTACGCCACGAAGTAGGCAACCATTTTACCTTAGGTGAAGCGGAGCTGATCGATCTGTCATCGATGGATGTGGTGCTCATGCGCCAGGACCCGCCCTTCGATATGGCCTATATAACCGCCACCCATCTGTTGGAGCATATCCACCCCGACGCCTTGGTGGTCAATGATCCGGCGCATGTGCGCAACGCACCGGAAAAATTATTTGTCACCCAATTCGAAGATGTGATGCCGCCAACGCTGATTACCAGCGACCAGGAATTAATTCACGAATTTCGCGCCGAGTATCAAGATATCATCGTCAAGCCGCTGTTCGGCAATGGCGGCGCCGGGGTGTTTCATATCCGGCCAGATGATGAAAATCTAAACGCACTGTTGGAAATGTTTACTGGCCTCTACCGGGAGCCAATCATCATTCAGAAATACATGCCTGAAATTCGCCGCGGCGATAAGCGCATTATCCTGATTGATGGCGTCGCCGCCGGCGCTGTCAACCGCGTGCCCGCCGACGGTGAGGCGCGCGCCAATCTGCATGCCGGCGCCGGCGCCGAGAAAACCAGCCTGACCAAGCGCGAGCGTGAACTTTGTGAGACCATTGGCCCGGCGCTCAAAGAACGCGGGCTGATCTTTGTCGGCATTGATGTGATCGGCGATTATCTAACCGAGATCAACGTGACCTCGCCTACCGGCATTATGGAAATCAACCAGCTCAATGATGTGCGCCTCGACCGCCTGGTCTGGGAAGCCATCGAAGCCCGCTTGTAAAATTAGCCCGGCTGAAAAGATCATCAAGGGCCGGGCTGCAAATCCCATAAGGAGACGAACAATGACGAAAGCTATTCGCTTATATGAACAGGGAGGGCCGGAGGTTCTCAAATATGAGGATATCGAAATTACAGCGCCCGGCGCCGGCGAAGCACAAGTGCATCACAAAGCGATTGGCCTAAACTTCATCGACGTCTATCACCGCTCCGGCCTTTATCCGCTGCCGCAATTTCCCTGGACCATCGGCATGGAAGGCGCGGGTGTAGTTGAGGCGCTTGGCGAAGGCGTGAGCGAAGTTGCAATTGGCGATCGCGTCGCCTATGCATCGCCGCCGCCCGGTGCCTATGCTGATGCGCGCAACATGGCCGCAGCTAATTTGGTCAAACTCCCGGATGATATTTCCTTCGAGCAGGGCGCGGCAATGATGTTGCAGGGCATGACGGTGGAGTATCTCATCCGCCGTACTTATGCGGTGAAGGCCGGCGAAACTGTGTTAGTGCATGCCGCCGCCGGCGGCGTTGGCCTGATGCAATGCCAATGGCTCAAACATATTGGCGCGACGGTGATCGGCACCGTTGGCAGTGCTGAAAAAGCGGCCTTGGCAAAAGCGCATGGTTGCCACCACACAATTAATTACCGCACCGAGGATTGGGTTTCTCAGGTCAAGGAAATCACCAACGGCGAAGGTGTGCCGGTGGTTTATGATTCGGTTTGTAACGACACATTTTCCGGCTCGCTCGAATGCCTCAAGCGCCTGGGCATGATGGTCAATTTCGGCCAGGCGTCAGGACCCTATAATGATTTTACCACCTCTATGCTGGCGCCAAAATCTCTGTTCCTCACGCGACCCACATTGTTTGGTTACAACGCCACTCGCCCGGAACTCGAAGCGTCCGCCGCCGCGTTGTTCGAGGTTGTGCAAAATGGCGCCGTGAAAATCGAGGTCAATCAGAGCTATCCGCTGGCCGAGACCGTTCAGGCGCACCGGGACTTAGAAGCCCGCAAAACAACCGGCTCGACCATTCTTATTCCGTAGGGGAATTCAGTCATGACCGAAGCGATATCAGCGCTTGAGGGCGAGTATAATATTCGCGCGCGTCACCCCGAGCATCAAAGCGTGCGCGATGGCTGAGCTAAAGGCAGTGCGTTAGCCAAGGCAAATTTTGCGTGGCACGAAGATCTGCGCTACGGCCCCGAGGTTCGCCAAACGCTTGATCTGTTTTCAGCACACGTCGCCGGCGCGCCTTTGCTCATCTTCATCCATGGTGAGTATTGGCAGGCCAACGACAAAACAAATTACGGCTTTATTGCCGATCCAGTTGTGTCGTTGGCCTGCCAATATCAATTATGGCTTGGCGCCGGAATACGCCATGGCTAAGATCATTGAACATGCGCGCGCTGCCATCCTCTGGCTGCAGGACAATGCGTCAGATGGTAATTTTAAGAATCAGAAGATCTATGTTGCCGGACATTCTGCGGGCGGCGATCTTGCCGCCGAACTATTAGCGACCGATTGGCTAGCCTTAGGTGTGCCGGCCAATCTTGTGCGCGGTATAATCGCTATAGGTGGCGTGTTTG